>Ga0247727_10014343_pt1 | contig 13187 bp, 14 predicted proteins | sample WisWelCaveWW1625_FD_202498 | JGI IMG/M metagenome (GOLD analysis project Ga0247727, IMG submission 202498) | Biofilm microbial communities from Wishing Well Cave, Virginia, United States - WW16-25 | ecosystem: Environmental > Aquatic > Deep subsurface > Groundwater > Cave microbial mat | place...
CTCCTCGTCTGGATGAATGCTGCCGTTGGCGGCATTCTTGGGGACGACCCCGCCAACATGATGTATTTCGGGGTGCTCCTCGTCGGATTCATCGGCGCCGTCATCGCACGCTTAGAGCCACAGGGAATGTCACGCGCGTTGTTTGCGACGGCGTTCGCTATGGTGCTAGTCCCTGCGATTGCGTTGATCATCGGGACGCCCGCTTTTGCCAACGGCGTGGTGGCCGTGTTTGGTCTCCATGCAGTCTTCGCTATGCTGTTTGTCGGATCGGCTTTGCGGTTTCGGAAAGCGGCGAAAATATGATCTCACAAAATTTTAAAAATTTATTAACGATTACGCTCGCCATTTTATTGGGCCTATTTACGGCTTACATCGATTCACGCGGCGGGCCGTTTCATCTATTTATTACCGGATTGTTGCTGACGCTTTTTGGCGCTGCGATTGGCTTCGTGCAACCCGAGCGGGCCTGGCGCTGGGCTTTGATCATCGGTGGTTGCGTGTATGTCATTTTTCTGGCGCGACGCGTTTTTGATGAAGCCAGCTTGAATTTTCTTAAAGCGCTTCCGACGTTTATTCCGGCACTCATCGGCGTTTATTGCGGCGTGTTTTTGCGCCGCCTCGGTTTAATGACAAAGACCAATCATGCAAAATCGAATTAAACTTTTTTTTCTCATGTACGGCGTATGCGGCCTGCTCACCGTGCTTGGCTCGATGGTGGGCAATGCTTTTGGAAAAACCGGTTTGTATATTGGCGCGATCGCCGGCGGTGTTTGCGGCATTCTGCTGGTCATGATCTGGGCGCGGCGTTACCAATTGATCGAAGCGCGCAACCATGTTTCCACCCTCATTGGCACTACCTTGGGTTATCTGATTGCCGCCGTCATCGCCGTTAATAATTTACACACGCCGGTCATTCCAATCGCCAGCACCGCGCTGGTTGGCGCCGGGGCCGTCATTGGCAGCTTGCTTGGCAGAAAAGAATCCTGAAAAAACAATAACGCTATAATAACGAAGCCTAAAGCTTTGGCTTGGCAGTTGGCGTGTTTTCATTTTTAATATTCAACTATGATTATGACAACCATGACAGAACCTCACAAAAAAAACGGCAAGCACGGCGTGCATGTCGCCATCATCATGGACGGCAACGGGCGTTGGGCCAACGGTCGCGGCCTCCCGCGAGTTGCCGGTCATCGCGCCGGCATGGAAGTCGTTCGGCGCATCGTTGAAAATGCGCCGAATTTCGGCATCACCACTTTGACGCTCTACGCGTTTTCTGCGGACAACTGGCAACGGCCCTCTTATGAAGTGAACGCGCTGATGAAATTATTTCGCGCGTATTTATTGTCGGAAGCGAAACGCTGCATCGACAACGGCGTGCGCTTGAATATCGTCGGTCGGCGCGATCGTTTTCAATTCAGCATCGTCGAGTTGATTGAAACCGTCGAAGCGGCAACGGCAAAAGGCGATTTGCTGCACCTGCGCGTGGCGGTGGATTACTCGGCGCGTGATGCGATTTTGCGCGCCGCCGGTAAAATCAACGGTGCTCGCGATATCTCGCGTGAAAAATTTTCCCGCCTGCTCGCGGAAGTCGATCACAGCAAGCCAGCCCCCGACGTCGATGTGCTCATTCGCACCGGCGGCGAACAGCGCCTGAGCGATTTTCTCCTGTGGGAATGCGCGTATGCCGAGCTTTTTTTTCTCAAAAAAATGTGGCCGGAATTTAGCGCCGCTGATCTCGAAGCGATCATCAAAGAGTTTCATTGTCGCGAGCGCCGCTTTGGGCGCGTTAATTCTGCTATTACCGAATTTGAATTGTCAAACCATTTTACGGAGAAAACCTATGTTTAAAACAACCAGCTTTTTATTGTCCGGAATATTCGCTTTCATCGTTCATAGCTGCCGCGAAGGCGTCGACTTAAACAGTCTGCGCGCGGATCAAGTGAATTGGTCGACTTATACAAATTCCGAGTTGGGATATTCCATCACCTATCCCACCGTCCTTGATCTGGAAGAGTTTGGCAAAGGCAGCATCCTATTCCGCAACGGCGCCGACGGCGTTCCGATTTTGGTGCGGTATGCCGATGAACAAGAAGGCAAAAAACGCGATCTTTGGTTCGGCCACGATCCGGCTGAAAAAATCACGCTGGCCGGACGCGAAGGCAACAAGTTTGTTTACAGCCATCATGACGGCCCCTTCAGCGCGCGAACGGTTTCGTATGTCATTGAACACCGCGGCAAATTTATCGGCGTCGAGTTTCGCACGGCGAATGAGTTGAATGAAATTCAACAACGGGTTTTGACCTCGTTTAAATTCAACTAAAAATATGGCCTCAAAAACTCGTTGGCTTCTTGTCGTCATCTTCGCCATCGCTATGGCGTGGGTGGAATCTGCCGTCGTGGTCGATTTGCGCACGTTGGTTGACCGCCTTGAGCCTTATCAAACAAATCCATTGCCGTTTATGCCAAAGCTCGGAGAAGTCGAACTCGTGCGGGAAATCGCGACGCTGATGATGCTATGGACGGTGGGTTGGTTAGCCGGCCACTCGCGGCCAACACGCTGGGGATATGCGCTGCTGGCCTTCGGGGTGTGGGATATTTTTTATTACGTGTTTTTGAAACTCATCGTCGATTGGCCGCATTCTCTCTTGGATTGGGACATTTTATTTTTGCTGCCATTGCCGTGGTGGGGGCCGGTGCTCGCGCCGGTGATGATTGCGGCGTTGATGGTGATCTTTGGAACTTTAGTCACGCAATTCGATCAACCCCTCTGGCCCTCGCGACGGGCGTGGATTTTCAACTTCTGTGGTTCCGCGCTCGCCTTATTCGTGTTCATGGCCGATGCACTGCGCGCGGTCGATGGCGGCGTCGAGGCGATACGAAATGTTTTGCCGGCCTGGTTCAATTGGCCGGTGTTTCTCATTGCATTTGCGTTGATGGCTATCCCTGTTCTTGAACTCATCAAACAAATCTGGAAAATGCAGAAAGATCAGGAGAGCGTTACTTTTGTTTCCAACAAATTCACTTTCGGGGTGCAAGCATTTTTTCTGCTTTTGCTTTATAAAATTATTTCACGAGATACATAGGAAATAACTCACTCTATCAACTTCACTCCAGTCTTTGCTGTTCATTGCGAAAACAAACACCGGATGCCTGAAGGCATCACTACAAACTACTTGATCAGCGCCGGATCGACATACGTGCCGTGTTGTGTTGCATTGCCGAGGCGCCAGAAATAATCGTAGAGCGTGCGCGAGATTTCTTTCATCGCGACCACGGCTTCGTCGCCGATCGCATAGTTCTCCATCACAACGACAACATAAGGCCGTTCCTTCAAGTAAACAATCGCCCACTCCGTTGCAACGCCGGCAATGCCGCCGGGTTTGAACGCTACGGGAATATCAACGGGCAACCCCGAATTGATGCCGCCGGATTTCGGCTTTTTTAAAATCTCGAGAATCTCTTCGCAAATTTGCCGGTTGCTAAATTCGCCGCGATAGAGAATTTCCATAATTCGCGCGGCCGCCGCTGGCGTTGACAAATTCTCTTCTCCGCGGCCCGAAGCTGCGGTATTGAGCATCCTTCTTTGCAATTTCGTCTGTTGCACTCCCAGCGCGCGCAGCGTTTTGTTGACATTGTCCATTCCCACCAAGCGGTGTTGTCGCTCAACACGATCATCAAAATGCCAAGATCGCGAATGCTGAATTGCGAGGCCTGGTCGCCCAATTCCAACAACACGCCGCTGCCACCGACTTGATCCGATTTACTCACCCACCGTAAATCTGTTAGTTTGAATTTGCCCTCATGGGCTTGTTTGTAAACTTCCATCAAAATCGGAATCTTGATCGCGCTGCCCTGCGGAAAAACCAGATTTTCGTTGACGGCAAAACGCTCGCCGTTCGCGAGGTCGAGCACGGCGACGCCCATCGCGCCGCGAGCGCTGTTTGCAATTTCTCGCAGCCTGGCGTCGGTTTTATCGCGAACCAGTTTCCAATTTTCGGGTTGGGCGAAAGCAAGATTGGTTAATATCAGATTGAGTAAAATCGCAATGACTCGTTCGCGCATTTTTTATTCTGACAATTAATGGCGTATAAATTTAAGCGCGAAACCAAAGCCAACGGCCGTAGGCTTCGCACTCCGGTTGCTTAAGACAGAATTTATCAAACCTGCAAATAAAAGCAAGAGTTATGTTTATTTTTTATGTTCTTGAGCAAACACCAACGCGAATGTTTTAAAATTTCCTCGTGACCATCCTTGGCCAGTTGGCGAGCTTCTTGCCGCCGCATGGTATCGATGGCTTCATTGAAATACTTCATGATATGAAAGCGATCCAAAATGATGACGGCGTTGATGGCTCTCTTGGCAAGAACTTTCAGATACGGTTTCCACATATCACAGCAGACCGCTTTGAGCCATTGACTGCGCTCTTTGCCAAAGCGATGGAAAAAGCGTAATAGCGTTTTGACCTTACGGTCTTCACCAACATACAATAAACGTCGGCAATCGGAATCAATCTGGTAAACCAAGGTCAAAAACTTGTAACCCGCACGGTAATGAATTTCATCGACGCCGATACTGCGGATGTTGTCTAAACAACGATGCTTGAGGCCATAATCCACGACATATTTAACCGCCGCAAAAACACTCTTCCACGAGACATGGAATAACATGGCCGCGGTTTCTACAGAGATATGTTTCACCCACTGCGCTAGATAAATTTTAAACGCGTTCACCAGTGGGCTTTTGCCTTCGGCCCAAGGTAGCCATTCAGCTTGGATACCATGCACCGGACAGGTGAGGCGTCGTCTGGCGTAGATAAACATAACGCGAAAACCCCAGAGAGGAATAAACCAAAACTTTCGCGGCTTTAAACGATCATAACGGGATCCGGGTTTTTGACAAATCACGCAACGGGGTTTGCTGTTTTTGCGTGGGCGCAATTGAACAGCAATAACCGTTTTGTTATGGTCTATGGTTTTCAAACATGCTTTCGCATAAACAAAACCCTTGATTTTGTAGCAGCAATTCAGTATCGTTTCGAGGTGCATTGCAGTTTTCCTTTGTTGATTGTGGGTGCAACTTCAATCTAACAAAAGGGCCTGCAATGCACAATGCATTTTATGGGCTTGCGTTTTTCCAGTCTATTCTCTATCTTGAGGTGTCCGGTGAAACGGAAGCGGGCGCTGCTGTGGAGCAACCCGCCAGGGATAGCCGGACTCATGTGAATGGACGGAGAAGGCTACGCCTGTAAGGTTTGGGCTTTCTCCGTTTCTTTTTAGCCATGCACTTTGGTTTTGCTTTTTTATCCATTCTCATGACCATGCCTTAAAAAAACCTAAAAGCCGTGAGTGAGGTGGTTAGATGTCCATATAATTTTGCCCACAGATTCTGAAGAAGAACCAAATTTTTTAACCACCAAGATACAAGAAAAGCTTATGATGTAGTCTTTTGTTTTCTTCGTGCCTTTGTGTCTTCGTGGTTAAGTTTCTTGTCGAAAAGGCAAGTTTAATTCTGCACATAAAGTTGATAGCAGCGAAAAGTTGAAGGCTTTTAAAAATCGAATAAAACTCGCATGAATACTGCTTGGAATTGAATCTACCAAAAAAATCTTTGCCGTAAAAGCACAGATTTGACTCTTAGCGGATTAATAGTCAACATGCTCCGCAAACTCATCAACAAACTCGCCGACAGCCTCATCGCTTGGATGGGAGGATTGTTGCTCCCGGCGCTGGCGGCGCTTTTTTTGTTGAACGAAACGCCGCTGCGGGATTGGTGTTTTCAAGCGCGGTATTTTTTTGCCTCGCCGCAAGAGGCGAACGCGCCTCTCGTTGTTTTAACGGTGAGCACCAAAAAAGCTAATGAGCTGACCAAAGTGACGCCGCGGCTTTATCTCGCCGATTTAATCAAGCGTGTCGCAGCATTCAAACCGCGCGTGATCGCGCTCGACTACGAATTTCTCGAGACCGATCGCAACGACGCGCATTACGACACATTACGACAAGCAATCCAAATGGCGGGAAATGTCGTTTTGCCCTGTTTACTCGATCGGCACGCGGGAACGTATCGTTTGCTGTCCGTGCCACCCGCGGACCTCGTGCCGTTCCGGCAAACCGGCTATGCGACGCTCGAATCCGCTTATGACATGTGGCTGCAAACGCCATTAGAAGATCAAACCCTGCTGCCTTCTTTTGCGCTGGCCACGGTGGCGGCTTTTTTGTTTCCGCAAGAATATTTTAGCAAAAATAATTCCGTGCTTCAGGCCGCGCCGTTAGCAGATACCTTGCAAACCCAAACGCTGCAATACCTCCACTATCCGCGCCAAAAAAATTTGCTGCCCATCAACTATGCGGGATCGATTCAAGATAAACGCCTCGCCCTCCACGACGCCGATAAGTTTTTGCAAAGAGCTGATCATAAAGAGTTCTGGCAGGCGATTCTAAAAGACAAAATCGTGGTGATCGGCTCGACCTGCCGGCAGCCGGATGGCAGCGACCAATTTGAAACGCCGTATGGCACGATGTTCGGCGTTGAAGTGCATGCCAACATCATCAACAATCTGCTTACGCGCCCGCCAAATTATTTGAACCCGCTCGCCGGCGGCTGGACGATCTTTTTCGCATTGGTCACGTTGGCGATTGCGGCGCTCAGTCTGCGGCGTTTGCGGTTGAAACTCGCCTTCGGCGTCACGCTGGGTTGGCTGTTGGTTTATCTCGTCACAGGCTTCTTCTTGTTTGCGCAACGAAACCTCATTTTGCCTCTCGCCTGGCCGCTCAAAATCGGCATCGTGGGATTTTTGCTGATTTACGCGCTGCAACGCCGCGGCCCGCTCCAGCGCGTGCGCAAGTTTCTCGATTTTGAAATTTTAATGGAAGCGACGGAGCAGGCCCATCATTACAAGCTGCGCGTGATCACCGCGCCCGGCCAAGCCGGCGACGCCAAAGCGGAAGTCACCTGGCAACAAGAAGACGAGCTGACGAAAAATTTAAAACGCTTGCAAATGGGACGCGCGGACCAAGCTTTTTTGCAGAGCTTCGGCCACCAGCTTTTTCAAAATCTTTTTGTCGATGAAATCGCCGCAAGTTACCAAAAAGGCTTGACGCAAGCGCGCATCGAAAAGAAAGGCCTGCGCCTGCGCTTGCGGATCGATGCGCCGGCGTTGCAAACCCTTCCGTGGGAATATTTATACGACCGACGCCAACGTCTTTTTCTCGCGGCCAATCGCGAAATTCTCTTGACGCGTTATGTGGAGAGCAACGCCGCCCGGCGCGATATGGGCGTGAAGGCGCTCAATGTTTTGATCGTGCTCTCCAACCCCAATCCGGCGAACCCGTTGCTGCTGGCATTTCCGGAGTTGGACGTCGCGTATGAGAAAGAGCTCGTTATCTCCGCTTTGAAAGCGCTGCAAGACCGCACCGATAAGCCCATTCGTTACACCGTGCTCGAGCACGCGGTGGTGGACGAGATTCGCCAACACTTGAATCAGGATTTTCACATCTTCCATTTTATCGGCCATAGCACCTTCCGCGACAACGTGGGCAAAATCATTCTCGAAGATGAAGCGCACGAAGCGGTGTTTGTTGATGAAACGGATTTTGCCAAACTGCTCGAAGGCAACCCGGATTTGCGCCTCGTCGTTTTAAACTCCTGCAAAAGCGCCGCAAGCGCCGGACTGCCGGCCCTCTCCGGCCTCGCTTATCACGTCATTCAAACCGGCGTGCCCGCGGTCGTGGCGATGCAATACGCCATTAGCGACGACACCGCCACGTTATTCGCCCGCGAATTTTATCGCACCCTGGCCGCCGGACATCCGGTGGATTTCGCCGTGGCGCATGCGCGTTCTGTGATTGCACAAAAGATGAAAGAAGTACGGCTGCATGAGTTTGGCATTCCGGTTTTGTTCATGCGGGCGAGGGAGGGTCGAATAATTTAACCTCAAGCAATTTTAATTTTTAAATTGACCGTGAAACCGATCACAGTTTATGCACCATTCTCTCTGAGAGGTAGATTTATGAAATCCCGACTGATCATTTGTGCGCTTGGCCTTTTTGTGACAAGCGTGCCCGCTGCATTCATCCAAACACAATCGAGCCAAGAGAAAGTGGAAGTGCAAGGCAAATTGGTTTTGAGCAAAGTTTATAAAAGGACGCTCGCGCCCGAGGTTAACCACATTTGGAATTTGATGTCGAAGAAAGGGCATTGTGCAGGGGTTGAAGTCGAGCAGAGGGGGATTGATATCCTGGTGCGAATTAGCGATCCGAGTGGCCGTCGTATCAAAGAAATTGACAGCCCGACGGGGAGCGTGGGAACAGAGAAAGCAATTTGGATCACAAACATAGCTGGTAATTGGCGGGTTGAGATTGCGCCGGTCGAGGCGAATCAAATCGGACAATATGCCATCAAATTGATGTTCCATCGCACGGCCACCGCCAATGATCGCACGATGGTGGTGGCGGACAGTTCAAGTAACGCGGCGCAACTTTTTTATGCGCAAGGAGAATATAAAAAAGCCAAACAACTTTTTGAACAAACACGAAATCTTCTGGAGGATGCCTTCGGGCCGGATGTTCCCGAAGTGGCCGCGGCCCTCACAAACTTGGCTTATATCAACGAAGACCAGGGGGACTATGCGGAGGCAGAGCGGCTTTATCAGCGCGCGCTAGCGATACGCCAAAAGATTTTTGGGCCGAATCATCCCCGCTTTGGTGAGAGCGCTGGCAACTTGGGAGGATTTTATCATACCGTGGGGAAATATGCAATCGCAGAGTCACTTTATCAGCAAGCCATGACTATCTTGCAACAAGCGGACGAAACGGAGCAATTAAACCTTGCAACGATTCTCAACAACTTTGCCTTGCTTGACAAAGAACTGGGAAAATACGTTCAGGCCGAATCGCTTTACCAACAATCGCTTTCAATTTATGAAAAGGCGTTGGGAGCCGATCATCCTGAAGTTGCCATGAGACTCGACAATTTGGCTAATTTATACCTTCAGCAGGGAAGATATACGGAAGCAGAGCCCCGATATAAACTTTCATTGGAGATCATGACGAAGGCGCGGGGCCATGAGCACTTTGAAACTTCAACCTGCCTCAATAATCTGGCAGGGCTTTATTGGAACCAAGGGAAATACGCTGTTGCCGACACGCTTTATCAACGTGCTTTGGCAATCAGACAGAAAATTTTCGGTCAAGATCACCTCGAGGTAGCCGCCAGCCTCAATAATTTGGCAACTCTCTATCGTGAACAAGGCCGCTACGCCGACGCTGAAATGCTTTTTACGCAAGCGATAGCTATTGTGAAAAGAACAGCCGGCCCCGATCACGTTGACATGGCTTATTATCTTCATAACCTCGCCTCTGCCTATTGGATTCAAAAAAGAGAGAGTGAGGCCAAGCCGCTTTATCGCCAGGCGTTAGACATCGCCAAGAAAGCATTAGGTCCGGAGCATGCTTTTGTCGCCAAAATCATCAATAATTGGGCAGCGACCTGCGATGAACTCAAACAATTCAAAGAAGCGGATTCGCTTTATACTCTGGCAAAGGCAATCCAAGAAGAGGTACTGGGGAAAGATCATCCCGATGTCGCTCTTACTCTTCTCAACTGGGGAGTGCATTATCAAGATCAAAGCAGATATGCCGAGGCCGAAACACTCTCGCAACGAGCGATAGAAATTTTTGCCACTGCTTTTGGAACAAATCATCCGTTCGTCGCCACCGGCCTGAATAATTTTGCCCGAAGTTTATTTTTGGAAGGCGGAGACAAATTGGACTCGGCTTTAGCGCAAAACGAAAGAGCCATCCAAATTTGGAATGTCGTCGCCGATTATCCCAATCTGAGAGGACAGGCTTATTCCTTGCGGGCGCAATTGCGCAAGAAAAAAAATGATTTGAACGGCGCTCTTTCCGATCTTGCCGAAGCCTTGCGTGTCGTTGATCACCTGCGGCCGCAAATCGGCGGCGGCGAAGAAACTCGCGCCGGGTTTTTTGAAAAATATTCTGATCACTTCAGCCGTATGGTGACCTGGCAATTGGAAGCTGGCCAATTCGAGAAAGCCCTCGAATACTCCGAACGCGGCCGCACGCGTGTGTTGTTGGACCAGCTCGCAGCAAACAAAATCGATTTACGCATCAGCATTGCTGATAGTATTCGTATTCCATTGGAAAAGCGCGAAACCGACGCCAAAGCTCGTTTTGCGGAATACCAGCAACGCCTCACCTTGCTGCGCTCGCGCAAAGATCTGACGCCAGAAGAAATTAACAAACAGATTGCTGAATTGGAAGGCAAGCTGCGTGCAGCCTACAACGACTACCAGCAAATTTATGAAGAAATAAAAAACGCCAGCCCACTGTGGAAAGAACTCATCACAAAAGGCGGCAAACCAGCAGCGCTCGACACGATTCAAAGCCAACTCGTTTCGCAGCAAAGTTTGATGCTGATCTATCAAATCGGCAAAGAAGGAAGTTTGCTGTTTGTCATTCCACCAACCGGCCAGAAACCGGAAGTACTGCATTTACAAATTCGCGAGCCGGTTGCTTCGATACTCGGCGTTCAAGCCGGGCCGCTGAAATCAACCGATCTGCAAAAGATTTTGGCGGGACAAAGTGTGACGCGCGCGACCGGCGGATTGATTCAACAACTCAGCCGCGGCATCAAAATCGTCCAGCAAAAGGCAACGCCGCAGCTTCATGCACTCTGGCAAACGCTTATACCGGAAAGTCTCTGGCCGCGGCTCGTGTCGTGCTCCGAAATTATTCTCCTTCCAGACGGTGTCCTGAGCTTGCTTCCCTTTGAGGCATTAGTTGTCAAAGCCGGAAAAGGAGTGGATGATACCCGGTATTGGCTCGATGCGGGGCCGGTGATTCGTTATGCACCTTCGGCCACTACGCTTTACAATATTGAGCAAGCGAAACGCCACACCTCAACCTTGAATCAAGTGGCTCTGTTAAGCCTTTCCGATCCTATATACAATCCTGCGGAAGTCGTGCAGATGCTTCAAAATCCCGCTTTGGCTCAAATCAGCGCCAGTGCAAGTGATACCATGAGTGGCGGTGAATCAATTTTCGCAGAACTCAATAAAGTCCGTTCCCGCGATAGTTATGAACGAGTCGGCGGCGTGTTATCTCGTTTGCCTGGAACGGCACAAGAAGCGAAAGCGCTTCAAAATATATTTGGTGAAGGCCTCGTTGTATTGAATCAACTCAACGCGACCGAACCGAAACTTCGAGCGGCTTTATCCGGAAAGCGCTATATTCATCTCGCCACGCACGGTATCGTTGATCAACAACAGCATTCTTCCTTGGCGGCATTGGCACTCACGCCTCCGGCAGGCGAAACGACGAATGCCGAAGACGACGGCTTCTTGCAGCTTTATGAGATTTATAATTTAAAAATAGCGGATTGCGAATTGGCTGTGCTCTCGGCTTGCCAAACGAATGTGGGAAAAAATTTCGAAGGCGAAGGCGTGTTTGCTTTATCGCGAGGATTTCTCGCCGCCGGCGCGCGCCGTGTCGTGGCGAGCCAATGGGCGGTGGAAGATATTTCCACCGCGGAGTTAATCGGTGAGTTTTTTCGCCAAATTGCTTCGGCCAAGAAATCGAGGCAACAAATCGATTATGCTCGTGCATTACGCGATGCCAAACGCAAAATCCGCCGCAAGAAAGAGTGGGCGGCGCCGTACTTTTGGGCGCCATTTGTATTGACGGGGAAACGGTGAAACAGATGCAATGGATTAGTGGAACAATGGCATATTGAAAGTCTTGTTATAGTAGCCCAGGTCATGAGCCGATGGACTGCGTTAGCAGGAAAGTGCCGGACAACGAGACCAAAGAGTTGATGATCGATTTCTACACCCGTCTCAAAAACGGCGAGGGCAAATCCCAAGCGCTCCGCAATACGCAATTAGCGATAATGCGCAAGCAGAAAGCCAAATACGGCTCGGCGCATCCGTACTTCTGGGGCGCGTTTATTTGCGCGGGGAATCCCAATTAAAAAGTTGGCTGATTTGCTGGTTGGCTGGTTGGCCGGTTAGAAGCCCTGCAATTGGCGAACTGGCTATATCTTTTCAGGCTGGGTGGTCTTTGCTGTTGCGTGGATTGCAGGATGATCGAATAAGGTCAGAATAGGGAAAGGGCACGAGCACAATTTCTCCCTGCTTATACGCCATCCCAGACGCTCCTTTCTGTTTGCCACTCGGCAATGTTGTCAATGCTCGCCTCCGTCAAATCGCTTGTATCTTCGGGCATGACGATGCCCCACTTTTCAGCCAACAACAATTCGGCGAGACGATTTAATTTTCGAATAAATTCAGCGTCGTGCAATAACGCATGAGCCTCTTTCAAAAGCTCGTATTCCTTTTTCGGAATGGTTACAGTTTCCATACCCTTCATTTGGAGAGAGCCGTATAAAAAGTTCGCGGTTCTTTCTGAAGCAGGTTGAGCAAAACCAAAGCCGGACCGCGTGGAGATTGTTCGCCATTTTCCCAGCGCCGCAGCGTACCGAGGCTTATTCAATGCCTCTTTTTATGCTTTCATAGACTTCGTTCATCGTGCTTTTCCTGCTTGCGGAGGTATCGCGAGAAATTCAATGAGTTCATCAACCTCTTCATCGGCAAGCAGTTGCTTGGCTTGACGCGAGAATTCGGGCAATTCTGCAATCGTCATGTACATGGAAAAAGATACCGCAATTGTATCAGAAAGTCAAGAGTTACGTCGGGGCAATCGCCAATTTTCCCACTTGCATTGCTTCAATAAATTCGCCAAATTGTTTCCGTTCCAAAATAATTCACTGAAATGCCGTCTACGTAAACGACAGGCTGGCAGCCTGTGTTACGTTTATGAATCAACCGCTTAAAATTTGGAAAATCTCGGCGCTGTTGTTGTTCGGGCTGGGCGTGTTTTTGTTTCTCGCGGCTAGCACGATCGCGGATTTTTATGGGCTGTTCGCCAATCCGGCGCTGGGAATTATCTACAAATTTGATCCGAAACCGCAACGCCTCATTATCGAAGGCTTTACGCCGGAAGGGCCGGCGGAAAAAAGTGGGCTGCGCGCCGGCGATACGCTGCTGACGTATAACCGGCTGGCGATCGCGAGTGAAAAAGATTTTGCGCGCGCCTTAGCCGCAACGGCCGTCGGCGAAATCGTTGCCTGGCAAGTTGGCCGCGGGCCGCAAAAAGTCAACGTTTCCTTTGCGA
>Ga0247727_10014344_pt1 | contig 13186 bp, 14 predicted proteins | sample WisWelCaveWW1625_FD_202498 | JGI IMG/M metagenome (GOLD analysis project Ga0247727, IMG submission 202498) | Biofilm microbial communities from Wishing Well Cave, Virginia, United States - WW16-25 | ecosystem: Environmental > Aquatic > Deep subsurface > Groundwater > Cave microbial mat | place...
CGCAATTGGTCATCCCGACCGTAGTAGCGAGACAGACTGCTGTTGCGGCGGGGCGAAGGGTGCTTTACCGTTTGGAGGAACTCGTGAAATCCTGAGCGCCCGTTACCGCTCCCTGACGGTCGCGGCTCTGTAAGTGGCTCAATCCGTTGATGCAGCCTCGCTGCGCTCGGGAGTGATACAATCGGCGATGGTCATGCGTTCGGCATCCGCCGTCGCTGCGGCCCTGACTGTCTTGTGCCTGGCCGGCTGCGGCCGCTCCGGGCCCCCCTTCAGCCCCGACCGGGCGCTGGGCGCCTTCCAGATCGAGCCTGGCTTTCGCATCGAGAAGTTCGCCGCCGAGCCCGACGTCGTCAATCCCGTGGCCATGGATTTCGACGAGTACGGGCGCATCTATGTGGTCGAGAATCCAGGCTACCCGCTGAACACGGAAGGGAAAGTGGGACGGGTGAAGCTGCTCCAGGACACCAACAGCGACGGACGCCCCGACCGGACCACGGTTTTCGCCGACCAGCTCGTCCTGCCCACCGGCGTCATGCGCTGGAAAAACGGGATCCTGGTGACCGATGCGCCCAACGTCTGGTATTTCGAAGACTCCAGCGGCGACGGCCGCGCCGACCTGCGCCGCGCCGTGCTCACCGGCTTCGCCTTCACCAACCCGCAACACACGGTGAACAACCCGGTTTACGGCCTCGACAACTGGATCTATCTGGCCCACGAAGGCTCGACCGCGGCCGTCATCTTCCCGGAAAAGTTCGGCGACCGGGGCAGCCGGATTCGGTTCGCCGATTCCGAGTCCGGACCGGCCCTGCCCGTCGAGCGCCGCAATCTGCGTTTTCGTCCGGACACGCGGCAGATCGAGTATCTCGCCGCCTCCTCGCAGTTCGGGCACGCCTTTGACGAGTTTGGCCGCCACTTCGTGCACAACAATGCGAATCACCTCGCCGGCAAGGTGAACTACTTCCTGGGCAACGAGCCATGAGAACGAGCGTTCTATATTGCGTCGGAATGGCCGCTTTGGCCGGGTTGGGCCTGGCGGTGATGGCGGTCAGGCCTCCGGCAGGCAAGCCGCCGGGGCCGGCCAGTGGAAAACCAGACGAGCGCATCCGGGCGACCCTCGCCCGCCTGCCGCTGCACTTTGAGGAGAACCGCGGCCAGGCGGGGTCGGAAGTGAAGTTCCTGGCGCGAGGGGCCGGCGGCAGTGTGCTGCTGGGACCCACCGAGGCGGTGCTGGCGGGCCAGGGAACCCCGGCGGTGCGCATGAAGTTCGTCGGGGCGAACCCCTGATCTCCCTTTGCAGGGCTTTTCCTCGTCAATCGTAAGTGAAAACCAGGCCGCCGGCGTCCAGCGAGTTTTTTTTGAATGCCGTGGCCTTGCGATCAACTGGACAGCAGGACTGAAACGGTGAGCCTTGGGCCGCCCAGAGGGCGCAACCTGCGGCCGGGGCTCTACGCCGTCCGCGTCGAAGCGCCCGGCTTCTCGGCCGCGGAAATCTGCGGCGCGACGGTGCGACGCCCCCCCCGCCGTCCCCGATCAGCAACTCCGCGAGCTGGGGATCACCACGCGCCTGGTGCGCTTCATCGCCGCCGGAAGTGAGGAATCGGGCGAGCGCGGCGGGGAGCTGGTTATCGACCAAGAACTTCACGAGGCCTGGAGCACGGAATGATCCGCCTGGTGGGCGGCGTACTCGATCGCGGCGAAGATGTCCTCGCGTTCCAGGAACGGGTAGTCGGCTAAGATCTCGTCGGATAGAGGCGCCTGCGCCCAGCAGCTCCAGGACGTCACTGACGCGGATGCGGAAGCCCCGGAGGCCGGGCGCCCGCCGCACTTGCCTTCTTCGACAGTGATCCGCTTGAGTCGATCGAGCCTCATGACTCCAACGACAGTGTACCAGCTTTGGGCGTCACGGGCGAACTCGACGATCGACCTGATGTGCGACGCCCCCACCGCCGTCCCCGATCATCAGCCGGGGATCACCACGCGCCGCCGCCGGCGCAGAAGTGTTGGAGGAACTGGTGGAGGACATTCGCAACAACGGGTTGCCGGGGGCCAGTCGAAGCCGCCCGGGAGCAAATCGCGCGTGCCGCGACCGGCCGTCCAGGGGATACAATGGTTTCAGGGAACAACGTGGGCGAGCCGTTTGTCATGGAGCGGAAGGGCCGGATCGAGGAGCTGGACCGCTCCTTCGACATCGCCTACTGGCAGAGGCTCGGTTCGCAGGCCATCTTCTCTGCTGCCTGGGAGATGGTGCTCCAGGCCTGGCAGTGGAAGGGGCGCAGTGCCGACGAACTCCGACTTCAGCGAACTATTGAGCGCGTTGAACGACTCCCAGGTTAAGTACCTGGTCATAGGCGGCTACGCGGTCATGGTGTACACCGAGCCCCGGTTCACCAAGGATCTGGATCTTTGGGTGGAAGCCAGCGAAGAGAACGGCAACCGGGTGCACGCCGCGCTGGCTCGTTTCGGGGCTCCGCTGGCCGGCGTCACTGCGGCTGACTTCTCGCAGCCGGGCCTGTTCTACCAGATGGGACGCCCTCCGGTTCGCGTAGACATTCTCACCTCGGTGACCGGCATGCAGTTCGTCGACGCCTGGGCCGGACGGGTGGAGAAAGACTTCAGCGGCGTCAGAGCGTGGTTCATTTCCCGCCCCGACCTGATTTGCATCAAGGCCGCTTTGGGCCGGCCCCGCGATCTCCTGGATGTCGAGGAGCTGGAAAAGGCATCCGTGTAGGTTATGGGGGATACAGGGGGATACAGCCCGGCTTCGGGTGGGACTTCGGCGATGTTGTAGTTTCCGTTCACGGCCTTGGCAAAAAATCTAACCTTCATGGAACCCACCCGTTAGCGCCGGCGCCCCGCGGCCGGCGCTTGACGCTGTGCATCTCGGGTTTACGCTGGAATCAGGAGGTATTGCTGCGTCATGAAGGTTCATCCCTTGGCAGACTTGTTCCCGCAGATCGAAGGCCGGGAGTTGGAGGAGCTGGTGGAGGACATTCGCAACAACGGGTTGCGCGTGCCCATCGTGCTCGACCGCGAAGGCCGGCTACTGGACGGCCGCAATCGGCTGCGGGCGTGCCGCGCGGCCGGTGTCGAGCCTCGGTTCGAGACTTGGGACGGGCGCGGCGCGGTCGCCGAGCTGATCGTCTCGCTCAACCTGAAGCGGCGTCACCTGAACGAGAGCCAGCGCGCGATGCTGGCTGCTAAGTTACGGGAAAGACAGGGCTTATTCGACCAGCGGACCAATTGGTCCTCGGGTAACTCGGCGGACCAAACCGCCGCTCTGCTGAATGTTTCGCCGATGTCGGTGAAGCGTGCCGCCAAACTGCTGCGCAGCGGCGATCGGAAACTGATAAAAGCCGTGGAGGCGGGGAAGGTCAAAGTCTCGAAGGCGGCGGAACTAGCCGGCGGTGGACAAAAGCGCCGCCCTGAACCTCAGGCCGGGCTGTGGCTGTGGGCCTCGCCGGATCAGCTCGACGAGGCCATCAAGCAGCTCGAGGAATGCGGATACCAGCGGCCGCGCCAGGTGATTCTGCTGGCGCCGCTCGGTCGCCAGCCGGCCGCCAGATCAGAAGACAGAATCGCGCCGGCGTAGGCGTTCAGGAGCTTGCTGACCTCCTCGAGAGGTGCCATGAGCTGGCCGGTGTCGGCATCGCTGCTACTTCTTCGCCGCCTACGACGTCACCGCGTCATTCGCGTCCATTCGCGTGAATTCGCGGCAAGCGCTTCCTGCAGGCTGGAAAGCCCACCCCACGGCTGGCCTTCCGCCAGGTCGCGGCATTTAATGGCTGAAGCCGGCGGCGGGTTCCTGATATTCTGAAGCTCCGGGGCTTGGGTTATGACCGAGATCCACGGCGTCAATACACCGCTGGTGACCCCGCAGGGCGACGGCTCGAAACCCGATCTGGGCGCCATGCGGGAATTGATCGATTTCGTCGTGGCCGGCGGCGTTCGGGGCATCTGTATCGGCGGCACCACCGGCGAGTTCATCCACTACTCGCTCGGCCTGCGCAAGCAGATGTTCGCCTGCGCGGCCAAGCACAGCGCGGTTCCCATCATCGCCGGAATCGCCCACTCCACTCTGGCCGGCGCCACGGAGCTGGCCCAGGCGGCGTCGGACTCCGGCGCCCGCGCCTTGCTGGTCATGCCCCCCTATTTTTTCCGTTACGCCCAGGAGGAGGTGCGGGAATTCTTCTTGCGCTTCGCCGAGCGGGCTCCGGACACGCTCCCGATCCTTCTGTACAACCTCCCGGCCTTCGGCAACGAGATCTCGCCGGAGACGGCGCGGGATCTGCTGGCCACCGGCCGCTTCGCGGGGATCAAAGACAGCAGCGGATCCTTCGACAACTTCATCCGCTTCAAGGCGCTGCGCACCCATCATCGCTTCACCCTGCTGGTGGGCGACGACAAGCTGTTCACCGCCGCCCGGGCGCAGGGCGCCGACGGAGTGATCTCCGGCGTGGCCGGCGTCTTGCCCGAGCTGCTGCTGGCCATCGAGCGGGCCCTGGCCACCGGCGCCCCTATGCGCGCCCAGACGCTCGACCGCCGCCTTCGCGAGTTCATCGCCTGGCTGGATCGCTTCCCCGCGCCGGTCGGACTTAAGCTGGCGCTGGCCGCCCGCGGGCTGCCGGCCGGCTCGCTGGCCGTTCCGCTCAGCCCCTTGCGCCTGCGCCTGGCCGAGCAATTCACCGACTGGTTCACCCAATGGCTGCGACCGGTCCTGGAAGAGGCGGCCTGAGAAGAAGCGTCTTATGAGCTCGCGTCCCCTCGGCGACATGCCGGTCGAAGAGTTCCGGCGATTAGCCCATGAGACCGTCGACTGGATGGCGGAGTTTTTGGCGCGGAGCGGCGAGTTGTCCGTCCTGGCGCAGGTTCAGCCGGGGGCCATCGCCGCCAAGCTGCCCGGCCAGCCACCAGAGCACGGCGAGGCGATGCCGGCAATTCTAGCCGACTTCCATCGCCTGATTCTGCCCGCCCTGACTCATTGGAATCATCCCGGCTTTCTGGCCTACTTTCCTACCTCCGCCTCGGCGGCCGGCATCCTGGGGGAGATGCTGGCCGCGGCCACCAACCCGAACGGCATGAAGTGGTCGACCTCGCCGGCCTCCACCGAGCTCGAGCAGGTGGTGTTGGACTGGCTCTGGCAACTGCTCGGCCTGCCGGATCACTGTTTCGGAATGATCCACGACACGGCCTCCACCTCGACGCTGCACGCCATCGCCGCCGCCCGGGAAGCCCTGGAGGACCTCAATATTCGCTCCCGAGGCCAGAGCGGAGCGCCCCCGCTGGTGCTCTATGCCTCCGAGCAGGCCCACTCTTCGGTCGACAAAGCGGTGATCGCCTTGGGAATCGGGCTGGATAACCTGCGCAAGATCCCCGTCGACGACGCCTTCCGGATGAAGCCGGACGAGCTGGACGCCGCCATCGCCGAGGACCTGCTGGCCCAGCGGCGTCCCTTCTGCGTGGTGGCCACGGTGGGCACGACTTCGACTACCTCGATCGATCCGGTGGCCAAGATCGCCGAAATCTGCCTGCGCCGCCGCCTCTGGCTTCACGTGGATGCGGCTTACGGCGGGAGCGCCGCGATCATCCCGGAGATGAGCAACGTGCTGTCCGGCTGCGATCGCGCCGACTCCTTCGTGGTGAATCCGCACAAGTGGCTCTTCACTCCTCTGGATCTGAGCGCCTTCTACTGCCGCCGGCCCGAAGTCCTGCGCCGGGCCTTCAGCGTCGTTCCCGACTTCCTTTCCGGCGGGCAGGACCAGCGGGCCGTGGACCTGATGGAATACGGGATTCCCCTGGGACGCCGCTTCCGCGCGCTGAAGCTATGGTTCGTCCTTCGCTACTTCGGGCGGGAAGGAATCGTGGCCAACTTGCGCGAGCACCTGCGCCTGGCCCGCGATTTCGCGGCCCGCCTCCAGGCCCACCCCGATTTCGAGTTGATGGCCCCGCTGGTCTTCTCCACTGTCTGCTTCCGCTTCCACCCGCAACGGATCAGCGAGGTTCAGCTCGAGCGCCTGAACCGCAGCCTCCTGGATGGGATCAACCATACCGGCAGGTTCTTCCTTTCCCACACCACCCTGGGGGGCAAGTTCACCGTGCGGCTCTCGGTAGGGAATCTGCGCACCAGTCAGGCTCAGCTCGACCAGCTTTGGGATCTGATGAAGAACACGGCCCGGGAGCTGACGCTGTAGACGATTTGGTGATTTGGTGATTTGGTGATTTGTCGATTGAAAAACGCTTCGTCCTCAATCGTCAAATCACCAAATCGTCAATCGTCAATCTGATTTCTTCCTGGGCTCGGGCGGCTTGCTCAACACCAGGCCCGCGATATGGTCCAGCACGGCGTGGAAGTAGGCCGGATCGCGCTCTTGCGCGGGCATCTGGTCGTGAAACTCCGCGCTGGTCCCCGGCAGGTAGCGGAACGGGAAGCGCTGCGCCTGGACCCAAGGCATGTAGCCCCACCCCGCCCCCAGCCGGAAGAAGGCGTCGCCGCTGGCGATTTCCTTGGAGAAGTTGGCCCGGGTCGTTTCTCTTCCGTTATCGTCTTCGTTCATCCACAGCGGACGCCGGTACTCCCCGTATTGCCGCGCCCGCTCCACCTTCTCGGCCGGCGTCCGCCCGTTGCCGTGCAGGATCACCAGGTCGCAGACTTCGGCCAGCGACGCCGGGTAGAGCATCTGGCCGCCGGTGGAAGCGCCGATGGGCAGAGCGAAGTCGGCCTTGCGGGTCTGAAACCGCTCGCGGATGCGCTCCACCAGCCCGGCGATGTTCTGCGGGATGTAGCCGGAGTGGTCCCAGCGGTCCCCCTGGATGTCCCACTCGTTGGCCACGTCGATGATGACGTTGCGAAACTTCTTGTCGATGAGCCAGTCGGTGGCCTTGCCGGCGGCGGCTTCGATCGCCTCCGGCGTGTCCAGCACCTCGTCCTGCCCCTGATAGAAATACATCAGGCAGACGACCATGCCGCGCTGGCCGGCGGCGCGGACGAGGCTTTCCAACCGGGCCATCCATTCCTTCTTCAAGGACCCGTCGGGGCCGAAGGCGCTCACCAGCATTCCGCGGTCGGGACCATACTTGTAGCCGTTCTCGCGGGAGACGCCGTTGGCTTCCTGGCTGTAGCCCGGGTTGCCGCCCTGCAGGCTCACATTGATGGCCAGCACGCCGTGCCGCTTGTAAAAGTCGAGGGCCTCGATCACCTGGGCCGTATTGCGGGCCGGATCGAAGGGACGCTCGCTCAGCCGCTCGTCGTCGAACAGGGCCTGCGCCAGCCGCAGGTTCATCAGCTTGCCGCGGGCCTCCCGGCGGAAGCCCCGGTCGGTGTAGGTCTTGCGCCAGGCTTGGTTGTCGGGCGTGCGGTAGTAGAAGGCCCGCGGATCGTAACGGGGTCCCAGCATCGAGCCGGTGGCGATCTCCATCCCCGGGGCCGGGGTGGTCAAGCAAAGCAAGAGCAGGACAACGAGAGCCGTGGAGGCGCGCATAGGCGGCGAGAACAAAAAGCTGAATCCACGATGATACATCAGCCTGGCCGCCTCGGCTCGAGCGCCCGCAGCACGGGGCCCCGGACCGCGGCCATCAGCGCCAGCATCACGCCGAACGTGCATACGATGGTCGCTCCCGTCGGCAGATCCACCTGCAGGGAGAGGTACACGCCCAGGGCCGAGACCAGCGTCCCCATCGTCCAGCCGATGGCCAGCCGCGGCCCAATCTGCTCGGCGTACAGCATGGCCCCCACCGAGGGCACAATCAGGTAGCAGAAAACCAGCAGGACCCCGGCGATGGCCACCGAAGAGGTCACCACCAAACCGAACGAGGCGTAAAACAAGAAGTCCCAGAACCGGTTCGACACGCCCTGCTGCTCGGCGGCCCGTGGATCGAGCGAGATGAGCAGGAATTTCCGCCGGAACGCGTAGTGAAACGCGCCGATCACTCCGTAGAGCAGTCCGGTCTGGCGCACTTCCTCCCAGGAGACGGTCAGAATGTTGCCAACCAGCATCTCCTTCAAGTGCTCGGTCTGCTCGACCGACTTGCTCATGGCCAGAATCGCCGCCGCCGAGGCCACCGCGTAAACGATCCCGATGACCGCCTCCTGCGGGATCCGCGCCCGATGACCCCGGATGGTGGAGAAAATCCCCGCGCCCACGAAGGTGAAGCCCAGGCTGATCCAGTAAGCCCCCTGGCCGTGCGGATCGACGCCCCCCAGCACCGCCACCGTCGTCCCCAAGGCTGCAATCTGGGCCAGGGAAAGATCCACAAAGATCACGCCTCGCTCCACGACGTGAACCCCCAGGTAGGCGTGAATCCCGGTCAGAATCAGGCTGGTCACAAACGGCGCGGCCAGAAACGCAAGCGTGTCCATTCCGCCGATCCTATTTCACCCGGGCCAGGATCCCAGCCAGCAGGTTGATGTTGTAGTCGAACAACTGGAAATAGTCCTTCACCTCTTTGACCCCGCCCACCGACGGCAGCAGGACCACCACTTCGGCGCCGGTCTGGCGGGCGATCGACTGCGGCGTGCGCAGATCGAAGTAGGGCTCGACCAGGATCACCTTGATGTCCTCCCGCTTCATCCGCGCGATCAGCGCCAGCGTGTGTCTCGGCGTCGGCGGGATCCCCGGCTGGGGTTCGACGTAGTCGACCACCACCAACCCGAAGCGCTTGACGAAATTCGGCCAGGAACGGTGATAGGTCACCACCTGGCGCCCGCGAAAGGGCGCCATCTTCTGCTCCCACCGTTTCTCCGCCTCCGCCAGCCGGCGGTCGAATTCGCCGAATCGCTTGGCGAAAGAGGCGGCGTCAGCGGGACGAAGTTGAGCCAGCTTCTGCTCGACGGTCTTGGCGATGCGCCGGCCATTCTCCGGATCCAGCCAGTAGTGCGGGTTCCCCAGCGGGTGCACGTCCCCCATGGCCCGCGTTACCGGAGTGGTCATCACCTCCAGGATCTCCGCCGAGGAGGAGACGTCCACATAGCCGCCCGCGCCTGGCTGGATCCGCGGATTCCGGCACTGCTGGATCAGGGCGTGCAGCCAGCCGATCTCGAGCTGCAGTCCCACCAGCACCAGCAAATCCGCCTTCTGCAGCCTGAGCAGGAAGCTCGGTTTAGGCTCGACAAAGTGCGGGTCTTGATAGCCGCGAGCGATCGCCTCGACGGAGACCAGATCCCCTCCCACCTCGCGCGCCAGCGCAGCCAGATCTTCGGTCGTGGTGACCACATTCGGCTTCTTCGCCTCCGCGGCGAGGCTCGGCGTCCCCGCCAGCAACAGCCAGACAGACAGCCAGCCGGTCTTTCGGAATCCGTTCGCCATGGGCCCTCGCTAGAACGGGTGGGCCCCGTGGGCCCCGATCGAAAATTGGAACTGGAACAGAAACTCGTTGGCCGTAAACCGCTCCCCGTACCGCGCGCGCCGGAGCTGTCCCCGGATCTGGCTGAACTCGCTCGGCCGGAAGGTCAGCAGGATCGAGCCGGCCGTATCACGCAGCGGCATCAGGTCCAGCCGCTCGGACCGGTCGAACCGGCCGCCAAAATGCCACCGCCGCGCCAACTGGTATTCGCCGGACACATAGTAGCCCAACGGACGCGCGGTTGCGCCGCCCAATTCCGCTTGGCCCCAAACCAGCTCGCTGCGGGCCAGAAAAGAACGGTAGATGGCGCGCCGCAGCGGCTTCCAGCGCAGCGTGGCATCGACTCCGTAGAGGCGCGTGATCCCGCTGAGAGATGGCCTGGCGGCAACCGCGCGCGCCTCGGCGAGTCCGAGCGCGCTGTGCCCACGGGCGTAGGAAAAGCCCAGGTCCAAGTTGGTCGATTCCGACAGGTCCCTATAGCCGCGCAGCCGGCCCACCGCTCCTACGTTGCTTCTGCGCTGGGAGCGGAACAAGTCGCCGGAATCCCCGCGATAGAGCTGCCCGGTCGCCTCCAGAAAGATCTGCCCGGGCATCGGAATGCTGCGGCTGAGCGACAAGCCGGCATCGTTGATGCCTTCCTCGCCGGCCAGCAGATTCTGAGTCACCAGCGGCCGGTCGACCCAGGGCAGCGCGTGGCTGTGAAAGGTGTTGACCTTGCCGAAGGCGGCTCGCATCTTCCCCGCCTTGAACTGAAAGCCGCCGGGCAGGGCGGAAAAGGTCAGAAAGCCCTCTTCCAGCTCGACGCCGCTTTCGCCGAAGCTCAGAAAGAAATCGGCCCGGGCGTAAGGATCGACGATCGCTTGCAGGGCCACCTCGGCCTCCGGCATCTCCAGCGCGGGCGTCCCTCGCGGACCGGCCGAGCCGGCCGCGCCGCGGAAGGTCCCGATCGCCGCCATGTCGGGGTTGAAGATCTTCGTCGAGGCCGTGGCGCTTCCGTAATAGGGCAAGGCGCCCACTCCTTCCCGCCCCGAAGGAGACGGAAGCGGCTCGGCCGAACGCGGCTGCGGCTCGGTGGACACGGTGATCGCGGTCGGAGGCTCGACCCGGCTTTTCAGCGCGCGCACCTCGGACTCCAGCGCCTGGACCTTCTCCTCCAGGGCTTTCAAGCGCTCCAGAATCTCCGGCGCGGTCTGAGCCGCAGCCGTCAGCCCCCCAAGCCCGGCCAGAACCGCCGCTGCCAGGGTTCTCTTCATGACATGTCCTCCCCGCACGCTATAGTCTCCCAGTATATCCGCTACGATGGAGCCGACGAGGTAAGTCGATGCCCATGATCCCACTGGAGTTCCGTCGCCTGGCGCTTGTTTCCTATTGACGACCGCCTCACTTGGTGGTATTCTGCCTGTCGCAGGGACCGTCTAGCGGTCGCAGATTGACCGATCGGTCTACAGTACCAGGGGACCGGGCAACACCGTGGTACTCCTGGTACTGACGTTCGGGCTACACGCATGCGGGACCGCCGGGAGTTTCTGAAGGTCGCCTGTCAGGCGGCGGCCTTCCCGTTCTTTGGGGGCGCCCTGTCCAGGGCGGCCACCCTGGTTCGCTACCCCTACGTCCAAAATCTGCGGAGCAACCGCGCCACCATCGTCTGGACCACGCTCGAGAAGGTCGCTGGTGAAGTGCAGTTCTCCAACGACCGCAGCTTTTCCCGCAGCGCCCCGGCCCGGACGCGGGAGTTCACCCCTGACGACACCGGAATGGCCTTCACCTACTACCGCCATCACGCGCTTCTGGCCGGGCTGGCCGCCGGCGCCGAGTATTCGTACCGGGTCCTGGTCGAGGGCGAAGACCTGACCCCGGGCGACACGCTCCGCTTCCGGACCCGCGGTTACACGCCCTTCAGCTTCCTGGCCTTCGGCGACAGCGGCGCGGCCACGCCGGAGCAGAACCAACTGGCTCAGTTGATGTCCCGCGAGGACCCGGCCCTGGTGCTCCACACCGGCGATCTGGTTTATCCCCACGCCAGCTTCGACCACCTGCAGAAGAAGTACTTCGACTTCTACTTCGAGCTGATGAAGCGCGTCGCGTTCTTCCCCAGCCCGGGCAATCACGATTACGACTACACCCAGGCCACGCCTTATCTCACCGTGCACGAGCTTCCCACCGAGGAGGTGCCCGAGGAAGACCACGGGCGCTACTACTCGTTCGATTGGGGCAATGTCCACTTCGTCGCCCTCGACTCCAACGTCCCGCTGGCCAGAGCGGTGCAAGGAACCGGGCGCATGCTGGAGTGGCTGGACCAGGACCTGGCCCGGACCCGGCAGTTCTGGCGCGTCGTCTATTTCCATCATCCACCTTACTCGACCGGCCCCAACCAGCGCGATCCCATCTCGGCCTGGGTCCGGCAGCGAGTGGCGCCGATTCTCGACAAGCATCAAATCCCGGTGGTGCTGAACGGGCACGAGCACAGCTACCAGCGCAGCAAGCCCATCCGCGGCGGCGCCTCCGTGGCCGCCGGCGCCGGAACCGTCTACGTCACCACCGGCGGGGGCGGAGCGACGTTGTACCCGGTCCCGGCCAACCCGCTCGGCGCTATCGGCGCCTCGGCTCACCATTACTTGCGAGTCGAGGTGGCGGCGGCGCGTCTAACTGTGCGCGCCATCCGCGTCGACGGGCGCGAGATCGACACCTTCACCCTGACGCCGCCACCGGTGGCCGGCGCCGACTCGGTCGTCAATACCGCCAGCTTCAGCCCCGCCCTGGGGGCCGGGGGGTTGGTGAGCGTATTCGGTCGCCAACTCTGCGCGGAGGAGAACCAGGCGGCCAGGCTCCCGCTTCCCACCCAGCTCTCGGGCGTCTCGCTGACCTTGAACGGCCAGCGGCTGCCTCTCTTCTATGTCTCCGCCACGCAGATCAACGCCCAGTTGCCGTTTGGAGTGATCGGGTCGGCCACCATGCGCCTGACCTCGGCCAACGGCTCGGTGGAGGTCCCGGTCCGGATCTCCGAGCTGGCCCCGGCTGTGTTTGCCGGCGGCGTCCTGCGGCTGAACGGGACGCGCGTGTCGGCCGCGGCCCCGGCCCAGCAGGGCGAGTGGATCTCGGTCTACCTCACCGGGATGGGAAGACTGCGAGCAGAGGTTGCCATCGGGGAGGCGGCGACGGGTTCCCCACCACCCGCGGTCCAGGCGCCGGTGACGGTGGAATTCGGCGGGCTGCGCTTCACTCCTTCCTTTGCCGGACTGGCCCCGGGCTTACCGGGCGTCTATCAGGTGAACTGGCAGGCGCCCTATCTGCCCGACGGACAGCACCCCCTTCGAATCGTGGCCGGCGGCGTCCCCAGCAACGTCGTCAACGTGCCGGTGGCCGCGCCCGAAAGCTGATCAGAATACCGGCTTCACCCCAAACTGCATCTGCCGCGAGCCGGTCGGGACAACCGGAGCGCCCGCTGGCCCGCGCTTGCCGAGCGGCTGATTCTTGTACCCGCTTGCCCCGTTCGGTGTGGACGTGTGGACAGACTGACGTTGACATCCACACGCAGAGTGTGTACACTTCAGGGTGCAAGATCACTAACCAAAACCACCATGAACAAGCGCATCAACGTCATCCTTCCAACTACGACGGTAGCCGTGCTCGACAAAGTGGCGACCAAAGGCCACCGCAGCACCCTAATTGACCGCGCCATCCGACACTACGTCAAGACCCAGAGCCGGCAGAATCTCCGTGAACGGCTGAAGCAAGAGGCTCTCGCCAATGCCGAACGGGACCTGCAAATGGCCGCGGAGTGGTTTCCCTTGGAAGAGGAAGCATGGCAACTCGCTCAAGGCCGGAAAAAGAAAGATTAGCGTTCCCTCGC
>Ga0247727_10014345_pt1 | contig 13185 bp, 12 predicted proteins | sample WisWelCaveWW1625_FD_202498 | JGI IMG/M metagenome (GOLD analysis project Ga0247727, IMG submission 202498) | Biofilm microbial communities from Wishing Well Cave, Virginia, United States - WW16-25 | ecosystem: Environmental > Aquatic > Deep subsurface > Groundwater > Cave microbial mat | place...
CGGTGCCGCTCTCGCCCTGAATGAGCACCGTCACGTTGCTGTTGACGACTTTTTCCAGCGCGCGAAAAACTTCCTGCATCTTGCCGGACTGGCCGATGATATTGCGGAATTGGTATTTGCTGCGGAGTTGCGAGCGCAGGCTGTCGATTTCCTGCTTGAGCGAGCTGGTGGTGAGCGCATTGCGGACGGTCACCAGCAGGCGGTCGCTCGCGAACGGCTTGGTGATAAAATCATACGCGCCGAGCTTCATCGACTGCACGGCTTTTTCGATGGTCCCGTGTGCCGACATCATCACCACCGGAATCACCGGCTCCTCGTCGCGAATGCGTTTCAGCGTCTCGATACCGTCGATGCCCGGCATTTGAATGTCGAGCATGATCAGATCGGGCACGCGCTCGCGGATTATTTTCAGGCAGGCCTCGCCGCTGTTCGCCGCTTCGACCTCATACTCTTTTTCCTTGCGCAGGTTGATCTCGATCATTTTGCAAATATTTTTGTCGTCGTCAACCACGAGGATCGAGTAATGCCGGGCCTTCCCGGAACGCGTCGAGTCGGCGTCGGTCGCGCGCGGTTCTGCCGGCGCGGGCAAAGCGGTTTCAACTTCGGAAAAATTGTTCAAATTTTCTTCCATAGTCATAATCTCAAAACTTTTTCTCTGCAAAAGCGGGGAAGTCGGGTTGCAGCGTCGCGGCGATCGCGAGAAAATGATTAGCAGACGGTTTTATTGAAAATACAAAACCGCAAAGAGAATCGCAAGGTTTTTTTCAGATTCAAAGGTTACCGCTCGCGTGCGGACTTCCAGGCAACTCATTGACCGGTCGCTATAACTTCGCAGATTTATGGTGAACAGATGATTTGAGCGACCGGTCAATATTTAATTCTACGGTTAAGTTTCATTGACCGCCGGTAACTTTTCCGCGTTCGTTTTTGCGACGACGTCGAGAAAAATCCGGAAAAAGCCAGCTTCTAGAACAAACGCCGTTTCCAGAACCAGCATCGGCTCGGCCGTCGCGCCGTTTAAAGCCGCGAGTTTGACGGCGTCTTTGCCCGTCGTTAAAATATACCGCGCACCCGTCGCTTTGCGTGTGGATTCGATCGCCTGCAGATCGTTTTCTTGCCAGCGGTGGTGATCGCGAAATTTTATTTCCTGAACCACGCGCGCGCCGAATTTTTCCACCGCCGCGCGGAAACGTTCCGGATGCGCAATCCCGCTGACCGCCAGAACCGGGTGATCTTTGACCAATTCGAGTGGCAACAATTTTTGCGCCGCGTCGGGCAACTCGCGCCAGCCGCGGCTCTGCAAGGCGCCGGAAAAAATTTTTGCCGACGTATCGCGTCGACATTTTTCGACCGTCCGTTCACCGATATGATCGCCGCCGGTATTCAGGATGACAAAACCCGCGCGCCGCAGCGACGAAGCGGGCTCGCGCATTGGCTCTACTGGAAACCACCACAGGTTGCTCAACGGCATTTGCGCATTGACCAACACGATATCGATATCACGATGCAACCGGCGATGTTGAAAACCGTCGTCGACAAGAATGATATCCGGCGCAAATTTTTCAACCGCGGCCTCTCCTGCGATTGTCTTTTGCTCGTCAACAACAACCGGAACACCGGCGCAGGCCTGCGCCATCAGCAGCGGCTCATCGCCGGCCTCGGCAATGCCGGCGAGAATTTGCCGCCCATCGCTAACGACGACCAGCCCCTTTTTTTGCCGGCGATACCCGCGCGCGACGATGGCGACTTTCCAGCCCTGCTCGCGCAATGTATTCGCCAGTAGAACCGTCAGCGGCGTCTTGCCCGTGCCGCCCGCGCTGAGATTGCCGATGCTGATGACGAGCGCCGGAAGTTTCGTGATTTTAAGAATGGCGTGATCATAACAGAAATTGCGGATGGCGACGATAGCCCGATAAACCCAAAGCAGAGGCAGGAACGGAAGCAGTAGAAAAGGTTTATTAAAAATAACTTTCTGCATATTTTTCCAATTCCAGCATTTTGCCCTCGACTGCCAAACGAAATTTTTCAAACTCGTCTTCTTCGAAATCAGCCGGTACCGCAATCGGCTCGCCGTAAATCGCGGCGCTTTTAGAGAACGGCAGCGGCAGCGTGAAGCGATCCCAGCTTTTTTTGAAACGAAAGGCATTGGAACAGGCGAACGTGAACGGCAAAAGATACGCGCCGCTTTTTTGTGCCATCGTGATGGCGCCGGCTTTGAACTCGTGGCGCGGACCTTTCGGGCCGTCCGGCATGATCGCGCAAATGGTTCCTCGCTTCAACGCGCGAATCATTTCGACGGTGGCGCGTTGCGCGCCGCGCGTGCTGGAGCCGCGAATCGTGCGCACGCCAAGCCGATGCAACGTTTGCGCAATCATCTCGCCGTCGGTGTGCAAGCTCACCATCGCGTGCACGTTTTCGCGGCGGTGCACAAAAATTGGCATCAAAATCTTGCCGTGCCAGATGCAAAAAATAAACGGATTTTTATTCTCACGCAACCACTCATAATGCTCGCGGCCAACGAAACGCAGGCGCGTCAGATGACCGAGCGCCAGAATCAGCAACCAGCCGAGCCGCGTCGCCAGCCAGAAGACGGCTCTTTTTTTAAAAGGAAGCGGTGGGGCAACATTCATGCTGAAATCCGCAAAAGATTCTCTGATTGCATGAGTCGCTGTTGCTCGCCAAGCTGCAGCGCCAATTCCGCGACGCGGCGGCTCGCGCCCGGTTCGCCAAGCTTCGTGCGCACTTCGGCCAGCGCGTGTTTAACTTCGGCGCGATATTCGCGGTCACTGATAAATTTTTCCAAAACCGGCGCGACGCGTTCCGGCGCAAAATCGTTTTGAATAAACTCCGGCGCGATTTTTTTTCCGGCCACGACGTTGACGAGGCCGATATACGGCAATTTCACGACGCGCTTGCCGATTTCATACGACAAGCGCGAGATGCGATAAACCACGACGAGCGGCGTGGCAAAACACGCGGTTTCCAGGGTGGCGGTGCCGGAACAAACCAGACAGGCGCGGCTGTCGCGCATCACTTCATAAGTCGAATTGGAAACGAGCCGAACGGTTTCAGTGGTTACAAAATGGCGATAAAAATCCTCGGTTAAATTCGGCGCCATCGCCACGGCGATCTGCAAATCCGGAATCGTTCGATGCAACAGCCTGGCCGTCACCAGCATGTCCGGTAGCAGGCGCGTAATTTCCTCGCGGCGACTGCCCGGCAATAATCCGAGCACAGGTTGCGCGGCGTCGAGCTGATAATGAGAAAAAAAAGATTCCGGCGTCAATTTGGGGCGCAGGCCTTCCAACAAAGGATGCCCGACAAATTCGGTTGGAATTCCCGCGGTCCGGAAGAGTGCGGTTTCAAACGGAAAAACCACGGCCATCTGATCGACCAGTTTTGCCATTTTCGGAATGCGCTCAGCGTGCCACGCCCAGACCTGCGGCGCGATGTAATACAGAATTTTCGGCAGCTTCCGGCTCCGGCGCAGCCGTTCGGCAAAACGGAGATTGAATCCCGGGTAGTCGATGAGAATGACGACCGCCGGTTGGCGGCGCGCCACGGCGTTTTCGAGGGTGCACATCATGCGGCGAAAAAACCGCAAATGGCGCAGCACTTCGGTGAAGCCAACCACGGCGGTGTCGCGCACGTGAAAGAGCAATTCCATGCCGGCCGCGGCCATGCCGTCGCCGCCCACGCCGAAAATTTCCGCCTGCGGCGTGAGCCGCTTCAACTCGCGCACCACGCCGGCGCCGTGCAAATCGCCGCTCGCTTCGCCGGCAATGATCAAGACGCTAAATTTTTGCAACATTGAAACTCATTTTGCTTTTTTCGTTGCGGTTCCCTTTTTGTTGCAAACCAATTAAAACCATCTTGCTTTTTTTCGTCGTTGTTCCCTTTTCGTTGCAAGCCAATTTAAAAATTCGTTGCAAATTTCCAGCGCAAAAAAATGGCGAGCGAGATAAGAAACGTGCTCAACAGCGTGTCTTTCTCGATGCGCAGCGCGCGCGCCAGCGGCATTCCCGGCGTTGACTGCGGGCGAAACGGCGTGAAGCGCGGGAGGAAGCGCGGCGCCTGCGTGAGATACTCCGCATAAATTTTGCCGAAGCGTTGGCGCAGATGTTCTTCTTCCAGCGAAATGATCATCTGATATTGCAGGCCAAACAGCACGAGAAAAATCAACAGCAGCCACGGCATCCACGCCCAGGCCATGAGGCAAAAACCGAGCGCGATTAAAAAATTGCCGAGATAAAGCGGATTGCGCACATGGGCAAACGGCCCGTGCGTGATCAACTCCGGCCCGGCGCCGACGTTTCCCGTGGTGCGCGTCGCGCCGCCGGCGTGACTCACGGCCCACAGGCGCAAGCTCTGGCCGAGCAACGTCACTGCGAAGCCGCCGAGCAGACTCGCGGGCGAGGGCGTAGCAAAAATCAAAATGGCGAGCAAAAGCGGAATCGGCGTGTAGCTGCGATATTTAAAAAAAAACGCGCGAAAATCCATTTCATGAATTCAAAAAATCTTCTAAGCGAGCAACGGCCTCGGGCAGATTTTTTCGCCCGAAACCGATGCGAAAATGATTGTCATAATCATCGAAAAGCGTTCCCGGGGCGAGCAGAACGCCGGCCTGCCGGACCAAACGCTCGCAAAACGTCCCGACGTTTTCACCGAGCAAACGCGGAAAAGCGATGGGGCCGGCTGCCGGCCTTTGCCAGGCAAAACGATTCTTAAAACGCGCCAGGAAACGGTCCAATAAATCCAGATTGCGCAAAATAATATCGAGATTGCGCCGCGCAATTTTCTCGCGATGGCGCAAAGCGAGAGTCGCGAGAAATTCGCTCGGGGCGCTGTTGCAAATCGTGGTGTAATCTTTCATCTGCGCCATGCGCGCATAAATTTCCGCGTTGTGCGTGGCGATCCAGCCGATGCGCAAACCGGGCAGGCCGTAGGTTTTCGACATGACGCCGAGTGAGACGGCGCTTTCATTGAGGTCGCAGGCCGCTGGCAGACGATCGGCGGCGCGATATTCCGACTCGCGATAGACTTCATCGGAAAACAGAATAACGCCCTTCGTCTGCGCGATTTGATTGACCTCGTGAAAATCTTCCGGCTTCATCAGAAAGCCGGTGGGATTGTGTGGCGTGTTGATGACGATGACGCGTGTGTTTGGGCGCAGCGCGCGGCGCAGATCATCGAGGTCGAGCGCCCAGCCGTTGCGTTCGCGGGCCTGCCAGCGCGTGACTTCGCAACCGCGGCTGCGGGCGATTTCGAGCAGCGATTGATAACAGGGCGAATGCACGATGACGTGATCGCCAAGCTGCAACACGGCGTGCATAAAGAGAAAGATCGCTTCTTCGGCGCCGGTGTGAACCAGCACCTGCTCCGGCTGAATCGCCGTATACAAACGGCAGATTTCCTGCCGCAGCTCCGGCGCGCCCGGCGACTCCGTGTAACCGAGCCATTGCCGCAGAAACTGGTCATGCGCCTCGCGCTCCAACGCCAGCAGATTTTGAATCGCGACGGATTCACAATCCGAGCTGCAGAGCAAATATTTGACGTTGAATTCGTATTGCGCGAAATAACGTTCGAGTTTGAAAGATGGAAGCTGCATCCTTTATAATCCGCTATAATCCGCGATAAGAACCGCCGTCGACAAGAAACGTGCTGCCGGTGATGAAGCTCGCGCGTTTGCTCGCGAGAAAGGCGATGAGCGCGCCGACTTCTTCCGGGCGTCCCATGCGGCCCAGCGGCACGGCGGCTTCGGTGCGCGACAATGCTTCATCAACCGTGATGCCGTCGCGCCTGGCCTGCAATTGCAACAACTCGTCAACGCGATCGGTGCGCACCCATCCTGGCGCGACGCTGTTGACGGTGATGTTGTGCGGCGCCAGCTCGAAGGCCAGCGTTTTGGCGAGCCCGAGCATCGCCGGGCGCAGCGCGTTGGAAATCGTCACGCCGTCCAGCGGCTGGCGCGCCGCGATGGAAGCGATGTTGATGATGCGGCCCCATTTGTGTTTTTTCATGTGCGGAATGGCGGCCTGCGAGAGGCGCATCATGCTCATCAAAACCAAATCAAAGCCGAGCCGCCAGTGCTCTTCGCTGAGATCGCCGAACACGCCTGTCGGCGGGCCGCCCGCGTTGTTGACGAGAATATCGAGCCGCCCGAAACGCTCGAGGCAGCGTTTGACGAGTTTCGTGACGTCATCCGGGCGCGTCACATCGGCGACCATTGCTTCGACCTCCCCGCCGCCGAGGGCGCGAATCGCGCCTGTTGTCTGCTCCAACGCCACCGCCCCGCGCGCGCAGATAAAAACATTCACCCTCTCCTGCACGAGCACTTCCGCCGCCGCGCGTCCCAGCCCGCGACTCGCAGCGGCCACCAACGCCACCTTGCCGGATATATCTAGATCCATCGGTTTTCCTTTCGCATTATTTAATCTCCGGACCGGCCAGCCAATCGTATTCAATCGATTTATCGTCATGTGGAATGCGGCCTTCATCGGCGGGATCGTATGTCGACGAGGTCACATAAAAAAGATGCGTCACGCCGCCGCCCAGAGCGCGACAGCCGTGCGCCACTTCGGGCGGAATTTTCACCACGCGGGCGGGATAATTTTCGCCCATAAAAACCGTCTGCAGCTCGCCATGCGTTGGCGAGTTTGGGCGTTTATCAAATAATGCCAGTTTCAAATTGCCGATCGGCACGTACCACCAATCGGTCTGATATTTATGAATGTGCCAGGCTTTGGCGATGCCGGGATACATGCACGAGTGGCTCAACTGGCCAAAGCCGGCGCTAAAAAAAACATCCGTTTTGCGTATAATTTCGCGAAAAAAACCTCGCTCGTCCGGATACGTGGCGAGATCCTTGATTTCCACACCGTCAATCATTGCCATAGCCCTTTCAACAAAAAATAAAATCCATAAAACATAAAGGTGAAAATTTACGCATTCATTTGCGCCAAGTCAATCTTTATTTTCTTTTTTTGGTTTAATCGATAAGTTGACCGTGCGCTCGGCCGAGAGGCCGGAAATGCGATCGGTGACGCGAATGGTGAGATGGTAGCGGCCGGCCGGCTGCCCGAGAATCTCAAGGCCTTGATGAAGCTTCTCGGTCTCACGGTCGCCGCTCGTTTCAAACGAGGAGCCGGTGGTCGCGCGCTGCCGATTTAATCCGAAAATTTTGCCGAGCCGGACGACGGCGCGGCTTACGATACTTTGGTTCTCCGCTTCCGGCGCCATCGCGTAATCGAGGCGATAGCTGCTCCGGCCGTTCGCGTCGAGTGTCAAATGGTAAATTTCATAGTAAACGTAAAGCGGCTCGCCGGCAAAAAATTCCGGCGCCAGAACCGGCACGAGATGAATATCATGCTCGTGATAAAGCGTCAATGGCGGCGTCGAGCTGTCGGCGCGGGCGAGCACTACGCTGCTCATCAATAACTGCGATTCGGAAAAATTTTCCACGTTGATTTTTTCGCGCGCCACGCCGGAACGGCCGGAGGTCTGGTCTAAAACTTCCAGCGAAACGTGATACGCGCCGGGCTTCATGCGCACCGGCCAGCGATCCAACAGAAAGATTGAATCGGTGGCAGTAAAGCGGCGCTCCCCACGCCATTGGTGAATCTCGTTCCAGTTTTCATCAAAGAAAAACAAGCCACGCCGGAGCGCCACCGCCGGCCGCGTCGACAGCGTTGAGTCGGCAACGCCGTAATAAATTTCCAACCTGGTGCTGTCTTCGCCCATTCGTATTTTGTCTTCATAAGGAGAGCCGGAGCGAAATTGCGCGATGATGTGCGGCAATTCCAACGGCCGGCCGGCGTGAGGAAATTCATAGCGCTCGGGCACGGTTCGAATTTTTTCTTCGAACCGCGCTTTGCCGTCGATTGCGCCGGCGCCGCCCCAGGCAAAAGCATAATTCCGATTCAAAAAGCGATCTTCGAAGATCATCTGAAAATCGCCGTAATTCCAGAACTCTTTTGAGGCGTCGAGCGTAATGTGGCCCGTCGCATTCGTGCCGAGATCGGCGCGCGTGCGCGTGCGTGACTGCGGCTGGCCGAAACGAATCAGCGTTTGGCCGCGGTCGGTTTTCCAGCCGGAAATCTTTTTTTCGGGGAAACTGTAACGCAAGTTGGCGTAAGCGATGCGGCCAAAATGTTCCAGCAAGCGCTCATTCGCCGCGGTGAGGAAAAGCGGATCGCGTGATTTCCAGAACCGGTGTTGCATTTGCGCCTGCGCCGAGTCCGCCGTATTTTCATAAATCTTCAGCGCGTCCGGCGCCAGCACGGTTTGCAATGAATAAAAGAAAGCGCAATCGGCGGGCGACATGAGCTGCAGCGCCTGTTGATACGCCTGCATCGCCGCGTCGGCCTGGCCGGGCTGCTGCCGGCGCGCGAGGCCGAGAAACAAATAGAGATCGACCGACTCCAGTTTCGTCATCGCCTTTTCCAGCAACGCCTGCATTTTATCGAAAAGCTTCGCGTCAAAATAAAGCCCGGCGAGATGATGATAGGCTTCGTGCATTTTCGGATCAAGCCCGATGGCGCTGCGCAACAGGCGCTCGGCTTCGACAAAATCTTTCTCGGCAAATGGATAAAAATAAATCGTCGCGTTTTCATGCGGGCTGATCATGTCGCGATAGTGCAGCATGTCTTCTTCATAAAACAACGCGAGCTGATAATACGGCCGCGCGTCCAGCGGAGCGATTTTCATGATGCGGCGAAATTCGCTTTTCGCGGTGGAATGGGCGCCACGTTGCAATTGCAGTTTCGCCAGCGTGTAGCGATATTCCGTTTGCCGCGGCGCCAGTTGAATTGCGCGCTCCAGCGCCTGCACGGCGCGCTCGCGGCTGGCGATGGTTTCCTGCTGAATATAAGCGCGGCCCAGCTCGTGAAACGCCTCGGCAAATTTGCCGTCGAGCGTTATGACGCGTTCCAGATTCAGGATGTATTCCGCCAGCGTGAGCGACGCATGCGTCGCCAGCGTGTGCTGAAACAGTTGTTGCGCGGCCAGCTTTTTTTCCGAGCCACGCCCCGATGGCGCCATCCCTGACGCGTTGGCGGCGACGAGAGCAATGGTCAGCAACATGAACATAGTGGAAGAAATATAAGCAAATCGCGGCGGAAATCAAACATGAAATTCTGCTTGAAAGTGGCGCGGAAATTTGTTATGCTAAGGAGGGAATGCTTATGGACCATCAGAGTTACATTGAAAGCTGGCGGCAGCGTTTTGCGGCGGAGGAAGTCGCGTCCCGGACGTTGGCAGCCGAAGCCCGAAACGCTTTATCTGACGCGATCGCCATTCTCAAAAAGTATGGCGTTACGCGCGTCATTCTATTCGGTTCGCTTTGCCGTGACGGGCGTTTCCACCGCAGCTCGGATATCGATCTCGCCGTCGAGGGGATTCCGCCGCAAAAATTTTTCCGCGCCGGCGCCGATCTGATGATGGCGCTGGATTGGCCGGTTGACCTCAAGCCGTTGGAAGAAGTCGATGAATTTTTTCGCGAAAGCATTCTTGCGAACGGAGAGGTGATCTATGCTGAGTAAAGAAAAAATCCCGTTGCTCGTCGCTGAAATTAAAGGCGAACTTGCAAAGCTGGAAAAACTCGTACAGCGGCTGGCAACACAACAGGGAAGAGTTGACGACGAAGAAATTTCCGAAAGCGCCGCTTTGCGACTGCATAATTTTTATACGGGGTGCGAACGAATTTTTAAATTGATCGCGTCAGAAGTGAACGGCGTCTTGTCGCAGAATCTGGACTGGCATAAACGTTTGCTCAACCAAATGGCGCTCGAAGTTCCCGGTATTCGGCCAGCTGTTATTTCTCCGGCAACGCGAACCGTTTTGGAAGAGTTGCTCAACTTTAGGCACGTGGTCAGAAATATTTATGGCTTCGAGCTAAAACCCGAGCGCGTTGAAGAGTTGGTTACTATCACCATCGCTCTCTTTCCTCAGTTCGCCAGTGAAATCGAGGCGTTCACTGCCTTCCTTTTGGATGTTCTGAAGCAAAGCTGAAAATGTTATTTCCGCATACCGAATACCGAAAAACCAATGACCACCATCCGCATGATTTTTCTGACCGTGGCCGCGGTTTTGACGCTCACCGTGGGCATGGTCCTGTTGACGCTCTGCAGTATTTTAACCCTCGGCCAGGCGAAGAATTTTATTACCAGCTTCTTCAGCCGCATGCTGGGCCGGATCGTTTTGTTTTTCGCCGGGGTGAAAGTGAATTTCGTCGGCGGCCCCATCGACCGCCCGGCGATTTATATTTCCAATCACAGCTCGACGCTCGATATTTTTCTCATTATCGCGATGGGCTTGCCAAAAGTGCGCTACATTGCGAAATACGAATTGCTCTACAATCCGCTATTCGGCGTGATGGGCTGGCTGACCGGACAGATTTTTATTAAACGCCAAGATTCGGAAAAGGCCGTGGCCACGCTCAATCGCGCGTATGAAAAGATTCGCCGGCAGGAGCTCTCATTGTACGTGGCGCCGGAGGGCACGCGTATCGTTGGCGGCAAAATCGGCCCTTTCAAAAAAGGCGCGTTTCGCATGGCGATGGATCTGCAATACCCGATCGTGCCGATTCATTTCGCCGGCGCGCGGCAACTCTGCCCCGGCAAAACGCTGAGGGTGCAACCCGGGGAAGTGACGATTCGATTTTATCCTGCGATTGACACCAGCGCGTGGACGCGCGAAAATCTGCATGAACAGGTGGCGAAGATTCGGGAAGATTATGTCCGGTGGGAGGAAGAACACGACAAAGCCAATCAAGTTTCCTCCATGCGATAATAATTCGTTGTCGTGCCTGCGTGAAGCGCAATTTCGCTTTACGCACTAGGCTTTCAGCGCGCAGCGCCGTACAACCTCAAAATTTAACAACCACTATGATCGGTCGAACGATCTCACACTATCGCATCATCGAAAAGATTGGCGAGGGCGCCATGGGCGTCGTTTACAAAGCGCAGGATCTCAAACTCAACCGCATCGTCGCGCTGAAGTTTTTGCCGGCCCACCTGGTTGAGGACGCGCAAGCTAAAACTCGCTTCATGTACGAAGCGCAAGCCGCAGCGGCATTGCAGCACCCCAATATCGCGCTGACCTACGATTTTCTCGAAAGCGAGGGCGAAACCGTCATCGTCATGGAGTATATCGCAGGAGAAACGCTGGCGAAAAAAATCAAACAGCAAAAGGCAAATCTCAGAGAGGTCCTGGATTGGGCAACGGAAATCGCCTCCGGATTGGCCGCGGCGCACGAGAAGGGCACCACCCATCGCGACATTAAGCCCGAAAATATCATGATCACACAAACCGGGGGCGTAAAAATCATGGATTTCGGCGTGGCAAAATTGCGCGGCATGCCAACTTTGACCGAGCCAGGCAGTCGTGTCGGAACGTTGGACTACGCCGCGCCGGAACTGGTCATGGGCGACAAGGGTGACCATCGCAGCGATATTTTCTCTTTCGGGGTGGTGCTCTACGAATTGCTGGCGGCCCAACGTCCATTCCTGGGCGAGCACGACGCAGCCGTGGTTTATGCCATCGTGAATGAAATGCCAAAAACCTTGGCCTATTTTCGCAAAGATACGCCTACGGCTCTGGAACGCCTAGTCATGAAGATGCTGGCAAAGAAACCTCAGCATCGCTACGACCAACTTGGCGAGGTGTTGCAAGAACTGGAGACTTTACGAAAAACAGACGCAGCCGGAAAATTTCGTCCCTCCCAGCCGAGCAAACGCCGAACGCGAATCTTCATTTATACAACGTTGGCTATGTTGGCATTGATAATGGTTTTCATCATCTGCCGTCAGCCGTGGTTTCCCATGAGCGGATCAATGGCGTCACCACAGTGGGAAGCTCATCCGCAAACGGTGTTGGATTTCGGGGCGCCAGGGGCGTGGGACGATGGCAGTGTTTTGTTGCCTTATGTTTTTGCAGATAAAGATACGCTGAAAATGTATTACAGTGGTTTCGATGATAATTATTTTGAGGGCACCGGCCAAATCGGCTACGCCTGGTCTCTCGATGGGTTCAATTGGCGCCGTTACCCCGGCAATCCAGTCCTGGCTGTGGGACGAGAATGGGACGACGGCCGCCTCGTTGAGCCGGTGGTGATGCGTGATGGAGATAGCTTGCGCATGTGGTACGGTGGTGCGAGGGCAGGAAAATCCATGGGGCCGCCGGGCAAGATCGGTTATGCCACTTCGAGCGATGGGATAAATTGGCGACGATTTCCGCAACCGGTTCTCCAGGAAGGAAAAGCCGATGATTGGGATAGCGGCTTCTGCATTCCCTCGGCGGTCATTCGCGAGGGAGATACCTTGAAAATGTGGTTTTGTGGAGGAACTGATTTCCCGGCGGGAGTGATGCAAGCCGGCCTGGCCTTTTCCACGGATTTTATTCATTGGACAAAATTCGATGATCCCCGTACTGTGATGCCGCCTTTTCACCACAGTGATCCGGTGCTCAAAGCCGGTTTGGCTGGAGAATGGGATCAGCAACGGGCCGCTTTCGGTTATGTAAGAAAGAGCGCCACGGGATACGAGATGTGGTACGCCGGCCAGAGCACGGCAGGAATGCTCTACTACCCTCTTCATTCCATTGGGTTCGCCGGTTCTGACAATGGGCATTTATGGGAAAAACACCCATTCAATCCTGTTTTCAAATGCACGGAAGGAAAATGGACAAACGATGTGTTCGCGCCCAGTGTTATTCACTGGCAGGGAATGGACTTCATGTACTTTTCAGGATCCTTTGAATCTAATGTGCGCGCGAGGATTGGGCTGGCCACAAAGCGTCCAAGCAGCATCCAGGATGAAAGATAGAATAGGTTTTCGATCTTCACAATAGAACCCATGAGCAACAATGCGACACCAGATCAATTTGATCGCCTGGCACAACTTGAAAAAGCCGTGGCCGAGCTCCAGGCGCTGAACCGCCTGGCGCAAGCGATCAGCTCCACGTTGGAAGTGGAAAGTATTTTGAAAATCATCTTGCAGGAAACCATGGCGCTTACCGCGGCCGAGCAAGGTTCCATTCTTTCCTTGATGACCCAAGGCGAGCGGCAGATGCACACGCTTTTCAAGAGCACGCCGCCGGGAGGTCAACAGCTCTCTCGGCTGAGTGATCTGGTTAGTGGCTGGGTGATCAAAAACGGCGCTCCCATAATGGTGGATGAGATCACTGACG
>Ga0247727_10014346_pt1 | contig 13184 bp, 5 predicted proteins | sample WisWelCaveWW1625_FD_202498 | JGI IMG/M metagenome (GOLD analysis project Ga0247727, IMG submission 202498) | Biofilm microbial communities from Wishing Well Cave, Virginia, United States - WW16-25 | ecosystem: Environmental > Aquatic > Deep subsurface > Groundwater > Cave microbial mat | place...
GTGCTGCTGGGCCACTACCCGTTTGATGACGAGGGCGTGCCAGCGCAGCGAGTGGCGCTGGTGGAAAAGGGAGTGCTGAAAGGATTTCTGATGTCGAGGTCGCCGTTGGTGGGCTTCCCGAACTCGAATGGGCACGGGCGACGACAGGTGGGATTCCCACCGGTGGCACGCCAGGGCAACTTGATCGTCGAGAGCAGTAAGCAGGTCAGCAACGCACAACTGCGACAGATGCTGATCGAGGAGGTGAAACGTCAAGGGAAACCATTCGGACTGTTGATTGACGACATTGCGGGCGGATTTACGTTTACTGGGCGGGGGCTTCCGCAGGCGTTTCAGGTGCTGCCGCTGGTGGTTTACAAGGTGTATCCCGATGGAAGGCCGGATGAGCTGGTGCGTGGAGTGGATTTGGTGGGGACAAGGCTGATCCCGCTGACGAAAATCATGGCGACGGGTGATACGGCGGAGGTGTTCAACGGGTATTGTGGTGCGGAATCGGGGTCGGTGCCGGTAGCGGCGGTTGCGCCCGCTCTGCTGGTCTCGGAAATGGAAATACAGAAGAAAGAAACTTCGACGGATAAGCCGCCGATCCTGCCGCATCCAGCGCACGACGCCCCAGCGAAGGGAGGGCGGCCGTGAAGAAGAGTGGGACGTTTTCCGTGGTTCGTTATTCATCCTTGGCGGCCGTTTTGGGGATGCTCCTAGCGGCCGGGGTCTTCGGGCAGGTGCGGCAAGCGCAGCCGGGGGATGCAGACAAAACGCTGGAGGCGATGCGCGACGAGATGACGAGATCAAAGGAGAAGCTGGCGCTGCAGATCCCCGGGCAAGAGGGGCCGGTGAGGCCGTATTACATTGAGTATCGGCTGCTGGACCTCGACGTCAGGACGGTGACGGCGTCGTTTGGCGCCATTCTTTCGAGTACGACCTCGCGGAACCGGTTTATGAGCGTGGACGTGCGGGTGGGCAGCTACCAGTTGGACAGCTCAAACTTCATCACGGGTGATTCGTTTCAGGGCTTTATCGGCACGACGGGCACAGTCGGGATCGACCGCGACTACGAGTCGCTGCGGCAGGACCTGTGGCTGGCCACCGACCAGGCGTTCAAAGGGGCGGTGGATGCGCTTTCCCGCAAGCAGGGATTCATTCGCAGCCTCTCCAAGCCGCCGGACATTCCCGATTTTTCACCCGCCAAGCCGATCGTGCTGATCAAGCAGAGGACCGAGCCGGATTTCAGCTCGCGGAAGTGGGAGGACGAGGCGCGCGCAGCCTCGGCTGTGCTCCGCGACTACCCGCAGCTCCACAGCACGCGGGTGACCTACAACTTGATCTACGCAACGGCGTACTTGATGAACAGCGAGGGAACAGAGATCCGCTCGATGCGGAGCCTGGCCGGGATCGAGGCGAGCCTGGAAACGCAAGCGAATGACGGGATGCCGCTGCACAATTTGTTTACGGCGTACGCGGCGACGCCCGCGCAACTGCTGACGCCGGAGCAGGTGCGCCAACAAATCAGCCGGGTGGCCCGGGACTTGGTGGCGCTGCGCGATGCACCGACGGTGCCGGACTACGTGGGGCCGGTACTCTTCGAGGCGCAGGCGGCGGCGTCGCTTGTGGCGCAAGTGGTGGGGCCATCGCTCGGCGGGTCGAGGCCGCCGCTTTCGCTGCTGCAGGGTTTTGAGCAGAACCTGGAACGGTTAGGCGGGCGAAGCGAATGGTCAGGCTCAGGAAGGCTGGGGACGCGGGTGCTGCCTGTGAACGTGACGCTCGTCGCCGACCCTACGGCAAGGGAGTTCAGCGGCCAGCCGCTGCTCGGCGGATATGAGGTAGATGAAGAAGGAGTGAAAGGCGAGCGGGTCACGATTGTGGAGAACGGAATCTTGAAAAACCTGCTGATGTCGAGGCGACCCGGGCCAGAGTTTGACCGATCGAACGGAAGCGCACGGGCGGCGTTTCTGGGCGAGCCGCGGCCGGCGATGAGCAACCTCTTCTTCGCGGCCAGCGACGGCGTGGGGGCGGCAGAGCTGCGGAAGCGGTTTGTGGATAAGTGCCGAGAAGACGACCGGGAGTGGTGCCTGCTGGTGCGTCAGATGGACAACCCCTTCGTCGGCCTGCAGCGACAGGAGGACTTGTTTGAACTCTTGGGAGGAGTGTCTGTCGCGACAGGGGAACGATTGCCGTTGCTGGTGTACAAGGTGTCCGTGGCCGACGGCAAAGAAGAACTGGTGCGCGGAGCGAAGATGAACGGCTTGACGCTGCGGGCCCTGCGGAACATTGCGGGAATCGGGAACGACGCAAGCGTGTTTACGTTTATGCAGAACCAGCAGGTGGCGGGGACGGCGCTAGCCGCGTTTGGAAGCGCACAGGGAGGGATCCCCACGTCGGTGGTGGCGCCATCGCTGCTGTTTGAAGAAGTGGAAGTGCGCGGGCCTCGCGGAGGATTGCGGCGGCCACCGATGCTGCCAGCACCGGCGCTGGAGTAGTAATTCTTACCTTTTCGGCGGGGCGTATGGCCGTTCGCACCTACACCTAATGTAGAAATGCGACGAGGGCATGCGCGACATGCCGCTACTGTTTGATTTCGGCGAGGATGTCTTCGTTGAGGTTGAGAGATACTTTGTCGGGCTTAAAACCGAGCGGTGGGAGTTCAAAGGGGACCTGGGGCTTGTCGGCGGTGAGGAAGCCCAACCGCACTGGCCCCTTGGGTAGATGGAGGTAGAGCGGCAGGATGTCCACCCAATTTTCGGGGACGCCGGTGCGCGTCACCGCGCCGGAGACCTTCCATTTGCCGCCGCCGGCGTCCTGCACCTGGTATTTGAAATCATACTGCGGGATTCCAATACCATAAACGTACTGGTTAAAGAACCAATCCATGCGGGCATTGCGTTGGACGTCCATGGCCGGGGTCATGTGCTTTTCGACGATGGCCTTGAAGTCTTCGGTAGAGGCGGGCTTGTTGCTAAACGTAGAGGTGAAGTCGTGCATCATGGCAATGAAACGGTGGTCGGGGTTCTGCGTATTGCGCGGGTCAAAGAGCATCATGCGGAGCATGTGCAGGACGTAGCCGCCCTTGGTGTAGACCAGAAAACCGTAGGCTGCGGGCGCGTCCGGGGTGGCAAGGCGTTGCCCCAGCCAGATCGGGCCGAGGGATTCCATCACTCGGTTCTTCAGGTCCCGCATTCCCTGGAGATTCTGTCGGTCTTGGCGTAGACGGTCGAGGAATTCCTTGTTGCTGCGGCGGATTTGGACGTAGAGGTTGCCGGAAAACTCGGCGAAACCTTCCGAGAGCCACTGGTCGTGATAACTCTTCCAGCCGACGAGATGGCCCCACCACTGATGAGAGCTTTCGTGAGCGCGGAAGAAGTCGGTGAGTTGGACGTGGTCGGTGATGCCAAAGGCGTTGCGCTGGGTGGAATCCAAGAAAGACAGCATGGAAAGGTAGATCAGGCCGGGCCAGCCCTGGCCGTAAGAGTAGGGAATGTTGGTCAAGGCGAGCTGCTTGTAAGGGTAGGGGCCGAAATATTTCTCGAAGACGACAACGGTATTGGCGAGCTCGATGGCCATGGTCTTAGTGAGGGCCGCCGGGCTGAGTGACCCAACCGCCGGCGCGCCGAAGGTGTCCTCGCCGGGCAGCGAGCCTTCGATCTGGCTTCGGATGCCCTTCATGAAGTCGTCCGGTTCGCGGTTGGCGTAGATCTGGATGTCCACAGCGCCGGCTTTTTCTGCCTGGAACTTAAAGTCGCCGAATGCGAAGCCGGCCACCGCCAGAGGAATGGTGCTCTTCCAGGAGGTGATGCGCCAGTCTCCATCGGTGGTTTCGCCTACTTTGCTGCCGGTGGCGACCAGGGTATAGCGCTTGGGGGAGCGGAAACTCATTTCGAAGTCGGCGCGGGTGGCGAAGCTATTGGCTTTGGTCGGATACCAGCCAAAGCTCTGCGCGAAGTAGGCACCGGTTCCGACTTTGCGAACCACGCGCTTACCGGCGTAGTGGAAGTCGAGGGACTGAGCCTGGCCGGCCTGGGTGGGCTGCGGCAGGACGACGGCGACGTAGTCACCATAGGATTGCGGGCGGTCCTTCGACTCGCGGGGCTGAAAGAATTCCAGCGCCGTACCCTGGCTGTCTTTCACCGACTCCACGCGTAGGTTGGAATCGAGGAGGAAAAGCAGGAGACGCTCGCCAGAAGCCTTGTGCTGGAGGTGGACGCGCGCGGCCGCGCTGAGCTCGGCGCCAGAGGTCGCGGTGGCGTCGATCTTGTAACTGCGAATGTCGAAGTCGTCTTTGCCGGTGGGATCATTCCAGGCCGACGCGGGGCTGCGGCCACCGGCGGGGAAGCTGGTCCAGACCTCGACCTCCTTGCGCGGGCCGAAGTCACGCCAGCGGCCGACGGAGATCTCTTCGGGAGAGAGAGCGTCGAAGCGCGCGTGGAGCCAGCCGAAGTCCGAGGTTTTCAGGTCGGCAGCGAAGCAGGCGGTGCGCCGGCGATCAGCGGAGAGCACTCCTTTCAGCAGGCGCGGCAAAATCTCTGCGGCAGCGTCTTCGCGATACTTCTGCCGATCGACATACAGCTCGCCCAGGGAAGAGTCGGCGGCTGCGCCCCACTGGACTTTGGCGGCGATTTCCTCAAAGGTATGGTCGGTGAAGCTAAGCACGGCCTCAGTGAATTCAAGGCTGAGCGTGTCCTGCTTGGTGAAGAGGCGCAACTGTTGGGCTTCGCGCGGGTCGGGCGGAGCGACTTCGAGGCGTCCCTTGCCGCGGAAGACGGCGCCGAAGACGACGCCGTTCACCGGCTGGAGGAACTGAAGCGTGCCGTCAGAGAGGGTGAGCTTCAGGCGGTCGCGCTGAAGAGTGAGGTCTTTGACGGTTGCCGCGTGGCTGGGGTCCATGGCGGGCTGGGCCAGCGCGTTCCAGACAGCGGAGGTGGCCGAAGCCTGAGGCGGGGCCGCCGGAGCGTCCTGCTGGCACTCAGCCGGTCGAATGGCTACGAGAAGGAGCAGAAAGAAGCTCAGAGCGCGAAAGGATTTCATAGTGCTGCCCTAACCCCAGAGGCAATTTTTCCAGCTAGAGATATTACCAGAAGCGGGAAACGGCTGCTGGCGCGGGGCGGCCCCGACCGTCGTATACTGCCCGTGTGAACTTGACAGGCGTACGCGAGAAGAAGATCGCGGCGTTGGGGTCGGTGGCCTCGGCGCTGGTTTTGGTGTCTCTGAAGGTGTTTCTGGCGGTGGTGACGGGCAGCCTGGGCATCCTCTCTGAGGCGCTGCATTCGAGCCTGGACCTCATCACCACCGTCATCACCTATCTTTCGGTGCGTATTTCGGACCAGCCCGCCGATTCGAAGCACACTTATGGTCATGGCAAGGTGGAGAATTTTTCTGCGTTTGTGGAGACCGGGCTGCTGCTGCTGGCCTCGGTCTATATCATCTGGGAAGCGTTCCACCGGATGCTGACGCGCGGGGTGCACATCGAGCCGAGCCTGCTGGCGGTGGGTGTGCTGGGGCTCACGATACTGATTGATGTGGTGCGGTCGCGGGCGCTGACGCGAGTGGCGCAAAAGTACCAAAGTGAAGCACTGGAGGCTGATGCGCTGCACTTTTCGACTGATGTGTGGAGCACGGTGGTGGTGATGTTTGGAATGGCGGTCGTGTGGGTCGGGCAGCAGTGGGGCGTCGAGTGGCTGTACTATGCGGACCCGATTGCGGCGCTGGTCGTTTCCGGCGTGATTATCTGGGTGGGGTCGCGACTGGGGAAGCGAACGATTGATGCGCTGCTGGATGCGGCGCCAGCGGGGTTGCAGCAGCGGATTGCGGCGGCGGTGGGGCAGATAGAAGGCGTGCTGTCGGCTGAACGCGTCCGCGTTCGCCGAGCGGGGAACCGCCATTTTGTGGATGTGACGATCAGCGTGCCGCGGACGGCCAGCTTTGAGCAAGTGCATGCCACGAGCGAGGCAGTGGAGCGGCGGGTAGCGCAAATTGTGCCGGCAGACGTGATGGTCCACATGGAGCCGCGCGCAGCGGCGAATGAGAATTTGTTTGACTCGATCCGTGCGGTGGCGCAGCGGCGCGGGCTGCAAGTGCATGAAATTGCGGCGCACCAGTTGGACGGCAGGCTGTACGTGGCGCTGCACCTCGAGGTGGATCAGGCGCTGACACTGCGCGCGGCGCACGGGCAGGCGACCGAGCTGGAGGAAGAAATCCGGCGGCTGCCGACGCTGAGGGGAGGCGAAGGGCGTCCGGTGGCGGGAGCGCATCAGGTGAACATCCACATCGAGCCACTGGACACGCAGATTGTTCCCGCCGACGACATGAACGAGATCTCCGTCGCTGTGCGGGAACACATCAACGGCTTGCAGCCGCACTACCGCGAGGTGGTGAATTGCCACGAGGTGAATGCGCGGCGCGTGGACGGAAAGGTGGTGGTCACCTGCCACTGCGCGATGGACGGAGAGCTGCCCATCGGCCGGGTGCACGACGTGACCGAGGCGCTTCAGGACCGGGTAAAAGAGAAGTTCCCGCAAATTTTCGAAGTGAATATCCATCCCGAGCCACTCGAAGAAAGCTGATCGCGACGCTCTGCCAGGGCCCCAGGCTGGCAGCGATGCATCGGCAGAGTTAGGTTAGAATGACGGGCCCCTTGTGGCCTGCAGGAGACCGATGAAGACCAAATCATTACCATTTCTAGTGCTGGTCCTCGTTCTCGGATGCATCTCGGTTCGCGGAATTCAGGCGCAGAGAGCATCGTCGGCTGCTCCGCCGGTGCCGACGGATTTGCCGTCGGATGCGGTGAGGTACGCCGTGCTACTTTCAGGAAACCGCGCAGGATTGCAGGCCAACTGGACGACACCGGATGGGGTGCGGCACTACCACTACGAGTTCAACGACCGGGGGCGAGGGCCGAAGCAGCGGACAACAATGTGGTTGGGAGAGGGAGGCATTCCCACGCAGATTGACATTGCGGGTCACGACTACTTCAAGGCGGCGACGGATGAGCATTTTTTGCTCTCAGGTGGCAAGGCGACGTGGAAAAGCACGTCGGAGCAGGGCGAGCGGCAAGTGAGCGGCAAGGCTATTTACGTAGCAGCAGGAGCGCCACCGGAAGGGGTTGCTTCGCTGGCGCAGGCGTTGCTGGCCGCACCGAAAGGAAAACTTGCATTGCTGCCGGAGGGCGAGGCGGGGATTACGCGGGTAGACGAGCTCGAGGTGGAGGCGAGTGGGCAGAAAAAGAAAGTCGCGCAGTACGAGATTAGCGGGCTCGATTTCACGCCGACCCCGGTGTGGCTCGAGGTGGACGGGACGTTTTTTGCGTTGAGCAGCGGATGGTTCGGCGTGGTACGCGAAGGTTGGGAGTCGGCGCTCCCCGCAATTGAGAAGGCACAGGATGCGCGTCGGGATGCGCGTCAGGCGGAGATGGCCAAGCAACTGGCGCGCAAGCCGGTGGGGGCGCTCGTGATTCAGCACGCCGCGCTGTTTGACCCGGAGACGCGCAGTGTGCGTCCGGAGATGACGGTGGTGGTGAATGGGAAGCGCATCGAAGCCGTGGGGCCGGATGGGGGGGTAAACCTTCCGCCCAAAGGCGAACTCATCGACGCGCGAGGGATGACGCTGCTGCCCGGGTTGTGGGACATGCACGTTCACATCAGCGGAGTGGACGGAGTGTTACATCTGGCGGCAGGCGTAACCTCTGTACGCGATCTGGCGAACGATACGGAGCAATTGCTGGCGCTGCGAAAGCGGATTGAAGCAGGTGAGGCGGTAGGGCCACGGATCGCAGTGATGGCCGGGTTCCTCGACGGGCGTGGGCCGTACCAGGGGCCGACCAAGGTGTTTGCCGACAGCGAGGAGGAAGCCAAGGCGGAGATTGAGAAGTACCAAAAGCTCGGGTACGAGCAAATCAAGATCTACAGCTCGATCAAGCCGGAGCTGGTGCCGAAGCTGGTCGAGCTTGCGCACGCCAACGGGATGCGCATCAGCGGGCATATCCCCGCGAACATGACCGCGGAGCAAGCCGTGCGGATGGGGATGGACGAAATTCAGCACGCGAACATGCTACTGCTGAACTTTATGCCCGAGGTGAAGGACACGCGGACGCCGGCGCGGTTCACGGCCGTGGCGGAGAACGGCGCAGGGCTGGACTTGAAATCGGAGCGTGTGCAGGGATTCATTCGGCTGCTGAAAGAGCGGAAGATTGTTGTGGATCCGACGCTCGCGACCTTTGAAGGGCTTTTTTGCGGTCGGCCGGGGAAAATGGATCCGGCGTTTGCCGCGGTGGCCGACCGGCTGCCGCCGCAGGTGCGGAGAGGATTCCTGACAGGCGGGCTGCCCGTGCCAGCGGGGAAAGACCAACAATACTGCGACGGCCATCGGGCCATGATCCAGATGGTGGGCGAGCTGTACAAAGCGGGCGTCACGATCGTGCCGGGAACGGACACGTTGCCGGGGTTCGGACTGCATCGGGAGCTCGAGTTATACGTTCAGGCGGGAATACCGGCGTCGGAGGTGCTGTACATGGCGACGCTGGGGTCGGCGCGCGTGGCAAAGCGGGACGCGGAGTTGGGGTCGATTGCGCCGGGAAAACTGGCAGACATGTTGCTGGTCGCGGGCGACCCGACAAAACAAATCAGCGATGTAAGGCGCGTCCGCACGGTGATTCAGGATGGAGTGGTCTATCAGGCGGAGGCGCTCGACCGGGCGATCGGAGTGAGGCCGCAGACAACTGCGGCAAGCGGGGAGCCGGGCGGCGGTTCCAGCGATGAGTCGCTGCTGACGCCGGAGGAGCGGAAGCATCTGCGCAACATTCGCCAACTGACGAAGGGCGGAGAGAATGCGGAGGCTTATTTTTCGGCGGACGACAAGAAATTGATATTCCAAGCGCACGCGGGCGAGGGAAAGTGCGACCAGATTTACATCATGGACTTGAAAGGTGATGTGGAGCGAATGGTGTCAACGGGCGACGGGAAAACGACGTGCTCATATTTTTTCCCCGATGGCAAGCGGATCCTCTATGCCTCGACACATGGGGCGAGTCCGGCGTGCCCTACGCCGCCGGATTACAGCCGCGGGTATGTGTGGAAGCTGCATCCGGAGTTTGAGATTTACACGGCGAAGCCGGGCGGGACCAACTTGAAGCGAATTACGAACAATCCGGGATACGATGCCGAGGCGACCGTCTCGCGCGACGGGAAGAAGATTGTGTTTACATCGTTCCGCGAGGGCGACCTGGACATCTACGCGATGAATGCGAACGGGAAGAATGTGAAGCGACTGACGACGGAGCTGGGGTACGACGGCGGGCCGTTCTTTTCGCCCGACGGGAAGAAAATCGTGTATCGAGCATACCACCCAAAGACTCCGGCGGAGGTGGCAGATTATCAAGAGCTGTTGAAGACGGGGCTAATGCGGCCCGTGCGGTTTGAGATTTACGTGATGGATGCGGGCGGGAAGAACAAGAAGCAACTGACGGACAACGGAGCGGCAAACTTTGCGCCGTTTTTTCATCCGGACGCACAGCGGATCATTTTTGCGTCGAACCAGCACGAGCCGCGCGGGAGGAATTTTGACCTCTACATGATCAACGTGGATGGAACGGGGCTGGAACGGATTACGAACCACGCGCTGTTTGATTCGTTTCCGATGTTTTCATCGGATGGGAAGCTGCTGGTGTGGGCGTCGAACAGGAATCAGAAGCAGCGCGGAGAGACGAATATCTTTATCGCTGAGTGGGTTGATTAGCGGGCGATCCTTCCTGAAAACAGGGCACAAAAGCATCGTTCCTCAACAGCAGGTCCCCGACCTAATCAGGTGCGTGGGGTGGCACAGGGCGTGGCTGGGGTGCGCGAAGGGGCGCAACGGCAGACCTTCAAGAGTAAGTGGTAAATCCAGATAAACCTTTCATTTTATTAGAGATGTAATGAACTGGCCCGGTCGCCGAATGGGCATGGTGCGTGCTGTTTCCCTAAGAGAGGGCCAGGATCATCGTTTATTCCGAGAAGGAGCCGGAAGTCATGTCCACGCCGCCGGCAGAAGTCACTTTCGAGATGCAGGCAGCCAAATCGTTTGACCGGAGAAGGCGGCTGCGCGCCGAGCCGGTGAAGCCGCGCAAGCAGGATGCGCAGGAGCGGCTGAAGAATTTCGACGAGGTATCGCAGGCGCTGACGCTGCACGAGGCGATCCTGGAAGCCAGCCGGTGCTTGCAGTGCGAGCACCACCCGTGCACGTTTGGCTGCCCGGCGCACAACGACATCCCGGCGGCACTGTGGTTGATCGAACAGGGCGACATCCTGGGTGCGGCGAAGAAATTCCTGGAGACGTCGAACTTGCCGGACATTTGCGGGCGGTTGTGCCCGCAGGAAAAGCAGTGCGAGGGAGCGTGTGTGCTGGGGACGTACAGCGTTCCGGCGGCGATCGGGAAGCTCGAGAAATTCTGCGTGGACTACGTGCGGAAAAACCTGGGCGGGTACCCGAAGCCGGAAATGCCAGAGCCGCTGGGCACGCGCGTGGCCGTTGTCGGGTCGGGGCCGGCGGGACTGGCGGTGGCGGAAGAGCTGGTGAAGCGCGGGCACGGCGTGACGGTGTTTGAAGCATGGCCGCGTCCGGGCGGGCTGCTGATTTACGGGATCCCCGGGTTCAAGCTGAATAAAGAAATTGTGTGGGAGAAGATTCGCTGGCTGGAAGAGCTGGGCGTCGAGTTCCGCTGTAACTCGCGCATCGGAAAAGACGTCACCGTGGACGAGCTGTTGCGGAAGCAGGGGTTCAATGCCGTGTTCCTCGGACACGGAGCAAGCGCCGGGAACCGGATGAAGATTCCGGGCGAAGAGCTGAAGAACGTTTACAACGCGACGGAGTACTTGGTGCGCGGCAACCTACCGGACGAATTGCTACCGGAGGGAATGCGCGGGCGGCCACACGCCGGGCGGCGGGCCGTGGTTGTGGGCGGCGGAGATACGGCGATGGATTGCGTGCGGACGGCGCTGCGTCTGCGGCCGGATAGCGAAGTGTGGTGCGTGTATCGGCGGTCGGAAGTAGAAATGCCCGGGCGGATGGAAGAACGCATCAACGCACGCGAGGAAGGCGCGAAATTTGAGTGGCTGACGCTGCCGGTGAAGTTCATCGGCGATGCGGAAGGGAAAGTCGTGGCGTGCGAGTGCATCCGCATGCAATTGGGCGCGCCGGATGCGAAGGGGCGGCGGACGCCGGTGCCGATTGAAGGGTCGAATTTTGTGCTGGAGTGCGATACGGCAGTGATTGCGATCGGCTACAGCGTCGAGGATGAGATCGCGCAGACGACTGAGAACTTGAAGACGACAAAGTGGGGCACGATCTGGGTTGGGTCGGAGGAAGAGGGTCAGACGAGCCGGGAAAAGGAAATTTGGGCGGCGGGAGATTGCGTCCGCGGCGCGGACTTGATTGTCACCGCGATGGCGCCGGCGCGAAAGGCGGCGCGGTCCATTGACCAGGCGCTGAGAGCAAAGCTGAGACGCGAAGGCAGGCTGTAATTCCTCATCATAGTGGGGTGTACACCCGTACGCCCTCACAATCAAACATACAGAATCGGGTAAGCCTCAAGGCATGTGGAGGCGGATGCGGCAATCGGCGGCTTTGCAGTCGGAGGTGTGTTCGGAGGCGAAGAAGGGGTTGATGTCGATTTCCTCGATGAAGGCGAAGTCGGTGACGAGTTGAGAGAGGCGAAGGAGGACTTCTTCGAGGAGGGCGAAGTCCACCGGCTTCTGTCCGCGGACACCGGCAAGGATGGGATATCCACGGATGGCGCGAAGGAGTTCGCGGGCGTCGAGGTCGGTGAGCGGGACGGGGCGAAAGGCGACGTCGCGCAGAGTTTCGACAAAGAGACCGCCGAGGCCGAACATAAGCAGCGGGCCGACGTTGGGGTCGCGCAGCATGCCGAGGATGGTTTCGCGGCCTTCGACCATTTCCTGAATGACGACGGCGCGTCCGGCAGCGTCAATGTGCTGGCTTTCGGCGAGGACGTGGGTGAGGCCGTGATAGGTGTGGAAGGCCTGGTCGGTGGAGCGGACGCCTAGGGCGACGCCGCGGGCTTCGGTTTTGTGGGCGACGCCGCCGTAGCTGATCTTCATGGCCACGGGGAAACCGATTTGACGGGCGGCTTCTTCGGCGGCTTCGGCGGAGCGGGCGACAGCATAACGGGCGACGGGAATGCCGTAGGCAGTGAGGACTTCAAAGGCTTCTCGCAGGTGGAGGTCGGCGCGCGCTTCGCTGCGGGCGGCAGTAAGGATTTTTTCGGCGGCGTCGCGGTTGACGTCGAAGCGACGCTCTTCGCCGTGGCCACGGGCGCACCAGCGGCGCTGGCGCTCAAGAGCGACAAGCGCGCCGGCGGCGGATTCGGGAAACTGGCACAGGGCGAGATGTCCGGGAAGCGTGTCGTGAAGCATGGCGCTGGTTTCCTCGGGTGCCATCAAGACGCCGATGACAGGCTTGGGCGCGCGGAGACGAGCGGCTTCCAGAGCGGCGATGACTTCGACGGGATCTACCATCATTGGCGGAACGAAGATGACCATGACCATGTCCACGCCCGGGTCGGTAAGAACGCGCTCAAGGGCAAAGCCATAGAGGAGAGCGTCGGCGGTGGGAAGCATGTCGAGCGGGTTGGCAATGCTGGCGTGCGCGGGGAGACGCCCTTTCAAAGTGGCAAGGGTGCTTTCGGAGAGTTGAGCCATGTCGAGGCCGCGCCCGATGACGGCGTCGGTGGCAAGAATGGCCGGGCCGCCGGCGTTGCTGATGATGGCCACGCGGGGGCCGGCGGGCAGGGGGTTGCGCGCGAAGGCGGTGCCAAGGTCGAAAAGCTCTTCAACGGTGCCGACACGGAGGACGCCGCAGTGTTCGAGGAAGGCGTCGAGGGCGACGTCGCTGGATTCGGCGAGCGAGCCGGTGTGGGAGACAGCGGCGCGGGCGCCGGCACGAGTGCGTCCGGATTTGACGACGAGGATGGGTTTCTTGCGGCTGACCGAACGCGCGACCTGAGCAAAGCGAGCGGGATTGCAGAAGGCTTCGAGGTACATGAGGATGACCGTGGTACGGGGGTCGTCAGCCCAGTAGGCGAGCATGTCGTCGTCGGTGACATCGGCTTTGTTGCCGAGGCTGGCGAAGGAAGAGAGGCCGAGGTTGCGCTCTTCGGCGATGTTTAAGATGGCGACGCCAAGGGCGCCGCTCTGGGAGAGAAA
>Ga0247727_10014347_pt1 | contig 13184 bp, 7 predicted proteins | sample WisWelCaveWW1625_FD_202498 | JGI IMG/M metagenome (GOLD analysis project Ga0247727, IMG submission 202498) | Biofilm microbial communities from Wishing Well Cave, Virginia, United States - WW16-25 | ecosystem: Environmental > Aquatic > Deep subsurface > Groundwater > Cave microbial mat | place...
GGTGAAGACGCAGGATCGCGAGAAGCAGCAGGTGATCTTCCCCGGCCACATGCTCGACGAGTTCTTCGCCAAGGTGAAGGCCCAGGAAGGCGACGCCGTCGTGTTCACCAGCGGTCCATGGGAGCCGACGTTGAAGGCCCTGGGCGTGCTGCGCAGCACGCTCGGGGAGCCGCGGCTCAAGGGCAAGGAGAACGAGTGGGCGTTCCTGTGGGTCAAGGACTTCCCGCTCTTCGAATGGGACGCCGACCGCAAGGGCTGGACGCCGCGGCACCACATGTTCAGCATGCCGCGCCCCGACCACCTGGAATTCCTGGAGAGCGATCCCGCCAGGGTGCTGGGCGTGCTCTACGACCTGGTCTTGAACGGCAACGAGCTGGGCTCGGGCTCGCTCCGCATCCACAGGACCGACATCCAGGAGCGGGTGATGAAGGTGATTGGGCTGTCGCGCGAGGAGGCGCACAAGAAATTCGGCTTCCTGCTCGAGGCCTACCAGTACGCCTCACCGCCCCACGGCGGCATCGGCCTCGGCCTCGACCGCATCATCATGCTGCTCGCGGGGAGGGACAACATCCGCGACGTGATCGCCTTCCCCAAGACGGCGAGTGCCACGAGCCTGATGGACGGGTGCCCGAGCGAGGTGGAGGAGGAGACGTTGAAGGAGTTGCGGTTGAGGGTGGAGTAGAAGGACGAGCGCGCCCGCGCCCGCCCGCCCGCGACCCTCTTGACGCGGCCATCACGGCCGCGGAACCCGTGCCACTCTCCCTCGAGCTCCCCCCGGCCCCATGGCTCGGGGCAACCTTTCCACGACTGGGCCGTAACTTCACCGTGTACGTAGGACCGGACGGATCTCCACCTTCGAGGAGAATCGACATGTACCAGTCTTCGCGTGCGTGGCGGGGCAGCCTCCTGGCGGTGACCGTGGTCGCGGTCTCCCTTCCGGTCGCCGACGGTGATCCGCTCGCACAGCAGCGCGAGCGTTACACGGTGACGGGAAGCGAGGTCGCCGTCTACAACCTGGCGGGTGTCCTGCGCGTGGTCCCCGGGAGCGGCGCCGCCGTGACGGTCGAGGTCACGCGCGGCGGGCGCGACGCTGATCAGCTCAAGGTCGAGACCGGGCCCAGGGGCCCGCTCCAGACCCTGCGCGTCATCTACCCCGGGCGCCGGGTGGTCTATCCCGAGATCGGCCGCTCCAGCAACTCGAGCCTCGAGGTCTCCCCCGACGGCACGTTCGGAGATCACGTCAAGGACATCCTCGGGTTCGGGGGCCGCCGGGTGGTGGTGACCGGCGGCGGCTCGGGCCTCCACGCCTGGGCCGACCTGCGCATCTCCGTCCCGAAGGGGCAGAAAATCCGCGTCCACCACGTTGCGGGCGACGTGAACGTGGCGAACGTGGAAGGCACGCTCGCGGTGGATCACGCCATGGGCTCGCTCACCACCGAGGGCACGAAGGGAACGCTGGTCCTCGACACCGGCTCCGGCGAGGTGAAAGTCAGCAAGGCTCGAGGCGACGTGACCGTGGACACCGGGTCCGGCCACGTGGTCGTCTCCGACGTAAGGGGCACCCGCCTCCACCTCGACACCGGGTCGGGAGGCATCCAAGTCGACGGGGCGGTCGTGGACGAGCTGGTGGCCGACACCGGTTCGGGGAACGTGCACCTCACCCACATCCGGGCGAGGGACGTACGCCTCGACACCGGCAGCGGGTCGGTGCATGTGGACCTCGACGGCGACATCGAGAGGCTGGTGGCCGACACCGGCTCGGGAGGCGTCACGGTGGCGGCGCCCACCGACCTAGGCGCACGCTTCGAGATCGACACCGGCAGCGGCCGCATCGACGTGGACTTCCCGCACGAGGTCTACCAGGTCGAACGGGATCACGTGAGCGGCAAGATCGGCGACGGGCGGGGGAGCATCCGAATCGACACCGGCTCGGGCGGCGTGCGGCTGCTCAAGCGCATCACGTCGAGCGCGCGGCCCCCGAGCGCGGTGCTGGGAATGCTGGCCGGCCCCGAGATCGCGTAGGGGCTCGTACCCTCGGGCACGCGGGGTGAGGCGCCGTCGGCCCCGCCCCGATTGCCGTGGGCCGGATCCGCCCGTCTACGCCGATGCGTCGCCGGCGGACACCTCCAGCGAATCCCCGGGCTTCCAGCCCTTCGCCGCCAGCCGTTCGATCAGCGCGATCACCTCCTCGCGCTGGACGTGCGTGGTGAGCAGCAGCAGATCTCCCTCGCGCGCCCAGAGCAGCGCGGCGCGTACCGCTTCCATCTCGGAGTCGTGCCGCATCAGAGCCTCGCGCGGAGCTCCGAGCCGGCGCAGCTCGGCCTCGATCATCTCGGGGATTACGCCGCTCACGCGCCCGCGCAGGTAGACTTCCATCTCCTTGATGAACACGCGGTCGGGGCGCATGGCCCATGCGCCCCGGGCGAAGGCGCGAATCGATTCGTCGTCGCGATCGCCGGCCTGGCCGATCACGATGGCCCGGCGCTTCGCCGGCATGGCGGCGGCCATGTGGACGAGCGCCTGGAGTCCGTGCGGGTTGTGGGCGAAGTCCACGATCGCGGTCACGCCGCCCAGCGTCCACACGTTGCCACGTCCGGGGTTGAGGGCGGGGCTGTTCTCGAATGCGCGCAGTCCCTGAGCGATCGCCTCTGCGGGAAGGCCGAGCGCCACCGCCACCCCGATCGCGGCGAGCGCGTTGGCGACGTTGTGGAGCGCCGAGCCCTGGAGCGTCATCGGAACTTCCTCGACCCGGGCGATGGGGCGCCGCTCGGCGCCACGGGCGAACACCAGCGCCCCGTCGTCGAGCACACAAGCCTCTCCGCCGCGGGCCAGGTGCGCGGCGACCGTGGCGTGCCGAGCGTCGAGGGTGAACCAGATGACGGGCACCCGTAGCTTCGCTCCGCGCTCGACCAGGAGCGGATCGTCGGCGTTCAGCACCACCCGGCCGCCGGAAACGATGGCCTTCGCCACCACCATCTTGGCGTCGGCGAGCGACGGCACGTCGAAGATACCGAACTCGCCCAGGTGGTCGTTGGCCACGTTGGTTACCAGCGCGGCGCGGGCGCAAGGGAGCGCCAGGCCGCGGCGCAGGATGCCGCCGCGCGCCACTTCGAGCACGGCGACCTCCACCCGGCGGTCGCGCAGCACGGTGCGCGCACCGTTGGGCCCGGAGTAGTCGCCGACCGCAACCACCTCGTCGCCGACGGTGACGCGATCGGTCGAAGTCACCCCGGCGACCTTGCCGGCGGCGGCGGCCATGGCGCCCAGCAGGCGCACGGTCGTGCTCTTGCCGTTGGTCCCGGTCACCAGCGCGGCGGGGACGTCGTGCAGCTCGGTCCACGGGATGCGTCCCAGGACCTCCGGGGTCTCGGAGAGCGGCCAGACGCGAGAGCCGGTGCCGAGACCGACCGACGCGCGGCGGTCGTCCGCGAGCAGCGTGACGCCGTGGCGCGCGGCTTCGGCCGCGAGCTCGTGAAGCCACGGCTTGCGCTCGCGGTCGAGCGTTGCGCGCAGCCGGGCGATGGTTGCGTCGGAGTCGGGCGGCGCGTCGCCGTCGTCGCGAGCGTCTTCGAGATCGACGTCGTGCGGATCGTCGTCGTGCGCCCGGGCGGTCTCGCCGCCCCCCAGCCGGCGAGCGGCGGAGTGCCAGGCGGCCTCGTTTACCTCGGTCGCGACGTAGAGCGCGTCGATGGGGGCACCGAAGGCCAGCGTAAGCCCTTGGTCGTGCATGCGGGCCGCGATCGGGGCGCCGCCCCAGCCCACGGCTTCGAGCAGCGGATCCAGCTCGGCGCGCCAGGCGGCGATGGCACGCCCGGGATCGAGGCCGTGGAGCGCGACTTCGAGGATGGCTCCGGGTCCGTCGAGCAGCAGGCTGGGTCCGGTGAGCCGGCGCGAGTCGAGAATGCGCATCAGTCGGTCGTCTCGACCTCGCGCGCCAGGCGCACCCCGCGCTCGTCGCGGATGAAGGCCTGGCCGTCGTCGAAGTTCACCATCGCCGGGGCCGGCATTTCATTCGCGGGCTGAAACGCGGGCTCGTGGCGCGCGCCCGGCGAGGCGGTCGGCTGGAACCGGGTCACCTGTTCCCAGGTGCGGGTGAGGGCGTCCGCGAACATGAGGAGCACATCGCCGGGTTCGGCCATGTGCAGCGCAGCGTCCACGGCCTTCGCCTCTTCGGGAACGACCTGGATGTGGCCCGCCGGCACGCCCCCCGAGCGCAGCGCCTCGCTCAGCATGCGCGGGACCTCGTCGGGCTCGCGCCCGCGCAGTCGGTCGTCGCGGCGGCAGATGTAGTGGTCGAAGTGCCCGGCGGCGGCCTCTCCGATGGCGGCGATGTCCTCGTCACGGCGGTCGCCCGGGGCGGCGAGCACCAGGATCTTGCGGCCGTTCACCTCGAGGCGGTCGAGGAGGTCGCACATCGCCTTCACCGCCGCGGGATTGTGGGCGTAGTCCACGATCACCTTGAACGGGTGCTCGTCGAACACGTTCATGCGGCCCGGCGCCTGGAAGAAAGTGGTGTCGAAGGTGCGCAGCCCGTGGCGGATGTCCTCGAGCTTGACGCCCAGGCTGAACGCGATCCCGGCGGCGAACATCGCGTTCTGCACGTTGTGGAGCGCCCGGCCCTCGAGGGTGGCGGGAACGAGATGGGTCCACAGCAGCGGGATGTGCGCGCCGTGGTCGAACAGCGTGATCATGTGGCCGTTGATGCCGGGCTCCAGCACCACCGCGCGCCCGCCGGCGCGGATGTGCTCCTTCACCAGCGGGTGGTTGATGCTCATCGTCACGTAGCACAGGTGCGCGGCCCGTGTGTAGTCCGCCATCCTGAGCGTGAAGGGGTCGTCGGCGTTGAGGATCGCGGTGTCCTTCGCCACCTCCACGACCACGCGCTTCACCTCGGCCAGCTGCTCGAGCGTGTCGACGCCCTTGAGCCCGAGGTGGTCGGCAGCGATGTTGAGAACTGCGCCGACGTTGCACTTCTTGTAGCCGAGTCCCCGGCGCAGGATCCCGCCGCGGGCGCTCTCGAGCACCGCCACGTCCACTGATGGATCGCGCAGCACCATGCGCGCCGCGGTCGGCCCGGTCATGTCGCCCTTCACCGTGAGCTGGCCGTCGATGTAGACGCCGTCCGTCGTCGTGAGCCCCACGGTGTGCCCGGCGAGCTTGAGGATGTGGGCGACCATGCGCGCCGTGGTGGTCTTGCCGTTGGTGCCGGTGATGGAGGCGATCGGGATGCGCGCCGGAACGCCGGGTGGGAACAGCATCTCCATCACCGACCCGGCCACGTCGCGGGGCTTGCCGTCGCTGGGGGCCACGTGCATCCGGAACCCGGGCGCCGCGTTCACCTCGCAGATCGCGCCGCCGACGTCGCGATAGCTTTCGGAGATGTCGGGCGAGATGAAGTCCACCCCACCCACGTCGAGCCCGATGGCCTTGATGGCGCGGATCGCCATCTCGACGTTGTCGGGGTGGACCACGTCGGTGACGTCGATCGCGGTTCCGCCGGTCGAGAGGTTCCCGGTGAGGCGCAGGTGCACGACGTCGCCCTTCGGCGGCACGCTGTCGCCGGTGTAGCCGCGGTCGCGCAGGCAGCGCTCGGCCTGGTGGTCGAGCTCGAGGCGGGTGAGCACCTTCTCGTGGCCGATGCCGCGCCGCGGGTCCTGGTTGGTGATCTCCACCAGCTGCGCGACGGTGTGGACGCCGTCGCCCACGACGTGGCCCGGCACGCGCTCCGCGGTGGCGATGAGCTGGCCGTTCACCACCAGCATGCGGAAGTCGCGCCCGGTGATGAACTGCTCCACGACGACCGCGCGGCTGTGCTCGCGCGCCTTGTGGAACGCGTCGCGCACGTGGGCGGCATCGCCGAGATTGAGCGAGACGCCGCGCCCGTGGTTGCCGTTGTAGGGCTTCACCACCACCGGGAATCCGAGCTTGGTGGCATCGCGGGCGGCCTCCTCCTCGGAGTACACCAGCCGCTGCTGAGGCACCGGCAGCCCGAGGTCGCCGAGGATGCGGTTGGTCTCCTCCTTGTCGGAGGCGATCTCGACCGCGATGTGATGCGTCTGGCTCGTGATCGTGGCCTGGATGCGCTTCTGGTACCGGCCATGCCCGAACTGGATCAGGCTGTGGTTGTTGAGCCTCAGCCACGGGATGTCGCGCTCCTCCGCGGCCCGCACCAGCGAGGCCGTGCTGGGCCCGAGCGCGCGGCGCTGGGCGAAGCGGATGAACGCGTCGCGCTGGTCCGCGAAGCGGAAGGCCTCCAAGACGGAGCCCCTCTCGCGCAGCGCATCGGGCAGGAGGGAGTGGAGCAGCGCGAGCGCCAGGCGCCCGGCTTCGAGCCCGACTTCCGCCTGCTCGTACTGGTACACGACGTGGTAGTGACCCGGCACGCCCGCCGAGCGTGTCTTGCCGAAGGTGACTTTCGCGCCGGCCACGTTCTGGACCTCGATCGCTGCGTGCTCGAGCACGTGGCCGAGCCAGGTGCCTTCATCCTCGGTCATGCGTCGCACGAACCCGCCCGGGGTCTCGTACGAGCAGCCGTGCTCGTGAAGCCCGGGCAACGCCTCGAGCAGTCCATCGATGAAGCTCCGGCCCAGCTTCATCGTCGGCCACCGCTCGAGCTCGGCCAGGTCCAGCGTGTACCGGATGACCGGGAAGTGGGCGTAGATGCTCGGGCCGAGGTAGACCGAGGTCTCGAGGAGCTTCATGGAGCTTTCCTCTGGCCGGGGGAACGGACCGGGGCGGAGAAGGCGGGAAGCTTACCGTGAAGCCCTCCGCGCCGGCCAGAGGGCAGAAGGGCCCGGATTTCGAAGGGACAGGGTGGGGTCTTCCCGGCTTCAGACCTTGCAGGTTCTGGACCATCGGGCGGCGGGCGTCGAGGACACTCGTGGCCCCGGTGATGGCCGCAGCGAGCCGGGGCGCAGGTTCCCACGAACGTCACAGGAGAGACGGCGGATGCGGAATCCAAGGATCGCGGTCTTGCTCTCTGCAACGGTCTCACTGGTGGCGACTCTGGTCGCCCAGGATGTTGACGCTCAGGCCTCGCGGCTGATGCGCGGAGGCGAGCAGCCCGACATGATGCTCGATCCCGCCACGCGCAGGCGCGTGATCGACGGACTCGTTCGACAGATCGACAGCAGCTATGTCGACCCGGCGACCGCGCGCCGGATGTCGGAGTGGCTGCGGGCACGGGCCCGGCGCGGCGCCTATGAGCGGATCACCAGCGCCAAGGCGCTCGCGGAGACGCTCACGACACAGCTTCAATCCCTGAGTCACGACAAGCACCTGCGGCTCTTCTACAGTCACGAGCCGCTGCCGGCCGGCGGGGGCGCGAGGCTGCCGTCCCCGGAGATCGAGGCCGAGGAGCGCCGTTACGGGGCTTCCATCAACCACGGGATCGAGGCCGTGCGTCGGCTGCCCGGAAACGTCGGTTACCTGGACATTCGCGAGTTCCTGCCCGAGGCCGACTCCAAGTTCGAGGCCGCGATGCATCTTCTGGCGGACACGGACGCCTTGATCATCGACCTGCGGCGGGGTCGCGGCGGACGACCGGAGCAGGTGCGCCTCCTGTGCAGCTACCTCCTCGCGCCCCCGCCGGTCCTGCTCAACATCACCTATTCGCGGGAGCGGGCGGAGTCGCTCAAGGTCTGGTCGCTCGAAAGCCTTCCCGGCCCGCGCTACACAGGGCGCAACGTTTACGTTCTCACCAGCGGCTTCACCTTCTCGGCGGCCGAGATGTTCTCCTACACCATGCAGGCGGCCGGGCGCGTGACCGTCGTCGGGGAGACCACCGGTGGCGGTGGCCACGGCATGAACTTCCGGCAGGTCACCCCCCACTTCGCGGCCTCGATCCCTTTCATCAGGCCCATCAACCCCAACACCGGCGGTGGCTGGGAGACGGGCGGCGTGAAGCCCGACGTCTCCTGCGCCGCCGAGGAGGCACTGAAGACCGCCCACGTTACGGCGCTACGCGCGGTCCTGCGGGACAAACCGGCGGGCGAGGAGCGGACGAAGCTCGCCAGGACGCTGGACGACCTGGAGCACGACCGCGACCCGGACGCCGCGAGCGAGCGGGGCGGACCGAGGTTCGTGAGGTAGTGGCGGGGGCTACTCCTCTTCCAGCTCGGCGCGCTCCGCGTTGGCGGCGCGGGCGTGCAGATCGTAGCGAGCGCCGCCGACCAGCACATGGAGTCGGACGCCCAACAGGCTCACCGGCTCCCCCTGCTTCGCCGAGTCGATCGAAGAATATTCGATCTCCGATGGATCCACAATCGTCATGGCGCCGCTTCCGAAGACTTCCAGGGTGTCGTCGGGGCCGATGAAGGCGGCGGTGTCCTCGTCGAGGCCGATCCCGACCGCGAACGGGTTGAGCGCCAGCGCGGTCAGCAGCCGTCCGAGGCGGTCGCGCTGGCGGAAGTGCTGGTCCACGATGATGCGGTTGATGAGCCCGAGGCCGGGAGCCAGATGCACCATCCCGGCGCGTGGCGTCGAGCCCTCTTCGCCGTTGGCGATCATGTGCTCGGAAAGGAACGCGGCCCCCGCCGACGTGCCGGCGACGTGGACACCGGCGGCGCTCATGAGGCGCAGCTTCTTCGCCACGGAGGTGCCGCCGAGGGTCGTGGAGAGCCGGAGCTGGTTGCCGCCGGTGAAGAACACCCCGTTGGCCTTCTCCAGCACCGCCAGCTCCTCGGGGTCCTCGCACTGCTTGCGGCTCTCGAACGGCAGCACCCAGACCTTGCCGGCGCGCAGGCTTCGGAACAGCTCCTCGTACCTGCGGCCGGTGTTGCGTGCCTCCGAGGCGGTGGGGAGGATGGCGATCCGGGCGTCGCGCCCGCCGCACAGGCGCACGAAGCGCTTGAGGATGCGCTCGTCGCCGACCTTGTCCTCGGCGCCGCCGATGGGAACGATGAATCCGCGGCTACGGCCTTGAGGCACTCGGGATGGGCCCACGAAGTCATTTCCTCCCTGACCTGAAAGTTGTCGGCCCCGGTCCCTCCATCCTGGAGGCCCGGTGCTTGCCACGCTGACGAGGTGCAACAGCGTAACAAGGGCAGGGTGCGTCGCTCAAGGACACGGCCATGAAAAAGGGCGCCGTCGCCTCTGTAGATATCCGGGGCGGCCGCGGTCTTTCTGGGGGACAATTTCAGCGTCTCGGCGGCCCATGGATTCGCGATCGTGAACCACGATCCCGCCGTGGGTGCGAGCACGACCGGGAGTTGCCCGCGTCCGCCGTGCTAGCCTTGTTGCGTCAGATGTCTCCCTGCAGATACGGACTCAGCTATCGCCCGACGAGGGGCATCCTCGCCGCGATCGTCCTCGCGTCCCTGATGGGATGTGGCCGACAGAGCCCGGTCGAGCCGCGGCCGGATCCGTGTGCGGTTTCTCCAGTGCCCGATCCGCCCACAGGGTTCGAGGCCCAAGGTGGTCCCGGACAGGTGGAGCTGGGCTGGACGAACCCGACCACGCCTGCCTTTGGCGGCGTTCGCGTGCTCCGAAAGGCAGGCGCCCCTCCGCTTGCACAGGATGACACCAGCGCGGTCGTCGTCTATGAGGGGGCCGGAACCACGGCAACGGATACCAACGTCCTTGCCGGCGAGAGTTACGAGTACCGCGCCTGGTCCTACAACTCGTGCAACCCGCGTACGTTTTCCGCCGTGGCGGCCGCCTCGGGTGCCATCCCGACGCAGCCGGGCCCGCCTCCAGCACCCTCGGGGCTGACCCTGTTCGCAGGCCCCCACGAGATCAGGCTTTCCTGGACCAATCCTGCGATCGCGGTTCTCGCCGCGATTGTCGTCCGCCGCAGCGAGGCCGGGTTTCCGGCCCATCCGGTGGACGGCGACTTGGCGTTCGAGGGATTGCAGACCTCATTCGTCGACGACAGTCTGTCCCCGCTCAAGACTTACTACTATGCGGTGTTCTCCAGGGACATCTACGGGCAGTATTCCCAGACCGGAATCGAAGGATCGGCCATGCCGGATTGGGAGTACGCAACGTTTACGCTTTCCGAACTCGTGATGTTCGACCGCTTCCCGACTTCCCGCTGTTTCACAGGAGACTGTGACTTCGACGGACATGGGCCGCTCGTGGAGCTCGAAGTGGAGCTCATGAGAAACGGCCTGAACTTCTGGGTCGAGGTGCGCGTCTTCAAGGCGAAAGAAACGACCTCGGACTACACTTGCGTGGAGAAGGCCGGCTTCGAAGTGTGGGCGACGAGCACGCACTCGCTGCCGTCGGGAGAGGGCTGGATCTTCAGCGACTACCCTGGGCTGGCCGCGACCACCGAACGCGTAGCGTACCTGGACACGGATATCACGAATGACATCGTCTATGGCACGACGATCCTGTACTACGCGAGCATTGCAGGCGACACCTCCGACTTGGACGTTTGCGGGATGACGGAAGACGACACCCACATTCACAGCCTCCGAACCCGGCCAATCGCGGTTCGTATGCGGCGCTGAGGATTGGGTGTTGTGCACCGGATTCAACGTGACCACGTGAGCGGCAAGAATCCCACCATTGGAGCGGCATGATCGGGCAGAGGTTTTCCCACTATCGCATCCTTTCCGAGCTCGGCAGGGGTGGCATGGGCGTGGTGTATTGCGCCCACGACGAGCATCTTCAGCGGGAGGTCGCGATCAAGGTACTGCCGCGCGAGGCCGTGGCCGACGAGACCGCGCGCCACCGGCTGATGCGCGAGGCGCGCATGGCCTCTCAGCTCAACCACCCTCACATCTGCACGATCTACGAAGTCGGCGATGCCGAGGGGCTGGCGTACATCGCGATGGAGCGCGTGGAGGGCCGTCCACTCGACCTCCTGATCGGCTCGCGCGGGCTGCCCGCCGAGAGCGTGGTGCGTTACGGCACCCAGATCGCCGATGCCCTGGCGTACGCCCATGAGCACGGTGTCATCCACCGCGATCTGAAGTGCGCGAACGTGCTCGTCACCGCGGATGGCCGCGTGAAGGTGCTGGACTTCGGGCTCGCCATGCGAGTCACGGCCGGGGAGGTAGGTGCAACGACGCAGCTCTCTCGGGCCCTCACCGAGTCCGGGGCGATCGTGGGCACGCCTCAATACCTGGCGCCCGAGATTCTGCGCGGCGATGTCGCCGATGCGCGTAGCGACCTGTGGTCGCTCGGCGTGGTGCTCTACGAGATGGCGAGCGGCGCGCGCCCTTTCCGGGGCGTTACCGAGATCGAGCTGGGCGCCGCCATCCTGAACGAGCCGCCCGAGCCGCTGCCGGCTCGCGTGCCGTCGGGCCTCGCGGCAATCGTCGATCGCTGCCTGGCCAAGGATCCGGCGCAACGCTACCGGCAGGCCGGCGAAGTTCGGGCGGCGCTGGAGGGGCTCGTATCCGGCGGGCGCTCCGGAGCCACGCCCGCGATGCAGGGCGGGCCGCGGCCCCGGGAGGCACGGCGGGGGCGGGCCTGGCTCTGGGCGGCCGCGGCTGCGCTGGTTCTCCTCGCCGCGGTCGTGCTGCTCGACGTCGCCGGGATGAGGACGAGCCTGTTCCGGAGCCGTGACACGGGACCCATCACCTCTCTCGCCGTGCTCCCACTCGTCAACTTCTCGCGCGATCCCGATCAGCAGTACTTCGCCGACGGCATGACCGAGCAGCTCATCACCACGCTGGCCCAAATCGGCGCGCTACGCGTGATCTCCCGAACCTCGGTGATGGGCTTCAAGGGCACGACGCTACCGCTGCCCGAAATCGGTCGGAAGCTCGGCGTGGACGCGATCGTCGAAGGTTCGGTTCAGCGCTCGGGCGACCGGGTGCGCATCACGGCGCAGCTCATCCGGGCCGCGAGCGACCAGCACATGTGGGCTCAGACCTACGAGCGCAACCTGCGCGATGCGCTCGCCCTGCAGGACGAAGTGGCCGGTGCGATCGCGAAGGAGCTGCAGGCCCACCTGGGCCCGCAGCAGCAACAGAAGATCGCGAGCACACGGCCGGTTTCACCCAAGGGCTACGAACTCTACCTGCGCGCACTCGACGCCTACCGGCGCTTCGACAGGCGGAGCCGGCAGGCGGCCCTCGAGTTCCTGAAGCAGGCCGTCAAGGATGATTCGACCTACGCGCCGGCCTGGGCAGGGATCGGCCTCGTCTACAACTCGAACCCCGACCAGTTCGGCGCACGCGACGAGGTTGTAGCGCGCGCCCGCCAGGCGGTAGAGCGTGCCCTGGCGCTCGATCCGGACCTCGGCCTTGCGCACTCGATGAAGGCAAACATCGAATATTCGAAGGACTGGAACTGGGCGGCGGCGGAGCGAGAATTCAAGCGCGCGATCGAGCTTACCCCGAGCCTGTTCGAGGCCCACCACCACTACTCCCACCTGCTGATGGACATGGGCCGGGTCGAGGAATCCTTCGAGCAGAGCCGCATCGCGCTCGCCCTCGATCCGCTCAACACCGCCGCGACGCTCCACATGGGATGGCACTATCTCCACGCCGGACAGATCGACCAGGCCATCCCTCAATACGAGGCGACGCTGCGCCTCGACCCCAGCTACGCTGCAGCCTACGAGCAGCTTTCGTGGGCGTACGCGTTGACACGGCGTCATGACGAGGCCGCCACAGCCCTGCACAAGTACCGCGAGCTGGCCGGATCTTCGGATACGCTGGCGATGAGCGCCATCATCGCGGCGACGCGCGGTCGCACCGATGAAGCTCTGAGGATGGTTTCCAGACTGATCGACGGCGTGAGCCGCGGGGAGCGGGGCGCCTACGGCGTGAGCCGCGGGGAGCAGGACGCCTACGCTGTGGCCTTGGTTTTCACGGCGCTCGGTCGCAAGGACGATGCGTTCCAGTGGCTCGATCGCGCGATCAAGACGCGCGAGGCAGGAGTGACTGAGCTCAAACAGGATCCTTTTCTCGTGGCGCTTCGCGACGATCCGCGCTTCTCGGCGCTCCTCCGCCGCATCGGACTTCCGGAGTAGGCACGACCCTACGACACTGTCTCCCGCTGTCCATCGCCTGCGGCCGTGACTCCGCGAGCTTTCCGAGGGCCGACTCTGAGTCGCAAAGTACTTGTCGCCCGCCGACGCGGCCCCTAGACTCCGGCCCATGGTGCGTCCTGACGAGCGACCGCGAGATCGCTCCCGCTACACCGAACCAGCGGGTGCAAGTCCCGCCCGGGCAGGAACCGGAACGCCCGGTAGCAGGCCCCCGGCACGGCGAGAGATCGCCGCG
>Ga0247727_10014348_pt1 | contig 13183 bp, 12 predicted proteins | sample WisWelCaveWW1625_FD_202498 | JGI IMG/M metagenome (GOLD analysis project Ga0247727, IMG submission 202498) | Biofilm microbial communities from Wishing Well Cave, Virginia, United States - WW16-25 | ecosystem: Environmental > Aquatic > Deep subsurface > Groundwater > Cave microbial mat | place...
GCCAAAGTCTGGAATCCCGTTGGCGGCTCGCGCAGCGCATCACCGTGGCTCATCCACACTGGCGTTTGCTGGCTGACGTTCTTGAGCAAATCTTCGTTTCGATCAATTTTGAGTTGCGCCAGTCCGTACTCGCGACAGGCGGCGGATTCAACTTTGCCGGCTAAAAAATGCGCAAGCAATTGCAGGCCGTAACAAATGCCGAGCACTGGAATATTCAGCTCGAAAATTTTCGTGTCGGGAACGGGGGCGTCCTTTTCAAAAACCGAGCTCGGGCCGCCGGATAAAATGATGCCTTTCGGACGAAGATTCTTGATTTCGTCAATGGCAATGTTAAACGGTCTGATTTCGCAATACACACCCAGCTCGCGGATGCGACGGGCGATCAACTGCGTGTACTGCGAGCCAAAATCGAGAACGAGGATAAAATCGTCGGGATGGGTTTTCATTATTTTTTATGGCAACCGGCTCGCGCAGGATTTGAAATCCTGCGCGAGCAAGAGGGTTAAAAATTTTCGAAATCCGAAACTCGAAATCCGAGACAAATTCAAATGATCAAAAATTCAAAGACCTGAAAGGGATGTCTGCTGTTATCAATAATGATAGTTTCGTTATTTGATATTTGAATTTCGGATTTGTTTTGTATTTCGAATTTCGACATTCGAGTTTTTTCAAGGTATTACTTTCTTGAGCGAATTCTCAGGGAGTGATTCCCCACGACTTCAACTCGTCCAGATATCGATAATTCGTCAAGTCGTAGTGAATTGGCGTGATGGAAACAAAATTTTTCTGAATGACAAAATCATCGACGCTCATGTCTTCCTCGACCTTAACCTTTTTGCCAGTGAGCCAATAATAAACCCGGTTGGCCGGATCGATTCGTTTGTCGAAGTGTTCCATATACGCGGCTTTGCCCTGGCGGGTGATCGCCACGCCTTTGATTTCTTCCTCCTTCCCGGGCGGGACATTGACGTTGAGAAATGTGCCCTGCGGCAACCCCTTTTCATAAACGATCTTCGCGAGCTTGGCGGCAAACTTAGCGGCGTAAGTAAAATCGGCGTTGGTGAATGTGGTGAGGGAAATAGCAAACGAGGGGATGTTCAAGATTGTGCCTTCGGTGGCGGCGGAGACGGTGCCGGAGTAGATCACATTCATGCCGGAATTCGAGCCAAGATTGATCCCGGAAACCACCAGCTCCGGTTTTTTTTCCAGCAACGCCCAGTATGCGATCTTCACACAGTCGGCCGGCGTGCCTTTTATGGCATAGCCGAAAAACTCGTCGTTCTTTTCGAAATTCCAAACCCGCAGCGGATCGGAAAGAGTGATGGCGTGGCCCACCGCGCTCTTTTCGCTGTCCGGCGCTACCACGGTCACCACGCCGACTTTAGTTAGTTCTTTGTGCAGCGCCGCCAAACCCGGCGCGTTGATGCCATCATCGTTGGTCAATAGGATTCGCATAGTTCGCTATCTTAAATTGTGAAGTCTGCAAGTGTCATTTCCGCGCGGGAAACGGAATTAATGATTGTACAAGGCAACATCTTCTAATATGATTTGCTTAAATACATCTTTGTCCCCAAGTCGTTTTACCAAATCCAATATTTCAATACCGGCCAAGTGGCCATCGGCATCGTAATCGACGGCAATACCTTCTGCAAGATGTTGAGTCGTAACGGTGGTCTCATGAAAACGAATATACATAGCATCTACTTTCGGATCGTAAGTAATTTTCATTGTCTATCCTCAAAAATAGTAAGCATAAACTGTTACAACAACGATTTCATTTGCCTCTTCGACAAAAATTGGACGAACTTGCTTTGTGGCATACTTTCTCTTATTCCATAAGTCATTGAAAGGAAAATTCTTTCGGCATTCCAGCCGCCCCAATTCGGCGGGAGTCCAAGTTTCTGATTCAATCGCATCAACAATTTCTTCTTCTGTCACTCCACGAAAAGAAAGCTGTAAACGAGCATGTCCAGAGAGATGGATTGGTTTCAATCTTTTTTGACTCTATGTTTGTTCCGATCAAACGTCGCAATTTACCTGTGCCTTCAATTCTCCGATGACAACCGATCAAAATTCTCCACCACTGTAACTTGCTTCGCGAAAGATTTCTCGCTGGCAGATCCAATCTGGCCATTGGCGGAACTCTTGTTAAACTCCCCCACGGCAAAATCCAAAATCTGTTTGATTTTTTCTTTCATCTCAAAGCGGCTAACAACTGCATCCACGAAACCGTGCTTGAGCTGGAATTCCGCGCGCTGAAAACCATCCGGTAAATCCTGGCCGATGGTCTGTTTGATGACGCGCGGCCCGGCAAAACCGATGAGCGCGCCGGGTTCGGAAAGAATGATGTCGCCTAACATGGCAAAGCTGGCGGTGACGCCGCCCGTGGTGGGATCGGTAATAATAGAAATATAAACAATACCGGCGTCGGCTAACTTCGCCAAGCGGGAAGAGGTCTTGGCCATCTGCATGAGCGAAAGCGCGCCCTCCATCATGCGGGCGCCGCCGGACGCGGAAATAATAATCAGTGGGATGCGGTGCAGCAGCGCTTGATCAGCGGCGCGGGAGATTTTCTCGCCCACCACCGAACCCATACTGCCGCCGATGAAGTTGAAGTCCATCACGCACATCACGACCGGATAGCCGTGAATCGATCCGAAGCCGGTGCGCACGGCGTCGTTCACGCCGGACTTTTTGATGGATTCCCGGATTTGATCGGAGTAACGCTTGCTGGCTTTGAATCTCAGAAAATCCACCGGCGTTATGCCCTCGTTAAACTCTTCGAATTTTTCATCGTCCAACAGGATTCGAACGTAATCCTGGCTTTTGATACGAAAATGGAAGCCGCATTTGGTGCAAACGTGAAAACTCTTTTCCATCTCCTTTTTGTAAACGATCTCCTGACAGCTCTCGCATTTGATCCAGAGGTTGGGCATATCTTTGCGTTTCTGGGGCTTCAAACCCTCTTTCGCACGCTTAAACCAATCCATCGTTCTCTCCCTCCTCTAAGTAGAGACTCAATAGTAGTGCGTCCTCCTTTTCCCTGGTGTAATAGTTCTTCCGTAACCCAACCCGTTCAAACCCGTGTTTGAAATACAAATTTAGTGCGGCTAAATTGGACGGCCGCACTTCGAGATGTATTTTGCGAGCCTTTCTTGATTTCATTCGAGCAATAAAACTTGCGAGCAAAAAATTGCCGACGCCATTTCGGCGAAACGCCCTGTCAACGCTAAACGTTCCGATGTGGGCTTCGTCCTCAAAAAACCAGCCAATCACATACGCGACAACCACGCCCTGCGCCTCCGCCACCAACGCCATCGCGAAAGGGTTGTGGGCAACTTCAAACGCAATACCGTCCGAAGACCACGGCGTCGAAAAAAATTCTTTTTCCAATTCGGATACCCGCTGGACATCGGCAATTGCCATCGCGCGTATTTGTAAGCCAGGTATCGAGACTCGTGGCTTCGAAATTTCAGTTTCTGTCGACAGGAGCATGGTTGTACACTTTGCGTTTCGGCAGAAAATCCTTCAAATAAAACGGCTCGACGGACTCTACTTCAACGAATTCGTTTTGCACAAGTTTCTGGTACCCGAGCTGGGCGACAGTCAGCGCGCTCAAAACCGGGTAACCGGCATCTGGGAAAACCACGCTGCTATTTATAAATGCAGAACTCAATTCCGCCGGCGACGCCACCATCAGCGTCCCCTCAACTGTAGAACGAATGAGAGATCCCAGATCCACAATTTGATAGTCGGAAATTCGCGTTGTCGAATTCATATCTTTTTCGTAAGTGGCGAAATAAACTTCCTCAGCCCGCGCTTTGATGACCGCGCACAGTTTCCCGCGCCAGAAACGGGCTTCATGCGCCATGGCGTCGAGGGTATTCACTGCGACCAGCGGCAGCCCGGCGCTGAACGCCAGCCCCTTGCAAACCGAAATGCCAATTCGCAGTCCCGTGAACGAACCGGGACCGATGGATACCGCCAATCCATTCAGGTTTTCTATTTGCCAACCGGCTTCGGCCAACAGCCATTCAATGGCGGAGACCAGCTTTTCGTTGTGAACCTTTTTTTGATGAATCCGGCACTCCGCCACCAGCTGCAGACCTTCGGTCAACGCCACGCCGCATGAATCCGTCGCTGTTTCGATGGCGAGAATTTTCATAATCGGTGAATCCAAATTTCGCGGCGGTTCGGCAATCCCTGGTCAAAACAGTTTCGCAAATGAATCTCTATTCTTTTTGCAGGAAGGAAATCGAGAATGCGATCCGCCCATTCGATCAGGCAGATACCGGTGCCATAAAAGTAATCCTCCCATCCGAGCTGCCAGATATCGTCGGCGTTCTCGATGCGATAAAAATCGAAGTGATAAACCGGCAGCCGCCCAGAATATTCGTGAATCAAAGTGAAGGTTGGACTGGTGACATTGCCTTTCACTCCGAGGGCTTCACAAATGCCGTTCACCAACGTAGTTTTACCGCTGCCCAATTCCCCGAAGAACGCCACCACCATACCCGCTGCCAAAGTTTCAGCAAACTGGCCGGCGATGCTTTTGGTTTCCTCGGGACTATCTGATATAAACGGCTCGTGAAACGCGGTATTGGCATTTACTAATCGGGTTTCGCTTTCGGAAAACATATTGATTCTGCCTTTTGATTGAAAGAATCAACTGCTTTTCGGTTCCAGCGTCGCAATGGGCAAAATCATCTCTTCCATGGAAACGCCGCCGTGCTGAAGGCTGTCGCGGAAATAATTCAAATAATAATGATAGTTGGTGGGATATACAAAATAATAATCTTCTTTGGCGATCAAATAGTTGCTATTAATTCCCTTCGCAGGCAGCTTATACGTTTTTGGATCTTTGATAATGATGGCGTGTCTGGGGTCAACCTTCAAGCTTTTGCCATATTTATATCTGAGGTTGGTGGAGGTCTCGTGATCGCCGATGACTTTGGCGCCGCGCAAACCACGTACGCTGCCATGGTCCGAAGTGATGAGCACCGTGCTGTTGCGCCGGGCCAGTTCTCGCAAAATTTGGAAGAGGTAGGAATGCTCGAACCAGGATTTCGTCAGCGAACGGTAGGCGGATTCGTCGGGCGTGATTTCACGCAGAACTTCGGAGTCACTGCGGCTGTGAGCGAGGATATCAACGAAATTCACCACAATCGAGAGCAACGGAATATTCGAATAGGATGAAATCTTATTGGCCACGCTCTTCGCTTCGTTAACATCGAGTATCTTGACGTATTTGGATTCAGGCTTGAGTCGTATATCGAGGTCATCCAATTGGCGGTCCAGCAACTGATGCTCATTGCGATTCAGGCTATGCTCATCATCTTCCGGGATCCAAAAATCGGGATGGCGTTCTTCAATTTCGCTGGGAAAGAGTCCGCTGAAAACCGCGTTGCGAGCGTAGGGCGTCGCGGTCGGCAAGATCGCAAAGTACACATCTTTCTTAATGCTGAAAAAAGGATAGAGCAGGGATTCCAGAGTCAGCCATTGATCCAACCGCAGATTGTCGATCACAATAAAAACGACATTGCGATTCTCCCGCAGCAACGGCGCCAGATATTTCCGTACCAAATCTACCGAAAGAGTCGGGGCGTCATGCTGGCTGTAAACCCAATTGGGATAATGCTTTTCAATAAACTTGGCGAACTCCACGTTGCACTCTCGCTGTTGATCGCTGAGAGTCTGCTTCAGGCCTAAATCGCGGTGCTGATCGGTGGCGAGCTCCCATTCGCATAGCATGGAATAGATCTTAATCCAATCCCGCCAAGTGAGCGGGCCCGACAACATTTGCGAAATCTGATTGAACTCGGAAATGTAATCGCGTGAAATCCGTTCGCCAGTGATTTTTTTTCTTTCGAGAATTTTTTTGCAGGTTGAAAGTATCTGGCTGGGATTGACCGGCTTGGTGAGGTAATCGTCAATTTTGCTCCCGATGGCGTCGTCCATCAGGGTCTCTTCTTCGGATTTGGTAACCATTACTACCGGAAGAGAAGGATAGGAATCCTTGATCTCAGACAGTGCGGTGATGCCGTCTTTGCCATGAAGCATCTCGTCGAGCAAAACCAGATCAAAGGGCTGGCCAGCGAGCAATGCCAGAGCATCGTCGGCGTTGGTGACGGGGGTGATGCCGTAACCGCGCTCTTCCAAAAACATAATGTGCGAGCGCAACAGATCGATCTCGTCATCAACCCAAAGTATTCTGCCTTTAGAAATAGTCATGAATGGCGCGGCCTCGGTTCCCAAAACCTGACTTCAAAATAGCAATTTTAGACCCTATTGTCAATAAACATTTTCCGAGGCTGGATCCGGCGTTTTCAGAGCTATTTAGGAGCTATCGCCAGTTTCAGTGGAAGAAAAAAGGATGGATCAAGAAACCGGATTCGTGAGAGATGTTTTGGTGGCGCCAAGTTCCCCCGAACGACTTTACTTGTCCTTCACCAAAAAAACACTGATTCCCCAATTAACCGGATCGTCAGGCGGCGCAGAATTCCATTCACCGAACGAGTGGCTGCCGTCGCTTTCGAAGTAAACGATATATTCGCCTTTTTTCAGAGTAACGATCTCGTCGCAGAAACGATTTTTGTCAGCTCCTCCAGCATGGCGAGTTATACGATAGGTCATTTCCCAAACCACGCGCCGGCTGTCTGCGTCTTCAATCCAGCCGTAATCGTACATGTTGCCATCTACGCCCTCGCCGATGGCATAGATGCGGACTTCGGCGTCGCGATCGAGGGTAAACCTTTCACGTTCCTGATCATCGTTGCCAACTCGTACGATCTGGGCAAGCAGATCCCTATCGGCGCGGGCCGCATAGTCGCTGACATCATTGGGATCGAAGTCTTCACTCTCGCCATAGATGGTTATGCCCCAACGTTCCTGGTCATGAGGAGGCGCAGAATTCCAGTCCCAGTAGGAGTGAGAATCGTCGGTGATAAAATAGACGATGTAACTGCCCTTTTCAAATCGCCTCACTTCATCAATGAGACGGTTTTTATCATCGCCGCCGGCGTGTTCGGTATCATAATAATCCATCTTCCAGATTTTTTTGCTGCTTTTGGCATCCACAATCCACCCGTAATCGAACATATTGCCTTCTCTTCCCTCTCCCATGGCATAAATTCGCAAATCCATAGGCCGCTTCAACGTGAAACCATGGGTGCGAAATTCGCCGTCACGCAAGCGCGTAAGTTTGATGATGACATTTTTTTCTGGCGCGACCTCATAGTCATAAGTCTTGACATATTGCTTCATCGACGGCTCTTTCAGCTTGATGGTCATTCCCCAAAATACAGGATCGTAGGGCGGCGCCGCGTTCCACTTTTGGAAGGAATGAGAATCGTCGGTGACAAAAAACGCAACATACTTGCCCGCTGGCAGCGAAATGGTTTCGTGAACTTTGCGATTTTTCTGGTTGCCGCCGGCGTAATCCGAATTGCGATAGGTCATTTTCCATACACTTTCCCGGGTCGCAGTGTTTACGATCCAACCATAATCGAAGGTGCCTTCATTGCGGGCTTCGCCGACCGCATAGATTTCCAGTTCCACCGGGCGTTCAAGTGAAAATCCGCGGCGCAAATATTCGTCGTCGCTCAAGCCACTCATTGCGATGATGGCTTTTTGGCCCCATTGCTGGTGCAATTCGGTAACTTCCGCTTCACTAAGCCGCTTGCCAATGCCCTGCACTTGTATCCCAAATTCTCGCAAGTCGCCCCGGAAGTCACGACGAAGATCGTCAACATTCTCGCCGTCAAAAATATCGTTAAAGAATTTTCCAAAATAACGATCCCAGCCGCGGTCGTAGTGATAGTCGAAATCCGGGTAAGTAGAGTAGTACACTTCATAAGCGCCCGCCGGCAACATCAAAGATTCGTTATACTCAAGAAGCTGGCGTCCCTTTTTGGCGCTATCCGCGTCGTACATGTCCCACACGACATCACGAGTTTCAGAGTCCAGAATCCAGGAGTTGGAGAACATCATTTCTTTTTTGCGTGTACCCCGGAATCCAATAGCCTTAATGGTTATTTCCTGTTCAGCGGCGAGACGAAATCCCCCGATTTTAATTTCTTCCGGGGAAAGATCGCGAATATCGGTGAGAACTTTATCCTGCGAAAAACTCAGGTCGAAAAATCCACAGAGACAAAAGACCATCAATGCTTTATTGGGCTTCATGACTACTCCAACTGTCGTTTAACCGGGCCAATGTCTTATTTTTTCTTAACCCTTTACGAGTCGTTTGGCGAATTTGTTACCCCAAATTTTGCAGGCATTATTACTTAAGGGCATTGTCAGCGTGGCCGGAACGAGCCAGCTTATCGGTTTGCTGATAAAAATACTGTCGCCAGCCTTCTGGCAGCGCTTCGACTTCCATTGCGCGGCGCATAGTTTTCCGGTCATTCGGCTCAAACATATACAGACGTACGATATCGGTAATAGCAACTTGGTTCGGGTCGCGGCTCATCCACTCGATGGCATCGCCAGCAGCCACTTCGCCTTCGCGCAACACCCGCAAATAAAAGCCGGTGCGGCGGCTTTGTAAAAAACGTTTCACCATGTCCGGACGTCCGAAGCGAACGCCCAACTTATAGCACGGCAGCCGCGGCTGCGCGACGATCGCCTCCGCTGTGCCAATCCGCATAGTGTCGCCAATGTTGACCGCATCTTCGAACAAACCCTGGACAGTGAGATTTTCTCCAAACATTCCCCAGGGCAATTCCTCTACCGGAAGCTCGCGCCGCCAGAACTCGTAATGCTCGGAGGGATAAACATAGATCGCTTTGTCCTTCCCTCCGTGCACCGTGAGATCCGCCTGGCGATCACCGTCAAGATTCAATTTTCGAATCTTCACTGTTCCTGCAACCGGCGATTTAAAAATGCTTGTTATCACCGCTTTTCCCTTCCATTCTAATTCTTTTGGAAATCCTACATTGACCGAGATAATCTTCATAATCACTCCTGCTTTTTGAAAGCAACCCTTGATTCAACAAACTCGGCTCACATGCAAGTTATTCCATTAGCGCGGTCTTGGAAGAGTTTATTTTGGAATTCGTCTAAAAGTTGGTAATTGATGAAGAGTCGACGAGGTCGTCCATAGCATTGCAATGCTGCAGATGTAATGCTGCCATCTTTGGCTTGGCGAGTACTATGTTTCTGAGAACAGAGCCTTGGCTCGTAAGAACACCCGGATTGAGCGCTCAAACCCCCAGCTATTAGGACGAGGAGAATTTAGAGTTGAATGGCAACATACGCCGCTCCCAACAACGCGGCGTGATCGTCTTTGATGATGCACAACGGCGTTTTGTCCAACAACGGGCGCAACCTTCCTTTATTGAAATAGGATTCCAAAATCGTGCCGTCACCCAATTTTTTAGAAATCTTGGGCGGGATGCCGCCGCCGAGATAAACCCCGCCGGTAGCCAACAAAGTCAGCACCATGTTCCCCGCTTGTGCGCCCAACATGCTCACAAACATGTCCAGCGCCTTGATACATATTTCGAATTCACCAGCCTGTCCGGCCGAGGATATAACGGCGGCTCGGTGTCCCTTTTCGAGCCGAGTCTGCAATTCCGGCGGCTCTGGCGCATAGCCGCTATGCTTCAAAAATTCGTAGATGTTGACCAATCCCGGACCACACAAAACCCGCTCGTAGCTGACGTGTCCAAATTTGCTTTGCAGGTATTTCAGCAACTCGATTTCGATTTCCGAGTTGGGGGCAAAATCGATGTGCCCACTCTCAGAGGCATGGACGTGGTAACGCTCGCCATCGAAATATAAATAGGCTGAGCCGAGGCCAGTTCCCGGCGCCAGTACCGCACGTGGCGCGTTGTGGTCTGGGTTCTTTCCTTCATATAAAACCGCCAACTCGTCAGTCGAGAGATGAGGCACGGCCGACGTCAACGCGACGAGGTCATTAACCAGCTTGACTTTTTTTACCGCGGTCTGATCCTTGATGCTGCGTTCGCTTAAAAACCATGGCAGGTTGGTTGCGCTGGACTCACCATTGCTCACCGGCCCAGGCACTCCGAAACACGCTGCCTCCACCGCGATCTTTTTCTTATTCAAAAAATCATTGACTATGCCTTCCAAACCCTGGTACTCGCCGCTGGGAAAATCCGCTTTTTCAATTCGAATCATTTTTTCGTTTTTAGATTCATACAACGCCAGACGGGTTTTGGTCCCTCCCACATCACCGACTAAAATCATGGCATCGCTCCTAAGTTATAAATGAGTCTGCTATTTAAACCATTGTATCCATCCGGCTCGCGATAAGGTTTTCTGGGTCATCGATCCATCGTTGGTGATCAACGATAAATTTGTACGAATAATGACCCGCCGGCAACATCGGAATTTCGGCAGTCCACAAGCCATCGCTGTCGTGTTGAAATACGAATTCATCGGGCTGCCAGTTGTTGAAACTGCCGGCCACAGTCACGCGCCGGGCGTGATGATCGTGATAATAAAAAAAAATTTTGTTATTTGCAAAATCAAAAAATGGCGAGAGGGTCGGTTTTTAAAAACGTGATCTTCTTTGAGGGTGGTAGGGAGTGGCATCCAGCCCGAGGATCAGCCGTTCGACTTGTTCGCCGCAGAGGGGGCAGTTGGATTTCATAAGTTCTTTCCGTAAAGTTTCCTCCGAATAATCAGCGCAGGATTTTGCCCTGCCATAAATCGGCGAGAAAGGCGCGCCACGGCATGATTTTGATGCCCTCGTGAATCCTCGCTGTTCTCTCTGTGCACACGACGATCGCGTTGCGCGGCGAAAATTCTTCCACAAAAGCCTGCAGCGGACGCACATCGGTTTTGTCGATGCGGCTGGCGCCTTTGACTTCTATCGCCACCTCGCCGCCTCCGAGCACGAAATCCACTTCAAGTCCGGTTTTGGTGCGCCAAAAGCTCACGTCAAAATCCAGCTCGCGCAGCGAATTATAGGCGACAGTTTCCATCAAAATAAAATGCTCTAGTGCTCTCCCAAATTGCTCGCCGCGCTCATGACTCAACCGACGCCCGGTAATAAAGCCGGCAACGCCGACGTCAAATAAATAAAACTTGGGCGTTGATCCGATGACTTGTCGGGATTGCCGCTTTTTGAACGGGAAGAGAAATCTGCCCAGCAGCGTATCGACGAGGATTTGATAATACTCCTTCACCGTTTTTGAATCGACGCCGCAATCACGCGCAATGTTAGAAAAATTGACCAGCTCGCCGTGTGAGAACCCCATGGCGTCGAAAAACCTGGAGAAGGCGGGAAGGTTGCGGGTCAAACCCTCATCAAAAATCTCTTCTTTGAGATAGTCTCTCACATAAGCTTGCAAAGATTTTCGGTAATCATTTTGAAGGTAATGTGAAGGAACCATGCCGTGATTCAACGCATGTAGCAGATCGACGTCATTGAGCTCTGCGGTAACCAGCGGGAACATTTCATAGCGCCAGGCCCGGCCGCCCAGCAAATTGCTCTGGCCGCGTTTAAGCTTGCGGGCGCTCGAGCCGCAGAGGATGAACCGCAGTCCCTTGTTTTCGATTAGCCCGTGCACTTCATCCAAAATTTGAGGGACTTTCTGGACTTCATCGAGAATGATCGGCTGTTTCAACACCTTGGGATCGGCGGCCAGCAATTGCTCTCGCAACAAGCTCGGACGTTTGGTGAGATCGAGCATGACCTCGGTTTTGAGGAAATCATAAACCAAGCTGTCCGGATAATTTAATTTCAAAAAGGTCGATTTGCCAGTTTTTCTCGGCCCCCATAGAAATGCAGATTGTCTGGCCGGCAAATCGACCTTGAGCAATCTTTGAATGATTTCCATACTTGGACTCACCTCCGAATAAGTCAGACCCATTCGGAATAGTAGGCAAATCGGTTTTGAATGTCAATTATTGTTTTTGATTTCCTCCACCGTTCACAATTATCAATTATCAATTTACCATTCACAATTGACCTTCCCGCAATTGTTAATAGTAAATTGCCAATTGTTAATTTTGAATTTTGGGTTTGGTAGCCGTGCGAATACTTGAGCTGATGATCTTTGAGAGCTCATTCGATTCCGCTGCAACGGGTTGGATGATATCGAAGGTCAATAACTCGCTGCGCTTTATAACTTCGAGCCAAATTCCAGACTCGTTCAATTCTTTCAGCACTACCCCAAGTTTATGAGTGAAATCTTTGCGGCTTTCTGCGCCGCGGGCCTCTCCATAGTTCGGTGCTGGAGACGTTCCGCAGCGTAACAGCTGGCCGGCAATATGTCTTCCCGCCGGAGTGTTCGGTAACATCGAGCAGAGTTTGATTACATCAACTGCAAATTGAATCAGCCGCTCTTGAATATCGTCTCCTTTTGCCATCCGCTCTCCTACACCTTACAATTATCAATTCACCATTCATAATTAACAATTGACCATTCACCATTTTCCGCCCCATAATCGTCAATTGTAAATGGCTAATTGTGAATTGTTAATTGAGTCTGGCTTTCCAAACGACAGCGTATCCATCGGGCAAACCGTGACGCAAATCCCGCAGCCGATGCACGAGCTGGTGGCATTGTCCAAAACTTCCTGCTTGAGGGCGTAGCTCATCACATCGATTCCCACCTGGCAATTGCGCGAACATTCATAGCAGCCGATGCACTTGTCGTTGGCGACGATCTTGAATTTGCTCCATTTCAGCTTGGAAAAAAAATGCGACTGCAGGTGCATGAGTTTCGCCAGCGGGCACCAGTAGCGGCACCACACTTTGCCGCCAAGAAATGGATAGAGCGTAACCGGCAAAATGCCGACCAGCCACACGTCCGCATAAATGCGATAAACGTGAACGCCCATACCAGCGGTGCCGCGGATGACGCCGTAGATATCTTTACCCAAAACCAGCACCGTCACTACCGCCGCGAAAATCAGCACGGCCAAATTCATCCACTCCCATTTGATGGAGGTCTTGCCTTTGGGCGCAAGATGCCGCCAGCGATCGCCGAAAGTTTCCGCCAGGCCGCCGCAGCCGCAAATCCACGAGCAGTAGCGTTTGCCATTGAAAAGCACAAACACAGGGATAATCACGAAAGTCAATAGCACGCCCCAAACAACCCACACTTGGTGCGGATTATAAAAGAAGGTGTAGAAAAACAGCGGCCAGGCGTAGATGATGCCATAGCTGCGCCACGCCTGCTCGGCGAATACCGGATCCGTTGCGAGC
>Ga0247727_10014349_pt1 | contig 13183 bp, 10 predicted proteins | sample WisWelCaveWW1625_FD_202498 | JGI IMG/M metagenome (GOLD analysis project Ga0247727, IMG submission 202498) | Biofilm microbial communities from Wishing Well Cave, Virginia, United States - WW16-25 | ecosystem: Environmental > Aquatic > Deep subsurface > Groundwater > Cave microbial mat | place...
GGCCTGGCCGGGGACACCGGCCCGCGCGCGGTGCGGTTGGATCTGGCCCTGGAGACCAGCCCCCTGGTCCACCTGCTCGCCCTGGTTTCGGGCCGGGATTTCGGCGTGCACGGATCCCTGAATGCGCGGGCGCAATTGAACGGTGAACTCTCCCGCATCGGCGTGCAAGGAACGCTGGAGGTGCGAGACGTGCATCGCTGGGACCTGCTGCCTTCCCACCAGAGCCGCTTCTCGCTGCCCTTTCAGGGCCGGCTCAATCTGCCGCAACAACAGTTGGAATTGGAAACCAATGCTTCGGCGACCCTCCCCGGAGTGGTCCGCGTCGAGTTAGCTCTGCGCCACTATCTCAGCAAGCCGGAATGGAGAGCGGCGATCGAGATGGATCGATCTCCCGCCGATCCGTTCGTGCGCGCCGCGCAGCGGCTGGGGGCGCCGCTGCCCGCCGGCCTCGCCATGGGAGGCTTGCTCGCCGGCCGGCTGGAGTTTCCAGGTTCCCTGTGGCCCCAAGGGACCCTGGAGTGGCAAGAAGGTCAACTGCTTTTGCCTGGCTCGCCGCCCTTGACGCTCGAACCGTTTCTGGTCCGGTTGGAGGGATCGTCATTCCATCTGCCGCTGGCGGCGGCGAGAATCGGAAAGGAAACCATGGAAGTCACCGCCTCGGGGAGCCTGGGTGGATTTCGCCCGGAGGACTGGCGGCTGCAAGCCCGCCTGGTGGCCCGAGGCGCTCGCCTGGAGACGTGGGCCAAGGCCGCCGCGGCCCTCCAGCCGGATTGGCTCGGCTCGCTGGCAACAGGCCAGTGGGATGGCCAGATTTTTTTCCGCAAGGAAACGGGGCAGAAAGGAAGCTGGTCCGGCCTGGGCACGCTGAGCGAGAGCCGCTGGCAGCCGGCAGGCGCCGAATCGCCGGTTGAAATTAGGCATGCGCGCGTGCGATGGGAACCGCGAGGCTTGCATTTCGACTCCCTCAGCGGGTCTTGGGGAGCTATCCGATTCACCGGGAGCTATCGCCGCCGGCTGGATGCTAACCAAACCATCGAACGAGTGGACACCTGCAAGCTGCGGCTGGCCGAGGTCGACCTCGCCTATCTCGATCGGTGGGTGAATCCGCCGCAGAAGGAGAGTCGATGGGCTTCCTGGCGGCGCGCCATGGGCCGCCGTACCCTGCCCGCCCCTTCCTGGTGGACAACGGCGCGCATCGAGGGCGCGATTACGGTAGACAGTCTGCGAATAGGCGAGTGGTCTTTTCGCAATCTACGCTCCCAGTTGAGTTGGACCGGAGAAACCCTCGCCCTCGCCAATCTGCGGGCGGAGTTGGCCGGGGGAATCCTGAGCGGAGCGTTGAAGGCGGAATTGACGGGGGCCGGCCCCCGCTACCGCCTCCAAGGCGCTGTCTCGGGCGTCGAATTAAGGGAGCTCTCCGGCACTTCCCCGCTCTCCGCGAATTTTCGCCGCGGGACGATGGACCTGCGCCTCGATCTATCGGCGTCGGGCCGAACAGCGGCCGAGCTGCGGGCCCTGCTGCGGGCCGAGGGGATGTTCGAAGGCCGCTCGATCACCCTCGAAAACATGGAGCGGCACGAGGCGGCGGGCAGCTTTGACGGTCCCCTGGAGATCCGGTCGCTTCGCGGCCAATTCCGGCTGGCTGGCGAGGAATTGCAGTTGACCGGCCTGCGCATGACCCTGGGGCGCGAAATCTATCAGGGCCGGGGCTCGATCGGCGGCCGCCGCCGCTTGCTGTTTGAGTTGGCCTCCGAAGGAAAGCAACTGCGTTTGGTGGAAGTCGCGGCGGGAGAAACAGGCCCTGCCCGGCCATGAGATTCGCTCGGATCGGGATCACTCTGCTGCCGGCGATTCTCGCCGCGCCGCCTCTCTCTCCGGAGAATTCGCGCGCTGCTGAGCAAAAGTTCGATCGGATTACGGGAGACAAATTGTCGTCGGGGGAGAGCCTGATCCTCACCGAAGACGAGATTAACTCCTACTTGCGGTTTGACTACGCCGCATCCCTTCCGCCCGGCATCGCCCAGCCCGGCTTTCGGCTGCTGGCGAACCGCGTGCAGGGCCAGGCGGTGGTGGACTTCCTGGAGTGGCGCGCGAAAACCGGATCTCCGCCGGGACCGCTGCTGGCCTGGCTGTTGCGCGGCCAGCGCCGGGTGGAAGCGGTGAGCCGTTTCACCTCTTCCCAGGGCCACGGACAGGTGGACATTGAGTCGGTCCGCATCGGCGGCGTGCCCATCCCGGCATCCGCGGTCAGATACTTGATAGAAAACCTGGTGACCCCCCGTTACCCGGCAGTAGTGGTGGGCCGTCGTTTCCCGCTGGCTTATCGGCTGCGGGAAGTGCGCATCGAGCGCGGTCGAGCCGTAGCGGTGGCGAAATAGTTCTGCGCCTCTACTCCCGCCCGCCTGCGGTATCCTTATCTGTTTGATGCAACCCAGCCGCCTGTTTTTGCTCGCCATCCTGCTCGCCGGCGCCGCCCGCGCCCAGACCCAGCCTGCTCAAGTGCGCCGGTTTCTGGAACCCTCCTTGCAGACACCCGACGTGGTCGCCCATCAATTGCGTCAATACCTGGTGGGCCGCGCCCCCCTGCTGCCCGTCCCGACGAGCGCGGCAAAATGGACCGCCGAAGCCGCCCGGCTCCGGCGGGAGTTGCTCGACAACGTCGTATTTCACGGCTGGCCGCGCGAGTGGGTGACTGCGCCCCTCCAGGTGGAGGAGCGCGGAGAGATCCCCTCGGCCCCGGGGTACCGCCTGCGCAAGCTGCGCTATGAAATCGTGCCGGGATTTTTTTCCACAGCGATTCTGTATGAGCCCGACACAGCGCTGAGCAGGATTCCTGCGGTGCTCAATGTCAACGGCCACGTCGGCGCTCCCGGCAAGGCCGTCGAGTACAAACAGAAACGATGCATCGCTCAGGCCCGGCAGGGGATTTTGTCTCTCAACCTGGAGTGGCTCGGCTACGGCGAGCTCGCCCAGCCGGAAAACCGGCATTGGTTCGGCGCGCATCTCGATCTGACGGGGGCTAACGCCGCCGGACTTTTTTATCTTGCCATGCGGAAAGGGCTCGATTACCTCTGGGAGCATCCCCGCGTGGACCGCACCCGGATCGGGGTAACCGGTTTGTCGGGCGGCGGCTGGCAGACCATCGTGTTGAGCGCCCTCGATGAGCGCGTTCAGGTTTCGATTCCGGTGGCCGGGTACGCTTCGCTGGTCTCGCGGCTGGAGCGGCCGGGCGATGCCGGCGACATCGAACAGAACCCGAGCGACCTGCTCACGGGTATTGACTATTCTCATTTGACCGCCATGCGGGCGCCACGGCCGACCTTGCTCATCTACAATGCCGAGGATGACTGTTGCTTCCGCGCTCCTCTGGTGAAGCCTTACATCTTCGACCAGGTGCAGCCGTTCTTCCGCCTTTACGGGAGCGAGGCCGCGCTGGCCTGGCACGAGAACACGGACCCGGCGGACCATAACTATCAGTTAGATAATCGACTGCAATCTTATCGTTTCTTCGCCAGGCACTTCCGCCTCCCGGCCGTCGAAGCCGAGACGGTCGCCGGCGACGAGATCCGGACCGCGGCGGAATTGACCGTCGGTCTGCCCAAGGAAAACTTGACCATCCTGAGCCTGGCCAGAAGCCTCGCCGCAAGGATTTCCCCGCGGTCGGGCGACCGGGCCCGGCTGGCTTCCACCCTCCGCTATAAGGAAACGAGCCTCACCCGCGCCTGGGCGCTTAGAAACACCAGGCAGAAGGGTCTCGAAACACGGTCCTATCGCTTCGATTTCAGCAACGGCCTCGGCGCCACCGGCGTGAGATTGAATGCGGTGGCGACGCCCGAGCCGGCGCCGGCCACCGTGGTGCTTCGCGATCAGGGCAAGAAGGAGTCGGGCGCGGAGGTCTCCGAGCGCTTGAACCGCGGCGAACAGGTGCTGGCGGCGGATCTGCTTTTCACCGGCGACGCTGCCCCGCAGGAGCCGGGCCCTTCGGCTTACACGCAACTGCTGGCAACGGTGGGGGACCGCCCGCTGGGCCTGGAGGCGGCCCAGTTGATCGCGCTGGCTCGCTGGCTGCAACCATCCCCGGCCGCCAAAATTCGCATCGAGAGCTCCGGCATCCGCAATCAGGTAGTCGCCCTCCTCGCCGCCGCCCTGGCCCCGGGGCTGTTTTCTGAAGTGATGATTCGCGGCGGGATGCCCTCCTTCCGCTATCTGCTGGAGGCGCCGGTCGAATACCGGAACGCTCCGGAGCTGTTTTGTCTCGACCTCTACAAACAGTTCGACCTGGACCGGTTGGCCGAGCTGGCTGCACCGGCCAAGATTACCGTCGTCGATACGGTAAAATAACATCATGAAGTTCCTGCTGGGAGCGGCCGTCGCCCTGGCCGTGGCCTCGGGCGCCGAAAAAAGTGTCGACTTCGCCCGCGAGGTGCAGCCCCTGCTTCTCGCCAAATGCGGCTCCTGCCACATGGGTGAGAAGCCGCAGGCCGGGCTGACCCTGCACACTCGCGCCGATATCCTCAAGGGCGGCGAAAACGGTCCGGCGGTGATTCCCCTCAAGAGCCGTGAAAGCTTGATGATTCAGCGTGTCACCGGTTTCCGCGCCCCGGTGATGCCGATGGGCGGGGATCACCTGACCGAGGATCAGATCAACTTGCTGCGGTCCTGGATCGACCAGGGGGCCCAGGGAAGTTCCGGCCCGCCGCAGCGGCCGGGGACGCAGATGCTCGCGCTGAGACGTCCCCAAGCGCCGGCCTCTTCCACCCCTTCCTCGACCAACCCGATCGATCGATTCCTGGAGGCCTATTTCCGCCGCCAGGGAATCGACCCTCCCTCGCCGGTCGAGGACGCGATTTTCCTGCGCCGCGCCTACCTCGACCTGAGCGGATTGCCCGCCTCCCCCCAGGAGCGGATCGCATTCCTCGGCGATTCGCATCCGGATAAGCGAGAGCGGTTGATCGACGCGTTGCTGGACAACAGGAAGAATTACAGCGAACACTGGATCAGCTTCTGGAACGATCTGCTGCGCAACGACGAAGGAGTGGTCTACCACGGGGCGCGGCAGTCGATCACCTCCTGGCTGCTCAAGGCGCTGGAAGACAACATCCCCTATGACCGATTTGTCTCCACGCTGCTCAATCCCGCCCAATCGGGCGATCCCGCCGGGTTCTTGTTGGGCGTCAACTGGCGCGGCGATGTCAGCGCGAGCCAGATCCCGCCCATGCAGGCGGCGCAGAACAGCGCGCAGGTTTTCCTCGGCGTGAACCTGAAATGCAATTCCTGCCACGACAGCTTTATCAGCTCCTGGAAGCTGCGCGATGCCTACGGGATGGCCAGCTTTTTCGCCGAGCAGGAGCTGGAGATCAGCCGCTGCGACGCGAAAACAGGAGTGATAGCGAAGCCGAAATTTCTCTACCCCGAGCTGGGAGAGGTGGCGGCGAGCGCCTCGCTTGCCGAGCGGCGCGCCGCCGCGGCCCGCCTGTTCACCAGGCCCGAGAACGGCAGATTCGCGCGTACCCTGGTGAACCGCATTGGGAAGCGGCTCCTGGGCAGGGGCCTGGTCGAACCGGTCGATGACATGGACAGCCAGCCGTGGGATTCGGATTTGCTGGACTGGCTGGCCGCAGATTTTGTCGACCATGGATACGATCTGAAGATTCTGCTCCGGCGCGTGATGACCTCGCGGGCCTACCAGCTCCCGGCGGTGCGCGACACCTCCCCGCCCGATCGCGCCTCCGTGTTTCGCGGCCCGCTAGTTCGACGGCTCACCGGCGAGCAGTTCATGGATTCCATCTCCGCGATCACCGGCGAGTGGCGGGTAGCGCAGCCTTCCAAGGCCGGACTGGGAACCTACAGCCGCGAGTGGCGGCTGAAGTCCAGTCCGCTGACCAGGGCGCTGGGCCGGCCCATCCGCGATCAGGTGTTCACCGAGCGGAGCAGCGAAGCGACCACTTTGCAGGCCCTGGAACTCGTCAACGGCGCAACGCTGGCCAATCTTCTCCGCCGCGGCGCGCTGCGAATACTCGGGCAACTACCGCCTCCCCCGCCCAATCGATTTGACAGCGGAAACATCCGCGCTGAAAAAATGAACGTGGACGTGGATCTGTCGGGGGCCAAAGAACTCCGGCTATTGATTGAAGACGCCGACTCTTATGACCGCAATCGGGTCGTGGCCGGCTGGGCGAATGCCGAATTGATTTCCCCGGGCGGCATCACCCGGCTGGCCGATCTTCCAACCGACTCCCGAATCGAAAAGAGGAGCCTGCGGGTCAAAGGGGAGGCGGTGATGGAAAGCCTCAGCGGGCCGCTCCCTTCTGAGATCGTCTACCGCTTACAGGGCCGGGGCTACACGCGCTTCCGGGCGATCGTCGGGGTTGACGAGAGCAGCTTGAAGAGCGATATCAGCCCGCGCGTGCGATTTTTTGTTTTCACCGAAGCTCCCGACCGCCACCAGCTCGTCCAGGTGGGGGCAGAAACCCCGGTCCCCTTCCAGACGGAGCGCTTTACAGCCGCTTCGTTGACCTCCCGCATTTATCAACACGGGCTGGGGCGCGATCCCACGGCTGCCGAACGCAACCTGGCGGAGGGGTTCTTGACCGCGCCCGGCGATCGGGCGAAAATATCTGTGGAGGGGCTGGAAGACTTGCTGTGGAGCATGTTCCTATCCCCCGAATTTCAGTACATCGATTGACCGCGCGGAGGCGCGGGCGAGAATGGGAGATCCAGGCAAAGAAATCTTTGATGGCCTCAGCCGCCGGCATTTCCTGCGCGCCTCGGCGGGAGCCACCTTGGCCGCCCTTTCCGGCGGCGAGCCCCGGTTGCTCGGTTCGCAACAGACCCAAAAGCTGAGGCCCACCGCGGACGCCGTGCTCCTGCTCTGGATGGCCGGCGGGATGGCCCAGACCGAGACCTTTGATCCGAAGCAGTATACGCCATTCCAGAGCGGGTTAGAATGCCAGCGGGTGCTGAGCACTTTTCCGAGCATCCCGACCGCCGTTGATCCCATCAAGCTGTCCCAAGGTTTTGAACGCATCGCCTCGGTGATGGACCGGGCCACCCTGATCCGCAGCCACCGGGTGGGCGACCTCGGCTTCATCCTTCATGCCCGGCATCAATACCACTGGCACACCGGCTATGCTCCTCCGCTGACGGTGGCCGCCCCGCACCTGGGCGCTGTGATTGCCCGGACCCTGGGGCCGAAGAATTCCCATATCCCCCCTTTCATCGACATCGGACAAAATCTGGAAATCGGCGCGGAGAGCGACGCGTTGAAGGCGTTCCATACCGCCGGATTCCTCGGCGCGGAGTACGGGCCCTTCCTGATTCCCGACCCGAGCGACGCCGCAGCGAGCGTCCGCCCCGCGCACCTGGGCGAGGATCGGTTCCGCGAGCGGTATCAAAAATACAGGCAGTTGCTCGCCGCCAACCCCGTCGTCAAACACGGCAGCGATTACCAAAGGGAGTCCCTGGCGCGTGCGGTGGAGAACGCTCATCGGCTGCTCAGCTCTCCGGCGGCCAAGGCCTTTGACCTGTCGCTGGAGCCGAAAAATTCCTACGACGCATACAACACCGGCAAATTCGGGCTGGGCTGCCTGCTCGCCCGGCGCCTGATCGAAGGCGGGGCCCGCTTCATTGAGGTCACCAGCGAGTACATCCCGTTCCGCCACTGGGACACCCACGAGAACGGGCATGAGCGCACGATCGGCCTGAAGAAGATGATCGACGCGCCCGTCGCGCAGTTGGTGCTCGATCTTGAAGAGCGCGGTCTGCTGCACCGCACCCTCATCGTGCTGGCCAGCGAATTTGGCCGCGACATGATCGTCGAAGGCAAGCCCGAAAAGCGGGTGCAGGACCAGGTGGCCAGCACCCAACCCGACATCCTGGCCGAGCTCAAACATTACGGGATGCACCGCCACTTCACCGAAGCCTCGAGCGTATTGATCTTCGGCGGCGGGTTCAAAAAAGGATTTCTCTACGGCAAGACAGCCGACGAGCGCCCCTGCAAGGTCGTTGAGAATCCGGTGTCAATCGAAGACCTGCACGCGACCATCTACCGGGCATTAGGAATTCCGCCCGATCTGGCCTACGAAGTCGAAAAACGCCCCTTCCACGTCACCAAGGACGGAAAAGGAAAGCCCATCCTGGATCTGCTGGCTGCCTGAAAAATCTCGCGCCTCGGCTGCTGATTGCTAGTCAAAGATAGTTGAAATTTTAGACTCTACAACGATCCAGTCCTGATGCAGTCTCTGTAGCCCCAGGGAACCCTTTCTTCCCTTTCCGGCTCCCGAGCAGAGGGTGTGATTCAACTTCAAGAGCATGGAGCAGGGACCGACGTTCCCAATCAGCGTGCCCAACTACCCCACCCAGGACCCCAGCCACCGCATCCTCGCCCACCAGCGGAGCCGCTTCACGCACTTCTACTTCTACATTCGGGATGAAGTCCTCGGTCCGGTGGTCCTGCGCACGGCTGGACTACTGGACCCTGCTCCTGGGGCCGAAGTTCTCTTCCAAACAGCGCCATCTGCTGGCGGCCGCGTGAGGTCGCCGTTTCAAGTGTTAGATTCTTAGATCGAAGATCGTAGACAAGAATACTTCAACATTCTACAGCGTAACATCAGGCTGCGGCGAGCAGGTCACCGATGTTCTCGATGGCCTTATCGGCTTTGTGGTAAGCGGCTTCCAGTGGGCTGCTCGGCCGGTGTCGAGGATCGGGTTGGTGGTGAAAGCGGCTGTTGGCCAGCGGGCCGCAGAGGCTCTTGTGGAAGAACAGGAACAGGAGGGCCACCGGAACGCCTTTGGCTGTCAGGCGGTAGGCGTAACGGCGGCCATCGCGTTCCAGCAGCCCATGACCTTTGAGTTTGCGGAGATCTGGAAGGTGGTGAGGACGGCGGAATGAATCTGTTTTGCGGTCCAGCCGCCGACCGTGTTGCCGACGTGCAGGAGCACCTCCAGCAGGCGGATGATGCGGGTGTCATGGAGTTTGATTTTGGGATAGCGGACCGCACCGATAGTCACGGGCAGAGCCAGCCGCTGCAGCAGGGGAAAGTCCACAGGGACATGGAGGCATTGAGCCACCTCGTCCACGGCGAGGAAGGCATTGTCGTTCTTGTGGAAGCCGACACTCGCCCGGTTCAGTTCCTGCTCGATGAAGGAATGGCCGTTGAGCCAGTAGGTGGCGTGGAACGGGAAGAACCTGGCCTCATCCCGGATGTAGAAGTAGTAATGTGTGAAGCGGCTCCGCTGGGGCGCGAGAATGCGATGGTTGGGGTCCTGGGGGGGATAGTTCGGCACGGTGATGCGGAACGTGCGGCCCAGTTCCGCTAATCGTTGGTGCGCCGGCTGAGCACTTCTTTGTCCACCACCGGGATGCCGAGAGCCTGGTGGAAGAAGTAGACCACCTGCTCGGGCCTCGACAGACCGCTCAGCTAGCCGTGGATGACGATGCGGTCGAAGCGGTGGTATACCAAAACCAGCAGGCTGTCGAACAGCTTTGCGAATAACTCCATCGGTCGCCTCCCTGATCCTGCCTGAGCAACAAGATCATCGGCCGGGCGAGCAGTGGAGTCAACATCGCCGTTGCTGTCCGAGGGCGCGTGGAAAGGGAAGAAAGGGTTCCCAGGGAAAGAAACCGCAGGTTTCGTTCCCTGGGGGCCGCGGAGTACTCGCACACCCCCGTTACGAATTCACGCTCGCTCGCCACGCCGGAGCGCAGGTTCAAAATTTCAAATATCTTTGGCTAGCAATTACCTCCGCCCGCCCCGCGTCGGCTGCCTCAAGCAGTCCCGGCGATGCGCGCGGCGGCCAATTGAGCGCTGTGAATGCAATCGGGAATTCCGATTCCCAGGTAGGCGTTGCCGGCCAGGTGGAGACCGGGAAGCCCCGCCAGCCGCGCCTGAATTTCGGCCAGGCGGCGTTCGTGGCCGACCGTGTACTGCGCCATCGCGCGGGGCCACCGATGCAGGAGTGAAAACAGCGGCGCCTCGGTCACCCCCATCAGACGGTGCAGTTCCTCTCGAAGGGAGGCGACCAGGGAATCATCCGGCCGAGCGAGCAGCGTCTCGTCGGATCCGGCGCTCACAAACGCCCGCAGCAACACACGATCCTCACGAACCCGATGGGGGAACTTGGTTCCCACCCATGTGCACGCGGTCATCAGGCCTCGCTCCGGCTGGGGCGTGAGAAAGCCGAAGCCGTTCAAGGGATGGCGGAACCCGGAGCGGTCGTAGCCGAGGGCCACGGTGATCGAGGAATGATAGCGGATCTGAGAAAGCAACTCGCTGATCTGTTCATTGACCGCGCGTAACAACGCCCCGGCCACCCCGGCCGAGGTGGCCACGACCACCTGCTCTGCCTCGATGGTGACGCCCGGACAGCGCACGCGATAGCCTCCGCCGGCGGGCAGGACTTGTTCGGCCTCAGCGCGGATGACGTCTGCACTTCCGGTGATGGCTTGGGCCAGCGCGTCAGTCAACTGCTGCATACCGCGCTTCAAAGTCAAGAACAGGGGGGAGGGCGTCCCGTCACCGGGCGGCGGGCGGCTGGCGAGCACGCCGCGGGTAAGGCTGCCGTACCGGCGCTCGAACTCGACCAGGCGCGGCAAGACGCTGTTGGCGCTCAACTGGGAGGCTTCGCCGCCGTAAATCCCAGCGAGCAACGGCTCAGCCAAATACTCGACTGCCTCCTGGCCGTAGTGATCGCGCACCAGATCCGCCGCCGATCGATCCGGCGCCAGCCTTCCCGGGCGGCGCAGCAAATCCAACCCCATCCGGCACTTGGTGGCCAGACCTACCAGCCGAGCGGTCAGCATCGGACGGATCGCCGTGGGGACCATCAGGTACAGCCCATCGGGCATCGGCACCAGGCGCCCCCGGCGCACGATATAGGTCTTACGAAGATGGTCCTGAGAGCCGATCACCTCCTGCTCCAGTCCCAGCTCGCGGATCAACTGCAGCGCCCAGGGCTTTTGCGCCAGGAAGCTGTCGGGACCCTTTTCGACCAAACAGCCGTCGACCGAGGCAGTCGAAATCACTCCCCCCAGCCGGGGAGCCGGGTCAATCAAGGTGCAAGCGCAGCCCGCGCGCGAGAGGTAATAGGCAGTCGCCAGTCCAGAGATGCCGCCGCCGACAATGACGACGCGATTCATCCGAGCTGCTCCTGGGCCAGCTCGGCCAGGGCGCGGAGCAACAGGGGCGAGTCATTCAACGACTGGGGTCGCTCGAGGGCGATCCCGCGCTGGGCGGCATAATTTCGAAACACGATGTCGACGTCGTAGAGGATCTCCACGTGGTCGCAGAGGAAACCGATCGGGGCCAGGATGAGATCCCGAACGCCGGCGGCGGACAGGGCGTCGATTCGGGATTCGACGGTCGGGCCGAGCCACGGCTCCTCAGTCAGCCCCTGGCTTTGATAGGCGAAATCCCAGTCCCGCAAGCCCAACTCGGCGGCGACGCCCTGAGCGGTTGCGCGCACCTGGGTGTCGTAGGGGTCGCCCGCCTCCAGGATCCGCGCCGGGAGACTGTGCGCGGTAAACAACACCGGAATCGGCCGTCCGTTCTGAACAGCGCGGATCCGCTCGCCGAAGGCGGCGACAAGCAAGGGGTGACAAGGAAAACTTTCCACCCAGCGAATCTCCAGCGCCGCTTGGGCGCGCTCGAGCGCCTCGCGCGTGTGCCGCATGTAGAGGCCCGTGCTCAGAGTCGAATACTGCGGCGCCATACAGATCGCCGCTGCCTGGCTGATGCCCTCGCCGGCCATTTGCTCGATCGCCTCGCGGATGTAGGGCGACCAGTTGCGCATCCCCACGTAAACCGGGATTCCCAACAGCGCTTCCAGTCCCTGGGCCTGCCGGCGAGTGAGGTCGAGCAGCGGCGAGCGGCCGCCGATCCGCGCGTATCTCTGGCGGATCTCTTCCACCCCGTGCGGCGGCAAAGGCCGGCCCCCCCGCACGTTGAGCAGATAGTGGTCGATCTGGTCGATGCTGTCCGGGGAGCCGTGCGCCAGAAGCAGCACGCCTTTTTTCATCGGGATGTGGAAAACTCGCGCACCATATTCGTTACCGCTTTGACCTTCTCCACCGGGGTTTCAGGAAGGATCCCGTGGCCGAGATTGAAGATGTGTCCGGGCCGCCCTCCGGCGCGGCGCAGGATCTGCTCGACCTGCCGGCGCAGCTCCTTCAGCGGGGCGAACAAGGCGACCGGATCGAGATTGCCCTGCACGCCGGCTCGGTAGCGGATCGAGCGCCACACCCGGTCCAACTCGACCCGCCAGTCCAGGCCCAGCACGTCGCCCCCCGCTTTTTGCAGGGTCGGGTAATAGGCGCCCACGCCGGTGGAGAAATGAATTACCGGAACCCCGGCCCGCCGGATCTGGCCGATCAGGGCGCGGGAATGCGGCAGTACGTACTGCTCGTAGTCGCCCGGCGACAACGCGCCCGCCCAACTGTCAAACACCTGAATGGCTGCCGCGCCCGCCTGCGCCTGGCTCTTGGCGTAGGGCGCCAGCGCCAGCACAAGCTTGGCCATCAGTTGCGTCCACAAGCCGGGGTCTTCGTACATGAGCCGTTTCGTGTGCAGGTAGTGGCGCGAGGGGCCGCCCTCGATGATGTAACTGGCCAAGGTGAAGGGCGCCCCGACGAACCCGATCACGGGAACTTTTCCATTCAATTCGCGCCGCACCAGGCGAATGGCCTCGGCCACATATCCCAGCTCGTCGCTATGATTGGTGTCGAGCGCCGCGATCTGGGCTGAGGTGCGCACAGGGTTGTCGATCCGCGGACCCTCGCCGGCGACAAACTCCAGGCGCAGCCCCATCGGCTCGACCGGCAGCAGCAGGTCGGCAAAAATGATCGCCGCATCCACGCCCAGCTCGTGAACCGGCTCCAGCGTCACCTCGGCCGCCAGCGGCGGGCATTTGCACATCTCCAGCAGCGTATGCTTTGCGCGCAAGGCCCGATAGGAAGGCATGTAGCGGCCCGCCTGCCGCATAAACCACACCGGCGTGCGCTCGACCGGCAAGCGCCGGCAAGCCTTTTCGAACAATGAGAGCACCACTGGAATGATAACAAAGGGCCTGTTATGAAATAACCTGTGCATTCGAAGCGCAGAACGTGGCGCACGCTCTCAGCGTGCCGCGTCGGCACTCATGCCGACGCTTGTGCTGTTCAGCGTCCGCAGGGGTCGAGACGAGTCTC
>Ga0247727_10014350_pt1 | contig 13183 bp, 7 predicted proteins | sample WisWelCaveWW1625_FD_202498 | JGI IMG/M metagenome (GOLD analysis project Ga0247727, IMG submission 202498) | Biofilm microbial communities from Wishing Well Cave, Virginia, United States - WW16-25 | ecosystem: Environmental > Aquatic > Deep subsurface > Groundwater > Cave microbial mat | place...
CGGGTTATTGGTCCGACTGCCGGTGGACTTACCGATTGGAGAAACCTTTACGCTGATTCTAGAAGGGGTCGGCTCGAAGGCACGGCGCCGGCTGGCAAAAGTGGTGAGAAAAGACCGTACCGGGAATCTTGGTCTGAAATTCGTAGCGAATTCGTAGAAGGCTCTAAATCCGAAAGTCATAGTTGAATAGGGGTTTGGATCAAACTGCATTCTGATTCGTAGGGACGGGCATAGAGCCCGTCCCTACGTTGCTGAACCTCAACAAGCACAATTCGGAGATGGCCTCAACTGCGGGTTTCGGGCTAAATAGAATACGGTTAACTCAGGGTCGCCTCACCATGCACCCGACCCGGCACCATTCGATAAAAGCAGGGGACGATGAACAGCGTTGTGACGGTTGACAAGGCCGTTCCCCCGATAATGGTCATTGCCATCGGGATACGGATTTCTGCCCCCGGTCCGAGTGCCAACGCAGCGGGAATCGCCCCGGCAATCGTTGCCACAGAGGTCATCACAATCGGTCGTAGTCGAATCGGACAAGCGTTAATAATCGCCTGCTCAAGCGCCATCCCTTCACGGCGACGTTGGTTGATCATGTCGACTAAGATGATGGAATTTTTTTTGGCGATCCCCATCAGCAACAACAATCCAATCATACTGTAGAGGTTCAACGTTTGGTGCGAAATCGCTAATGCGATCAGCGCCCCCGACACGCTTAGCGGCAGTGCGAGCAAGACACTTAAAGGCTGCACAAAACTGTTGAATTGGCTGGCCAAGATCATATAGGCGACGACCAGGCCCATGATCCAGGCAATCCAAACACCCTGCGACGATTCCTGCAATGCCTTGACGTTGCCACTGTCGACCAGATGGTACTCGTTGGGCAAGACGTCGGTGGCGATCTGGCGGACCGCGGCAATGGCGGTGGCTTGGGAAACGCCATCAGCGACGTTGGCGAAGATGGATATCGACCGCTCTCGATTTTCACGGGAGATCGTCTGGGGTCCGCTCTCCGAAACGACCTTGGCAACGGTTGAAAGTGGGATCAGCTCGCCACGGTTGTTTCGAACCATGAGGGCCGAAAGATCGGTTATGTCGCGACGCTCCGTGGGATCGAGTTGAAGTCGGATATCGTAACGATGTCCTGATCGTGAAAATTTTCCCACCACCACACCACCCACTAATGCGCGAACCGTATCGGCGATATCGGCTACCGTGACGCCATGGGCTTCTGCCGCGGGTCTAAGCGGGCGCACGTGGATTTCATCAACGTTGCCGTTCCAATTGCTATCGACATCGCTGACCAGGGTCGATTGACGGAGCTTGCCAAGCAGCATTTGAACCGTCTGGGTCAGCGTTTCCCAGTCGGGGCCACGGACAGTGAATTCAATGGGAAACCCACGTCGTGCGCTTAACCCGGTCTGAGAAAGATCCTGCACGAAGGCTTGAATCGTTGAAAGCTGGTGCAGGTCTCCACGCAGCGCCGCTGCGACCTCTTGTTGTGTCATCCGATCGGTTGTGCCTGGTTTGAAGGGCCGTTGATCGGGGTCTTTAAGCGTCAGAAAGATCATCGCTGAGTTAACTTCGCCACCGCTAAATCCGCCGATCGCGACAAAAAAACGCAAGACGTTTTCGTTTTTTGCCAACATTGCTTCAACCTGACGAACTTGGGTATTCGTAAACTGCAGTGACGACCCCTCTTTCGTTTTTGCGCGAACCATAAGACGGCTTTGGTCTTGGGACGGGACGAATTCGCGATGGAGTTTGGTGGCGATTACCAACGAGGCGGCAAAGCCAAGCAAGAAAAGGGTGATAACCAACCAACGAATTCGCAACATCGTTGGTAAGATCCGTTGGTAGCGTGAGGCAAGATCCTGGATGGCACGCTCGAGCAGTCGCCGTTGTTCTCTATGATGCGCATGAACCGTGAGCATTTGTGAACAGCGCATCGGTGTTAGGGTAAGTGCCTCGAGCAAGGACAACAGAACCGCAACAGATAGGGTCACGCCGAGTTGCCAAAAAAAACGTCCGACGGCGCCTTGTATGAGGAAAATCGGGATAAAAATTGCGACAACCGATATCGTTGCCGCAATCGCGGCAAACGATATCTCGTCGGTTCCGCGATAAGCGGCAATACGTCTCGATTCACCCTGCTCGGCATGCCGCGTAATATTTTCTGACACCATGATCGAATCGTCGACGACGATTCCAATGGCGAGGGTTAAGCCTAGGAGCGTAAATGTATTGAGCGTATAGCCGCAATAGTGCAGGGCGATAAATGTACCGACGATCGAGGTTGGTATCGCAAGAACAACGTTGAAGGTAATGCTCCAGCTGCCAAGAAAGATCCAGCACACCCCTGCGGTGAGCAATGCCGATAGAACAAGCGTAAAAAGCAGTTCATCGATCGCTTGTTCGACAAACGTCGTGCCGTCGTAGGCGATACCGATTTCAATCCCTTCTGGAAGCGACTTGGATAGTTGAACGACCTTTGTTTTGACCGCACGGGCGACAGCCACCGCATTCACGCCCCGTTGCTTGCGGATCCCCAGACCGACCGATGGTTTTTGGTTAAAGCGGCTAAAGCGTCTAATTTCATCAAGGCCATCCTCAACCCGAGCGATCTTGGAAAGTTTGAGAGGTGCTAAGTTAGGGCGGCCGCTTCGTTCTTGAATCGACAGCTCTTTAAAGTCTGCAACCGTCGAGGCTTCTCCGAGTGTTCGGACACCGTACTCTTTCTCCGATGTCTCGATACGACCGGCAGGTTGCTCTCGATGCTCCTTCGCGATCGCTTGGATCACGTCGTTGACGGAGAGCGCTTCTTGATTCAGCCGCTCTTGGGACACCCAAACACGCAAATTGGGTTCGACGTAACCACCGAGCAAAATGTCCGCTACGCCAGGTGTGGCGGTGAGCTGATTTTTTAGTCGATCGCGGACAAATAGCATCAAATCGGCCGACGACCAGGTTGTGGATGTGAGCGAAAACCAGAGGATCGGGCGGTCTTCCGGATTCATTTTTTGCACGATCGGCGGATCAATGTCGTCCGGGAGCAATCGTTGTGCCTGTGCGATCCGAGTTTCGATTTCCCGCACCGCATTGTCGATATCGATATCGAGAGCAAATTCAATGGTGGTCTGGGCCGAGCCACTTCGTGCGATCGAACTGATGGAGGTTACGCCTTCGATCGACGAAACAGCATCTTCGATCGGGTCTAATAGATCCGATTCGATGACTTCGGGCGCAGCTCCTTCATAGGTAACCGAGATCGTCGCAACCGGGTAGTCGATGTCCGGTAGTTCGCTTAAGCCCAGATGAGAGAAGCTTATTGCGCCAAAGACCACCAAAGCGGTCATCAACATCCAGGCAAAGACTGGGCGCTGAATCGAAAGTTTCCATAGGTTCATGGCAGTTGCCCTATCGCCGCACGTAGGGACCAGAGCGTGTTCCAGGCGTCGTAACGGGTGTTTTCATATCGACGTTGCAGCTCGATTTCGTTGTTGAGGGCCAGCAGCACATCAAAATTGGTGACCAGCCGCATGCGATAATCATGCTGTTGAATTTCATAATGTTGACGGGAGAGCTTAACCGCTTCTTCGAGTTTGCCGACCTGCCCGATCAGCGACATCGCGGTTACATAGAGGCCCCTAATTTCTTGCGTGGCCTGGCGCTCGACGAGCGACAACTGAAATTGTTCCGCCATTTGGGTGGCGTGGGCCTCAGCAACGGTTGCGCGGATTCGGCCTCCTTGGAAAAAAGGGAGCGTGACGCTGAGGTTGAGATCCCAGCGGGTATCGGACAAGATTCCCGTACGATCGAGATAATAGTTGCCGGTAAGGTCGGCGATCGGGAATCGATCGGCGCGAGCGACGGTTATCGCATGGCGTCGCGCACGTACGGTCTCTTGGTGTACACGGATATCCGGTCGTTCGTGAAGATGAGCGAGGAGTTGATCAAGTGGCAGCGGCGGATCAGGTATGCCGGTTGGCACGAGAAGCGGCGTCATCCTGTCACGTCCGGTCACCGATCCAAGTTGAAGTCGTTGGTGATCGACCATCGCTGAGCTCGCAATCCGATCTGCTTCGGCCGTGGCGAGCTCAGCCTTTGCCGCCACGAGGTCTCCAGCGGTTGATCTTCCGACGCGCACCCATTGCTGAAGCTCGCGGATGCGGCGATGAAGCGCCGTGATCAGTTCATCGGAGGTCTTGAGCATCGCTTCCGCCTTTAAGACAGAAAAATAGCTTTCGGCGACCCGAGTAAATAGTTCTCGACGAGCCTGTTCTGTTTGGGCTGTCTGGGCGTTGAGCAGAGCATGAGCAGCACGCAGGGAGGCGAATTCTTTGAATCCACGAAAAATCGGTTGGGTCAGCGTGACCCTGGCCGTGGTTTGGTCGGGTCGGCTAAACGCACCGCGGACATCAGATGTCCCAGAGGAACCGGGCGAATCTTGCCGCGTATAATCAACGGTTCCTTCAATGTTTGGGTAGAAGTCCGCGCGTGTTTGATCGATTCGATTGCGTAACTGATCTTCCCGCGCCCGCTCGATTTCTCGCGATTCGGTTTCGGCCCAAGCATGGGTAAATACTTCTTCCAAACTAAGCGGCTGCTCAGCCGAGAAGAGCGGTTGCGGCGAGAGCTGGAGTACTAACCCAGTTGCCGTGAGAACGACTGACCTGCTACAGATGCGGTTCAGCGGCTCTCCCTTCTTCAACCCGTAGCAAAAAACCTGCGGGGCTGTAGCTTATCGGCACGACGCTAGCAGAAGCGGGCGTTGAATTGAAACGGGAAGCGGTGGAGAATTGTCAATCGGAAAGAAGACCGTTGGGAAAGGAGCTGGCGAGATGTTCCGTCGACATCTCACCCTGCAGCCGTTTCAACGCAACAGTCGCTGGCGAAAAGTTGCGATCGGTTCGTGGGGCGAGCCGTTTGACCCCTCGATTCATGGCACGCTAAAGGTCGATGCGACTCGGCTGTTGCAGGTGATCGAGCAATATCGGCAGCGTGGCATCCGACTCACGCCGACGGTCATTGCGGCCAAAGCTGCGGCCAAAGCGATTGAAGCCTACCCCGCGATTAACGGCGTATTGCGGTGGGGTCGGATCTACCAGCGCAACGAGATCAATATCTTTTTGCAGGTTGCCTCGGATGACACCGGTGAAGATCTTTCCGGTACCGTGATTGCCCATTGCGCCGATAAATCGTTGGCTGAGATCACCGCCGAACTTCAAGCCAAGGTCACAGCGATTCGCAACGGAGATGATCAGCAGATTGAGCGTGGTAAGAAAACCATGGCTGTTACGCCTGGGCTATTGATGAGACCTGCATTGCGCGCGATCAGTTTCATCCTATATTCGCTTAATCTTTGGTCGCCATGGCTTGGCGTACCGCGAGATCCGTTTGGAGGTGCCGCGGTTTCGTCGGTCGGATCGCTGGGCATTGCGATGGAGACTGTTTTCCCACCGCTGATCCATTATTGTCGCGTGCCGATGATGTTGGCAGTCGGAAAGATCGAAAAGCAGCCGTGGGTTGAAAACGACCAGGTCGTTGTTCGACCGGTACTGACGATCAGCGCCACATTGGATCATCGCTATGTCGATGGGATTGGTGGGGGCAAGCTACTCAATGCTTTTCGCTCCTATCTATTGGATCCGCACTAACCTGAATCGGATACCCAGAAGATCTGCGATGGGGTACCCGATGACACATTGCGGTAGAAACTTTCTTTCCCAGTTGCCGAGGTGTGGATAACCGAGTTTTTTCTAGGGAGGTCGATATATGGTGACGATCGGTCGTTCTGGCAGGTGCGACCATGGATTGGCGTATCGACTCGATCGATGGGTTGACATCTCGCATGGCGTAAACCCTATTCTGCCTGAAGGCGATTGTTTTACGGGAAGTTCCCCGGTCGTTGGTTTGATTAGGTGTCAGCCGGAAACAGGACCTCGTCGCCCACACTTTGGCACGTTTCGGCTCCTTCGACCGGATGATCGCGACAAGCCGTTTGGACCATCAGCGATTCAGCGCGTACCCAATCACCCAGACCAGTTTATCGTCGTCAACGACAAAACCCGCTCAGCTGGAATTTTTCGGTTGTCCCATGTAACGACCACTCCGTCGCTGATTCAGATTGCCAAGATCGATTTTGCCGCAGAAATCACAGGTCGGTTTCAAGAGCTTGAGACGAAGAAGTTCGAAGCGATCACTGGCTTTAAGGGGGTAGCCTATGGCGCGATCTACTTAATGACGTCGTTTGATCGCGATGAAGCTAAGAATCAGCGGCTGATCGAAGTTGTCCTAAGCGGTGATGACACGATGCCAAAGGAAGCAGTAGGGGCCACTGGCGACACGCAAACGGTTCCGGCGTATTGGGTTCCGTCACGTTATATTGAGATTTTAGCCCCTGTTGATGGCGTGAACGTTGTTCATCCCGACACGAAGCGGGTGAAGGTCGAAGCGCTGGCGAGTAGCTCCTCGGGGCAGCTGCTGGTGGGCTTGCGAGCACTTTTCGATGCGAATAATAGCGCAACCTATCGGGTATTCATTTTGGCGTATGAGGTGCAACAGCTCGAGAATGGCCTGAGGTCGTTCACGGCTCCGCGGCGGATCATCGACGTCGATCTGTCGACGATGTCCACTGGGCTGAAAAGCAAACTCGAGATTACTGATGCGGAGGGGATTTCGAGTTTAACCTATGTTCCTGAACAAGAAATCTATCTGCTCTTGACCAGTCGCGAAACGCCCACCGAACCGGAGTCAAGCAACCGGCTGGGAGGGCACCTCTGGAAAATTCCCAAGGCTCTGCTGGAGAATCCCGATGATTGCAAAAAGCTCAACCATGCCGATGCATGGGAGCCCTATTGCATCGCAACGTTTTCGGGACATAAGCCTGAAGGGGTCGACTGGGTCCCGTCGCCAGGCAATCAGTCGGGGCATGCGATTGTCGTTTGTGACGATGACGATGATCACCCCGGCAATGATTTAAAGCAGGCGGTCTTTGCGCTCATTCCAATTTCCAAATAGGTCACCGCGGGTTAGAAAATGGGCGTGACCAACGACGAACTCAGCATTTTTTGGATCGACTGTTGTCGTGAGTTAGCCCGAGTTGATGACCACTTGGCACTGCTCGACGATGCCGAACGCCGGCGGGCGCAGCGTTTTTTTGTGACCGACCATCGTCAACGGTACATCATCTGTCACGGGCGATTGCGGGAGATCTTGGCAGCGCAGATCAGTGACGATGGGTCCAAATCGAGTTCTCCCCTCTCCCCCAAGGGGAGAGGGGATCTGCCTTCCCCCCCCACCCCAGCGGAACTTCGGCTGCTAAAGACCGCAACCGGCAAACCGTTTCTCGACCCCGCGCAGAATCGGTTCGACCTCTGCTTCAGCCTTTCGCATTCAGGAGATTGGGGAGTCGTCGCCATTACACGGGGGCGTGAGATCGGTGTCGATCTCCAGCAGGTCCGAGCTGGAATCGAACCGCTCGAAATCGCTCAACGATTCTTTACACGGAACGAAGCTGAGGCGATTCGCCTGCTTCCGGGGACTGAGCAACGTCACCAGGCCTTCTTGGCGCTATGGGCGCGGAAGGAAGCCTATCTTAAGGCTTGTGGAATGGCGTTGTCCCGGATGTCGAGGTTTGAGATCTCGGTCGGCCTCGCTGAACCGCCGCGATTGATCCAGGACCTGGATGATTCGGCCGCGGGGAGTCGTTATCAACTTCACGATCTTGTCGCGCCTGACGGTTATCGGGCCGCGATCGCATGGGACTGCATTCTACTTCGTAGGGACGGGGTTAATCCCCGTCCCTACGCTGTTACTGATTCTCTCTGATAAACGGTTTGAATTTTTCAAGTCGTTTTCGTTGGCCGGAACCCGTACTTTTTTGAATGGCCGCCAACAGCTTTTCATACAACACCCCATCCCCGAGCAGAGATTTGAGGAAAGCAGCGGTTAAGTCATCGGGACCGGACGGCGTCGGCAAATCGCGCGCGACTGTAATGGGTAATTCGTGTGTTATCTCTAAGCGCTGGATCTGGGCCAGCGCGACGCCAAATCGTTTCGCTTCTGGAATCACGGGAGAGGTGAGGATCGCTCGTAAAAAAAGACCGAGGTTGCGCTGAAGGTCTTCTAGCGGGTTAAGGGCTAGCCCCTTGTCGTCGGCCGGTTTCTCATCCCGGTTTACCCGGAGCAATATTTTTAGCAGCTCGTTGCACGTTGAGTAACAGGTTAGTGGATTCGTGGCAGCAGATCGCCGATGGAGCGCCTTGACCGGTTTACCCTCGTCGATCAGCGCATAAAGCGACGCGAGCGACGCCGTTAACCCTGATGCGTCGAGGATCGCTCGTTCAAATGAATCTGCGGGCGAAGAAGACAAAATGACGCTTGTGCGGAGTTGCCCCGTTAATGTCGACTCAAAAAGCCGATCGACGTTAAGCAGGCGGCTGGCCGCGGTTGTATCGCGCGACGCAGGCACGATTTTAGCGATTGGCTCATGGGGATCTAGAGCGCCGTTTTTGTCAATTGGGCTGTTATTCCCATTTTGATCGCAAAAAAAGATCAGCGTTTTGTCGCTCTCGACCCGCGCAAAGTATCGACCCACAATCCGTGTAAAGTCAGCCATCGCTACTCCCGACGCCTATTGCCGATTTCTCTCTCCATACCGTCAGCGGAGGCATTTTTGTCATCTCGGCAACGGATTTTTCATTTTCCGCGGGGTTCATCGATGTCAGGGACATCGTTGGGACAGGGTGAGCGGAGTCTATGAAACCTGATCTTGCCAACAGGCTGCCCGGTGTGTGTTTCGGGTAATGGCACAGGTTGTTTTATTGACTACCGGATGACGACAAAAAAGAGGCCAGAAGAAGCCGATAAAACGCAACAATCGCTGGTTACAAATCGATAACTAATCTGATCTCACTATTCAAAAACCGTGCAGCATACAAAGTATAGAGGGTGATCACGATGGGTATCCCACCAGGCGGAATTCAGGTGAAGGTTGGCGGCGGTGCGCCCCGTGATTCCGGAAGCGTCGGTTCGACCTCGGGTGTTCATCACGCGACGCCTCCAGCGAGTTCCCCGACAGCTGATCAGCCTTCGGTTGTCGATCTTTTAAAATCGATCAAGCGGCTTAAGCTATCGACCACCATGAATAGCTCCGATCAGCCATACAAGCTTATCTTTGAACGCTTTGGGCTTGCGGTCCCGGGACTCCATGCGCTGATTTTGAAAGGCAACACGTCCTTTAAATTTGAGCTAGATCTGGTTGGTGAGACCATTCCAGCAAAGCAGGGAGAGCCGCAGAAAGCTCCAGGCCTCTACCTCAATTTGATTAATATCGAAAGCCATCCGCCGATCACGTTTGATGTAAAGATTGCGGGTTCGGCGGACCTCAATCAGCTTGCTGCGGGGCGGAAACTGGATGCTTCAGGCCAATACGTCGGCAGTAAGCTTGAACGCTTTGATCTTAGTTTAAATCCTAATCTGATTGCGCTCCCAAAGCTTCCGTGGTGGGTTGGAATTCCCAATCCTTGCACGGGCCCGTTGGATGTGGTCGATATTTTGGTCAAGCTAATAACCGAGGCAGTCGAATTATACTTTGATAAAGTTCACAAAATGTCTGCGAATGTGCTCGATTATGTCGTTGCCACACCAGGTGAGGAATCAGCTCCAGCTGCACCGCAGATGACGACTGTTGCTTCAAGTGCGGTGAAAACGCAGGCGTTAACCATTCCTTTTATTGATTGGCGGAACATCTTTCAGGAGGCGGTGGTTGATTTTTATTTGCAGGCCAAGGTCGATGCGTTTCCAATTCCGCTGCCCGGTGCCTCGCTAGATATCGACAATATGGTGGTTGAGCTTGTGCTTGATGATGCGATCATTCGGCCCGATAACCATAATCCTTCTGCCTTGACCCTGCATCATTTCAACATCGCCCAATATTATGTCGAAGCGAAGGCACCGACGGAATCCGGCGAGTTCATCTCCTATGATTACGATTTTTCTCAGACCGATATTTCGGAGCAGACGTTGCGCCGTTACGGTCTTACGGCAAGGAAAGGGAAGATTTCTCATCAGCAGGCGATTGGTGTCGAGTCCGAGATTCGCCGTGCGATGGGGTTAGGGAACCCGAGGAAAATCGATTCCGAAGCGGAATTAGTTCAAATTGTTGCTCCAAAGCAGTTGGTTGAAGCTTTGACCAACGATGAAGGCTCCAAGCAGAATCCTTATGTTGCGTTCCGCAAAAAAAGGACCGTTCGGACCTACCGGATCAGAACCAACAAAGGACACGAATATGTTTGGAATCCGTTCTCTCGGCAGTTCGTCGAAACCGCTTCGAGTCGACCCACACCGTCCAGTCGCTCGCTAACAAGAAAAATTAGATATAACTTTTACCACCCCGTCGCCGTAGATATTCAATGCACGCTTTCGCCGAGCTTGACGAAATCGTTTGCCGAATTTGTTCACCCTCCGGCGAAGACGGGTCAGTTGGTAAGAGGCAGCCAAACATTTAATTTGTTTTCATTAGAAGAATCGAGCTTTATTGAAAACGAGGAAAATAAGCCCCTGCGAGAGGTCTTATCGAAAATTAAGGCCGGCGGGAAAATAATCGATGCTCGTGAAGCCGAGGGTCTGTTACGCCTCGTTCAGATCGCCAAGCAAAGGGCGACTCATGCCTTATTCGAAATCGGTTTAAACGAAGATTCTCCCCTGACCGGAGAAAGATTATTCGACGGTGAATTTGGGTTGTCCGATGCCAAGTTAGACGTGATTTATCAGAAAACGACAGATGGGAGTTGGAGAAAGGCTGGAAACGCGGACGCGATCGACTCATTACCCGAAGCCAGCGCGTTGGGGCGATATTATATTCCCGCAAAGACAAGAGGCTATATCGCGTGGCGGGAATTGAAGACCGGCGGCGATTATGCTGTCGAGCTGATGCCGGATGTTGAGCTGGATGTTTATATGGCAAATCCGTTGCAAGACGCACTTCCCCCGCTAAACGCCGCTGATGCCCATGATGTCGAAGTCGGAAAATATTATCTCGACTTGACCGACACCAACGGGAATCCGGTTTTTGGCCCATTGAATGCCTTCGGTTCGCTCTATTTTTCGATGAAGGCGGGTGCCAATAGCCGGCTTGCGATGAACGATGATCTGACCGGGATATACGCCGCGGGGAGCGTCTCTGGTGCCTCAGCGCGGATGGTGTTGTTCGGAGGTGTAGGGAAACTCAAGTTGGATGACGTTGCTGCTGGGCTCTCTTCGGGGAATGCCGACCGGTTGACGAACGCTTTGGATGCGAGGATGACGGCCGGTCCGATCTATATGAATATCCGGGCGACGGATATTTTAATCGCGATGCGTCCGCTACCTTGGGACCAGACCGGTGTGCGCGACTATGGAGGCGGATCCTACGAATATTACGGACGGGTTGTTAAGATTAACGTTCCGTCCGAAGGAGCCGTACTCGATCCCTCCAAGCGGGAATTATTTAATAACTTGCTTGAACAGGATCCAGCGCTGAAAGCTTTGTGGGAGAGCGAGGAAAATAGTGTGCCGGTGGACCGCTCTCGGCCGCCGATGAATCGCTGGCAGTGTGACGTCAGTATTGCACTAAAACTTTTTGCCTATTCGATGGTTTCTAAAACCTTTACGGATACCGACATCGCAATTCTACTTCGCGAACGTTGGGCGAGACAGGCTCCAAATCAGCATAGAACGTCGGGTGGCGATGCGACAGTTCTTAGCCGGGTCCTCGCTGTGGCTGAATTGGGCGCGACGATCGTCTTCAATTTCGATTCAGATCTTCTCACCGTTACCTATACCCAGGACGCCGGTGGCGTAGTCCGGTATCAGGGCGGGAATGACCAGCGCGATAACGCGATCAATATCTTTTTACCGAAAGGGGCGTTATCGATAGACTCCCAAGGAGCAAAGATTTCGGTTGATAATTTCAATTTCGAAATCGCCATGGGACCCGACAGTGGGATTTTGATTAAAGCTGATTTTGAGGCATGGGGTAAGGTGCCGTTGCCAGGATCCTCTGGGAGAATGGACCCGAAAGAGATAAAAACTGGGCTTAATCTGGATCTCCGTACAGAGTCGTACGGGCCCGATGGAAAAGCGGCTCAGGTCCCGGCGGGTGTATTGTATCGGTTGATTTTAGGTCTTTTTGGTGGCGATCCGTCGGTGAAAACGATCGAAGTGTCTCCACCGGATCGCCCGATGACACTTCGAGCGGATCTCAGAATTCGTACAGAGAAAGGCCGAAATCAGCGGGCTTCCGGTGAGTCGCGTGTTGAATTGATCACAGGTGAGGAAAACCCTGCGGCTAAAGAGAGCAGCTTCAAGACCACGTGGGATGCCTCGTTTACGGCGCCAAGCTTGATCCAGCTCTTTTTGGGGAAAGAAGTCGCATTGGCGAGTGCTCTGCGGACCAATTTTGTTCATGTCGATGAGGTTGGGAAAACAATTTCAACAGAAGAGGGACGGCTTGATTTCAGCAGTTTCATGACCATTAAACAGCATGAAACACAGGGAACGACGATCGGTGGCAGTTTTGTTCCCGACCTGATCGTTGAAATCGATGGTCCGCGATTGGCATTTCAGATGCAAACGGACACCAAGTTCAGAGAGGGCTATCAGACATTGTTGATGGCGATTTTGAACCGCATTCATTACGAAGAAGCTGGAGAACTCATCAACCGTATGAATCAGATTGTACCGGATATCGGGACGATGCGGACAAAGGCCTATATCGTTGTCGGAGACAAAGAGAGTGCTGCAGATGTAACCCGTTCGGTTAAAGACGCGTTGGAGCTCCTCAAGAAGGGGGAGATTCCTAGAGATTTTTTGAGTCAGACAACGCTCAGGTTCAACGTGGCCCGTGCAGAGCTCGATCCAGGCTCGGTTATTGACGAAGCGACGGTGGGACAGGAAACAAGAGTTAGGGATGTTCGCCTGAATAAGCGGTAGCCGCTGGAGCAAGTCACGTTGAGAATTCTCAATACGCGCCCCTTTTTGCAAAAACCGCGGGGATCGTCCGCAGCAGGATCAAGAGATCCATCAGCAGGCTGCGGTTCTTGAGATAATAAAAATCGACTTCAATGTTTGAAGCGAGTGGCAGATCCTTGCGACCCAAGATCTGCCACAGCCCAGTGACCCCGGGCTTTGCATTGAAGCG
>Ga0247727_10014351_pt1 | contig 13182 bp, 11 predicted proteins | sample WisWelCaveWW1625_FD_202498 | JGI IMG/M metagenome (GOLD analysis project Ga0247727, IMG submission 202498) | Biofilm microbial communities from Wishing Well Cave, Virginia, United States - WW16-25 | ecosystem: Environmental > Aquatic > Deep subsurface > Groundwater > Cave microbial mat | place...
AGCCCCGACGATGACCGTTGACAGCCCCTCGCGGTCAAGTTATAGTAACCCTGAAGTTCAGGGCGTTCCCCGGGAGGACGGTACATTGGCAAGGGTCCAGGGTAAGGTAAAGTGGTTCAATAACTCCAAAGGCTACGGCTTCATCGGCCAGGACAGCGGGCCGGACGTGTTCGTGCACTTCTCGGCGATTCAGGCTGGGGGCTACAAGAGCCTGCAGGAAGGCGACCCAGTGGAGTTCGACGTCGTGCAGGGGCAGAAGGGCCTGCAGGCTGAGAATGTGACCAAAGTGGGCGAGTAATCGCGCCTCCGCGCGGGGGCTAGCCGGGGCGCAGCCAGACGCCCCGGGCGGCTTTCAGGCCGATCTGATACAACTGGCTTCCCACGCGCACTCGAAAAGTGTCATCGGCCAGCCGTCTCTCCAGCCGCACGCGCGCCCCCGGGGTTAGCCCCAGCGTGGCAAACAGCTTCAGCAGCGCCGGGTCTTTCTCATACACTCGGACCACCGTCCCGCCGCGGCTCTCCTCCAGGTCCGCCAGCGGCCGCCCCTCGAGGCGCTGGCCGCCCGGCTCGACCGGGTAGCCGTGCGGGCAGAGGGCCTTGCGCCCGAACCGCGCCAGCAGGCGCGCCTCGAGCCGCTCCGAAATGGCATGTTCCAGCCGCTCGGCTTCCTCGTGCACTTCCTCCCAGGGATAGCCGAGGGTTTCGTGCAGAAGCTTTTCTACGAGCCGGTGCCGGCGAACCAGTCTTTCGGCCTGGCGCCGCCCCGGCGCGGTCAGCGCGATCGAGCCGTCGGCCGGCTGGCGCATTAACCCGTCGCGCACCAGTCTTTGCAACGCCTTGGACACTGCGGCCGAGGAAACTCCCATCTCGCGGCAGAGCTGGGCGGCGATGGGCTTGCCGCCCCCGGCGCTGAGCTCCCACACGGTCTTGATGTAATCCTCGCGGGAAACGGCGAAACGGGGTCTTGACATTCTGCGCCTGTTAGATATAATTATCTGTTGGTGCTAACCATGGTTAGCACCGTTCTGCCTCCAGGTTATTATAGCATTGGAATCCAGGATGGCAACCCGGAAACGACGATTCCCCGCGCTGTGGCTGGCGCTGGCGGCCACCGCCGTCGCCCAGACGCCGGACCCGCAGACGCCGCCCGCCGCCCCGCCGAGCGCCGAGACCCGCCTCCCCTTCGCCGGCTACATGGACTTCCATTTCAACAAGCCGCGCGGCCAGCCGGGCCAGCTCGACTTCCACCGCTTCGTGCTGCTGTTCGGGCACAGCTTCTCGGACCGCATCAAGTTCTGGTCGGAGCTCGAGCTGGAGCACGCCCTGGTCGAGGGCCGCGAGGAAAAAGGCGAGCTCGAGCTCGAGCAAGCCTACGTCGACTTTCTCGTCAAGCCCTACCTCAACTTCCGCGGCGGGATGCTGCTCGCGCCGATCGGCCTGATCAACGAGCGCCACGAGCCGCCGTCGTTTAACGGCGTCGAGCGCCCCTTCGTCGACACCGTCATCCTGCCCTCCACCTGGTTCGACGGCGGCGCCGGAGTCTTCGGCGATCTCGGCCGCGGCTTTCTCTACAAGGCCTACGTGATGTCCTCGCTCGACGCCACCGGCTTCGACGCCGCCGAGGGCCTCCGCGGCGGCCGCCAAAAAGGATTCGAGTCTTCCTTTCAGAACCCGGCGCTGACCGGACGGCTCGAGTATCACGGCCGTCCGGGCTTGGCCCTGGGCGCCAGCTTCTGGCGCGGCCTGACGGGTTTCAACCTGCCCGGCATCAATCCGCGGGTCCGCGTCGTCGAGCTCGACGGGCGCTGGCGCCTCGGACGTCTCGACTTCCGCGGCCAGTTCGCCAACGTCGGCATCAGCAAGGCCGGCGAGCTGAACGTGGCCTTGCAGCGCGATTTGGGAGTCAGCCCCAACGTCGCCGAGCGGCTGCGCGGCTTCTACTGGGAATCGGCCGCGCGCCTGCTCCCCCGGCGTTGCCCCCACGAGCTGGTCGCGTTTTTCCGTTACGAAAACTTCGACACCCAGAACAAGATGCCCCGGGGCTTCCAGCCGCTCAAGCAGTTCGACCGCGAGGCCTTCGTCATCGGCGCGACCTACTACCCCGAGCCCGACGTGGCGCTGAAGTTCGATTACACGTTCCTGCGAAACCAGAGCCGTGTCGTGCGGGCGGTCAATTCCCTGAACTTCGGGATCGGATGGTGGTTCTGATGATGGTCGAGCTGTTCGTCGCGATTGCCCTGGCGGCCGCTCCGCCGCCCCAGACCGAAAAGCGCCAGACCGTCCGCATCAGCGCCGAGCGGTTCTCGTTCATCCCGTCGCAGGTGAAGGTCAAGGCGGGAACGGTCGTCGAGTTCCGCGTTTCGAGCGAGGACACCAACCACGGCTTCCGCATCCCCTCGGCGGGCATCGACCGGATCATTCCCAAGCGCGGCAAAGGCGAGCTCCAGGTGATCTACCGGGCCGAGCGGCCAGGCCGGTACGATTTCGAGTGCTCCAAGCCCTGCGGCGCGGGCCACACCATGATGCGCGGCCTGATCATCGTGGAGGAATGATGCGGCTCGCGCGCGGGATGGCTCAAACGGCGCTCTGGATGGCGCTGGCCGCGACAGGGGCTCAGACCGTCGGCGATTTCGCCCCCGGCTCTCCCTTGGCCGGCGTGACCGCCGAGGAGTTCGAGCGCTTCCGGATCGGTCTCGAGGATTTCACCGAAGTCGAGACCGCCTCCGACGGCCTCGGCCCAGCGTTTAACGCCACCGGCTGCTCGGCCTGCCACAACATCCCGGCCATCGGCGGCACGGGCGTCATCACCGAGGTGCGGGCCGGCTACCGCGACGAGGCCGGTCGCTTCACGGCGCTCGAAGGCGGCACGCTGTTTCACCTGTTTTCGCTGCCGCCCCACCGCTGCCAGGCGACGATCCCGCCCGAGGCCAACGTGATCGCGCGCCGTATTTCGATCCCCCTCTTCGGCGCCGGCCTGGTCGAGGCCATCCCCGACGAGACCATCGCCGCGCGCGAGGACCCCGAGGACCGCGACAACGACGGCATCAGCGGCCGGGCGGCCCGCCTCACCGACCTCGCCACCGGCCGCGAGCGCGTCGGGCGATTCGGCTGGAAGGCGCAGCACGCCACGCTGCTGGCCTTCTCCGCCGACGCCTACCGCAACGAGATGGGAATCACCAATGACTTGTTCCCGGAGGAGGTCGCGCTGGGGGTCGACCCGGCCACCCTGCGCCGCTGCGACCCCGCCTCGGACCCCGAAGATGTCCGCGACCGCTCCACCGGCCTGCGCGGCATCGACAACTTCGAAGCGTTTCTGAAGTTTCTCGCCCCCGTGCCGCCCTTGCCCGAAGACGGGCAGTCTCGCCTCGGCGCGCAAATCTTCGAGCAGATCGGCTGCGCCTCCTGCCACACCCCCGAGCTTCGCACCGGCCAGTCCTCGAATCCCTTGTTCGACCGCCAGCCGGTCCGCCTTTTCTCCGATCTGTTGTTGCACGACATAGGCACCGGCGACGGCATCGAGCAGGACGCCGCCGCCGCCGAGGAGATCCGCACCCCGGCGCTGTGGGGCCTGCGGCTCCGCCGGCCACTGCTCCACGACGGCAGCGCCTCTACCCACGAAGACGCCATCCGCCGCCACGAAAACGAAGCCCGCCGCTCTCGCGACCGCTTCCTGGCGCTGGAGCCCTACGAGCGCGACGCCCTCCGCGCCTTTCTGCGGTCGCTGTAGCGCCGTCTTGTCTTCTCGGCTTCTGTCTTCTGACTTCTGTCTTCTGACTCCTGACTTCTTCTCTCAGTGCAGATCAAACTTCTCCTGATGCACGAGCGGGTCGCTGCGCACCAGCACCGGCCGGCCTAGCGTGGTCTCGATCTCTTCCAGGTAATTGTTGCTGCGCGACTTGAGCACCTTGGCCACTTCCGGGTTCACCCGCAACGTGACGTCGCGCCGCTCGACGCCGCCGGCCTGCTTCTTCGCTTCGGCCAGGATCTCCTGCACCATGGTGTGGACCGACTTGACGAACCCGGAGCCGTCGCAATAGGGACAGGAACAACACAGCGTCCGCTCGAGCGACTGCCGCACGCGTTTCCGCGTGATCGCCACCAGCCCGAAATCGTTGAACTGCAGCGCCTTCGACGGCGAGCGGTCCCGCCGCAGCGCCTCGTCGAGCGCCTGCATCACCTTCTGGCGGTTCTTGCGCTCGTCCATGTCGATGAAGTCGACCACGATGATGCCCCCCAGGTCGCGCAGCCGGATCTGGCGCACGATCTCTTGGATGGCGTCGACGTTGGTCTTGACGATGGTGTCCTCCAGGCGGTTCGACTTGCCGACGTACTTGCCGGTGTTGATGTCGATCGCCACCAGCGCCTCGGTCTGATTGATGACTATATAGCCCCCCGACTTCAGCCAGACCTTCGGCCGCAGCGCCTTTTCGAGCTCCGGCGTGATCCCGAACTCGTCGAAGATCGGCGTCGAGCGGGTGTAGAGCTTCACTTTGCCCGCCAGCTCCGGCTGGAAGCGCTCCACGAAGCGGACGATCCTCTCGTAGTCCTCCTGCCCGTCGACCCACATGGTCTTGAAGGTCTCCGCCAGCTGATCCCGCAGCACCCGCTCCACCACGCTCAGATCGTGATGGATCAGCGAGGGCGCCGGACTGCGCTCCGCCTTCTGCCGCATGTCGAGCCACAGATTGTAGAGAAAATCCATGTCGGAGCGGATCTCTTCCTCGGTTTGGCCTTCGCCCGCGGTGCGGACGATGAAGCCTCCGGTCATGCCGACGCGGTGGGCGGCGACGATCTTCTTGAGCCGCTGCCGCTCCTCGTCGGAGTAGACCTTGCGCGAGACGCCGACGTGGTCCACCGTAGGCATATACACTAGGTAGCGGCCGGGCAGGGCGATGTGCGACGTGATGCGGGCGCCCTTCTTGCCGATCGGCTCTTTGGCGATCTGGACGATGATCTCCTGGCCTTCCTTGAGCAGGTCCGTGATGCTCGAGCCCGAGCCGTTGCGGGGGGCCGGCGTCTCCTCGCGCGGCCGCTCCGGCGGCGCCGTCCGGCGCTCCGGCGGGCGCCGCTCGCGGAATTCCCCGCGCCGCTGCCGGCGCTGGCGCGGCCCGTGCTGCACGTAGGGCCGGTATCCGTAGACGCGCTCCCGCACGGCCGCCTCGCGCGCCGCCTCGACGACTTCCGGCGACGGCTGCGGCTCGTCGGCCTCCTCGATCGTCCCGGACCGCGGCGCGGCCGCCGGCTCCGCCGCAGCCGCCGCCGCGACGGCCGCTTCCTCCAGCGGCTCGGCGGCGGGCTGTTCCACGATCTCGTCCGGAGCTTCCTCGGGCTCTGCGACTGCCGCTTCGAGGGGCGGGAGCACCGGCTCCTCCGTCTCGATCGGTGCGGCTTCCCCGGCCGCCGCTGCTACGATGATATCAACAGTACTCTCGGCGAGCGGCTCCACAGGCGGCTCCGGCGGCCGCTGCCCATGCTTGGCCAGCGACTCTCCCGGCAGCACTTCAAAATCTCCGCCGCGGGGCGCTGGCTGCTCCCTAGGGAGCGGCGGCGCGCCTCGAAAACTCTCCGGCCGCGAGGCGTACTTGGAATCCGGAAAGCCGCGTCCACCAAAGGGCCGCGGGCCGCGCCCGCGACTGCTGCGGCCGCGCCGGAACGGACGGCCGCCAGGCGGCCCGCCCTGGCCCCAACGCTCTTCCGAGCGAGGCTCCGAGAAGCGCGGCGCCGGCCGCGGCGCCGGCGGTTGCGGAGGCTCCTCCGCTTCCAGCTCGGAGCTCGCCGCGACGCCTTCGGCCGCCTGCTCCGGGGCCTTCTCCGCGGACGCCTCCTCCCCGCCGGCCCGCCGCTCCTCCATCCGCACCACCTTCTCTTCCACCGTGGCCGCCACGCGGTCGTATTCCTCGGTGTCCTCGACGAAATCCGAGACGTAGAGGAACGCGTCGCGCTCCAGCCCGATGTTGACGAACGCCGACTGCATCCCCGGCAAGACCCGCGTTACGCGGCCCTTGTAGATGCTTCCCGCCAGGCTGTACTGTCGTTCGCGCTCGAAATAGATCTCTACCAGCTCATCGTCTTCGAGAATGGCCAGTTTCGTTTCGTGCGCTGTCGAGGAAACCACCAATTCTTTCGACTGAGACATACCGCTCCTTTGCGTGACGGGAGGCTGGACGGTAACGGGCGCGCCGAACGGCGCTCAACAACGTATGCCGGCTCCAATTGCCGAATCCTGCCAGCCGGTTTGCGGAGCCCCCAAGCTCGAACGCCTCTGCCGGCCGCTGGAAATTCTGCTGCTGTTCGGACCCGCCCTGCCGTCCTCAGACCACCACTTTCGCGTTCCCGTTCATCCGTTTCTGTTTTCTAAGCGCCGGGCCGGCATCGCCGGGCCTCGGCCAACGGCTCCATTCCTTCCTCTCAATTCACAAACCGGCGCAAACGAACGCTGTTCACCAGGCCCAGCATCAGGAACACGGTCAGCAGGCTCGATCCGCCGTAGCTCATCATTGGCAACGGGATCCCGGTAACCGGCATCCGGCCGATCACCATTCCCACGTTCACCAGCAAATGGAATAGCAGCACCGCGCCCACCGAGACGCAGATCAGGGCGCCGGCGCGGTCGGCCGCCGTTTGCGCATTCGACAGAATGCGCATCAAAACCACAAAATACAGCGCCAGGGCCAGCAGAACTCCGGCAAAGCCGTGTTCCTCGGCATAGGCGGAAAAAATGAAGTCGGTATGCGGAACGGGCAGAAACCGCAACTGAGTCTGGGTTCCTTGCCCCACTCCCTTGCCCCACAGCCCGCCGGCGCCGATCGCGATGCGCGACTGGATGAGCTGGTACCCGGAACCGCGCGGGTCGCGGCTCGGATCGACGAAGGTAATCAACCGTTCCTTCTGGTATTCCTTGAGGAACTGCCAGCCCAGCGGCATCACCAAGGCCCCAGCCAGCAACAACCCAGCGGCGTGTTTCCATTTCAGCCCGGCCACCAGCAGCGCTCCGGCCGCCACCGGCGCAATGCTCAGCGCCGTGCCCAGGTCCGGCTGCTTCATCACCAGCAACATCGGAACGCCGACTAAGACCCCTATCTTCAACAGGTCAGCGGCAGAAACCGTATCCTGGCGCAAATCGGCAAGGTAGCGCGCCACCACCAATATTAGCACCAACTTGGCGAATTCGGAAACCTGCAAGTCGAACAACCCCAGCGCGATCCACCGCCGCGCGCCGTGCCGCACCACGCCGACCGCCAGCACCGCCACCAGCCCCAGCACGCACAGCAAGTACAGTAGCGGAGCGCGCCCGAGCAGGGTGTGGTAATCGATACGGCTGGCCAGCCAAAAAACCGCCAGGCCCAAGAGAATCCACAGTATCTGTTTGTAATGCGCGCCGCGCCAGACGGTCGCGCGAGTAGCGCTGTAAATCTGCAAGATCCCGAGCAACGCGATCGCCAGGCTGAAGCCCAGCAGCGTCCAGTCCAGGTCGCGAAACGATTGCTTCACGGCCGGCTCCCGGCGCCCCCGACCAAAGCCGCCCCTACCTGCACCGGCTGGGGCGCCAGATCATGCCGCTCCGTGAGCTGGCGGCGAATCTGCTTGTCCAGGTAAGCCTTCATCACGTCCCGCACGATCGGCGCGGCCAGGTTGCCGTGCTCCCCGTGCTCGAACAGCGCCAGCACCACCAGCTCGGGATTCTGCCGCGGGAAAACTCCCACGAACCAGGCGTTGTCCTGGTAGTCGCGCTCCGCGCGAGCCTTGGCGAATTCGACCGACGCGAGCTGCGAAGTTCCCGTCTTCCCGGCTATGTCGTATCCCGGGATACGCGCCCGCACCCCGGTGCCGCCCTCGTTGACCACCGCCCACAGGCCGTTGGCGATTTTGGCGACGTTCTCCGGCGCGAGCGGCGTCTCCCGCGGCGGCGCCGCTTGGAACCCGGGACGGATGGCGCGCATCTCCTCGTCGCTCAGCAGGTGCGGCCGATGCCAGACGCCGCCGCTCAGCAGCCCGCCGATGGCCGCCGCCAGTTGAATCGGCGTCACCGTCAAGGCCCCTTGCCCGATCGCCACCGAGATGGTCTCGCCGGCGTACCACTTCTGCCGCAGGTGGCGCATCTTCCACTTCGACGACGGCACGACGCCCTCGGCCTCGTGCGGCAAATCGATCCCGGTGCGGCGCCCCAGCCCGGCCGCCTCGGCGTACTCGGCGATGGCGTCGATCCCGGTGCGGTTCCCTACGTTGTAGAAATACACATCACAGGACTGCGCCATCCCGCGGTGCAGCGAGACGCCGCCGTGCCCGGTCTTGACGTGGCAGGCGAAATGATTCCCGAAGAAAAAAGCCCCGCCGCCGCATCCCACGGAAAAGTTCTCGTCGATCGCGCCGGTCTCGAGCCCCGCCATCGCCACGATCGGCTTAAACGCCGAGCCCGGCGCCAGTTGTGCCTGGATCGCCCGGTTCAGCATCGGCTTGTCGGGGTCTTCCTGCAAGCGCTTCCAGTCGGCCGCCCGGATGCGCCCGGCGAACTGGTTGGGGTCGTAGTTGGGGGTCGACACCAGCGCCAGCACCTCGCCGTTGCGCGGATCCAGCGCCACCACCGCCCCCTTGCGACCTTGCATGGCCAGCTCCGCCGCCGCCTGTAGGTCCAGGTCGATCGTCAGCCGGATGCTGCGCCCCGGCTTGCCGTCCTGAACGGCGATGACCTCCTGCTCACGGCCGCGGCTGTCCACCACCACCTGCCGCCGGCCGTCCACGCCCGTCAGTATGTCGTTGTACTGCCGCTCGAGGCCCGCCTTCCCCACCACCGCCCCCTGCTCGAACGTGGCGAACTCCGGCAGGTTCAGCTCCGCCTCGCTGACCTCGCCGACGTAGCCGGTCAAGTGGGACGCGAAGCCGTCGGCCGGATAGAGCCGCCGCTGCGAGCGAATCAATTCCAACTCCGGAAATTCCTGCCGGTGAGCCTCGACGAACGCCACCTCCTGCTCGGTGAGCCCCTGCTTGAGCACCAGCGCCTCGTATTCGGGCGCGACGCGGAAGCGGCGCAACCGGCCGTGGACTTCCGCCTCCGTCAGATTGAGGCCGTCGGCGATCGCCGCCAGATGCGACTCCTCGAACTGGGCGCGGGAGAGGATCACGCTGAAGCTCGAGTGGTTGTCGGCCAGCACCCGGCCGTCGCGGTCGAGGATCCGGCCGCGCGGCGCCAGCAGCGGCAGCGACTTGATGCGGTTGCGCTCGGCCTGCTCCGCATACAGGTCCCGCCCCCGCACCTGCAACTGCCAAAAGCCGCTGATCAGGTAGAGAAAGACGGCCAGCGAGACGTATTGCAGGGCGGCGACGCGGCCCTCCGAGAACGGCTTCTTGCGGCGCTCCAGCCGATCCATGCTCGCCCTCAGGTGCTCTCCCGAAACCGGTCCAGCAGTTTATAGATCACCAGCGCCACGGCGGCGTTGGCCAGCGCCAGCAGCAGCGTGCGCGGCCACACCAGCACCGCCGGCCGCGCCAGAAGCCCTCGTTCGACCGCCCAGAAGCAAACGTGGTGCACCATGTAAAAGCACCACACCAGAACCACGCGCAGCGGCAGCGAGTTCACGTCGACCACCGTCGTGAGCGACGAGCAGAAGTAGCCGACGGCCGTCTTGGTGGTTCCGTACAAACCCACCAGGCCATTGGAAAGGCTGTCCTGGGCCAGCCCGATGGCCGCGCCCACCGTCAGCCCGACCACCGGGTTTCGCCGCAGCAGCGCCAGGTAGATCGTAATCAGCAGCGGTAGATCGATCAGGTGGGCGTAGCTAAGCACTGATGGTATATATGCCTGCAGCAGCAGCGCCACAATCACCACCGCCACCGCCACGCGCGGCCGCAGGCGGCTGAGATCGGCCTCCAGGAGCTGCGGAACGCTGGCCTGCATGGTCATGGCTTGGGCGCCGGCCGCGGACTCTCCCCCGCCCCCGGGGCCGAACGCCGGGCCGGCGGGCTCCAACCTTGATTGAAATCCGGAGGCTTCGACCCGGGCGCCCCTTCGCCGAAGCGATGCTTCTGCGCGTCCCCGAGCTCCTGATAGCGCCTCTTGAGCCGGTCGGCGTCGGTCTGCGGCGTGTAGCTTTCCGCGGCTCCGGACCCTTGCTCGGCCGGCACCACGCTCAACACATCCCGGCCCCCCCCGGCCGGCGGCCGGGGTAGAAGAGCCTCCGGCGCCTGCGGCCGCGGTAAATCCCCCGGCAGATCCTGGTGCCGGCCGTCGGTCACGATCAATACTTCCTCCAGGCGGTTCAGCCGCACACCCGGGTAGACCGTGATCTGCTGAAAGTCCCGGCCGGCTTCGGTCGCGTGGACCGTGCCCACCAGCAATCCCTTGGGAAAAACCCGATCGGTGCCGGCCGTATACACTTTCTCCCCGACCGCCACCTTCTCGTCGTTGGGCACGTAGTCGATCCGCGCCTCGTTCAGCCCGGTGCCCTTCAGCACGCCGTGGGACCGGCTGTTTTCGAGAATCACCCCGACCGCCGAGTACATATCGCTGATCAACAGCACGAGGGAAGCGCCGGGGAACACCGCCTGGACCTTTCCCGCAATGCCCTCCGGCGTGATCACCGCCATACCCGCCCGGACGCCCGCCCCGGAGCCCTGGTCGACAAACACCACCCGCGAGTTCGGGTTGGCCCCCGCCCCGATCACCTCGGCCAGCAGGGTGGTCGACATTATCGCCTGCTGGTATGCGGTGAAGGCGGCCAACCGCTCGGCCGACCCCAGCGCCTGGCGCATGGCCTGGTTCTCGAGTTTCAGCCGGTCGCGCTCCCGGCGCAGCTCGGCGCTCTCCTCCCGCGCACCTCGCAGTCCGATGTAGTTGTTCCAGAAGCCGGCCGCCAGGTCGTGCGCGCCGTGCAACACGCGCGCCACCGGCGTGATCGCCGCCACCGCCCACAGCCGGACCAGGCGCACGTCCTTGTCGCCCCGCACCTGGTAGCCGAGCAGCAGCACCTGCGCCAGGATCACCACCGTCAATATGGTTACGTTGCGGTAACGAGCCAGTAGGGCTTCCACGCTGCCTCCCGCCGCCGGCTACTCGATCGAGATCTTCCGCAGCAGGTTGAAATCGCTCAACATCTTGCCAGTACCCAATACCACCGACGCCAGCGGGTTCTCGGCGATCGACACCGGCAGCCCGGTCTCCTCCCGGATGCGCTTGTCGAGGTTCCGCAGCAGGGCGCCCCCGCCGGTCAGCACAATGCCCCGGTCGCTGATGTCGGCGCTCAGCTCCGGCGGCGTCCGCTCCAGCGCCACCCGGATGGCGTTCATGATGGTGGCCACGCATTCCGACAGCGCCTCCCGGATCTCGGCGTCGTCGACCGTCACCGTCTTGGGCACGCCCTCGATCAGGTTGCGCCCCTTGATCTCCATGGTCAGCGGCTTGTCGAGCGGGTAGGCCGAGCCGATCTCGATCTTCACCGTCTCGGCCGTGCGCTCGCCGATCAGCAGGTTGTACTTGCGCTTGAGGTACTGCATGATGGCCTCGTCCATCTCGTTGCCCGCGATTCTGACTGACCGCGAGTAGACGATGCCCGACATCGAGATCACCGCCACGTCGGTGGTCCCGCCGCCGATGTCCACCACCATGTTCCCGCACGGCTCCGTGATCGGCAGCCCCGCCCCGATCGCCGCCACCATGGCCTGCTCCACCAGGTGCACCTCGCTCGCCTGCGCCCGGTAGGCGGAGTCCATCACGGCCCGCTTTTCGACCTGCGTGATCTCGCTCGGCACCCCGATGACGATCCGCGGATGCACCAGCATCTTGCGGTTGTGGGCTTTCGTGATGAAGTAATTCAGCATCTTCTCGGTGACCTTGAAGTCGGCGATCACCCCGTCCTTCATCGGCCGGATGGCCACGATGTTGCCCGGCGTGCGCCCCAGCATCTCCTTGGCCTCTTTGCCCACCGCCTCGATCTCCCCGTTGGCTTTGTTGATGGCCACGATGGAGGGCTCGTCGACCACGATCCCCTTGCCCCGCGCGAATACAAGTGTATTGGCAGTTCCTAAGTCGATCGCCAGGTCGTTTGAGAAAAGGCTGAACAGCGAGCGGAGGTTCATCGCGGCGTCGGGGCCACCTTCACCCTACCACGCCGGGCTCCGGGCCGGCAAGGAAACCTCTCCGGCTTCGCCGGACTTTCGCCCTCTGGAGACTAGCGTTCCGGCCAGGAGGAGGATATCCGAGCCTGTCTGGCGTACGCCGCCGACCGGGAACGGAAGCTCGAGATCCCACCCGGCATGAAGCCCAGTTGGCTATACGTCTTGGCGACCTCTTTCCCGGTTCGCCGCACGTCGAGATTGCGGCCTGGGCGCAGCCGCCGACGCGCAAATCTGGCCGTTCGCAAAGGAGAACGGCTTCTCGATTGTCTCCAAGGACTCGGACTTCCACGACCGGAGCCCTGTACGGAAGTCCACCGAAGGTCATCTGGCTTCGCGCCGGACTGTCCGTTTGAGAAAGAACACTCAGCCGGCGCTACCGCGCGGCGGCGGCGGCGGCCCCAGCCGCCTCCTCTTTGTATAGGCTGGCGCCGATCATCGCCGCCAGGATGAACTCGACCAACCCGACACAGATCCCGATCGTCACCAACCGCGTCGGGTAGATGTCGAACATGAGGGAAATGCCGCCGCCCATGATGTAGTGCACAAACCAAACCGCCGTGCCCGCGCAGGCCGCCGTCCCCGGGCCGGCTCCGTACCGCGGCCGGATCGCCGCATAGAGCCACACGGCGAAGATGCCCATCACCAGACCCCAGACATTGAGCGCCGCCACTTGACCGCCGCTCATCTCGCCCGCCTTGCCCAGCGCCTTCATCGCCTCCGCCCAATCCTGCGCGAGGATAAATCCATTCAGGGTCCCCTCCCCGATGTCGATCACCACCCCGGCCGCCAGCCCGCCGAGTATTACTCTTCCCCAGTTGATGTTGCCCACGGTAGCCTCCTGTAGGTCCGCCGCTGATTCTACGCGGCTACCGGCCGGACCGCAACCGCCGGAGGCTCACTCCCGTTGGCGCAGTCCTCCTGGTGTCTGGGACGATGTCACCGAAACGCGGCGGTGTCTCACCGGTAGTTGGAGGTTGAGACGGCGGTTCGCCCGATTCTCATAGAATCGGGTTGACAACCTTTTTTAGGAAAGGAGAACCGCCGTGAGACGAAGGTATCACACGATCGACAAGC
>Ga0247727_10014352_pt1 | contig 13182 bp, 11 predicted proteins | sample WisWelCaveWW1625_FD_202498 | JGI IMG/M metagenome (GOLD analysis project Ga0247727, IMG submission 202498) | Biofilm microbial communities from Wishing Well Cave, Virginia, United States - WW16-25 | ecosystem: Environmental > Aquatic > Deep subsurface > Groundwater > Cave microbial mat | place...
GATGTAGAAATGGCTCCCAAGTATTTGAAAAAGTACAACATCAAAACTGTTTCTTTGGCAAATAACCATGCAATGGATTACGGATTGGTAGGTCTGGAACAAAGTCTGCGTGTTTTGCATGATAATAATATGCAGTCGTTTGGGGCAGGACTTGATGCTGTTTCAGCGGCAAAGCCGTATCTGAAACAGTTTACAGTTGGAAAGCAGGTTTTCACAATAGCAGTTATTGGGGCATTTGAGTTTCGTGAAAACTATGAGAAAGACTTTTTCTTCTATGCCAATGGGAATGTTGGAGGAGTGAATAAACTAGATCTTGAAAACATTTCTATTCAGATTAAGCAGTTGAAGGAAACTTTCCCCAACGTCTTTGTGGTTGTTTTCCCACACTGGGAAGAGAATTACGTTTGGGTATCGAAAACACAGACTGAACTAGCACACCAGATTATAGATGCTGGTGCTGACTTGATAATAGGTCACGGGGCTCACATGATGCAGGAAATTGAAAAATATAATGGACGTTGGATTATATACAGCGTCGGAAATTTCATGTTCAATTCAGGAGGTCGGTACCAACAACTCGACGCTGTTCCCTTCAGCTTGGTTGCAGAGTTATTGTTGCAAGAAAGGAACGGAACCTTATTGAAGACCATGAGATTATATCCAATTCACAGTGATAATCAGGTCACAAATTTTCAACCACGTTTCTTAGATGAAGATGAGTTTGAGAAGGCTTATGAATTGTTATTAGAAAAGAGTCTCATTCTAGGTATGCTTGAAGGAGAGATCGAGACAGGGAAGGATGATATTGGATCTTTTATGGAAATCTTAATAGAATAAAAGATGTGTTTACATTCTTTAGCGTTGTTTGTTATCCGATCTGGAAATATGTTCTAATACCTGTTTAGCTAATTTTAATCATGGCAAAAAAAGAATTTATGAAATCGGAAGAGGAGTGGAAGCGGCAACTTACGCCGGAACAGTATGAAGTATGCAGGAATAAGGGCACTGAAACACCTTTTTCTGGTGAATACAATGACTCCAAGGAGAAAGGGATCTACAAATGTGTATGCTGTGGTAATGATCTGTTCAGTTCAGAAACAAAATTTGATTCAGGCACAGGTTGGCCCAGTTTCTGGGCACCTCTCGTTGTAGAGAATGTGAAACATGAGGCTGATCACAGTTATGGCACGGTGAGGGTAGAAGTGCTGTGCAATAAGTGTGATGCACACCTTGGCCATGTGTTTGATGATGGACCTGCACCGACACGGCAACGCTATTGCATCAATTCTGTAGCCCTAAAACTTGCTAAACAGAGCTGAAAACTGTGTTATAAGAGCCAAATAAATTTAATACTTACAGGCAAAAATACACAGCGTATAGATGAAAGAAACCAAAAAAACAGATGAAGAAAATGTGTCAGCAGTGAAGAGTGTATTTGCCAAACGCCTAACGTTAACAACTGCAAAATTATTAGCGCTAATCATTTCTGTCATAATTATATCCGTTTTAACCACTGCATATTTCACGTATAAAGAAGGCCCTAATATTTTCACAGATTCCAGTGCACAAGATGATAAGAGCGGTACAAGCATGCTTACTGCAGGTACGCGGATCGAATTAAAGACAGATCTGAGCAGGGCTTTGCACAACTCAGTCATCGCAGGAGGCGATTTTCTTGTGAGAATGCAAAATCCAGATGGTAGTTATCAATATGAATATTATCCTGAAATTGACCGTTATAGCACGGATAATAATATTCTGCGACATACTGGTGTTGTATACTCTCTAGTCTTGCTTTACGAATACAGTCACGAAACAAGATATCTAGAATCAGCAAAGAAAGGTGCAGATTTTCTACTGCAACATCTTGAATATATTGACGATGATACTGCTTACATATTTCATGATGATGATGCAAAATTAGGCGGTGCAGGACTGGCAGTTATAGCATTAGTAGAGTTAGAAACCGCTGAAAAAACTGGGAAATATCTAGACATCATCAAAGATCTTACTAATTTCATACTTTTCATGCAAGAGGATACTGGGAAATACAAGAGTTATTACATCGATGAGGGAGAGTATGTAAGCTCTGGAGATTCCTACATATATCCTGGAGAGGCAATGCTTGCTTTGGTACGCGCCTATACACTCTTTGAGGACCAGAGATATCTTGCGTCTCTCGAAAGAGCGTACGATTATTACAGTATCGCATTTGCGCAAGATCCTACGACGGAATTTACTCCGTGGACTGCACAGGCATTTGTGAGATTGTATGAAATATCTCCAAAACAAAAGTATGCAAACTTTGTGTTCGCGATGGAAGACTGGTTGACGAGCCAGCAGTATCTCGATAATGCACCAAGGCCAGATTATTTGGGAGCTTACGGAACAATGGACATACCAAGCATAACTGCAGGAGTTAGAAGTGAAGGAGTTAGCGACGCGTATATTTTGGCAAAGAAATTGGGATATGAAGAGAAGGCTGAGAGATACAAGCAATCTATACTTTTGGCGTCAAATTTTCTTATGAAACTGCAACATACGGAAGCGAACACTAAGACATATCTGCACCCTGAGGTCGGTACAGGCGCATTCGTTTACAAGGTTGGCGACACTGCCGCAAGGGTTGATTATACGCAGCACGCGATCAGTGCCATGATCAAAACGTTGACTTACGTGCCGCCAGATCAAGTCATGATAGAAGAATATCTAAGATCGCAGTGACCTGTTTTGAAGTATTGTTAACTGAACAAATTTATCATATATACGAATTACTACCTACAATTGTACCTAGAAAGCGTGGAAGATATGGCTGTTCCAAGAAAAGTGGAAAAATTAAAAACTAATCATCTTTGCTATTCATAGATTACATATTAGTACTTGGATTTGCTATATTTCCGATTAGTAACATAAGATACTGAAGATCATGACGGATCCTTCATACCAATTTATAAACATTGAACTTGTTCTTGAAGGAAGAGATGGAAACCAACGTAAAGAGACTAAGAAAGTACTCGGGAATAGCTCTAGGAATAGTACTGGTAACAGCATTCGTTCTAGTGCAACCAACAATGCAGACATCGTATGCGCAAGTTAGTGATGAAGGTGCGCCAGCATTTGAGAATTGCGACTTTTATGGAGAAGACCAACCAGACGATCCTTTAGGAATGAATACAGTAAGGGTCAATTCAATAGCGAAGACCATAATTGTAGAGAAAGAGAAATTCAGATGTGACACAGTCCAGGGTAATATAGACCTCATAGTCGATGTAACTTCAGTTGCAGAGATATTAGAAAACATGACTTCGAAGACAATCATATCCAAACAAGCACACGTAATAACTTGTGCCAAGTTGGATGTAAGGTACCAAGAATACGAGGATGATGACAGTGATAATGGCGATGGCAGTGTATTAGGATGCGATGTCTACGTACCTGAAACAGACTTCGTACCTGTAAGCAACTGCTGGGAACAAGAGATAGATGAACCACAAGAAGTGAATACAGTGAACAAGGGCAACACAGTAAAGACAATAATAGCACAGAAGGAACTTTTCATTTGTATATTTGATCAGAGGGCAGCTTGTTGGGATACATGCGGAAAAGGATGGTTTGACGAAGACGATAAGAAAGTAGAGCAATACATAATCGAAGAGATATGGGAGAACCTAAGCCTTGCACCAAGCGATACAGTAGTTCAGCAGAACGTAGAATCACTGCGTTGCACAATACTTATAACAGATGCCTTTGTTGAATCGTGCCAGTTCAAGGATGTCCCAGTACAAGAGTTTGTTCCAGAGGAATAAATACCAAACAAACTATCCCCTTTCTTTTTATTTTAAATCTATAACCTGTAATACTCAATTCATATTATTAAGTGATTTTACCTAGGGTTACATTCACATGATTGATGCGGATGCATCTTTGGAGAAGAAGGTTGTTTCATCACTTCTCCGTTCAGTTTTCATCTGGAAAAACCAACTTCATACAACATGCGAATTACTATTTATAAGACTGAACCTAGAAAGCATAGAAAATATGAGTTGTTCTAAGAAAAGTGACAATATTGCAAACTAACTTTCTTTGTTGTTCGCATCCTTGCATACCAATACTCAAAGATTTACTATACTTTCAACCAGTAACAGACAATACTGACTATCATGCTAGATGTATCATACTAATTTATAATCAACGAACTTGTTCTTGAAGGAAGAGATGGAAACCAACGTAAAGAGACTAAGAAAGTACTCGGGAATAGCTCTAGGAATAGTATTGGTAACAGCATTCGTTCTAGTGCAACCAATGCAGGCATCATATGGACAAGTTAGTGACTTAGGCGCACCAGCATTTGAAAACTGCGAGTTCTGGCTTGACGGACAACCAGAAGATCCTTACACAGCAAATACAATAAGAAAAGGACATGTAGCCTTGACTGTCATTGCAGAGAAGGAAATCTTTGAATGCGAAACGGTACAAGGAGACATAGGCGTTATCGTAGATGTCACAACCTACGGAGAGATATACGAGAACATGACTACAAGAGACATTATAGCAAAACAAGCGTTCGTGGTAACATGTGTCAAGATAGGTGACCCAGATGGAACACCAACTGACGGTACTTATCAAGTATTGGGATGCGATACATACAGACCTCTGACCGACTTCATACCTGTAAGTGGATGCAGAGACATACTGAACTTCAATTCTTCTGACTTTAGAGATGTACTAGAGCAGCCACAAGAAATGAATACTGTATTCAAGGGCGATACCGTAAAGACCATAGAAATAGAGAAGGAAATAGTATTCTGTGATTTCGGTAGTACAGACTCCACTGGTGGTGATGACATTGGACCAGTTGACGAGGATGACAAGAAAGTTGAACAATACATAATCCAGGAGACATGGAGAGATCTGGGCCTTCTACCAGCCAATACTGTAGTAGAACAGCATGTGGAATCACTCCGATGCTGGACACTTGTGACAGACGCACTAGTTGAATCGTGCCAGTTCACAACAGTTCAATTGCAAGAAGTAGACCCATTCGAGTAAACGTAAAACCATCCCCTTTCTTTTTTATTTCTAAATCTGTAATAGTAATACTCAATTCTTGTTATTTTAGGAATACTAGCAAAACCAAATTTATTATACCAGTTCGCTTTATCAAAGCTTAATGGGCTATTCGGAAGATGAAGTTAAAAAAGTCGCAGAACTTAGAGAATGGTTGGTCAAGCAGATAGCCGACAGAGAAGATGAAGTATCTAGATTAAAGACCACATTAGCGATCATAGACAATGTTCTGAAGCAAGTAAGTTTTAGGCCGGCAGTTGCGCTGAGCCAGCCAGGTGGTAAGGAAACAGAATATGGCGAAATCAGACAATTGAAAACAAAAGACAATGTTATCCTTGCAAACGCCTACACTGCACCAAATGCCGTTACAATAGTGCCTGTTAGTGAAATTAGGTTGAATGTTAACACTGCACCATTTCAATCATTCTTCCTAAACAGGATACTGGAAGGCATGAAAGGTAAGGATCATGAACGCGTAGACAAGGGCGAGTTGAAGACAGATGAGATCATAGATTACAGAGTTGAAGACGACAGCGGCACTATAAGAAAGATCGTGATAAGCAATTACAGGGATAAAGAGAGGTTGAACGAAATAATCAACACTGCCACCTGGGTATTTACGAGGATGTTGGAAAAGTCAAGGTAGCGTGACATGGACAAGATCATAGTTCTGGATTTCGGTTCCCAATATGCACACTTGATCTGCAGGAGAATCAGGGAGTGCAAGGTATACTCTGAACTCGTTCCTTACAACATCTCTGCCGATGAACTAAAACAAATGCAGCCTACTGGTTTGATATTTTCTGGCGGGCCTGCGAGCGTTTACGAACAAAACTCTCCCATGTGTGACAAAAAGATATTCGAACTGAACTTGCCAATACTAGGGATATGCTATGGCCATCAGTTATTGGTTCATAGCTTCGGTGGCAAGGTAAAGAAAGCTAATCGAGAATACGGCAGTGCTGATCTTACGATCGATGATTCTTCTGATCTTTTTAGCAGTTTTAATTCGAAGGTAAGGTGCTGGATGAGCCATGGTGATGCCGCAGAAAAGCTTCCGGATGGTTTTAAGGTGATAGCGCATACAAACAATTCATTTGCGGCTGCAATAGCAAATAAACAAAAGAAAGTTTATGGGATTCAGTTTCACCCTGAAGTAGCACACACAGAAAAAGGTATCGAGCTATTGAAGAACTTTTCAACCAAGATCAGCGGGGCAAAGCAGGAATGGGATATGAAGAACTTTGTCGAAAATGCCGTGCAAGAAGTTCGAATTCAAGTTGGAAATGAAAACATTTTGTGCGCAACCAGTGGTGGAATAGATTCTACGGCAGCTGCTCTGATATTACATAAAGCTGTAGGCGATAGGCTAAGATGCGTCTTCGTAAATCATGGTTTGCTAAGAGAGGGCGAAGAAGACGAAGTTGTGAAGATGTTCAAGGATAATTTCGATATCAAAATGATTTTCATAGATGCGCAGGAAACGTTTCTGAAAAAGCTAAAAGGTGTTACTGACCCCGAGCGGAAACGCATGATAATTGGAGAAGAGTTTGCAAGGGTGTTTGAGGATGTTGCAAAGACTCATGGGCCCTTTCAATGGTTAGCACAGGGAACGCTATATCCTGATGTTATAGAGAGCGGCGTTTCAAAAGGACCCGCTGCTCGAATTAAATCACACCATAATGTTGCTGGTCTTCCCGAATGGTTAAATCTTAAGGTAATTGAACCATTGCGCAATCTCTACAAAGATGAGGCTAGAGAGGTCGCCAGATTACTAGGCATGCCAGAATATCTGATAAAGCGACATCCGTTCCCAGGACCTGGTCTGGCTGTTAGAATAGTTGGCGAGGTTACGAAGGAGAAGGTAGAGATCTGCAGGAAGGCAAGCAAGATAGTTGAAGATGAGTTGGTAAAGGCTAACCTGTACGACAAGGTATGGCAGGCATTTGCCATGCTAGGTGATGACAAAGCAGTTGGAGTGCTAGGTGATGAAAGAGTTTATGGCAATATCGTAACTATAAGAATAATTGAATCAGTTGATGCAATGACCGCTGACTGGGCAAGAATTCCTTACGATCTTTTGGAAAAGATGAGCAACAGGATAACGAATGAGATTGAAGGCGTGACGTGGGTAACGTATGCTGTGTCAAGCAAACCACCCGCAACGATAGAACCGCAGTAAAAAGAGAATCCCCCCCTTTTACGAAGGAGTTTGTGTCGCTTACTAGATCATTACTAATATTATGATTCGTCGGATAATGCTTAAGATCATAATGTACGTCATTACTATATGAAATCTTTATTCTTGCATGGTTATGGATTATCGATCAGAGTAAAGAATACTAGATTGGTATTCTCGCAAGGATTAGATCCTTTTTCTGATAAGAGAGATGTTGTAGAATCACCGGCCAGAGCTTGCTGGTTTGACAAGGTAATAATTCAAGGTAAAGGATATGTTTCTACTGAAGCATTACAGTATCTAGCAGAGTCTAACATCAATGTGGTAATGCTTGATAAGCGTGGGAAATTATACAGTTATTTCCATCAAATTGGAGGACATGAACCTCTCATTAGACAGAATCAATATGATTGTTTTAGAGATGAAGAGAAACTGGAATATCTTCGTAAATGGATAGTATCTGAAAAAATACAATCGCAAATTAACTTATTCAAGGAGTTTGTTGCTGAGCCTAAGCGTTTCTATAGCAGCTACAACAAGGCATGGCAAATCTGCAATAACCAGACTTCTGCACTAAGTTACTCGTTGAAAGTGAAACCTGAGACAAAAGAAAAGATTAGGAAAGCCATATCCCACATGGAAGGGCATTATCAGAAACTAGATTCTGCCAAGGGATTGAGACAAATAATGAAGGTTGAGAGTGACGTGTCAAAGATGTACTATCCTACATTTTGTCAACTATTCAATCCAGAACTAGGTTTCTATTCAAGAAATAACCAGCGAACGTTTAGATCTAATGATGCCAGCGATGTCATCAATGGATTGCTAAACTATGGCTTTGCGATTTTGTACGCAGAGGTAGCGAAACAGCTTAATGCCTTGGGTTTGGATTGTTTTGTTGGCTTTTATCATAAAAACCATCCATCTCATCTCGCTCTAGTGTTTGATATGATTGAACCATTTAGGCATCTTGTGGATAGAAGTGTATTTGAGATTCAAGATCACATCAGGAAGAAGGATTATGCATTTTCTAGCGAAGGTGTTGTGATGTTATCAAATGAACTAAAGAAGAAATACATTGATTTGCTTTCGACTATATTTGATAGGAAGAGATCGTACAAGGCTAGAACTGGTATCAGACGGATGGATGGTTATCAAAGAATGGAGGAGATTACAATAATGAAGATGAAGTGTATCGAATTAAGGGATTATGTCCATCCTGCGACTGCCTCGTAATGTCTAAATAGCATAATTGTCCTTAATTTAATAGATAAGCATTGGAACTTCCCTATGACCCGGAGTATTTGCTAGAAGGACTTCACGGACTCAGTATTTTATCAGGAGATTGTCTACAAGGAAGCCTTGACTCCTGTATTGTTGACTTTGGTTGGGTGTTGCCTTTAATTCCCTATGCGATTCTGGCTGAAAAGAAGTGGAGAGAGGTGAGGGATAGGATGGAGGCTTATTCTAATCTCATAGGTCCAATATCTCCGTGTATCGCCGATGACGCAAGAAAGCATCCTTCTGCACTAGGTACGCCTTTCCATCAACCTAATAAACTTGGACCAGACAAGCCACCAAGAGCCATTCTTGCCCGCATAAGGGGAGTGAAAAAGACTCTTCCAAATAGGCTAGCTTTCGGTGGCGAATATTCAACCGGCTTCAGTGAATGGTTATGTAATGAGTACAAAGCAAGAAATAAAAGCGGCAAGCCTACGTTTCCGATAGAGACCGACTTTAATACTTATGCACACGAAAGATTAAGTTATGAAACTGATGTAGCGAGAATAGAAGAACCTAACATAATATTCAAAAGCGAAACTATGGGCGAAATGTATAAAGAAATAAGGGATTCAAAACCACTTCAATGTCACTTGCTAATAGTCAAAATTCCATATCCTTTCCCTAGTGCAGTTCGACTCCCGAATCCCCCTTACCACTATGGTATAGTTATAGCTGGCGATTGCTGGCAAGGAACTGAGGCTTTTCCCTGGGCGATATGGAAATACGGTCAGGACATCTATAGAGAGGTTGGTAACGGAAGTTTCATGGCCATGTTTCCGATAAATCTATTGCAACTTGATAGGAAACAAATACTTAGAGCAGTACCTAAAAGTATCGGTAAACCTAAAATCCTGAAGATCAGACTAAATTCAGAAGAAAGTAGGTTTATTGAAACCAATTAACCTAGGAATGTTTACTTTTTGTACAAAGCTAGAACTGGTATTAGGAGGACCGACGGTTATCAAAGAATGGAAGAAATTACTATAATGAAGATGAAATGTATTGAATTAAAAGAATACTTACAAAATATTCTATGATTGTATTTTGTGTTTGCTATAAAAATGGCGATAGCTAGTCCCAATCCAAGTGTTCTATTATCTGGTCATGTGTTTCAACGAGGCTCTTTTCAAGGAAAATCTTAATCAATCTCCTTAAGTAACTTTCCATCAGAGCAAGATTTCCATAGTTCCCGATTGTTTCTCCATGAACCACTTGGCTTCTCACTTTGTAGAAATCTTGTATCTCTTTAGTAATTCTTTTCCTGTCTGCGAAAGTTTGTGCTAGAAGTCGTGATACTCTATTGGAGAGTTTGTATACTAGCTCGCCTGTTTCTCCTTCCTTAAAAAGAAGCGCCTCGTAGGATATCATGTAATCGATTATCCGATCCTCTGGCAGCTCTCTTTCATAAGCAAAATTAAAGCGCCTTATTGCTACCTTTAAGGGGTCCTTTTCTGACAAAGTAATTTTTTTGACGGCATCCCAAAATCTTCGAAATTCAGGTATTTCAGCTTCGTTGAGAATATATAGTGAACCCATGAAGCTTCGCCGAGTAAGGCCTGAAATTGTGACAACTTCTCCTATGACAGGGTTTTTAAATGCTGCAGTTCTACTAATGATGTTGTAACCAACTATTCCTTCCTTATACAGCCTCAGCGTCGTTTGCACATTATTGATAATCTTATCGGGTACCTCAGCAGATTCTATGGCTACTTCATTTTCAAATAATTTTTTTTCTTCCTGCTTACATTCGATTAGATATTTTAATTGTACAACATCCGAGCGAAGAAGATTATAGAGATCTGCGTTCAAGAGAAACTCCTTCTCTTGCACGGTTATCTTCCTAATTGAGAGGCCATTACCTAGATCTACGAGATCTACGTCCGATTCAAAATTATGCAACGGCGCAGTATAGACCATCGGTATGGAATCAGAGTATAGGGACTTTTCCAAGTTGCCATACAATGTCCGTAAAAGGTTTTCATCAAGCTGCTGATTCTTATGATAATACTCAAACAGACTAACTAATCCATAAGAGAGATAATGCCAATCATCTCTACGTATTTTACTCTGTCCAGTGCCTACAAGCTTCCCAATGTGTTTTGATAAAATAGGGTCATTTTGCATGATTAGCAGACAGTCTTTATACTCTTGCATGATTTGGAGAGCTTCCTTGTGTTTGCGGATGAACCCGAAGTAGTCAGGTTTCGAGACAATGTCGCTGCCGTAGGTATTATCATCGACGACCCAGTATATCTTTTCTAGCTTTTCTTTGACCATTTCGCCTCCCTTTAGATATGATGATAGCAATGATAGTGCCTTTTTGACAAATTTACTATAACACTCAAAAAAATTCCCGTTCTTCATCGAATCGTTATTGCTTGTGGTCACGCTCTACGATTACCTAACTACTAGGCATTCACGCAAATAATAAAGACATTGTTCTTCGATGTCCGTTGGAGAATTTATAACCACTTTCACTCACACTCTCTAGGATAATAACATGCATGATTTCCTGACTCATGAACACTCTTTTGCAAATATTAACGTCTAAAGGAATTGGACTTGAGCTAATTAGGTGAAATTATTATATTGAACAGTGATACTATGAAGTTATGGAAATATGGCTCAAGGAACGCATTTTACATAGATATATTCTTGAAAATTATACAAAATATCGTCCAGAGTCTGAGAATTCTAAAAGTTAGAGATAACAAAGACCAATATCCTGACTTGTACTGCCTTCTAGAGAATGGAAATGAAGTTCCAGCAGAGGTTGAATGGCAATCCAGTAATTTTGTTCAACACGGTCACGACCTCAACCTTCTTAAAGAAAATCAGGGAATTCTTTTTGTCTGCGAGAAAGACCAAGATTTAGGCTTTGATATACCTCAAATTGAAATTGATATGACACACTTTGAAAGCTGGTTTGTAGATAATGCGGCAAAAATAATTCAAGATACGACAGCGCCGTACAAGAAACGAGTTGAAGATCGAAAAATCCCTAAACTCTGGTTTACCTATTTATCACTTAAAGCAGGAGGAGTTTCTGACTTTGATTTGGCATTAGAAAAGGAAACATGGGGTGTGCAAGAAAATTATTCGCCATCTGTAATAAATCAAATTAGTACAGTACATGAAAATGATTTGATCGCTTTCATAGGGCCTGGAAGAGGGTTTCCAGGTAGAGTAGAGCTTAAGACATGGCTGAAGAAAGGATTCAAGGGATATTTTGAAAGAATTCGAGTCTATCGTGTGACCAAGGGATATTTCTTGAATAGAACACCAATTTGGAAGGGAACTGGAAAGTGGATAGGCGAAGTATTTCCACATAGGTTCAAATTTGACAGAAGACAGGTAATTGATTTAAAAAATATTCGAATTAGCAAACTTGCTGTTAATTCTAAACAGGAATTACATGGTATGGTCTATGGTAATTTCATAGGCACAAATCCTTCCACACTAGTTGATATTATCTACCACGGCGCAATTCCTTGAATACCATTCTACTGTATGAATAGTTCAAAATTCCAGCTTCAGTTGATGAGAAAAGGTAACTTTATCCTTAGACACTTCAACCAATCCCACATTATACTGCATCCATCTAAACCACGCTAGTATAGTCTGAGTTCTACGACCTAATGTCGAACCTGTTAGTCCAGAGTTTTGCCTTAGAATTTCTATTATCTCACTCCTAGTTACAGGTTTGTCACGCTCTAGTGAAAGGTTTAGAAAGATCTGGTTTATGACAGGAAATTCTAATAATAGTTTACAGAAATATTTCATGCGTACTGGCGTGGGAAGCTTTACATATTGTTCACCTTTATCCGTAAGATAATACCTATTTCCTCTCAACTCAACTAAACCTAATATCTCGGTCGCCTCTCTGTAATAGGAACTTTGCCTCTTTGCAAAATCGAAGTACTTCGCAGCTTTTTGCGCTGTATCTATCCCTTCTGCTATGCGGAAAGGAAATTCGATTATTTTGTTTAAATCATCAGCTTGCGGTATTTTGAGCTTCTCTTTATCTTGCGATACCTCCTGATATTCTTTAATTGGTGTTGGTTTGACAACTACATTATACTTGCCACTTCTTACAAATCTTATAGAGTCATATTGTATAGGGTATTGAAAATCATATTCATAGAAGAGATAAGCCCTCTCGATAGGCTCATAGCAGAAGAAAATATTCCTTACAGACTTCGAATCTGAATATAGAGTACGATATGGGTAGTAAAGTTGGCGAATGATGAAAGTTGTTGGTACTCCCCTCTTAGCTTCAACTAGAACTATCTGCTCTGAATTTTCATAACCACCATCAATTTCTATTTGAGCTCGATCAATTGTTAGATCTATACCACTAACATTACAGTTAAATGTTGGCGTAGTTCGTCGTCCTCGAGTTGCTAGAAACAGATTATCTACATTGGTAAAGTGACCTAAGAGTCCAGTTGAATAAGCATAGTCAAGGTATGTTGATTCACTTTCTAATCCTTCTGCTGATAATGGAATTGGATTGTCTGTTAGATATCTTTGTGACGATGATTCGATAGGTTCCAATGCATGATATCCTTTTCCTTTTAGTATAGCATAAACTTCTCGACTAATTGGCAAGATGAATACGCCATATCTTTTAAAAATACTTGGTAAATCTT
>Ga0247727_10014354_pt1 | contig 13179 bp, 11 predicted proteins | sample WisWelCaveWW1625_FD_202498 | JGI IMG/M metagenome (GOLD analysis project Ga0247727, IMG submission 202498) | Biofilm microbial communities from Wishing Well Cave, Virginia, United States - WW16-25 | ecosystem: Environmental > Aquatic > Deep subsurface > Groundwater > Cave microbial mat | place...
CAGACCAAGCCGCTTTAGTCCAGCAGGAGAAATCCTGATCCGATCCATTGATTGGATCAGCCAGAACCCCTCGGCCAATGAGTATTTCTAATTGTCGCCATGGGTATTTCTAGTTGTCGTTGACAGGTTTGGGAGCAGGATTCTTTCGAGGCTTGAAAAATGCTTGAAAACGGCGCAGAATCCCACCCGTCAAGTGCACGCTTTGTTAGGTGGCGGTTTTACCCGTGACTCAACTTATTTGAAGTAAGATACCTTGCCAAAAGGGAATCTAAATCGGCTTTTATCTCTGCCAACTCTTTTTCCATTTCTTTAGATTTTGTAAAAAATGACGCAATTCTTTTTTGAGTTTCCACATCAAAAGAACCATCATCTAAAACAGGTACTCTTACTTGGAATCTTTTCATATTAGCCAGTGATGCCCTGAAAGCCCTGTCAAACGATTCTTCTACTTTTGCTACATTCAAGGCATATAACAAAAACTCTGGAACAATTTTGTTATTCAATATTTGGATTGTTCCGCAGTGGTCTGTTGTTGCAAAGATACTGTTTGCTGGAATTAAACTAAAGTCAAAGTTTCCATCAATACCCCATAGTATTGCTGGATAGTCAAAATTTTCAATGTTTGTGGAATTAATATAGCCAAACGGTTCGACAACATTAGCACTATACGCTGGAATATTTCCTTCCATGCTTGGTAAATTCTTCTTAATTATTCGTTTTCCAATAAACAATTTGAACAGAGTCCTATCGCCTAAACTAACATCTTTTCCTTTTTCGACAAAGACTTGATTTGCTTCTATGAAATTATCATATTTCTTCAAAGCCTTGTTAAACGTTTCGAGAAGAACGTCTATTTCTTGTTTATCTACGGCAATAATATCTTCGACAATGCCGAGTTTTATTTTTTCTTCTCTAGTCCACCATCTATCAATAACCCAATGAGAAGAATTTTTGAATACGTCAATACTTTGAATTTTACATCTTCCATAATCTTTTTCCAGCAATTTCTTTGACGTTGATTTTGCTCCAGAAAATATCTTGAACAGTGTTTCCAATTCTGGCAAATCGTTATCGTCAATTTCTTCTCGCTTAACGCTGGTCAGTTTTTCGCCCATATTGGATACAAGGTAGGTAAATACTGGGTTTGTTTGAACGACATCAGGATTATTCTTCTTCGTAATGACCAAAATATAAGTATGTTTAGAGTTAGCAAAAAAAGTTTTGACTGGCAAAGACACAATAGCGTCTAAAAAACATTCCTGCAACATATAATCTCTGAGTTTCTTTCCGCCAAATCTCCCAAAAATACCATCTGGTATTACTACAAAGGCTCGTCCGCCTTTTCTGAGTGATTTTACAATCCATTCAAGGGACAATCCTTCTAGCCCAAGAGCATTTATAGGATATTGATACTGTGTCTTTGGAGTTTTTTGAATTTCTTCTTTTATGATACTAGAACCACTTGTAACATAAGGCGGATTGCTCAAAATAAAATCATACTTATCTTCTTCGTCATTTATGATATGTCCAAAAGTCCCAAGATTGTCTTTGAATAATGAGAATGTATTATTGAAAACGTAGGCGAATTCCGTAGTTCGTTTAGGGTTGGCAAAAATAATTTCGGTTAAGTAGATAAGCATATTTGCTTTAGCAAGAATAATCGTTCTTTCATCGTCTCGCTCAAAGCCTTTATCAAAACCTTGCAACTTAAAAGGTAAATCTATTTTCCCTTTTGAATCTGGCGAATAGCATGATTTCATGCTTTCATTCATGTTCAATAATTCAAGAGGGAATCCGCCAACTCCGCAAAACGGGTCACAGATTCTTTTGCCTTGATACTGAAAACTTGACTCGTCCATTCCTGCCATTCTAATTATTGTCTGAACGATTTTTCTTGGTGTGAAATATTGCCCAAGTGCCTCAACTTCTTGCTTTAGAAAACTTTCATACAATTTAGTTTTGAATTGCTTGTCAATCTTTGTCAAACTTCCAAATTCTTCGGCATATTTTTGCAAGTGTTCAAGAGACCTTGAAAACAAAAGAGATTGCGATAAATTTGCTTCGCCTTGTTCGTTTACAAAAATAGTGCCATTGATAATAGTTGTGCCATCTGTGCCAGGGGGGAACAACTTATAGATTTTTACTCTTGAATTTCTCGCATAGTAATCAAGTGCTTCAGCAGGATTGTCTAGCGATTTTTGATATATCTTCTCGAAGGAAACATCAGGTGCTAAAATTTTCAAGTCGCTTAAGAACTTGAAAATAAATAACTCGACAACATTGTACAAACATTTGACGGGAGATTTTCCAGTGGCAACCCATATTGTTTGCCATAACCTAGTGGCTAAAGGCGTTGGATCAATCAATCGGACACTCTTTATTGAAGATTCCTTTTCTCCAATAGATGCGTCTATCATTGTCAACAAAGATTCAACAGCGTCAACATTTTTAGTTAAGACGGGATTGAAAACTACATTTATATTTGCGCCATTCTGGTCTTTGATTAATTCGCCATTCAAGGCGTTTACCCAATACGATTTTGTTCCGTCTGTAACAATAAATATTTTGCAAAGAGCCTTTGCGACATCTATTTCCTGCTTAATAGCCTTCTTTATATCTGCGTCAGAACTCAAGTGCTTTGGCTGTTTATATTCAACCATTGCTTTTACTGCGCCTTGATATAACACCAACCCATCTGGCTTTTTGCTTTCTAATTCACCGTAATTCTTTTTGGGAATCAACCCATTTGTCTTAAGTTGTTTCAGGGTTGTATTACCCAACTTGTAGTAAACATACCCGCCTATTTTCTGTGGCACGGTCTGTAAAAGTTCTTCGCTCATCTGACTCACCGTCTTTCGGGGATTTTTAGAACGCTCGTTCTATTATTACATGAATCTATGAATTTTACCAGAGCCTTCGGGGCAAGCCACCTAACTATTGCTTATACCGCAATCTTGCTGTATAAGCCCTGCATATACCGCAATCTTGCGGTATAAGTAGCTATGGACAGCAAAACCATTATACCTGCCCTCCTGCCAGCGCCATGACTGAACACCCCCCCCAAAAAGAAACTCCTCGAACAGGTCAGCGATAAATTGCGCCTGAAAAATTACGCCTACCGGACGGAAAAAACCTATCTTCACTGGATCAGGCGCTACATCATCTTTCATGACAAACGTCATCCCCAGGAAATGGGTTCAGCAGAAATTGAGGCGTTCCTGACCCATCTCGCTGTGGAAAAAAACGTGGCGGCTTCCACGCAAAACCAGGCCCTGAGTGCACTTTTATATCTTTACCGTGAGGTGCTGGCCCTGCCCATCCAGCTCGATTTTCAAGCCTTTCAGGCCCGGCGGTCAAAGCGGCTTCCCACCATTCTCAGCGCATCCGGCGTATCCGCCGGGTTGCGCTGGTAGCTTGAGCTTGTCGAAATCGTGCCGAAACCGAGACCCGAACTGCATAACTCCTATTCCTCAAACTTAAACTCCCAACTTAAACCACCTCCCCATGCCCGACAAAATCCTCATCGTCGAAGACGAACCCGCCCTCCAGGAAACGCTCGCCTACAACCTCGAACGCCAGGGCTACCAGGTGCAGGTCAGCGGCGACGGGGCCAGCGCCCTCACCGTCGCCCGCACCTTCGCCCCCAACCTGATCCTGCTCGATGTCATGCTCCCGATCATGGACGGCATCGAAGTTTGCCGCATCCTGCGCCAGGAAACCAGCGTCCCCATCCTCATGCTCACCGCCCGCGACGCCGAGATTGACCGCGTCATCGGTCTTGAAATCGGCGCGGATGACTACCTCACCAAACCCTTCTCCATGCGTGAACTCCAGGCGCGCGTCAAAGCCCTCCTGCGGCGCGTCCGCCTGGACCGGGAGGAGGCCGCGGCCCCGGAAAACCCGTTGCGCCCCGGCGAATTCCTTGCCTACGGCGACCTGGAGATCAACATCCCCCGCCATGAAGCCACCCTGCGCGGCGTCCCGCTGGCCCTCAAACCCAAGGAATACGAATTGCTCGCCTATCTCGCCCGGCACCGCGGGCACGTCCTCACCCGCGACCAGTTGATGGAATCCGTCTGGGGCTGGGGCTATACCGGCGGCTCCCGCACCGTGGACGTTCACGTCCGCTGGCTGCGGGAGAAAATCGAAGCCGACCCGGCCAGCCCGGCCCGCATCGTCACCGTACGCGGGACGGGCTATCGTTTTGAAGGCTGACCCCCTGCTCCCTTGTTCAAGCGCATCACCCTCCCGTTTGCCCTCGTCACCCTGTTGGTCATGCTCGCCCTGGGGGCTTACCTCTCCAACCGGGCGCGGCTGTTCCTGCTGGCCGAACTCCAGTCCATCCCACCCGCCACAGTCGAAACCGGCATCAGGCATCTCCAGCAGGAGATCATCCTTGCGGCCCTAACAGCCGCTGTGCCGATCATCTCCCTCGCCGCGTATATTTCCGTGAGCATGGCACACCCCCTGCGTCAGCTTACCCAAACCGCCCGCAGCATCGCCGCTGCCGACCAACCCGAAGCCTCCGCCTCCCGCGATGAGATCGGCGAACTGGCCCGCGCCGTCAACCAGATGTCCGCCCGCCTCCAGGGCCAAATCTCCGAACTGGACGCCGGGCGCGAAAAACTCGCCGCCATCCTCCAGCAAATGTCGAGCGGCGTCGTCATGGTGGATGCCGTCGGCCAAATTGCCCTGCTCAACCGCGCCGCCGAAAAATTGCTCGATACCACCGAAGCCAGTGCCCTCGGCAAATCCCTCGTTGAGACCTTCCGCCATCACCAGATTGTCGAAACCTGGCAGAAAACCCGCACCGAAAACCGGCCGCAAATCATTGACATTGACCTCCGGCCACAATCCCGCACCCTCCAACTGATTTCCGCCCCGCTCCGTGGTGTCCTCACCGGCAGCGCGCTCCTCATCTTCCAGGATCAGACCCGCCTGCGCCAACTTGAGACCGTCCGGCAGGACTTTATCAGCAACATCTCGCACGAACTCCGCACCCCGCTGGCCTCGCTCAAAGCCCTCACCGAGACCCTGCTGGATGGCGCCCTCGACGACCCGCCCGCCGCCCGCCGTTTCCTCTCACGCATTGAAATCGAAGTGGACGCCCTCGCCCTCATGGTGCAGGAACTCCTGGAACTGGCCCGCATTGAATCGGGGCGCGTTCCCCTCCAATTGGAAACCATCCCCCCTGCGGCCCTGATCGACGGTGCGGTGGAGCGGCTGTATCTCCAGGCGGAACGGGCTGGCCTCACCATCCAGCGCGAGATCGAACCGGGGCTGCCCGCCATCCAAGTTGACCCGCCACGTATGCAACAGGTGCTGATGAACCTGCTCCACAACGCCATCAAATTTACCGCTCCCGGCGGGACGATCATCCTGCGTGCCCGCATGGGGGGCGTGACCCCTGAGGGTGGCGCCGCGCCCTCACAGGGCAGTACCGCGCCCCCCGAGGGGCAACACATCACCTTCAGTGTCAGCGATACCGGGATCGGCATCCCGGCCTCCGACCTCTCCCGCATCTTTGAGCGCTTCTACAAAACCGACCGCGCCCGCGCCAGCGGCGGCACCGGGCTGGGGCTGGCGATTGCCCGGCACATGGTGGAAGCGCACGGCGGGCAGATTTGGGCGGAGAGCACGGAGGAACGGGGGAGTACGTTTTATTTCTGGCTGCCGGTGGGGCGTGTAGCATAGGGTCTTCTGCCCCGCTGGCCGCGCCGTGAATGCGCACTCAACACGAAAGGGGCGTGATTGAAAAGTTTCCCGTTGTTCAAGACAAATTGAGATTACAGGAAATCCTGGTATTCAACCTGTCCTGCCAGGGCCAGGTTCTGTCTACGCGGCTTTCCGCGGGTAACCCGCCTTAACACCTCGTTAACCAGTTCTTGACCCAGGCTTAACCGCGCCGTCCTCCAGCGTTAAACATGCCGGCCTACCATTCCCACTGAAAACCAATCCATTTGGAGGAACGAACAGAAATGAAATCACGAACACACTTTTTTGCCCTTTTGATACTATGCCTGGCGCTCACCGCCTGTGGCGGACAGCCCACCGCGCCCCCACAAGCCGCCTCAACCGATACCCCGGCGACTGAGGAAATCACTGAGCCGACCGAAACCGTTGCTGAGGAAGGCATGTTGCCCGCGGTGGATCCGCTGGCCGTGACCGGCGACATCATCGCTTCCGGCTCTTCGACCGTGTTCCCGCTGGCGGAAGCCATGGCTGAACGGTTCCAGGACGAAGGCTATGCTGGCAACATCACGATTGACAGCATTGGCTCCGGGGCCGGCATCGAACGCTTCTGCGTGGCCGGCGAGAGCGACATCGCCACTGCCAGCCGCGCCATCAAGGACACGGAGATTGAATCCTGCCGTGCGATTGGCCGCGAACCTGTTGAGTTCCGCGTCGGTACGGATGCGCTGGCGATTGTGGTCAGCGCGGAGAACGACTTTGTGGACAACCTGACCTTTGAGCAGTTGGTCGCCATCTTCTCCGGGCAGGCTGTGACCTGGGCGGATGTGGATGCCAGCTTCCCCGCTGAACCCATCCAACTCTTCAGCCCCGGCAGTGACTCCGGCACGTTTGACTACTTTGTGGAGTTCATCTTCGCCAAGGATGAGACCCTGCTCCTGAACGCCCCTGGCATCCAGTTGAGCGAGGACGACAACGTGCTGGTGCAGGGCGTGCTCGGCAGCCCGTATGCGATTGGCTACTATGGTTTCGCCTACTATGTCGAGAATGCCGATGCGCTGAAAGTGCTCTCGGTGGAAGGCGTGGCTCCCAACCAGGAAGATGTGGACAACGGGACCTACCCGCTGGCCCGCCCGCTGTTCCTGTACTCGGATGCCGCCATCATGCAGGAAAAACCACAGGTGGCCGCCTTCATCAACTACTTCCTGACCTACGTCAACGAAGAGATCGACGCGGTTGGCTACTTCGCCGCCCCTGAAGAAGCGCTCAACGAGGCCCGCCAGAATTGGCTGGATGCCCTGGCTGACTGAGAGCCAATAATCCCGATGCAAGGTGACAGTCACTTCGCAAGTGACTGTCACCTTGTTATATGAACCGGGAAATTTCCATGACGCACACCATCCAAACCATGACCACCCTCCCGCCTCAAGAATCTGACAACATCGCCGCCAGCCTGCGCAAACGGCCGCGCATCCGGGAAAGCATCATCCAGGGTTTCCTCTTTTTCTGTGGTGCGCTTTCAGTCATTACGACCCTGGGCATTGTGTATGAACTCGGCAAAGAATCGTTGAATTTTTTTGTAAAAGTGCAATGGGAGGAGACGAACAAAGAACTGGCGCAGGCCATTGGCGCAGGCGATACCGTGTTTGAGGTGACGACCACGGGTTCCGCGCTCGCCGAGGAGACGGTGATCCGGATGGGGGAGGAGCAGATGTTATTGGTCACCATTAACGGGACCAGCCTCGAGGTGGTACGGGGCTACGAGGGCACGGCCCCCGTTGAACACAATAGCGGGGTGGGGATCGCCTTCGCCCAGAAAGTATCGGTCTTTGAATTCCTCACGGGAACGGAATGGTCGCCGCAGGTGGGAAAGTTTGGCATCTTGCCCCTGCTGAATGCGACGCTGATGACCACCTTGTTTGCGATGCTGATTGCCCTGCCCATCGGGATGAGTATCGCCATTTACCTGAGCGAGTATGCGACGGACAAGAGGCGGCGGGTGCTGAAGCCGATCCTTGAGGTGTTGGCCGGTATCCCGACCGTGGTCTACGGCTTTTTTGCGCTGACGTTTATGACGCCCCTGCTGAGGCTGATGTTTGGGAGCGATACCGTTTCGATTTATAACACGGCCTCGGCGGGCATCGTGATTGGGATTTTGATCATCCCGCTGGTGAGTTCGATGGGGGAGGACGCGCTGAGCGCGGTGCCGCGGGCGCTGCGGGAGGCCGCGTATGGGCTGGGGGCGACGCGGCTGGAGACGGCGGTGAAAGTGGTCGTGCCCGCCGCCATTTCCGGGCTGGTGGCGGCGATTATCGTGGCGCTTTCGCGGGCCATCGGGGAGACCATGATCGTAGCCATTGCTGCCGGGGCCGGCCCGGCATTTACCTTCAACCCATTTGCGGCTGCCGAAACGATGACCGGCCATATCGTGCGCATCAGCGGCGGCGATTTGAGTTATGACTCAATTGACTATAACAGCCTGTTTGCCGTGGGGTTGCTGCTCTTTTTCTTCACGCTTGGGCTCAATATTTTCAGCCAGCGGATCGTGCGACGGTTTCGTGAGGTGTATGAATGACCAATCGCCAGACCCTCCCGGAAACCCCGCAAACGGGGGAATATGCCAGCAACCTGCCATCCCGCCATCGTTGGAGTACCTTCTGGCGCGGTGTGTTTCGCATTTCCACCGTGATCGGGATGATCGTGCTGGTGGCCCTGCTGCTCAATATCCTGAACAGCGCGCTCGGTTATGCCGCCATCGAGAATGAGGTGGACCCGGCCTCCCTTGCCATAAATGGGTACACCATCGAGCAATTGCACCGCGATGATCTTGTGTTCATCCTGGAGCAGAATGTCTCTGCCGGGGTTTTTCGCAAACTGGCAAACGACATTCCCTTTGACCAGCGTGACCGTGAAGATGTGTACGCGCTCGTGCTTGAATGGGTGGTGGCCCCGCAAGTGGTGCAAACCTGGCCGCTGTATGATTCGCTCTTCCGGCGCGCCGCCGTGCAGGCGGAGGCTGCCGCTGAATATCCTGAGGCGGAGTTGCGCTTTATTTCCTGGCTGGACGGGGATTTTGTCGGGAACCCGCAGTCTTCCGAGCCGGAGAAGGCCGGTGTGCGCACGGCATTCCTTGGCTCCCTTTGGGTGATCCTAATCACGATTATTTTTGCTTTCCCCCTCGGGGTGGGCGCGGCCATCTACCTCGAAGAATATGCGGATGCGGGCAATCGCATCAACCGCATCCTGCAAACCAATATCAACAACCTCGCTGGCGTGCCCTCCATCATCTATGGGATTTTGGGGCTGGCGATTTTTGTGAGGGCCATGGGAACCCTGACCAGCGGGGCCTTCCTGGGAGCGGCAGACCCGGCCACAGCCAACGGGCGCACCATTCTCTCGGCGGGGCTGACAATGGGGCTGTTGATCCTCCCGTTGATCATCATCAACAGCCAGGAAGCGATCAAGGCGGTCTCCAATTCCCTGCGGCAGGCCAGTTTTGGGCTGGGCGCGACGAAATGGCAGACAGTCTGGAACCACGTGTTACCCGGTGCGCTCCCCGGAATCCTGACCGGGACGATCCTGGCGATTTCCCGGGCCGTCGGGGAGACTGCCCCCCTGGTGGTGATCGGCGCCTCGACATTTATCACCACCGACCCCGCTGGGCCGTTTGCCAAATTTACCACCCTGCCGATCCAGATTTACCAGTGGACAGCCCGCCCGCAGGCTGAGTTTCATAATATTGCCGCGGCGGCCATCCTCGTCCTGCTGATCCTTCTGCTCTCGTTGAATGCCACGGCGATCATCATTCGTAATCGCTATTCCAGGAAAATGTAATTGAGAAAATATACGCCGACATTGGACAGTTTGTCATTCTGAACGAAGTGAAGAATCCCCGCGATGATCCGTTTTTAAGCATCCACGTAGGGATCCTTCGCTCCGCTCAGGATGACAACAATTGCATAAATTCAAAATGTTTCGTTTATTGATGAGGAATCCCCCATGATTTTGTCCGTTAACCAGCCGGCGATTGCCGACATCAAGGAAGAAAAAGTAGCCATAGAAGCCAGGGAACTGTGCATCTATTACGGGGAGTTTCTGGTGGTCAAGGACGTGTCCATCAAAATCCGCCGCCAAAAAATCACGGCGATCATCGGCCCTTCCGGGTGTGGGAAAAGCACGATCCTGCGGGCTTTCAACCGGATGAACGAACTCGTGCCGAGCGCACATGCCACGGGGGCAGTCCTTTATCACGGGAAAAATATCTATGACGAGGATGTGGACCCCGTTGAGGTCCGCCGCCGAATTGGGATGGTTTTCCAGAAGCCCAATCCATTCCCGAAAAGTATTTATGAAAACGTCGCCTGGGGTGCGCGCATTAACGGCTACAAGGGCGATATGAATGAGTTGGTCGAACGCTCGCTAAAGAACGCCGCCCTCTGGGATGAAGTCAAGGACAAGCTGACGCAGAGCGGGCTGTCGTTATCCGGCGGGCAGCAGCAACGGCTGTGCATAGCGCGGGCCATTGCCGTCCAGCCTGACATCATCCTGATGGACGAACCCGCCTCGGCGCTGGACCCGATTGCGACTCTCAAAATTGAAGAGCTGATGCGCGAGCTGGCAAAGAATTACACCATTATCGTTGTGACCCACAACATGCAGCAGGCGGCGCGCGTTTCCGATTACACGGCCTTCTTCAATCTCGCGGCGGGCGGGGAGCGCACCGGCGTGCTGGAAGAGTATGGCAAGACGCAAAAAATATTCACCAATCCCGAAAAGAAAAGCACGGAAGATTACATCACCGGCCGGTTCGGGTAAACGAGGAACGATATGAACACCCTGGCCCCGCGGCAAACCCTTGACCGTCAACTCAAGAAACTCAACGAAAATATCCTCATGCTCAGTAGCATGGTTGAAGAGGCTACACTCAAATCCGTGACGGCCTTCCAAAATCGGGATGTGACCCTGGCAAAGCTCATTTACGCCGGGGACGAGCGCATCAATGAAATCCGCTTCTCGCTGGAAAACGAGACCCTAACGATTATCGCCACCCAACAGCCGATGGCGCGCGACCTGCGCATCCTGGCGTCCACGCTCGAAGTGATCACGGAATTGGAGCGCATGGGCGACTACGCCAAGGGCATCGCCAAAATTACGCTCCTGCTCAGTAACCAGCCGCCCCTGCCATACCCGTCCCAGGTGTCAAAGATGGCCGAATTGGCAGTGGACATGCTACACCAGGCCATCGGGGCCTTTGCAGAACAGGATGCGGCCACGGCTGAGCAAATCCCGCTGCGGGACGATGAGGTGGATGCGCTTTACAACGAGGTCAACCGCTGGCTGATCAAACTGGTCAGCAGCGAACCGGCCAGCATTGACCGGGCCAACTACCTCATGTGGGCGGCGCACAACCTGGAGCGCATGGCCGACCGCGTCACCAACATTTGTGAGCGCACGCTATTTATCGTGACCGGAAAGCTGCAGGAACTTGGCGTTTCCGATGATGAGTTTGGCGCAAGTTGAAAATCAGACCGACCACGGATTACACAGATTTCACGGATAAAACCAAATTTTCGCTTCCGTGTAATCTGTGGTAAAAAAATCCCCCAAAACACCCTTTTGAACGGCGAAAATGGCTGACCGGAAAACCGTCCTCATCCTCTGCACCGGCAACTCCTGCCGTTCCCAACTCGCCGAAGCCCTGATCAACGCCCGGCTGGGCGACAGCTGGCGCGCGGTTTCCGCGGGTACTGACCCCGCCGGGTTTGTTCATCCCAAAGCTTTGCAAGTCCTCGCCGAGATTGGCATTGACCATCAGGGCGCGTCAAAACACGCCGACCAGTTCCGCGACATGCCCCTCGATATGGTGATTACCGTATGCGACGATGCCGCCGAAAACTGCCCGATCTGGCTGGGAGAGGGGAAGCGCGTACATCTCGGGTTCCCGGACCCCGCAAAGGTGACGGGGACGGAGACAGAGATCATCGCCGCGTTCCGCCGCGTGCGGGATGATATTGGGGAACGGGTGGTGGGGTATCTGAGGGAGACAGGGACAGAGACTGAAGACTGGAAGCCTTAAAATACATGTCTCTTGCAGGATTAGCAGAAAGTTCACCACGGAGCCATGGAGTTCACTGAGAAAACCGCCTTGAAAACTCCGTGTTCTCAGTTGCTCCGTGGTTATCCTTTGTTTTGTAAATCCCTGTCCCGTAAAACACTATAGAGCCAAACATCTTCAAGGGAACGCGCCCCCTGGAGGCCCCACTTCCCCTGATTGGATTTCACGAACGACTTTCCCCCGCGTTATTTTCCTTTTGAATACCAGTCCAATACACGCAAGGCGCGCAGTGTGTTCCAGCGGCTTGGCTCGCCTGCCTCGCCTTCCATGTCGAGGACAACCCGATCAAGGTGGGGGTTCTCAAGCGGCCATCGCCCGTTTTGGTCTTGCTTCTGCGCCACCAGCGCGACGGCCTCGGCGACTCGTTCATCCGGTTCGACCCCGGCCCTGCGCAAGTAATCCAGCCCCCACAACACATCGTAATGCCAGACGGGTGGAAACGAGAAAAGCGTCCAGTTGTGATTGATCACCTCGCCGGTTGACAAGGAGCGGAACATGCGGCGCTCCAGCAGATACTCGTGCGCCCGGAGGCGGGCTGCAGTCACAGGTGCGGTAGCGCCCCTGGCGTTCTCGTATTCCAATAATCCTTCCAGCACGCAGATGGTGGAATTGAACGAGGAGCGCACGGAGCCCCTCTCAGCCTCGCAATTCCAACCGCCGTCCTCAAGCTGTTCGCCGAGGAGCCGGTCAAGCAGTTGATCGCTCACCTCACCGAAATAGCCGCCGAGCGCCAGGGTTCTGCCGTTGATGCAGGGTTCCACCTCACCCTCGAAGAACGGCGAGTCGCCAAATTCCGGCCCCCAGGTGACCTTGTCGCGGACGAGGCTTACCATTGTCCGGGCTGGCCCGCTCGCCGGATCAAGCCCCATGTCTCGCAGGAGGAACAGGGTGGCCAGGTTGGAAGCCCATTGCGGCATGGAAATGTCATCTCCCCACTGACCATCCGCCGCTTGCAGGGCGAGCAGTTGGGCACCCCAGCCTTCCGTGGCCACCCGTGACCGCTCGGCGGCAACGAGTTCATCGGGCTGGCCAGTGAGGTCACGCATGACCTGCCAACGGATCGCCGGGTCAGAATCAAGCAGCCACGTTATGACCGAACTCTTTGGCCGCGGGATTTGCCGGTTGGGTGGATGGGTCGCCATTTGATGGTTGCTCCTTAATTGGGTCAAAGGACGGTGTTGGTGGGCAAATAGTTTGTGTGATTGGCGCTGGGGCGGGCGTGGACTTTGTTCGGGAGCGGCAAAATCTCGAAGCCAGAAAATGCTCGAAAATGGCGCAGAATCCCACACGTCAGGTGCACGCTTTGTTAGGCGGGCGTTTCAGCAACGGTTAGCACTATCTTACCCTGCACCTCTGCTTTTTCGACAAGTTCA
>Ga0247727_10014355_pt1 | contig 13179 bp, 13 predicted proteins | sample WisWelCaveWW1625_FD_202498 | JGI IMG/M metagenome (GOLD analysis project Ga0247727, IMG submission 202498) | Biofilm microbial communities from Wishing Well Cave, Virginia, United States - WW16-25 | ecosystem: Environmental > Aquatic > Deep subsurface > Groundwater > Cave microbial mat | place...
ACAGGTCGGAATTTGGAATGCTTTTGCTGCATCTCGAGCCAGCGTTTCAACGGAATGCCTAACACATGCGATGCACCCCAGCGAGAGCCGTCAACCGTCTGGTGCAGAAACGCACTGCTGTCGCGCGCAACCTGAGGGCTGATGCGCACTCTTTCCTGAATCTTTACTTGAGCGACAAGGCCGGTCGAGAAAACAAGCAATATGAAGAAAACAGAACCTGCAAGTCTCACCAGCTCAAACGACCTGCCCGGCCGGCTGCGATGGGGAAGGATATTCTTTGTGATGGATTGAAACGCTCCCATAGGGTACCTCCATCGTGAGTGAATCGCTCACTCAAGGTAAATCAATTTTTTTTAGTTGTCAAGGAAAAAATGTGCTGCTTTCGGGAAAGGTGGTGCATTGCATAAACATTCATCAGGCACTCGGTGAACTTAAGGGGAAAATATGGCCGAATTTGGCATTCTTTATGAGCATTCTGTTCTCATGCCCTTCGTCTTCTCGTGTGGCTGGGGGGCGGCATTGTCAATAGCCGAAACCGCACGTCAACAGCACCCGCCTCGGGGGGAAGGCCGTTGGCAACATTCATTTCCCGACTTTGTAACGAAAAGACATACGCCACATGTCAACCGCCGATACGTGCTCGTTCTTCAAAAATCGCGCTTCAATGATCGTATGCTGAGAACGTACGAGAGTCCAGCGATGATGAAGGAAACGCTGCCAACAGTTACTACGCCCGTCACGATTCCCGAAGTCGCAAGTGATGCGCCCGTGAACACGGATTCGAAATAACGGTTGACGGGGATGAAGAGAACCGAGACAAGGAAAACCAGATATAACAGACTCAGCAAAAAGGTCAACGAAGCCCCCTGGGAAGATGCTACCCGGATGGGATTGTTTTCATGATAGGTTGCGAAAAAACTTCCTCCACCGAAGCTTAAGCCAACCATCGCAAGCGTAATGAATGCTGTGTTTGAAGCCGACGAGAGCCACAGTATCGAAGCGAGGCCTAGCGGTCGGCTCGAGAGAGCATTGAGAAGCTGACCGATCACAAAGGTTGCGGACCACGCCAGAGCAAATTTCAGACCGGCTACCTTGTGCAAACTTATCGGGGCACTCCGTATTTTCCAGAACGACTCCCCTTCGATGCTGATGAGCGGATAGACGAAGCGGACGGAAATCGATGCAATCAAAAATGCATTAAAGAGAAAGATCACCAGATACGAAATCGTCTGCAGCAGTGGGTTCACCTGGATTGTCCTGAGCTGCATCATGCTTCCCACAAAGATCGCCATTAATAGCGCCATAACACTCAAGTGAATATACTGGCTTGGATCGCGGAAGAACTGCCAGAATTCTTTTTTGAACAGCACTTCCGTTTGGTGTCCCAGCATGGAGTTCTTCGCCATGGAGAAAATTCCTCCACCCTCAGATGTGGCCGCTCGCCGGGCCCGAAGGTCCAGAGACGCTAACCACGTCGGGTAATACCAGCGGCGAGCGAGAAGAACCGCGCCGACGCAGGAGAGCGCGCACAACCCCAGCAGAACATACAGATAGGGGAGCGCCATCGTACCGTTATGCATGCCCGTCCAGTATAACACCTCGGCTGCCCAGTGGTTTGGCAGAAATCTTGAAAAGGGTGGATCGAGGTACCCGAAGTATTGATTGAGGTTTGGGTAGTACTTCATGACTTCATTCACAAGCTTCATGGGGTTCGTGAATCGGAAGAACGCATAAATGGAGAGGACGTACGCCGAGCCTAACCCGATGATGACCTTGCGCGCCCCAATCCGTCCTGCGATTTTCATGAGGCCCATGAGCATGATCACTCCGACGGCGGCGGCAAGGAGCATAAATGGAATGAAAAGCAGCATCATTGCCCACACATAAAACGTCCATGAGTGTTGAAAGTATGAACCGTAACCAAGCAACGCACAAAGCCCGATCAGGAAGAGGGTGGTTGAGCTGTAGAAGAAATTATCCAGGAACTTGATAACAAAGAGATTTGTGTGTGAGACCGGCGCGGTGAGAAGGTATACAACTTCTTTTGATTTGTACAGTGTCGAGTAGGAAACGATAATATTGCCGACATTGACGGAGAGAAAGAAGACATACAACAGCATCGAGATAAACCGATGCAGCAGGAATTGGCCGATGTGTACTTCTTCGAGAAGAAATGCGATCAGCCCTCGTGTGAAGAAGAAGGTGCCAATGCTAAAGCCCGTATAAACGAGAAATGAGCCTACGTTCTTGACCGCGCTTTCGAAGTGCCAGTCGATATTGACCTTGATGAAACTGAGAATTTTGTAGCGGAGAATATGGAGGATTTCAGTCATCGAGGAAGAATTCCGGCCGGCTGGGTTACTTCGTCAGCTCAAGAAAAACCGATTCGAATTTTCCATCAATCCTGCGTTTGAACGCCTCCAATGCATCCATGGTGTCTTCGAAAATGAGTCGGCCGTCTTTAATGATGCCGACGCGATCGCACAACTCTTCGACGACCGGAAGGCTGTGTGTCGACATGAACACTGAGGCGCCGTCGTGCGTCTTTTGCTTCAAAGTCTGTTTGATGATATGAGCGCTGTGCGGATCGAGCCCCACCATTGGTTCATCGATGATGATTACTTTAGGATCGTGGAGCAGTGCGGATGCAATGACGATCCGCTGGCACATTCCCTGGGAATAATCTTCCGTGCGCTTGTCGATCCATGACCCGATTGCAAAATGGTCGATAAGTTCGTCGATTCTTCTTCGCAAGGAATCCTTATTCATCTTATACAATCCACCGCTGAAGAAGAGAAATTCTCTCCCTGTGAGCTTCTCGTACAGAAATGGATAGTCCGGCACATAACCGATCGAAAGCTTCGCTTCGAGGGGATATTTCTGGACGTCGAAACCGTTTATGAAGATTGACCCCGACGTCGATGCAAATAATCCAGTCATCATTTTGATGGTCGTCGTCTTGCCGGCACCGTTCGGTCCGAGGAAACCATAAAACTCGCCCGGCTTGACTTCAATGCTGACGTCATCGACGGCGGTAAGCGAACCAAACTTCTTCGTGAGGTGGACGAGTCGGATCATCGAAATTGTGTTACAAACTGAAATTCAGTCCGGGCAAAAATCTCACCACTAATCTTTGAAATTTTGACGAAAGAAGCAAACTGTGCAGCGGAGGGGTATTGATAACCGTGAGTAGCAATGTGAGTGATGCCGTCGGTTGTACACCAGTTCTGATGTGCGGGATTCTCCTGCTGCGTTCCGTCTGCCCTGTTTGCAGCGCTATTCCTGGTTGGCCTGGGGCTGGGCGGTCCATGGCGGAACAACCCGGATCATCCTCGCATAGGCTATGGACTGTCCCAGGTGTTCATGCTCGTGCAGTGCAATGGTGAAGAAGGCATCGCGGATGGTTGTGTCACGTCCGAACATCTTGATAGGATTTTCTAATTCTGCATCCGAAGTGTTCAATAAAGCCTGGCGCACGTGGTCAAGAGATCTTTTAAGAATTTCGATTATTTTTGCCTTCTCCATGGTAGATTTTTCCCACGTGCTTGCGTCGCTCCCCAAATCAAGGTTTTTGGGCAGTTGAACACCAACGAAGCGCGTGAAGAAGTAGTTGCTCCGGGCAATGTGCAGATAGACCTCGCTTATCGACCGGACGCCCTCTGCCGGTCGCCAGGTGTATTTTTCCTTCGGGACAGCTAGCGCAAGATCGATTATTTTTTTTGCGACTTCATCCAGTTGCTTCAAGTATTCCGCACGGAAACCTGCTTTCGGAATGCTCGATGACTGGTTCTTCTGTGCAACGGTCGTTTCAGGAATTCCGACGCTGAAAACCGCAAACATCAAGATGCAAAGTGTATAGTGTTTCATTGCACTCTCCTCTCAAGCTTAAATGCACTGCATTTTTTTTACACAATCGGTGGCGCGAAATCATCCCACGAACAAATCTGATTTGGCCTCATCATATATCAGATGCAGTGATGCAAAATTCGAGGTCATCTCCTTTCATTCTTCAAAAATACAATGCCGAGTGGTGGCAACGTCATCAGAACTGAGTACGGTCTATTTTGCGCCACGATAGCCTCTGCCTGAACCCCACCATAGTTTCCAAGGCCACCTCCTCCGTAGAACGGTGCATCGCCGTTGAGAACTTCCTTCCACAAGCCGCCCCGGGGTACCCCCACGATGTAGTTGAACCTGGAAACGGGAGTGAAATTGCAGACTACGAGGATGATGTCGTCGGTGGTCTTCGCCATTCTGATAAAACTGATGACGCTATCCTCCCAATCGTGGAAATCGATCCACTCGAAGCCCGAGGGTTCAAAATCGCGCTCATGGAGAGCTGGTTCAGACCTGTAAAATTTATTCAGGTCAATTACCCAATGCTGCACGCCGCGATGGAGGGGATGCTGGAGGAGATGCCAGGCCAGACTTGCGTCGTGGTTCCATTCATTCCACTGCCCCAACTCTCCCCCCATGAACAGAAGCTTCTTTCCCGGATGTCCGAACATGAATCCCAGAAGGAGCCGGAGATTGGCGAAGCGCTGCCATTCATCGCCCGGCATCTTCCCGAGCAAGCTCCTTTTGAGGTGTACCACCTCGTCGTGGGAGAGGGGAAGCACGAAATTTTCCGTAAACGCGTACCAGATACTGAAGGTGAGCTTATTGTGATCGTACTTCCGATGAACGGGATTTTTCGACATGTACTCGAGTGTATCGTGCATCCAGCCCATATTCCATTTCATTCCGAAACCAAGTCCGCCAACATAGAGAGGCCTTGAAACCATCGGCCATGCAGTGGACTCCTCGGCAATAGTTTGCACATCGGGGAACGAACGGTATACCGATCCGTTGAATTTTTTTATGAACGAGATCGCTTGCAGGTTTTCATTTCCCCCGTATTCGTTTGGTATCCACTTCCCGTCTTCACGTGAATAGTCGAGATAGAGCATGGAAGCGACTGCGTCCACTCGAAGACCGTCTGCATGATATTTCTCCAGCCAGAAGAGTCCGCTGCTCACAAGAAATGCCCGTACCTCGTTTCTGCTGTGGTTGAAAATGAAGCTTTTCCAATCGGGATGATATCCTTTTCTGGGATCGGAATGTTCATAGAGATAGGTGCCGTCAAAGTAGGAAAGTCCGTGCTGATCGCCCGGGAAGTGGGATGGTACCCAATCGAGTATTACGCCGATGCCCTGTTGATGCAGATGATCGACAAGATGCATAAAGTCCTGCGGAGTTCCGTACCGACTCGTTGGAGCGAAGTAGCCTGTTGTCTGATAGCCCCACGAGCCGTAGAATGGATGTTCCATGACCGGCAGGAATTCCACGTGCGTGAATCCCAGGTCGTTTACGTACTTTGCAAGTGCTTGAGCTAATTCTCGATAAGAAAGGAATCTGTTGCCCTCCCCCGTGACTCGCCTCCAGGAGCCTAGATGGACTTCGTAAACGGAAAATGGGGAATGGAGAGAATTGTTTTCTCTTCGGTTTTTCATCCATTCCGAATCTCCCCAGTCATAATCGAGTTTCCAGATAATTGATGCAGTCTTCGGGGGAGTTTCTGCACGAAAGGCGAAGGGGTCTGCCTTTTCAACCTTGTAGCGCTTGTGCTTTGAGACGATATGGTATTTATAAGGGGTTCCATGTCCGACGCCGGGGATGAATCCTTCCCAGATTCCTGAACCATCCCAGCGGGCGTTCAGAGGATTTGGCCGGGGATTCCATCCGTTGAAATCCCCCACGACGGAAACTTGTGCTGCGTTCGGCGCCCATACGGCAAATTGCGTCCCATCGGTAGCATTTCCCGAAGTGGGGTGAGCGCCGAGCTTGTTATAGAGTGAAAAGTGATTTCCTTCTTTGAAGAGATGGATATCGACTTCGGTGAGAAGGGCAGCATTCTCCGATACTTTTTTTACTCCTTCCGTTTGCATTTTCAGGGGCATGGATAAGTCTACTGCCTGTTACCTGGTTACATCGTGCTTGTAAGGATGCTTATGGACGGGATCTGCGGACAGCTCTCCTTTCGTCATGATTTTCACTTGTTTCTTATCTGGCCAAGCAGTCATAAGTTTTTGGATCAGCACTATCCTTGAACGATGTTAGATCGACCGTAGCTCGCTCAACGTCGTTCAAGTTTTCATTCATGGGTATGATGAGTTTTTTGGCCGGTTTACTTGACCAGCATGAGTTTTTTGGTTTCGGTCATCAACTCAGCATTTGGTATGTCTGTTGGGAATGCTTCGAGCCGGTAGATATATACTCCGCTCGCGTACCCAAGCGCGTTCCAGGTAACCTCGTGTGTTCCCGCAGGACGCTTTTCGTTCACCAGTAAGGCGACTGCCTTTCCTAAGACGTCATAGACTGTCACTTTAACATACGAAAAATGTGGAACTGAAAATTCGATTCTTGTCTGCGGGTTGAAGGGGTTTGGGAAGTTTTGTTGAAGCACAAAGCCGGTAGGGAAGTTATCCCCTGCCTTCGCACTGGTGACACCAAACGAAGGACCGCAACCCAGACCGATATCGTCAACCTCTGGAAAAGGAGATGAAGTGTCGGTGAGCATTACGTAATTCTGTCCATTCGCATCCATGAGCTTGATTTCGTGGAGTCCATCGCCCGTCGATGATCCGAGCCACAGACTGACAATTCTTCCGTCGGGAAGTACGTTGGGCGAATTGTCGTTTGTAAACGTCTGATTCACCAAAGCCGGGATGCTGTCTCCGGGCGACAGATGCCATACGCGCTCGCTGCCGCCCCACTCCGCTTCAAACACGAGACCGCCGTCGGACGCAAAGGCTGGAGAATGAACCGCCGGGGAAGGACTGAAGCCCGGCGGGCCATTATCTTTGGTTATCAGAACCCGAAAACCTGAGCCATTGAGCCTGACTTCACAAATGGCTGTGCTTGGAAACGGACTCGATGAGTCAGCGCTGACATCAAACACAAATTTGGCGCTGTCCCGCGATAGCACAGGCCAGTAATTCCAGACGTAAGGAGATTGCGTGGTGAGGCAGACCGGAGTAGTCCACGAATTGCCCTGTCGCTCAACGAGAAACAAATCCCTGCTGTGGGGTCCTCCACCATCAACATAGACAACCACGGCGCCGCCTGCGGTCGCCTGCCCGCCTTCCCCGTGGACTGTTTGGCCATTGTATTGAATCGTTTCGATGGTTTGAAAGTCGGCGTGTGCGATGGTTAGCCCGGCCCAGCCCTGGCTGCTCGAGTCGAACCGTTCGCTGAGGAAGACATACCAGGCACCGTCTGGTGAAATAGTGATGGGACCGCGATGGATGCCGGGATACAATGCGAAGGAGTCGAGGTGCATCGTCAGGTTTTCAGGAAGAGCGCCTGCCTGAGCCTGAATTCGCCAGAGGACAGGTGTGCTCTGAGCAGTCATCGTTTGAAAAGTGATTTGTCCTGGTGTTTGCGCGGAGGAGGAACCAGGCAGCAATAACGGCTCGGTGAGGAGGAAAATAACAAGCACTCTGGATGCTGCACATCCTGATCTTTTCATGAAAAATCCTCACTATTACTTTTGTACGGGGAGAGAAATGACCCCAAGCTGCTGCATCATGCCCAAGAAATCTCTCAGGCCCCAGCGTTCCGCCATTTTCGTCCCCGCGATGCGGATGATATCCATACCTCCCCACGTGGCCTGCCTGCCGGTGGGAGGAATTCCCATCAATTCCCCCTTGTGCGTTCCTCGAACCGTCAGACGAGCAACCACTTTCTCTCCTTCCGCGAGCATATCGTCGATCGATACATGGAGATCAGGAAAGGCGGTGCGGACCATGCGCAAGAATTGTTTGACGCCCTCGGGACCTGCGGGTGTTCCCGGAGGCACATTGCGGTCAAGGAAGTCATCCGCGATTACTTGGTCGAGGACATTCAGATTTCCTTTATTAACTGCCTCCTCGAAGAATCGGCGAACGACAGCTTTGTTCTGTTCTGCGGAAATCATTTTATTCACAACCATCTTAAGTGTGGCTGTGTGTCCCGGACTCTTCCTTGGCAACATACCTGCGGTGGCGGTCAATCCAGTATCCCCACGGTATGATCAGCCAAAACAGAAGTCCCGCGATGGGAAGTGCGGTTTCGCTCGGCGGCGGACTGAACATGCTTGCAATCCATGAGAGGACGAAGAAACCGATGAGCGACCAGAATGCGTAGCGGCCGACGCGGTCGATGGCGTCCGTGGAGCGCACGTACACAGCGACGCCGACGACGAAGAGCGCGCCTTCTACGAGGATTGTTCCAGTGACGGAATTCCACAAACCGAGGCCGACGAAAATTTTGCTCCAGGGACTGATGGGCATATCGGGACGGTGAGTCACGAAGTCCAGGATCCAATGACTAAACACACCCCCGCCGAGCACCCAAGCTCCTCGTAGATATCGCTTCGTAACATAAAAAATGAGGGAAAAAGCAAGGGACCAACCAAGCGCGGTGAGAAAACTGTGGGAGATAGGGTAGTCATAAAGATCCAAGGGTGTGAACGCCGTGTTGCCCGGATCGATTCGGACATGTTCGAGCCCGAGAAGAAGAAAAACAGGGAAAAGCACGTCAAGCAACTGCACGGAGAGGAACAATGTGCCTAACGATACTTTCGGCGCAGCTTTCTTTGCGGCAAACGCAATTGCGAGGTGTCCGATGTACACGTCATCTCCTCGGATGCTCGATTTCAGTTCTCACGACGCCCCAAGTATCGGATCAATATACCCGACGATATACCGCAAACCCGTTCGAGTGTTCCATCAGTCGGTATGCGCCAAGATACATCTCCCGCCAGCCACTCTTCGCGAGGTATGTGTCGACGCGAAAGCTGTCCGGACAGGCCTGGCATTCGGATGTCTGGATGAAGGTAAGTTTCGGGCGATACCTCGCGATGTCACTTCCGAGCTCTTTGAGAAACCGTTTCTCGTTTTCCGGTGCCGTTCCGAGGATGTGATAAGGAAAGGTTCCATCTGCGTTGGGGTGCACGCCCTTATAGAGCATTGGAATGGGGAACGAAACAAGATAGCGGGTCCCCGGAAGCCGATCTGCATAGATCAGTGTGGGGTAAGCCGGTACGACGCTCGTAGAAATGAAGGCAACGCGATCATCCTTACCCGTATTTTTTTGGATGAGCGGGATGAAGTCCCGCATGAAGGCATACCTGCGCGGACCTTTTGCCAGTGCTACTTCACTCCATACCAGGATTCCACCGAGCAGACCGATCAATAGTATTGCGAACAGGATCGTTCTCAGGGGAAACCGTTTCGGCAAAATGCCTGTCAGGAGAGGCGTCGGTGATTCGAAGAAAATAAGGAGTGAGACCGTCAATAATATCGCCAGGCAGCCAACCATAGGGTAGAGATGGTACAGCCATCCTTTATGCTGTACGTAGTATAAGGCGGTGGCGATTAGGGTGCTGAGTCCCAACGCCTCGATAAGGATTCGATGCTTAGGGGGCGTTCGACGGGAAACAACGAAAGCCAGCAAGCCCCCGACGGTGCCTGCCGCGATGTAAATTGCCGGCGTGGAACGATCGTATGCGTCGTAATCCTTGATGAGGAACGGCAGCAATCGCCCAAAGAATGCTTCATGCATTGAGGCGGGAATCATCAACAGCAGGTGAGCTGCGTACATCAATGCTAAACCACCTACGATCGCAGCTTCGGGAGCCAGAAGAACGGACCAGCGTCGCGTGCGGTAGAGCAGCCACAACTCAACTGCGACGACAACGAGAAGGTACTGCGGATTGATCAAAAAGAATAAACCTGCGATGAGCCCTACCGGCAAGGAGAGACGTTGAGGCAATGAAACGTTGTCGTGTCGGGCCAAACGACAGAAAAGCCAGGGGACGTATCCGAGGATGAAGAGGTGCTCCCTCTGCCCGAACCCTCCCGACGCAAAGACAACGATCGAGAAAGCCAGCCAGGCTGCGACCAGAAAGAGTCGACTGGAAAACCGGTTGGACACCGATCGAAGGGGAACCAAGAAAAGCGCGGCTGCGGAACAAAGGACGAGGACCAGCACGAAGACCTGGAAGGTCACAGCGACGTTCAGTCCCAGCCATTGTGCGAGCGCGACGGGGACAACATGGATGTACTGGACGAGCGGTGGATTCGTTTCTACATAATCCACGTAGGGGACATTCCCTTGCAGCAGCAACTGGGCGCACTGAAGGAAAAGAGCGCAATCATGGTTGAGCGGCGTGCCCCCAGAGAATACGATGGCTATGAGACACACGGCACCCCCGGCAGCTGCAATGAGCGCAAAAAGATTAACGACCTTTGGATTCATGGTTTTCCGAACCTGCCTATGTTGTGAATTAATGGGTGATCGACTTGTGGCTGGCAATCAGCCACATCTCAGTCTTGATGCTTCGACTGATACATGGCACATTTTTCGTGCATTTATCTCCAAACGGCAAGAATTGCACAACGCCGACGACGGGCACCGCAAGATAGTTCACCTGCATTTCATCCATTGGAAAACCCCTTGCATTGTGGGTGATAAGACCTTACGCCGCATCTCAACGGGAGAAATCGGTTTTCGAATCTTGTGATGTCAAATGGCTAATGATATGAAGAGCATTTGTCAATTGCAAGGAGTTGTCACTCCGACTGCTGGATCGCTTCGTAATTCTCTTCTTCCGGCGTCCCGGGCGGTCAGCAACTTTGGCAACGAGCGCTGTCCCGACTGCCATTCCAGGCAACCCGGACGCCATAAGCAGGCCGATCCAAACTTCATTGGGACCCAGGCCGGGAAGATACACACCGTAGAAAACATTGAGGCCGCTGATTGCGAGCGATCGGACGAAGGAGGTGAGGAGGATGATTCTAAGGATGTGGCTCATCGTGACCGATCTTCAGTCAAAGCCTGGTGTAAGACCTACGTTCTAGGAAGGATTATGGGGGGCCATCTCTGCTCACTTTGCTAAATGGAATGCGCGCGAATAATGTTCAATGTAAAATTTCTCGCTCAAGTATTTTTCCCTCCATGTGGGGTCAAGTCTGTCGAGAATCAGCCCTTCCCCCAGTCCAACGGCGTAGAAACAATCGCGTCGGTGCTCATTCAAATCCCACTGCGTTATCCGGGTTGTCTGGTTCTGATAGAATTGTTCACGGTACTTTCCAAAAGGGATGTAGTCGGGAAGGCTCGCGACTTCCTTCGAGGGCGCGTATTCGCCGAGCAGTTCAAGGAACTTGTACTCGGTGTAGCGGGCAATGCCTTCCTGCCATACCTGGAACGAGAAATAGCGGTAGTCCGCCGGTTTCAAGAGTTGTTGAAACCGCTTGCGTTCTGCCAAATAGACCCTGAATTGCGATCCGAAGGAATCCGCGCCGATCGTCGAGAGCGTTTGCGTGAGCGCTCGAGTGTAAACTCCGTACTGCCGGACGACGGCACTGTCGCCATACGGAAACGGATAGTTGAGCATCCACATTCCGCTTTGGTCGCCGCCGGAAAGGTTGAGCAGGTTCACCGCCTCGTAGTATCCGGGACTTGTGTAGACATATTGATGGAAGTGTTCGTGCAGGATAGTGGTAATCCATGACGTTGAGTTTGTGCCGGTGTTCTCGGGTGTTCCCACGACGATGGTGTTCAGCCCTTTCACGGCCGGAAACGTGGAGAGAAAGTGTTTGTTGAAAGTTGCCCGTCGGTAATACATATTTGTTCCGAGCACGGGATCGTCGCCAAGGAGGGTGAAATCCGCCGAAGGAGAGGGGTGGTTCAGGAGGAACTCCACACTGTCGGTGACAAGAATGATGGGGAAAGGTGCGTCGTTTATCCCCCTCCAGAATTTCCCAGCATAGAGTTTGGAGATGTTCATTGCTTCTCTTATACGAACTTTGTCTTCCATTCTCATGTCGGGCTGCTGCGCGTACGAATGCGAGAGTGAAAGGATCACAAGAACAAAGATAAGGGGGATCTTGGTCATTGTGCGTTCTCTAGTTTATATTTAAGCAGCCCCCGAGGCTGCCGGTCGTCGTGAACGTTTCTCCATTGCAAGTAAGGGAATACACGTCTCGGGCAGTTTTCGAGATGTTGGCGTCCGATAGTGCACTTGCTGACCTGAAGGTTGAGGATGGGCCCGCGTACCAGATAAGAGAGATTCTATAATAGCCTCCTTCTCGTTCCAAAACATCGAGCAAGGTCTTGTTCTGAAATACGAAAGGCAGTACCTCTATTCCTAACCTGACCGTTTGGGTTCAAATGCATACGCAAGTCTACCACCAGTCTTTTCCTTCTCAAAAGATTAAACACACGTCTTTTGGTAGGGTTTTGTAATAAATACGCCTCATTGTAGTGAAACTCTTCACTTCTTCCAATCCATCTCGCATCGGCTATCACGAGGATAAGCGCAGGTATTTTTCTCAAGAAATATTCCATCAATGTACTAGATGGCCAAACTGCAATCTGCGCTCCTGTATGACGCAATGTAAGTGCAGATTCAGAGACTGAAAGGCGCAGACCTTGCGGGTTTGAACGGATAGTTACCGTGCATTTAAGTGCTTGCCGTCTTTTATTATCTCTGTAACCATATTTCCTGATGGCCTCGAATTGAGAAATTCTCCATACACCGCGATTGAACGTGAACAACGTTACGTTAGAAGTAGTGTTTCTTCTCTTAGACTTCAATTCGATTCTTCCGAGATCGGGGAACCTGATGTTGTTTTCCCTGATGCCTAAGAGTCCTTCAAGAGTATAGCCAATGCCGGTATCGCTTCCCCGTCTCGATTGTACATATCCTCTTGCAGAGATTTTTCTAAGTCTCCGCCTGAATTCTCTTAAAGTCATGAAGAAGATTAACGTTGTTTTCTCATGATGACGATGTACTCGTTAACCATCGTCGTATCGAGTTTTCCCGGTTCGTTGGTTGGGCTATTCTTAGCGGGCATCCGTTTGTTGGGGATACTTCTGATAAAAGTATCGACATGGGCAAATCCCTCCCGTTCAAAGAAGGAAACGATTGATTGATCGGTGGGTAGCGTTATTCCTTTAACCCTCCGATTGCCGATGACGTAACAAACGTAGCCGCTTCTTTGAATAAGACTTGAGACATTGTGGATAGAATTTTCAAGATCGATGTAAAACGATGCTATCTCTAGAGCTCGTTTATTATCAACTTCAGAAATCTTCTTGATTGCTATATCGAGCGGCTTGCAATCGAATTTTGGAATATGTCCGTTCGATTGG
>Ga0247727_10014356_pt1 | contig 13178 bp, 11 predicted proteins | sample WisWelCaveWW1625_FD_202498 | JGI IMG/M metagenome (GOLD analysis project Ga0247727, IMG submission 202498) | Biofilm microbial communities from Wishing Well Cave, Virginia, United States - WW16-25 | ecosystem: Environmental > Aquatic > Deep subsurface > Groundwater > Cave microbial mat | place...
CCGGCGGTCATCACCGCGCGGCTGCCGTTGCGGCTCAGCGTCGCCAGCAGCGCATTGATCTGATCCGCTTCGCCGCGTGGCGCAAAAGCCAAACCCGAGGCGCAACAGTCGAACACAAACAGCAGATGGCCGATGCTGAATTCGCTGCACCAGTTGCTCGCTTCATTGATCGCCAGCAATTGGGTCGAAACAAACCGCTCCGAGCGGGCGCCGGAAAATTGCATGTAGCCGGTTTTGCCGCCGTAATCCGCGCCGTGTCCGGCATAATAAAACAGCAGCCGGTCGCGCTTGCTCAGTCCGCGGGCAAATTTGTTGCGCATATAATCTTCAATCAAATCGCGGTTGACGATTTTTTCGCGCGCCACATAAACCGTGTCAAAGCCGCCGGTGTTGAGCAGAAATTGCCGCATGTCTTCCAAATCGTTTTTCACAAACGGCAACTGCGGCGAGAGATAATCATACTGGCTCACGCCGACGAGAAACGCGACGCTGACGCCGAAGGGCAATTGGTCTTTCGGCGGCAGGACGACGTTGAAAAGATTTTCCACCTGCTGAAAGAACCACGGCTTCTGGCTGGCGGCTTTCGGGCGGTAATAGCGCTCGACTTTGTCGCCCAACACTTCGGAGCGAATATTCGTTTGCGCCGGCAGCAGTGTTGCGCCGAGCAGGATCAAGAGGAGAACGGTTGGCAATTTTGTTTTCATGTAAAACCCCTACGATTTAGTGAAGTTCGACTTGCGCACGACGATCTTTCTAATTTAGGAAACTTCTGCAGCGCAAGTCGAACTTCGCACACATGACGATTTTTCTAATTTACGGATTTACGCGGATAAAGCAAATCGTAAAAAATCCGCGGCAATCCGCGGCATCCGTGCCTTCCGCGTTCGAAGCTTTTGATCTCGCCGCTCAATTCATTTTTCCCCTTCCGCCTTCTGCTGGCGGCGGTGCTCGATGAAGCCTTTCCAGAAAAAGCCGTTTTCAAACGCGACGAAGAAGACCATCGTTTTCGGCACCGTCAATTGCGCCAAATCGATGTCGGCATTTTGCAGCGCGGCGAGCAGCGGAATAAAAACAATCGGCGAGGCAAAGATCGGCGCGATGAAAAGGCCGAAGTCGAATTTCGGGCGCTTGCGCTTCGGCTGCTCAAAACGCGAGTAGGCATAGTGCGCGGCGATGCCGAGCAGCATGCAAATATAAAGCACGATGACGATATAAATGTCCTGTTCGACGCGCGGCGTCGGGGCAACTTTGGGAAAGCCGAAGAACCGGTGGAAGAGCACGCCGCAGAAAATCAGCGCGGCCATTTGCTAAATGAACGGCGGCCGGTTTTTGCTTTTGACAAATCGGGCCACGGCCAGCGCTCGTTAAAACGAGCAGCGATAAAGCGGTGAGAAACGTCATTAAGCCGGACATGGGTTTTCCTTATGTTTGTAGTAACGCCTTCAGGCGTAAAACATTGCGCCATTCCAAGCGTCTTCCAAATTTCAAAATTTTGCGCCTGAAGGCGTGACTACGAACGCTTTCCTTCAAACAAATCCCTCCCTTCCACCAGCGCCTTCATCTTCGCATCCGCCACAAAGCGCGGCAACATCCAAAAGCCGCAGTCGGGATGGACGTATTGAATCCGTTCCACACCAACAACTTGAGCGGCGTGTTCGATCCGCGCGGCAACTTGTTCCGGTGTTTCGACTTGATTGTCTTTGATGTCAATCACCCCGATGCCGAGGCCGATGGAAGATTTCACCTCGCGCAACATCGTGAGTTCTTCCTGCGGACGGCGCGCCATTTCGAGGACGAGATGATCGCATTCCAGCGCGTTGATGAACTCGACGAGTTTTTGATACGTGCCTTTTTGAATGGTTTGGCCGCCGTAATTGCCGAAGCAGAGATGCACGGCCTTTTCTCCTGCCGCGCCGGACAGAACGCGATTGATGCTTTGCGCGGCGATCATCGCATCTTCCGGGTGGCCGGTGAGATTGGCTTCATCCACTTGAATGATCGCCGCGTCGATGCCCTGCAATTGCTCGGCTAAAATATCCGCGAGCGCCATCACGAGTTGGGGCAAATCGCGATGATGTTCGTCGAGCAAAACTTTTGCGAGCATGTACGGACTCGTCACCGTAAATTTCAGCGGTTTGTTCGTGAGCGGTTGAATGCGCTGCCAATCGCGCAGCAAATTCAACGTGCCGGGGCCGAGGCCGCCGGTCACAACGCCCGCCGGCTCGGAGCGATATTTCATGCCGGATTGTTGGCGAAATTTATCGAGGCGCTTTCGATCTAATTTCACGTCGAGGCCGGTGAGCGGGCGAATGAAATAATCAATCATGCCGTTGGTTTCGGGATGGTTGATATCCCAGCGATACAATTCGCCGTCGCTGATGACGTCGAGTCCGGCGAGTTCCTGCGTTTTGAGCACAACCATAATCGCATCGCGCAGGCTCTCGCGCGTGCCATACACGCGGAGCCATTGCGGCACGGGATAACTGCCGACAACCGTTGTTTTAATCATACATTTTGAAATTTTTGGTATTCGGATTCTTCGAATCGTCCGGATTAATCAATGAAGTAGAAAAAATTATTACAACCAAAACAATTATCAAACCACAAAGGCACAAAGCCTGCCCTGCCGCAGGCCAGGGAACACAAAGCTTTTCTTGGTGAACTTTGTGTCTTTGTGGTGCGGTTTGATTGAACGAAAGCAGCGTTACGGGTATTCTGTGCACAATAAATAGAGCGGTTCTTCATCTTCTTCAATTTGTGGAAAGCGGCCCATCGGTTTGTGAAAACGATTATCTTTGCCGTCATCATTCACGCGTGAGACTTCGCCGACCAGCACAGTTCCTTTTTTCGGTTCGCCGTAAAATTGATGATAGAGCCGCGTCGGCAAGGTGACGCTTTCGCCGGGCGTGAGAATCAACGGCGCGCCGGGTTGCAGCGAGCGAGGAATGCCGTCAACCATCACGTTCACCGGCGTATTCGCCAAATTTTCGTCGGGAGTCGAGTTCCACATTTCAATCACGAGATGGCCGCCGCCGCGATTGATAATGTCTTCCATTTTGTGCCAGTGAAAGTGCAGCGGCGTGATTTGATTCTCGCGAACGATCATGATTTTTTCGGCGTAATCTTTCGCACCGGGCTGATGGAGCGGGCCGTTGCGCAGCGTGAACAACAACAGGCCGGTGTGATAAAAATCGCCGGCGCCGAAATCCGTCAAATCCCAGCCGAGGCGCAGCATTTTAATTTCTTCGGCGCGAGCTTGATTTCTTTCCCAATCCGCGCGCCGCCAGAAAGCCCACGGCGGCAGGTGAAATTTGTGCGCGGCGAAAAACTGCGCGGCTTCGCGCTGGAGAGTGTTGATCTGGGAACGTTTCATAAAAAAAGGTTGCCTTTTAATTCTCTGCAATATATAATAAAATCTGTCAATTGCAAAGATGATTTTAAACTTTTAATGCAAATGCCAGTTGTATTACCAAACATCGTAAAGCAAAAAATCAAAATAATTAAAGTCAAAATCATTGAAGCGCTTTTAATGATTTTGACTGTAATTATTTTGACTTGTACCTTTTGCCAGTCATTCAGTGCGGCTCAGAGCCAATCATCCTTTACAGAAAGAAAAAGCCGGCTCCGCAATGCCGCGGCACAGGAAGCTCGCAAAGACTTTTTCACGGTTATCGCGAAGCTGCAAACGCAAACGAATGTTCCGCAAGCTCTGTCGATGCTGGACTCGCTGGCGCGCGACGAGGGCATCGGCGGCATGTTTTATGCGTATGGATTGATCGGAACCTATCTCCGCGCGCGTTCGCTCCTGCCCGATTCGCTGCATGTTAAAATTCGCCGCGCTTTTCGCACGCGCGTGATGTATCGCGGCGACACGGAAAATCACTGGGTGATGTATTACACCGGGCTTTATCTCGCGGCGCAGACGTGGCCGAATGAAGACGGGGCGCAATGGTTCAACGCTAAAAGTTCGCAGGAGAATTTTGCCGAAGCGAAATCGTGGCTCGATTACTGGATCAAATTGACCACGACAAAGGGACAGGGCGAGTTTGATTCACCGACTTATTTCATCACCTTCGTCACGCCGATGTTGACACTCTATGAATTTGCCCGCGACCCAGTGATGAAGAAAAAAGCGCAGATGATGCTGGATTATCTGTTTGCCGATTTTGCGGTCGAGCATCTGCACGGCAATTATGGCGGTGGGCACAGCCGCGATTATCCGCAGGATATTATTAATCCGATTACGGCAATGACCACCAAATGGGCATGGCTGTATTTTGGCGAGCCGGATTTTGAGCCGTGGTCTGAAATAAAAGGGAAATCACGCCACCCCTCATGGGAAACTGTTGCCGGCGCGGTCAGTTCCTATCGCCTGCCCGAAATCATTCGGCAAATCGCGACGGATCGCAGCGCGCCGTATGTTCATACTGAAACCAAACGCGTGCGCAACGTCATTCGCTTCGGCGAGCAAAGAAATCCGCCGGTTTACAAATACACCTACATGACGAACGATTACGTTCTCGGCTCGCTGCACGGCGGCATTTTGCAGCCGATTCAGCAGCACACGTGGGACGTGACGTTCGTTTCCGATAAACCGAACAACACGCTTTTTACTCTCCACCCATATTATTCTGGCAAAGAGCTGGCAATGTTTTTTCCCGAAGAGCAGAAAGTGTTGAGTGACGAGGTGAATCGTTTTCATCTCGTTTACACCAACCCCAACAAATGGAACGCCAGCTCGCCGTATGAACAAACGTTTCAGCATAAAAATGCCTTGATGGTTTTATACAATATCAATGAGAATGCGCAACAGGCTCACATCGACGGTTTTTTCCCAAAGAGTCTTGATGAGCGTGTTGAGGATGCGTCGAAATGGATTTTCTGCAAAGCCGGGAAAACTTATATCGCTTTTTATCCGCTGCAGCCGCACGAATGGATTGAGGAAGAAGTGAACTGGCGCTGGCGCAGCCGTGATCTCAAAAACGGCGTCGTGGTGGAAATTGGAACGGAGACGACGCACGGCTCCTTTGCTGAATTTAAAAATCGCCTGCGGCAAGCAAAGGTGGCGCACGACAATTTCGATGAAACGTTGACCGTTCAATACACGACACAGGCCGGCGAGCTGATGCAATTCACTTACGACGGTCAACGTCGGCTCAACGGCAAGCCGGTTGATTTTAAAAGTTACAAGCTGTTCAACGGGCCGTTTTTGCAGAGCGAGGTGGGCAGCGGGGTTTTGAAAATGACGTACAAAAATCACACGCGCATACTCGATTTTAATAAGGTTTCAATCAAAGGCGAAGAATGAACTCACGCCGTTTTAGAATAAATCATGGAGGCTGTCCTTCAGAAGGAATCCTTTTCAAACTCAAAGCGCCGGCCGGCGAGCAAAAAGATTCTTTCAGAATGACATTTCCCTTTATTGCGGCAAAAATCGGGAAGGCGTTCTTTTTGATTTATTTGTTGTTTCATGCCGCTTTCACCAATGCCTGTTTCGCTCAAAACACGGCAGGGAAAGTTTACGCCGCCGTTTTGTTCAACAACAGCAAGAGCAACGTGACCGGCGCGGATCGTTACGTCGGCGTGTTCGCGCGCGAAAAGGGTGAGATGGAGTGGAAAAATTTTTCCAACACCAATTTATTCGCTTTCGGGCTTTACTTTGCGCAACATGGTGCGACGCAGCGTTATTACATTGCCGGCGGCAACGGATTGCACCGCTCGGCGGACGGCGGCAAAACGTGGAAAATTTTAACCGGCTGGGAGACGATGGAGGTGCTCTCCGTCGCGCTGGATCCGGTGGAGACGCAGATCATTTATATCGCGACGCCGTACGGAATTTTTAAATCCATTGATGACGGGAAGAATTGGGCGGAAAAAATGCGCGGCTGCAAAAGCTGGTACACGGATGAGATCATCATCGACGCGCGCGACCGGCATACGCTTTATGCCGCGGTCGATGATGATTTGTATCGTTCTCGCGATGGCGGAGAAAACTGGTCGCCGATGCAAGCTGGCGCGCCGGGCATTCGAACGGTTTTCCAGCCGGCAACTCGCCCCGAAGTTCTTTTAGCCGGTACCGAAGATCACGGCGTGCGCGCCACTCTGGATGAGGGCAAAAATTGGTCGGCGGGAAAAGGAATTTCGGCGACCGCGATTTATACCATTCATGCTGCCGCGGATGGAAAAGCGATTTACGCCGCCGGCTATAAAACCGGCGTGTGGCGAAGTCATGATTTGGGGCAAAGCTGGTTGCAAATCTGGACGGCGCCGGAGATCGAGGCGATTTATTCACTTTTTGTCGATCCGGCGAATGTCGCGCATCTTTTCGCGGGCACGAATGGAAAGGGAATATATGAATCGACCGATGGCGGCAAGATTTGGCGACAGGCGGGATTGGAGGGGGCGCACGTGAAACAAATAGCCAGATACCCATTTTAAGAGAATTGCAACGCTAATTTGGAGTCATCTTACTTAGGGTAAAGCTATTTTAATGACAATTCTCGTCGACCAAGGGCCTTTTTTAATAGTAGCTCCTAGCATTTGGCCTTGAGCATAAAAGTGAAAAGGAGAATCGTATGTCTCACGAATAATAATCTTTTCGTCTTTTGTCTCGACTTGTAACTTTGGGTGGGTCGAACCGATGTACTTGACAGACTGGGCTAATATGCACTCCAAAAGGCCGGTTTTGATTTCAATTCGAATTTTGGTTTCATCCAAAACGGATGGGCCATCAAATTCAAGCTCAAGCTCGAAAAAGGGGTTAGGTGGATCGGGTTTATATTTTGGTACTTTGACGCTGATAAGTCTTAGCTCGCCTATATTATCATTTGGCTCGGGAGTTTTATCAACCTGTTCTTTTCCATTTGTTGGAGCCGATTTAAGATTTGCGATGTTTGCAAAGAAAAAAGGGCTTTCTTTATTAAGATCATAACTCACAAGCCCTTTCTTGTCAAGAAGGAAATCGAGAAACAAATCTTTGTTCATATAACGAGAGTAGAAATCACCCATAGTGCCAAATTCGACGAGCAGCCAGCCGCGTTTATTTTTAATTAATGTAGAGTAGTTCTTGATGGCAATATAACCTAACGCTGCTATACTTTTTGAATCATGAAAAATTATATTGCTGATGACGACCTTCGCTTCCTGGTTCTTAGATATTTTGTGGTCAATAAAAAAGGACGGGGGCAGCTTTCCAAATGGTGCAATTCCACTGAACTCTTCGATCTCCGCGCTTGTAACAGCATTGACAAAATCGCTGAAATTGTACTCGACGGCAAGTGGTTTAAAACCTTTTTCTGGCAAGTCGATCAATTCTTTGCCACGTTGCAAGTAAGCATCCTCGACATACCAAAAATTGTCTTTTCTGATAAAACGAATCAACAGCTTCTGTAATGAGCTCTGAATATCAAACTCTTTGAGGCAACGAGTTTGCGTATAGCCAAGATTTACCGAGTATTTCTTAGTTAAATCAGAAAGACGCTCATAAGAATCGGAACGAACAAACTCCTCACTGGAAATAGCTTCGAGGAACTCGATACGGTTTTCCTTAAATGCCAGTTCAAAAGCTGACATTGTTTTATTGATATCTTCCAAATCAAAAAACTGTGCATTTGTCAAAGTTGGAAAGGCAGTTATAGCTAAAACAAGCATGAATTTCATGTTTGCGGACTCCTTTTATTGATCAGATTTAAACTTGCTTTTGTACCTTTCATACGGAATTGTTTCAGCAACCAAAATTTCACTTATTTTAAGTTCAACTTTACCGCTGCTAAGAATATGAACTCTGAGTCTGAATTTTTTCCTGGTTGCGTCTTCGTAAACCAATTCGTAGCCGACCCACCCTCGAAAGAGTTGCCACATACTTACTGATAATTCAAATGAGGTTGGTCCAATCCTTTCAAATTTACTTATGCCAAGATAGTCTGGATCAAAAAGAAGTTCGACCTTTGTATACTTGTAATGAATTAGAGTCGCTAAACGGTAAAGATAAACCTTTACTTCATAGTCGTAAATGGGCTTTCTATTAACATTTGAAACTGAAACTAACGAATTTTCACTTTCAAAATACTTTTTGATTGTCGATTTAATGCTTTTTTGTTTTATGGCGAGTTCATCGGGTGAAGAAGCAAGATAAGTAAATTCGGCTTGTATCTTTACAGCAAAATTCTCGATGAGACCTAAAAAAGCCTCAGCCGTCTCGCGGTCACAATCAATACTTGTCTGAATCTTGTTTAAGATAGAGTCGTAATCGGAAACCTCCTCGGAATTGGAATTATTTTGAGCCAATACAGATGCGAACACCAGCACCCCAAAAAGTAATACGAAACTCCTGATAAAACGATACATAGTAAATCCCATTAGTTATTTTAATTATTTTCTTTCTTGAATTTCCTTTTTTCCCTTTCCGAAAGGGAGTCTTGCTTGAACTTCTTCAGATCATAAATTCCAAATTTTTCTTCAGAAAAACTTTCGTTAGTTTGGCTTGGTGATATTCTCACAGGCTTCCTGTTGATTTCCGCGTCGGGATGCCTAGATGGTATCGACTGCGTTCTGGTTATTTCTTCCTGTTGAGGCTGGCTATCCGAAGTAAATCTATTTGTTCTCCTCTCAGATGGCACATCGCTCGGTTGGGAAGAGTCTTTTGAAGGAGTGCTTGGATAATAGTACTCATGCTTTTCCGTGTGCTTGTCAACAACAATAAACTTGTCGATAAGCTTGTCAATTCCGGAGATGTTTAATGCGATTGCCGACAAAATAACACTTCCAACCACAGTTAAAATTCTCCGAGATTTATTCGTGTTAGATGTTGTTTGTGACATAGTCGATATCCTTAAAATATTGACAAAAAAATTTGAACCTTGTTTAAATTATGAAACTACGGGGAACTCAAAAAGTTCGAATTCACCAATGACGGCGATTTAGGGAAAAGTTCACGACACGATCTAAACTTAAAAAGATTCATTGTAACCCAGACTTAAATCTTCTCCTGTAAGCGTCAAGCGGAATTGTTTCAATATCAAAGATTTGCCTTATTCGCATGTGCGTGGTTCCCTTATACGAAAGAGCAAAACTAAGAGAAAATCTTCTTCTTGTTGCGCTAGAGTCAATTAATTCGTCACCACGCCAGGCTCGAAAAGTTTGCCACATACTCACGCCTAGTTCGTAGGAGTTTTCTCCCGTTCGTGTAAACGGCCCTACTCCAAGATAGTCTGGATCAAAAAGAAGTTCAACTTTCGTATATTGTTGTTTATTCAAGATTGCCAAACGGTCAAGGTATACTTTTACTTCATAATCGTCAATGGGTTTTCTATTAACATGTGAAACCTGAACTAACGACTTTTCACTTTCAAAATACCTTTCAATTGCGTACTTAATCCGTCTCTGCTTTACAGAAAGACTATCATCTGAAGAAGCAAAATATGTTAACTCGGCTTGAATGCCAGCGGAAAAATCAGCAATGTTGCCTAAAACCGCCCATGCCGTTGGCAAATCAACGTCAACATTTTTTTGGATATTCTCTAAGATGCTTTTTATCGGTTCTTCGCTATCCGCTTTCATTTTTTGCTCGAAAGCAAAATACGCTATTGAACCAAAGAGTACGAGCAGCAAAAACGAAAATACGATCCCCAATCGCCAGCGCCGAACCCGTGCTTTTGCAACTATATACCTTGCTTGCCAATCCAAGATAGGCTGCGCCAGCACATCGTGAGAAATTTCATAGCGTGGGACATCTGGTTGGCCAGGCAGTGATGCAACTCGATGAAGAATGCGTATATTCTCACCTGATAGTTTGTGCAATACAGGAGTGATTTGCGTTTGCGACAGTTTGGTACGATCAGCCAAAGCTGGTACAGTGTATGCGATTTTCGTGCGATCCGGCGTGACAAGATAATTAAAGACACACGCTGCAATCCCCTGCTCACTTGGGGTCAACTCCCTCATCGTCGTGTCCAGCTGTGTATCAACGATGTGCCTTACCTCATCGTGTTCCACCTCGCCCACTCGTTTCAGCGTCTCCAATCGCAAGTCGCGCGACTTGTTTTTTATTTCTTCGTCCCAAAGACGGGTCATCACTAATTGTAGGTAGGGTGTTTCAATTCGTGCCGGCAGAAGGTTTGAATTAGCCTTGCCATCTTGAACCTCGGGTCTAGTTTCGCCCTGAACGATCTGCCCACCCAACTGCTCTAACTGATTTAAAACCTCTTCAACCAACGCCGGTTCGATACGGACTTGTTGTTCTTCACCTTCAGATCCACAATTGTATTTCTCTATTGGCTTCTCTATTGCCGCATGTGCCGCTTCACGGTCCAAGTGCTCGATCCGCAAATAGTTGCCGAACAGATTGTAGATGCGTCCCTCAAATCGGTCGAGCTTCGCTAGTGCTTCCTCACGAATCGAGATGAGAAAATTGACACGAAGGCCTGAGCAATTTACCGCACGTGGAAACTCAACAGCAAAAGTTCCCTGACCATCCTCGTGAGCATGATAAAGGAAATAATCCTCAAATTGGTCAAGAATAATGAACAGATCGCTCCTAATGTGCTCCGTCCAAGTTTTTAAATTTTCGGTAAAAAAACGCGCTGAGGATATTTGCTCAAGTGCTTGACCTTGGAATAGCTGATTGATGGAGTCTTGGATACATGTAGTCAAGCCGACCAAAGGATCATCACGCCAGGAATGGAAAACGGCGACGGCAAACTCGGGCGTATCACGCTTTTCCAGGTTCTGCCGCGCAAGTTGACGCAGATGATTGGTGACACCAGCGCAAAGAACAGAAGTTTTACCAACACCGCTGGCACCATAGAGTAATGTGAAACGTGAGGAAATCAAGTTAGCGGTGATAATTTCGCGCTCCCGTTCGCGTCCAAAAAAGAACTCAGCGTCTTCTTCTCTATAAGGCATTAACCCTTTGTAAGGCTTTATCGTGAGTGTTGTCTCGTTCACATGCCACCTCCAATGTGTGATAATGCTTGCAAGCGCTCGTTCAATTCAGCTAAGTAATCTTCTAAGCGCTTATCATAAATCTCTACCCCCCGTTCAAGCCAAAACTTCTGTTCAATTGGTTTTGGATTCAATTGAATAGCCCACGAGTTGTAAGGAAATTCTTGTTCTCTCCACATACGACGTAATAAAACACGCAGGTTCCAGTCGCGCAAGCCATAACCTAAAAACAAAAAGTGGCTCCATTTCATCGTTTCACGCAATTTTAACGGTATTTGCCGGAGGACATCCTCGTGAACCAAATAGTCAATATAATGGTCTTCTGTAATGACGTAACTATCTTGCTCTCGTTTAACCCGATCCACAGCCCCGTGAATTTTTAGAATCACCGAACGTTGATCAAGCGACAAGCTGAGATCTTTGTTCGGCTTATCAATCGGGCGCATCTTACCATTAGACAGCCGATGCACAAACTTGCCACTATGATCGCCTTCGGCCACGTATGTTACCAAGTCGAACAACTCGCCAGCGGTCTTGAAGGCACTTTCAAGCACATCGTCATAATTGGTCGTTACGATGAGTTGGTAAGGATGATAGCCTTTCTTCCGCAAAAAGGCCGGGAGGGTCGCGAAAAATTTATGTAGCGATGTTGGCGGGTAGTCGGCGTTGAAAACTTTTCGGAGTTCATCGTTGAGTGGACCGGGGCCAGCCATGACGGCAACATATTGCGATACACGCGCGAGATCATTTTTTTCACTTGATGGATTGCCAGAGATTATGGATGGAGGTATTTCTGTTTTGCACGACGGACATTGAACTTGCATATCACTTGCTGGAAAGTGATAGTTATTGGCCAGGTGCAAGGCCAGTTCGCTACTGTTGGGTAAGAAGTCAAACTGGCCGTGCTGCCACTTTTTGGCTGCGGGACGGTCACACAAATTGGCTCCTGCGCCAAGAAATGGAATTAGTCGACCTTCGATGATGGCTTTAATCACCATTTTGTAATGTGTTTCCAATAAATCAGACATGCAAGGGCTCCACCGCGTATTGTTAAAAACTTAAAATAAAAGATTTGCATTTTATTGTCCTGTAATATATCATAAATTTTGTCAATTTCAACCAAAATTTCAAAAATTTTCCAGCATGAAAATTATTCTATCGTTTTTTATTTTTTTGATAATTTTTTCCTCGTCGCTATGCGCGCAGGAATCCACCATCTATGTGAGCGTTCTGGGAAACCGGCTTTTCGTGGTCGGCGCGGCCAATTCGCAGACCGGCGTCTATTATCAGCGGCCGAGCGAGGACACCACGTGGCATCATCTCGGCGCGAGGAATATTCGCGCGTTCGGGCTGGCCGTATACACACCGGCGCGGGGGCAGTTGATTTATATCGCCTCCGGCAACGGCGCGCATCGCACGCTGGATGGCGGAAAAAGCTGGAAAGTCACGACGGGTTGGGAAATCACCGAAGTGCTGGCGGTCAGTATCGATCCGAAAGATGCGCAAACGGTTTATATTTCGACGGCCTACGGAATTTATAAAACGAGCGACGGCGGCGCATCATGGCAACAGGTGAATCGCGGGCTCATTGATCCTTTTTCCACCAGTGTGATCGTTGATCACATCAATTCAAATGTGGTTTATTGTGCCACGGAAGGCGGCGTGTTTGTCAGTACGGACGGCGCCCAAAACTGGCAGCGGCTGGGTTTGAATGTGACCAACATTCGCGTGATCGCGCAACATCCGCACGAGCCGCAAATGCTCGTCGCCGGCACAGAGAATAACGGCATTTATATTTCGCGCGACGGCGGCAAAGTTTGGACGAAGAGCGAGGTCGGCGTCAATCATAACACGTTTTATGCCATTGCCTTTGACCCGAATCAACCGGAAATTATCTACACCGGCGGCTTTGTCTCCGGGGTGTATAAATCAACGAACGGCGGCAAGAATTGGGTGGAATCTCACGAGGGGTTGACGAACTTGACCATTCATTCGCTTGGCGTCGACCCGTTCAACAGCAATCGGGTGTATGCGGGAACGGCGTGGAGCGGCATTTTTCGCTCGGACAACGGCGGCGTCATGTGGCGCAAAGCCGGATTGAGCGGGGCGCAGGTGTGGACGATCTCGATGCAACGGTTTTGAAAAGCCCGCAAAATCCTCCCACGGATTAAAAGCTGCCAACGGATACCACTAAAATAAATTCAGTGGCCGTTTTTTTTCCGTTGAATTATAATTTG
>Ga0247727_10014357_pt1 | contig 13177 bp, 8 predicted proteins | sample WisWelCaveWW1625_FD_202498 | JGI IMG/M metagenome (GOLD analysis project Ga0247727, IMG submission 202498) | Biofilm microbial communities from Wishing Well Cave, Virginia, United States - WW16-25 | ecosystem: Environmental > Aquatic > Deep subsurface > Groundwater > Cave microbial mat | place...
GCCTACATTTCACTCCAACATTTTATTTGCAATCCTGACTTTCGTTTGGTATATTTAGTCAGTTTCCATCCTTTTAAAACTCACCAAAACTAATCAACATCGAAAAGGGGGGGACCTGCCTTAGTACCTTTTCTAAAATTCGAAGAAAGGTGTTTTCTAAAGTGTATTCGTAAATATTGATCACCAGAACATGGAGGGTTCCTTGTTATGAGAGTTACAACCATGAAGAAAACATCCCTGTTGTTACTTTCTCTGTTATTCCTGCCCGCCGTTTTATCTGTCCAGAATTCTGACGTCATCTTACAAGGTTTTTATTGGAACTCCAACCCCGGCGATATCACCACCAACCAGGGGGTATGGTGGGATAGCCTGACCACGGTCGCCAACGATATTGCCGGCGCGGGCTTTCAAACAGTGTGGATGCCGCCGGGCATCACAAAGTAGTTTGGGATGGCGCGGATGCCATGGGGATTAAAGTTGCAAGCGGAGTTTATCTGTATCGGCTCGAGGCTGAGGGATTTGTGGCGACAAAAAAGTTGGCATTGACAAAGTAATGGTTTAGTGACGTGGGCTGTCCAAAAAAGCCGCTGTTCTTGTCATGCCCGAATGCTTTTATCGGGCATCCAGTGCGAGGCCGCAGGAGATTCCCGCGGAGAATGAGAGTTTTAATAAAGGGCTCAATGGCATGTGAAAGTGCGAGCGAGCCCGACTTCATAAAGCCCTTTCAATTTCGCTCATCTTTAACCAAAAGGAGAAATGATGATGAAAAAGTTCATGCTACTTTTAGCTGTTTTATGCTGGCAGAGGGTTTTTGCCCAGGAATTTCAGGCATTTCTTGCTTCAGTAAATTCCGCTGCCACGGATTCCGCCAAAACGGCTATCATTGATGGCTTTATGGTTCACGCCCGTCAAGCCGGAATTCCGTTCATTGAAAACGCCACGGCAAACTTCATTTATCGCGGCAATGCGACCAGCGCCGCGCTGGAATTGATACCCGCGCTGGAATTGACATTCTTGACCGTCGATATGCAAAGATTGTCAAACACCGATTTTTTTTATTATTCACAGGCATTCGAAATGGATGCCCGGTTGGAGTATACTTTCACCATCGTTGCTGACGGCGATACTACCCGCTTGGTTTTAGACTTCGAAAATCCTCGGGTGGCTATTTGGTTGGGATATCTGACCTCCGAACTGGCAATGCCCGGGTATGAAGTGCCGACAGAAACATTTTTTGATCCGGCAATACCTCATGGCGCCGTGAAGAATCACAACCTTTTCAGCGATCGCCTGAATGCCACCTACTCGATTAATGTTTACTTGCCGCCGGGGTATGATGAGCATCCCACCAAAAGCTATCTTACCGGTTATGCGCAAGACGGTCAACTTGCGTTGTTCGGAAGATATACCAACGTCTTGGATAATCTCATTGCTCAGGGAAAAATACAGGAGGGACTTCTGGTATTCATTCCTTCGTTTGATAGCACCCGAACCGCAACCTATGCCGGCGAACGCCGCTTTGATTACGAAGATTTCGTCGTAAATACGGTGGTGCCTTTTGTCGATTCAACCTACCGCACCGAAAAAAATCCGCAGGGACGTCTCATTGGTGGAGCCTCCTTTGGCGCGCTTATTTCTGCCCAGATTGCCTATCGGCATTCCGATTTATTTGGAAAATGTCTGATGTCTTCTCCGGCTCTGTTTCCCAACGGCAACGAGGTGTTCGATCTGTATGCGAATGGAGACAAAAAGGACATTCAGATTTATCTCGATTGGGGGACCTATGAGCCGTTTATTACGGCATTAGCGATTCCCTTTCGAGATGTTCTCCAGGCAAAAGGTTATCATCACGCCTGGAACGAGTGGCACGAAGGTCATAGTCTCGGAAGCTTTCGCGCCCATTTCGATAATGCCCTGGAATTTTTGATTCCGGCAAATCCGACCGGCGTGCAAGACGATCATGGCCGCTACCTGGCAAAAACCTTTGACTTGTTTCAAAACTATCCTAATCCATTCAATCCTTCGACAGCCATTCGTTTCGCACTGCCGGAAGCGAGCGAAATTGTTGTGAAAATTTTCAACATCACCGGCAGCGAAGTTCGCACGCTGGTGCGCGGCCAATATCAAGCGGGCGTGCACAACGTGAATTGGGATGGACGTGACAACAACGGCCGGGCCGTCGCGAGCGGAGTTTATCTGTACCAGTTGCAGGCGGGCTCATTCAAGCACGTGCAGAAGATGAGTTTGCTGAGGTGACGAGTGACTTGCGCAAAAAAGCTTTCAGAGCTTGCCAAAAATTCATCCCGCGCAAGTCGGACTGCTCTGCATTCCGGAAGCGCGCGAAGTGGCCGCCGCCGTGGATTTCATTTGGCAAGACCCCAGCGGCCTGCGGCTCCAGCCCGACTGGTTGTATCCGGCCGGCGCGGAGAATGAGAGTTTTAACAAATGGATCAATGGCATATAAAAACTTGCCAATTTCTAAAACCTGTAACCAACATTGTCACCAAAAGGAGGTCGATATGCAATTTGTTTCAATGAACAGCAGATGCGCGAAAAGCGCAATCACCGTGAGTGCCCTGCTCCTCGGTCTTGTCCTTCTCGTCTCGACGAAAGCCCTATGGGCTCAGACAAAGGTCACCCACGGCCCGCTGGTTGGCGCGGTCACGTCGAAGTCGGCGCGCATCGTCATCCGCACCGACGCGACGGCCACGGTTCGTTTTGACGTGGCGACAGACAACACGTTTGCCAATGCTCTGGCCACGGAGGCGGATACGGCGGAAGCTTCGTCAGCCTATTTCGTCATCATTAATGTCGACGAGCTTTCGGCAAATACCCAATACTACTACCGCGCCGTCGTCGACAACGTTGCGCATTCAGAGATTCGCCGCTTCAAGACTTTTCCGAATGAAGGCGTGGTTGAGAGTTTCACGTTCGCCTTCGGCGCCTGCCAACAAGCCGTTGGCGATCCGCATTCCTACATTGGGCGGGTTTTCCCCTTGATTGCGCAGGATGAGCCGCGATTCTTTCTGCACCTTGGAGATTGGACCTATCCTGACACTACCGACACGCCAGCGAACCCGACAAATTTCTTCAACACCGATTACGCCCTGGTGCAGGCCAATTATATGGAGAAATACAACCCCAGTTTTCCCATGGATGCGCTGTTCAAAGTCGCGCCCATCGATTACGTTTACGACGATCACGACTTCTCCAACAACAATAGCGATGGCACCTATCCGAGCCGGGAAAACTCTCTTCGCGGGTATCGAGAAATGTTCCCGAGCTACCCGCTGGCCAACGCCAACAATGGCCTCTGGCACAAATTCACTTTCGGCAATACCGACTTTTTCATGGTCGACACACGCACCCAGCGGCATCCAAATCTTGCTGCTTTTGGGCAAGCGCCTTCGGGCAAACTATTTTTCCAACCAGGAGCCGGCCATGATATGCTGCAGGCCGATCCAACGATCTCCGGCGAGCTGCAGATGGATTGGCTGATTCGCGAATTGCAGGAATCCACCGCCACCTGGAAATTCATAGGCACCGGCGTGCCCTTCAATCCGGGATTCTCCCGCCCGGCGTTGGAGTTGGCAGTGCTCCTGCAGGGCACGGCGTTGGACCCGGTGCCCACACCGATAGGGCCGTTGCCGGCAGCCTTCCTTGCCGTGGAATTCTCAGATAAATGGGGCGGATTTCCGGAAAACGTCGCGCGGCTGGTCAAAGCGGTAAACGATGCCGAAATCCAGAATGTCATTATACTGAGCGGCGACACCCACACCGCCGGCCTCGATGACGGCGCGCATTCGTTATTTCCCGAGTTCATGGCTGGCGGGCTGGATCGCACCAACTCACAGCAAGTCGCCATTGCCCAGAGCTTTGGCATCAACGCATGGAACCGCGGCGGACAAACGTTGGCGCAAAACAATTTCAACAGCCATTATGGTCGGGTCTCAGTTTTCGGAAATGATTCAGTGCGCGTGGAGCTGATCGACGAGTTTGGCGAGCTGATTGCGAGCCACAAGCAGGTTGCCGGGCACCTGGCCTCGCGCGTTGGTCTGGCTCTGGCGCCGGAAGGCCAGGATTTCGGCGACGTCGAAGTAGGCAGCACCTCGGTTCTTCCAATCGTTTGTATCAGCACCAGCGCCGATACGGTGGTGATCAGCAACATTAACACGACGGGCAGTGACTTTTTTGTGTTGAACCCGCTGCCAATTCGCATTCCGCCTGGCGAAAAGACCATTCTGGGTGTTTTCTTCCAGCCGCCGGCGCTGGGAAATTTTCTATCGCTCATTACCATTCACAGCAACGATCCAGAAAGCCCGTTTATCGTGCCGGTGGCGGGCAAAGGCAAAATCACCACAGCGGTGGACGACTTGCCCGGCGGAATGCCCTCGCATTATATGCTGTTGCAGAACCACCCCAATCCGTTCAATCCATCGACGACCATCAATTACGGCGTGCCGAAAACCGGCGAAGTGACGCTGTCCATTTACAACCTCCGCGGACAATTGGTGCGCACGCTGTTAACGGGCGTGGTCACCGCTGGTCATCATCAAATTCTGTGGGATGGCGCCGACGAACGCGGTAGCCGTGTCGCCAGCGGCATTTATGTGTATCGTATGCAGGCGGATGGATTTGTGGCTACCCGTAAGTTGGTTTTGACGAAGTAAACCTCACACGTGTGGCTGTCCAAAAAGGTGCCTGTCATTGCGATCCCGACGCTTCGGGAGAAGCAATCTCATAATTTTGTGCTCAAATCATGGAGATTGCTTCGTCGCTATCGCTCCTCGCAAAGACAATTCCCTCCTTTTTTGGACAGCCCTGCATCCCTTTTCCTTAAAGAACAAAGGCCGTTCAATGCGGCCCTTTTCTTTTTCTACTGGCATCATTGTTGCATTTGAAAGTCTCACCAAGACAATTCATGGTCAAGTCACAGATCGCCGCTTACCTTTTGGTAGTTATTACAGGGCAACTATTACATATTGGTAAGCATGGCAGGGAAGCAATGCGTGAAAGGAGGACTCTATGCGCACATTGATGAGCCATACAATCTGTTTGGTATTGGCAATCGGGGGCATGGCCTTTGGACAGGTCGTCCATCCGATTGTGAGTACGACTCAAACTCCGGACAGCGCTGACGATCCATCGATTTGGATTCACCCAACGGATCCCTCGCGCAGCGTCATTATCGGTACCGATAAATCCGAGGGAATTTACGTGTGGAATATGAACGGGGAACTGCTGCAACACTTGCCGCAGGGTACCAGTTGCAACAACGTGGACATGCGCTACGACCTGCAATTGGGCGGAGAGTCGGTTGACATTTTCGCAGCAAATTTGCGCGACGCCGGCAAACTCGCGGTTTTCAAAGTTAACCCCGATTACACCACCGGCGATGTGCTCACCCAACTTGCTGACCGCAACAGCTCCAATAATATCATTCAACGAAACAGCTATGGACTGACGCTTTACCGCCGGCCTTTGGATGGTTCAGTCTATCTGTTTGAAAAGCCGGAGGGCAGTGGCGGCAAGGTTCGCCAATATCGCATCGAAGACGATGGCTCCGGCAACGGAGTGAAAGTGACAGCAGTTCGCGATCTCAATTATAACGGTGGCCAGGCCGAGGGATTTGCCGCCGACGACGAACTCGGATTCGTTTATATTACCGAGGAAGGCAAAGGCATTCACAAGTACTTCGCCGATCCGGGCATGAGCAGAGATCGTATTTTGTTTTTTGCTACTGGCGACGGCATCAGCGGCGACCGCGAGGGTTTGGCGATCTACGCGTGCAGCAACGGCGCCGGCTATTTGCTATTGTCGAGCCAAGGGAATTCGACCGTCAAGGTTTACGAACGACAGGGGGACAATCAATTTTTGAAGTCAATTCAGACCACCGATCAGAATGGACAGAGCGATTTGGGCACCGACGGCCTCGACGTGACCTCCTTTGCCGCGCCGCCGAACTTTCCAAACGGCTTGGTCGTTGTACATGATGACGGCGGCAGGCGTTTTCATATTTACGACTGGGCTGATTTTGCCCAAAACGATTTGACGGTTTGCGTCAATGGCGATCCAACGGCGGTGGAAGGTGACGGCAGCGAATTGCTGCCAGCCGGCTTCGAATTGGCACAGAATTACCCGAATCCATTTAATCCCAGCACGATCATTAGTTTTGGTGTTCCACAAAATACCGAGATTACCTTAGCGATCTATAATCTGCTCGGCCAGCAAGTTCGCATGCTGTTTTCGGGCGTGGTGGCCGCCGGTACTCATCAAGTGGTTTGGGACGGGACGGATGCCAGCGGCGCTCGCATTGGCAGTGGCGTATATGTTTATCGTCTGCAATCCGGGGCATTTGTAGCTACCCGCAGATTAGTGATGACAAAATAAAATCATTGGGAGGCCCGGCACGAGTTCTTCCATAATATGCATTTATGGGAGGGGTTTCACTTAGATCATAGCAATTGCAAACTCAATTAGGAGAAAAAGAGCATGAACCAAAGAGCAAGGATTACATTACTTGCCATTCTACTCACTGCCATTTCTGTTGGCACAAACGCGTTCGCACAACGAGTTGAGCGGGGGCCATACTTGCAGGTTGGCACGCCCAACAGCGTGGTGATACGCTGGCGCACGGATGCCGCCACCGACAGCCGCGTGCGATTCGGCACAGCACTGAATAATTTGAATCTTTCCGCAGAAAGCTCTAATTCCACTACCGAGCATGAAATCAAATTAGAGGGCCTGTCGGCGGAAACAAAATACTTCTACTCGGTTGGCACCTCTTCCCAGGTCCTCGCCGGAGAAACCGATGAACATTTCGTGATAACCTCACCTCAGCCCGGAACGCCCAAACCAACCCGTGTATGGCTTCTGGGCGATGCCGGTACAAAAAACAACAGCCAGCGCGCGGTCCGCGATGCCTACTACAATTTTACCGGTTCGCGTCACACCGATTTAGTTTTGTTGTTAGGCGACAATGCCTACAACAATGGCGAGGATAATGAATACCAGTTGGCTCTGTTCGAAAACATGTACGAAAAAATGTTGGCCAAATCGATTTTGTGGGCAACCCGCGGCAATCATGATCGCGGCCCGAAAAACGGTTCCAACTGGAGCAACGGCGGCGACTATTATAACATTTTTACCTTTCCATCGAACGGTGAGGCGGGCGGAATGCCCTCTGGCACCGAGGCTTACTACTCTTTTGATTATGCCAACATCCATTTCATTTGCCTTGAATCCACCTCTGGGGATTTGCGAGCCGATAACAGTCCGCAGTGGATCTGGCTTGAGGAAGATCTCGCGGCCAACGACAAGGACTGGACGATTGCTTTCTGGCATCATCCGCCCTATAGCAAAGGCTCCCACAATTCTGACAGCGAAAGCGAGCTCGGCGAGATGCGCGAGCGCGCAGTGTCGCGGCTGGAGGATGCCGGCGTCGATGCGGTATTTTGTGGTCACAGCCATTCGTACGAGCGTTCTTATCTCCTCGATGGCCACTACGGAAAATCCGGCACCCTCAACAGTAATATGATTTTGAACAACGGCAGCGGTCGCGAAGACGGCAGCGGAGCGTACAAGAAATCAACATTACCACATGAAGGCGCGGTGTATGTGGTGGCGGGCAGCTCGGGCAAAACCAGCGGCGGCTCATTGAATCACCCGGTCATGTTTACTTCTCTGGATGAATTGGGGTCGGTGGTTCTGGATATCGCGGGCAACCGCCTCGACGCCAAATTCATCGATGACAACGGCCAGGTCCGAGACTATTTCACCATTCTCAAAAGTGAGCCAACCGCGGTGGCAGATGACGAAAATCCAGCCCTGCCTGTGCAGTTCGAGTTGGCGCAGAATTACCCCAATCCCTTCAATCCCAGCACCACGATTTTCTATTCAGTGCCGGCCACTAGCGAGATCAGCCTCACCATCTTAAACTTACGCGGGCAGGTAGTTCGCATATTGGTCAGCGGTGTCGTGACGGCGGGCAACCACGCGGTTGTCTGGGATGGCACTGATGCAACGGGGTCGAGTGTCGCCAGTGGCGTGTATGTCTACCAGCTGCAGTCTGAAGGATTCACGGCCAGTCGCCGTCTCGTTTTGACCAGGTGATAATACGATTCATTGTTAAAATTCTACGTGCGAGAATTTCGTGTAAAGACAATGCTCGCGGGAACGGAGTGAAGTTCTCTGCAGTACGACAAAGGTGATCGAATTGGAATTTGGGTTGCAATCTTCGCGCTGGTTATTTTAATTATGCTGCTAAGATGAGCCATGTGGGGCTTGATCTTGCGACCCCGTGAAAATTTCTCTGGAGATGTCATGTTGAAAAGAACGCTCAAACTGATAGCAACGTTGTCTTGTGTTTTTTTGTTAGTGCTGTCTGACGGCTATGCTCAGAATCTAACCAAAGTTCCGACTAATGGCATTTGGATTAACGCGCAGGAATTGGCGGCGTTGCCGATTTCTGGCGATGGCTGGAATCGCGTGAAAGCCGCGGCTGATAAATTGGCTGGCATCGAGGCGAAGGGCGGCCATGAAAGCGTCCACGACGTGCATGTCATGGCTGCGGCGCTGGTAGCGGTCCGCTTGAATGACGATGCTCGGCGCCGGCTCGTTGCCGATCATATTATCAAAGCATTGGATAATCACGTTGAGAACGACGGCAACTCACTTTCGCTGACCCGCACCTTGCCGGGCTATATTATCGCAGCGGATCTCGTCAATCTCAAAGCGCTCGATCCCGCGAAAGATCAGAAATTTCGCGAGTGGCTGGAATTTGTGGTTTATCAACTCAAGCTTGATAACGCCACCCAGGTCGAAAAGCACGAGATTCGCGGCAACAATCATGGCACGCAAGCGGGTGTGGCGAGAATTGCCGCGGCCATTTACCTCGGTAAATTGGATGATCTTAATCGCGCTGCGGCAGTCTGCAGAGGCTGGCTCGGAGATCGGACTGCCTATTCCGGTTTTAAATGGGGCGAAGTGTGCTGGCAGGTTGATACATCCAATCCTGTTGGCATCAATCCCAAAGGCGCTAAAATGACGGTCGCCGGAGCCATGCGAGACGTTGATGGCGTGCAGCCGGACGATCAGCGGCGGGCCGGCTGCCCCGACAGTCAAACTCGCTGGCCGCCGCGCACCGACGTGCACGTGTGGGGCGGATTGCAGGGCGTTGTCGGCCAGGCGTACCTTTTGTCGCGCGCCGGTTTCGATGCCTGGAATTGGGGGGATAAGGCCGTTCTGCGTGCGATGTCCTGGCAATACGACCCTCAGCGCGGCAATGCTCCAGCGAGCGGTGACGACCTTTGGATTCTCCCGCTGGTGGATTTTGCCTATGGCTCGACCTTTTGGAAAGGTGAAACGGGCTCTGGCAAGCAAGTCGGTTGGACCGATTGGACTCATGCCAAGCGCGGCGGCGGTGGCAATCCCGGCCAGAAGCAGACTTCGGTTCGCGGTGCTATACTTAATCTTCGTTCCGACACACCGCTGGCCAATGCCACCATACAATTGAAAGTTGGCAATGAAGTACGCTATACCACGGTCACCAATTTTCTGGGTGAATTCACATTCAGTCCCATCGCGGCCGGGTCGTATCAGGTACTCGCCAGCAAGGATGGTTTCGATTCGGCGAGCGCGAACGTCACTGTGGCGCAGGACGAGGAGATTCTCGGAGTCATCCTCAAATTGAACCCCATCGTCGATTCCACTGCGCCGTCGCCGCCAACCAATGTGAGAGCAAGTGTAGGAGGCTGATGGCTGGTAAATGACTCGCAAAACCTGCAATTACTTTTTTCTGAGCTTTGGGGTCTGGCTTTTTTTGAGCCGACCCCATTTTCTATTTGCGCACGGGCCACTCGATCAACAGATCGCCGATGCTACCAAAGAAATTCGGCAACATCCCAATGATCCCAATTTGTATTTGAAACGCGGCGAGCTGTATCACTTCCATGAGGATTGGCCGGCCGCACTCGCTGATTATGATACCGCCGCCATTCTCAACCCGAAATTAGCATTCGTCGAATTGTATCGCAGTAAGACTCTGCTCGCCGCCGGAAAACCGCTGGAAGCAAAAGTAGCGTTAGATCGCTTTTTTGTCGAGAACCCCATTCATGTTGATGGGCTTTTGACTCGTGCTCGAACGTTGGTTCGTCTTGGTCAGTTTGAAGCCGCGGCGAAAGACTATACCAAAGTGATTGCATTGATAGACGTCCCGACACCGGAGCTTTTCGTGGAGCGCGCCCAGTCATTAGAATGGGCCGGGAAAAAATTTTATCCCGAAGCCATCGCTGGACTTGACGAGGGCGTGCAAAAAATCGGGCAGGTGGTGACCCTGCAGCTTTTCGCTATCGAGCTGGAATTGAAATTGTCGCGTTTTGACGCTGCGTTAGCGCGACTGGAGCAGATTTCGGCGCAGTCGCGGCGGCAGGAAAAATGGTTGATGCGCAAGGGCGAAATTCTCGAAAAAGCCGGCCGATTTAGCGAGGCCCGCGAAGCTTACAGCAAGGCATTGGATGCGATTGCATCGCTGCCACCGACGCGCCGCCAAAACAAGGCAGTTATCGAGATGGAGAAATATATCCGCATGGCATTACAAGAGTTGACGGCTAAATAAACCGGCTACGCAGGACGATGTGTTTGGCGGCATCCCACTATGTATCCGGCTTCCTTTAATTCTTCCCCCGACAAAGTATCGCTGTGGAAATCTGCGGCCCACATGTCACCCCCATTGAGTAGTCATTCGGAATAAATGAGCTAAACATCAGGGTTCATAAACAAGCAACGCATTCAATGAACGGGCTTTTTTTTAACTCTGAGAAATACTTGCTTTCTTTTGTTCATTTGCTACTTTTAGTCGGTAATAATAACTGTAGTTAAATTGGTGAATTAAGATATTTAAGTGAACATCATGACTATGTTCCGCTTTCTTTGTGTCTCGTGGTCTTTGTTCGTTGCAGGAAGTGCTCTTTCGCAAGACTGGCAGTGGCAAAACCCTCTCCCACAGGGCAACAATCTCTACGGCAATTTTTTTCTCGATCCCGATACTGGCTACGTGGTTGGCGGCGAAGGCACCATTATGCGCACCAACGACGGCGGCCAATCTTGGACGCCGCAACCAAGCGGCACCACAAATTTCCTGCGCGGGGTGTATTTCACCGATGCCAACCACGGTATTGCGATTGGAGTTCAAGGAACCATTCTACGCACAACGGACGGCAGCCAAACATGGTCAGTGACACATTTGAACACAAATGATTCTATTCGAGGCCTTTTTTTCTCCGATGCCAACACTGGTACCCTGGTGGGAGAGGATGGTATCATGTTCAGAACCACCGATGGCGGCGCGACCTGGAGTCCCCAAAAGAGCGGCACCACCAAGTGGTTGCGTGCAGTTTCTTTTATCACCCGCGATGTCGGCGTGGCAGTTGGCAGCGGCGGCGTGATCATTCGTACATCCAATGGCGGCGTTAATTGGGAGAGTGTGGAGGGCGTCACCGAGATTGAGTTGCTGGGCGTGTCGTACACCACGAATAATGTTGTAGTGGCAGTCGGCCGCGATGGACTCATTTTGCGCTCAACCGATGGCGGCTTAACCTGGACGCCGCAACTGAGTGGCACCACCCGCGCTTTCCGCGATGTTTTCTTCACGCATCCCGATACCGGGACGGCTGTCGGCAGCGCCGGCTGGATCCTCCGAACCACCAATGGCGGCCAGACCTGGGTACGACAGAGAAACGGGATTAGGGAGCTGAGCGCGGAATTGCGCTCGGTCCAATTCTTGAATTCCCAAATAGGCTTTGTGGTTGGTTTTGACGGCACGATATTGAGAACCGACGACGGCGGCGAGACCTGGGTGAATTTTGCGAAAGGCACAAATGAAACCCTGAACGCCATTGCCTATTTGGATACTAGTGCGGCTTTCATCGTTGGGAGTAACGGCACGATTCTAAAAACGTTGAATCATGGCCGGGAATGGATTCCACAAAATAGCGGCACTGACAATCTCAATGGCGTCTTCTTCACTGACTCCAACCACGGGGTGGTAGTTGGCGCCGAGGGTACTATTCTCACGACTGTCGATGGCGTGAACTGGAACAATCAAACCAGTGGCACCACTCATAATCTCAACGATCTTTATTTTACCAACAATCTCACCGGAATTGCAGTTGGAGATAGCGGCACAATCCTGCGCACAACAACTGGTGGACTAGCCTGGGCGCCGATCAGCAGTCATACCATTGCCAATTTACGGCACGTCCATTTTTCCGATAGCAACACCGGCACCATCATTGGCAGCGGCGGCACGATCCTGCGATCGTTATCGGGCGGAGGTCAGTGGTCCGTTCAGAACAGTGGTACCACTGCCGATTTGAACGGTGTGCATTTTGTGAATGATCGCAAGGGGGTGGCAGTTGGCAACAGCGGCGTGGTGCTCTCCACCAGCAATGGCGGTGCCAACTGGAGTCCGGTTCAAACCGTTTATAGCGGCAGCGATACTAGTCTCGTCTGTGTTTATTTCTATGATGCTAATCGTGGGATCATTATCGGCAGCCATTCAGACGAAGAGTATGGCGGCAAAATTCTCCGCACACAAAACGGTGGCCTAAGTTGGACGAAGGAGGCCAGCGGAACCTTTAAGGACTTTATGGATGTCGCCGTCTTGAACGACGGCTCGGCCACCATTGTCGGTGAAAGCGGTGCGATTCTTTTCAAAAAGAATTTTGATACGGTGGTGAGCGTCGAAGATCCCCTTCAGCCCACAAAATTTGTTTTGTTTCCAAACTATCCAAACCCCTTCAATATTTCCACGATCATCAGTTACCAGCTGAAGGATTTCGCTTCGGTGCGGCTCGACATTTATAATTTGTTGGGAAGGCGTGTGCGAACACTGGTGAGCTCAACCCAACCCGCAGGATTATATCGCGTTGAATGGAATGGACGAAACGATAGCGAGAAAATCGCTCCCACCGGCGTTTATCTCGCTCGACTGCAAAGTGGGCGCGGCTCAACTCAAACCATAAAAATGCTTTTGTTGAAGTAGCACAGGATGTTACTTCGCCACTTTTTTTATAGCGCTCGAATCGGGATTTTGCACTGCCAAGCTATCCACAACAACAGCAGGTTGTTTGGCCTTTGCAGCCTGCTCCGACGATTTAGTCCCACATCCTTCTCTGAT
>Ga0247727_10014358_pt1 | contig 13177 bp, 13 predicted proteins | sample WisWelCaveWW1625_FD_202498 | JGI IMG/M metagenome (GOLD analysis project Ga0247727, IMG submission 202498) | Biofilm microbial communities from Wishing Well Cave, Virginia, United States - WW16-25 | ecosystem: Environmental > Aquatic > Deep subsurface > Groundwater > Cave microbial mat | place...
CAGTTCACGCGCGGCAAAGGCTTCGACACCTTCTGCCCCATCGGCCCGGTCATCGAAACGCAGTTGGATTTCGCCGCCGCGCGCGTCGAATGCTTTGTCAACGGCCAGCGCCGCCAGTCTGCGCCGCTCACGGAGATGATTTTCAGCGTTGATGTTATAATTCGCTGGATCGCGGACGTGATGACGCTCGAGCCCGGCGACGTGATTGCCACGGGCACGCCTTCGGGCGTCGGGCCGCTGGCCGCCGGCGACGTGGTCGAAGTCAGCGTGACCGGCATCGGCACGCTGCGCAACCCGGTCGCCCCCCGCGAATGACCGCGGGCAGAGCTTGGAACCGCAGATGAGCGCAGATAAACACAGATGTCAGAAAGCAAATCCCCGGCGCGGCACTCATCCTGCAAACTGCGTTGATCTGTGTTCATCTGTAGTTCCATCCGGTCTTGTGAGGTCCCGCGAATGAAGATCTTTCTCGACACCGCCAACGTCGAAGAAATCCGCGCCGCTGCCTCACTCGGCGTCCTCGACGGCGTCACCACCAACCCCACGCTCGCCGCCAATGAGGGCAAATCGTTCAAAGATCTGATCCTGGAAATCTGCGGCGTGGTGATGGACGGCATCGTCAACGCCGAAGTGGTGAGCACAGACACCGACGGGATGCTCCGCGAGGCCCGCGAGGTGGCCAGCTGGCATCCCAACGTGGTGGCAAAAATCCCGATGACCCGGGAGGGCATCGCCGCCACCAGCACGCTCAGCCGCGAAGGCATCCGCGTCAACGTGACCCTGGTCTTTTCTCCTTCGCAGGCGCTGCTGTGCGCCAAAGCCGGCGCGTACTACGTCAGCCCCTTCCTCGGGCGCCTGGACGACGTTTCGCAGGATGGCCTCGGCCTGCTGCGCGAAATCCTGACCATTTATCGCGCCTACAATTTCTCGACGCAGGTGCTGGCCGCCAGCCTGCGCCATCCGCTGCACGTGGTCGAGGCCGCAAAAATGGGCGCCCACGTCGGGACCATGCCGTTCAAAGTGTTTGAGATGCTGTTCAAGCATCCGCTCACCGACCGCGGCCTGGAAGGCTTTTTGAAAGACTGGGAAAAAGCGCGGCAGACGCTCGGCGAAATCACGCAGCCTCTGGCCGCCGCGCGCAAGCAAGGGTCGTAAGCGTTTTGCGGGTGTCGCATCCGAGAAATTGCGTGCATAAATTGCGTCACGGAATCCGTCGTAGGGGCGCAGCCCCGATGCTTCGGGACTACGCCCCGAAACTTCGGGGCGGCGCCCCAGTTGGCGGATTGATCCTGCCGGCAGGATGCCGGCGGTACTGAATTTGGTCCAACTCGACTGGCAAGCCGTTTTGATGCTGGCGTCGGCCATTCTCCTGGCCGGAGGGGGAATTCTCTCCTGGTGGCGCCGGCGTCCCCGTGACCCCGAAGAGCTCGAGCGCCGCCGCCGCATTTACCTCAACCAGGTGGGCCGCATCGTCGAAGGCGAAATCGTGGAAATCACCGAGTCCGCTCCGCACACAGCACCGGCAAGGCGCGGGATTTTCGCCAGGGGCAATGGCTCCCGCGCTCCCGCCACCCACGGCCGCCCGCTGGTGGTCTATTGCTACGAGATTTCCGGAGTCACCTACGAAACCGCGCAGGACGTCAGCGGGATGGAAGAGCGCGCGCACCTGAAAAAACTTGTCGCCGGACAGCACGCCAGCGTCAAATACGACCCCGCCAATCCCAGCAACTCCATCCTCATCGCCGACGACTGGTCTGGGTTACACTAAGCCGATTCTCAGTTTTCGGTACTGAGTTTGAGTTCTTTCTTCCCTTTGTCCATTTACCTTTTTCCTTTTTACTTTCTCTGTCCTCCTGTGGCACGCTACCCCCGATGCCCACCAACGAGAAAACCCACAGCGCGGCCGGCGAGCTCCAGCGACGCAACGCCGAAGCCGAAGCCGGCGGCGGCCCCGAGCGCCGCGAGCGCCAGCACAAGGAAGGCAAGCTCTCCGCGCGCGAGCGCATCGAGTTGCTGCTGGACGAAGGCACCTTCGAAGAGCTGGACAAATTCGTCACCCACCACTGCACGGATTTCGGGATGGAGGCGCAACAGCCGCTGGGCGACGGCTTCATCACTGGCTACGGGCGCATCGACGGACGGCTGGTGCACGTTTTCGCGCAGGATTTCACCGTGTTCGGCGGGTCGCTTTCCGGCGCCAACGCCGCCAAGGTCTGCAAGATTATGGACCTGGCCATGCGCGCGGGCGCCCCGGTCATTGGCTTGAACGACAGCGGCGGCGCGCGCATCCAGGAGGGCGTGGTTTCGCTGGCAGGCTACGCGGACATTTTCCTGCGCAACACCCTGGCCAGCGGCGTGGTGCCACAGATCAGCGCGGTGATGGGCCCCTGCGCGGGCGGGGCGGTGTATTCCCCGGCCATCACCGATTTTATTTTTATGACCCGCGAGACGTCCTATATGTTCGTCACCGGCCCGGACGTCATCAAGACCGTCACCCACGAGGAAGTCACCAAGCACGAGCTGGGCGGCGCGATGACCCACAACGCCACCAGCGGCGTTGCCCACTTCATCGCCCGCGACGACGCCGACTGCCTGGCCATGATCCGCGAGCTGCTGAGTTTTCTCCCCTCGAACAATCTCGATGACCCGCCGCGACGCTCGCCCGCCGACGCTCCTGCCGGAGCCGCCGCCGCGCTCGATGCCCTGGTCCCAGCCGACCCCATGCAGCCCTACGACATCAAGGACGCCATCCACGCCGTGGCCGATGACGGCTACTTCTTCGAGGTGCAGGAGCAATTCGCCAAAAACATCGTCGTCGGCTTCGCGCGGATGGACGGCCGGCCCGTCGGAGTTGTCGCCAACCAGCCCGCGTTCCTGGCCGGCGTGCTGGACATCAACGCCAGCACCAAGGGCGCGCGCTTCGTGCGTTTCTGCGACGCCTTCAACATTCCGCTCATCACCTTTGAAGACGTGCCCGGATTCCTCCCCGGAACGCAGCAGGAGTTCGGCGGCATCATCCGCCACGGCGCCAAGCTGCTCTACGCGTTTGCGGAAGCCACGGTGCCAAAAATCACGGTCATCACCCGCAAGGCCTACGGCGGCGCCTACTGCGTTATGGCCAGCAAGCACATCCGCACAGACGCCAATTTCGCCTGGCCCACGGCAGAAATTGCGGTGATGGGGCCCGAGGGCGCTGTGGACATCGTCTATAAACGCGAGCTGGCTGCCGCGCCGGAATCCGACCGAGGGCGTCTGCGAAAGGAAAAAATCGCCGAATTCCGCGAACGCTTCGCCAACCCCTGGGTCGCCGCCGAACGCGGCTATCTCGACGCGGTCATCCAGCCCTCGGAAACTCGCGCCAGGCTGGTTTCATCTCTGCGCGCCCTGGAAACCAAACGCGACTCCAACCCCAAGAAAAAACACGGCAATATTCCGCTGTAACTTGCTGCGTGCCACTTGCCTTCGAACGAGCGAACTTTGCCCTTCTCCTCCTCATCCTGGATTTTCTCTCTGCGTCCGCTGCGGTGAGCTTTGTCTGCACTTCTGGGATCTGAGTTCCTTCCTCCCTTTCCATATCCCACTTTCACGTAAATTGACTGAGACAATCTTCCTCCTGTACCGTCTAACAGGTGGAATTCTCGAGATGAGTGCAAACCTACATCGCTGGGGCACGGGCCTGCTGGCGCTTTGGCTGGCCGCAGGCTGCATCGCCGTGTGTATGGCGGAGACCCATGCCGGGGCACACACGACTTCCACGCAGCTGCCCGCCACATCCGAATCCTGCACTGACGGCTGTTGCCAAAAGGACTCCGGGGAGACACCGCAGCCGAACCATTCCGGCGACGCCATGGAGTGCTGCCTGTTCCTGGCCGCTCCTCCCACCACGCTGGCCAAGAAACTGAACCTCGCGCCGGCCCCTGCACTCCTCGCCGGCGTGGCCCCGCCGATCGAATCCGCGCTGCGCGAAATTCCTTCCCGCTCTCGCTATCTGCCTGACGGCAGCGGCGTCTTCTTACGCTGCCGCGTCCTGCGGATTTAGGAATCGCCTGGCCGCGACCCGTCTGTACCGCCGGCGCCTGCGCCGGCGCAATTCCTATTTCATAAAAGGAGAACGAAGATGAGAAAGCTGCAATTGCTTGTGGTGACTCTGGCTCTGGGCCTCGGCGGCGCAATGCTGGCCGCGCAGGAGAAGGCCAAAGCGGACAAGGCGGAGAAGAAGGAATGTCCGTCCTGCTGCTGCACGCCGGAGATGTGTGCCAAGCACGACTCCAACCACGACGCCAGCAAGCACGCCATGAAACACGGAGAAAAGAAAGAGAAGAAGTAACCACGGGCCCGCCCCGGCCCACAGGCCGGGGCGGGCTTTCTGCTATTGCGTCACGGTCTTCGCGGCGTCGCCCACCTTGAACCCGCCCCCGGACACGATTTTGCACACCGCGGACCCCGCATCTACTTCGGTGACTTCCACCACGCCCAGCTTTTCCGTCATCCGCCGGATGACTGCTCCCGTCGCCGGGTCCTTGATTTCGCGGGTCACGCGCTCGACCGAAAGCTGGTCGCCTGCTTTCACACCGGCCTTCGAGCCTACGTTCAAGATCACCAGGTCTCCTTCGACCGCCGCCACCAGGCCCTCGACCACCACCGTGCGAATTTTCAACCGGTCGTTGGAAGAGATGATCCCGCTGCTCATCTGCGTGACCGCGGCTTTCACGGCTTCTCCGAGAATGGTTTCCTCAAACCCGCTCGAGGAAAAATCCACACCGCCGCCCCCGAACCCTCCCCAGCCTCCGCCGCCGCCCACCAGCGAGGTGCCCTCGCGCTTGGACTCGCCCTTCCCGTCGGCCACGGCCAGGATTTCCGCCGTGTCCACATCAATCACGCGCGCGTCCACGGTGACGATGGCTTTGGATTTCTTGGTCTTCACACCGCCCAGCCCGAATCCTCCGATGCCCCCGCCGATGCCTCCGATTTTTCGCTCCTGCGTTTCCCCGCCAAATTGCGTGATGGTGCCCACGATGATGGCGTCCAGCCCCAGGATTTTCCCGATTTGCGCCGCGGACGTGGGGTTGGCGCGGTCGCTGTTGGAAAAATTCTGCTCGGCGAGGATTTTGTCGAGCATCTTGCGCTCCACCACGGTGTACGTCCCGTCCTTCACCAGATGTTTCACCAGCAGGTCGGAGATGCCCTTGCCCACGTCAATGTCCGACCCGAACAGCCCGGCCACGTAGCTGCGCACCGTCCCGTACTCGAAGTCCAGAATAGCCACGCGTTTCTTGCGCGGGGCCTGCTGCGCGGGCGCCTGCGCGCCGGCCGCCACCGCGGTCATCAGCAAAGCTGCCAGCACTGCTGTAACTCTGTACATCGTTCTCATATCCGGTCCCCCGTCCAGGTTTGCAAAATTGTGGTGCGGGCGCAGCGCGCGGGCCAGATTTTACCGGTACCCCGGCCCGGAAACAAGCGCCGGGCCCTCGCTTCCCGCCACCCATCCCGGTTTGCCCATTGTTGACTGCTGCCTCGTACCCTCTGCCTCTCTTTGCGCTCCGCCTAAGTCTGCGCCTTCTGATTTCTTGTTTCTGTCCTCTGCGTTCTCTGCGCCCTCTGTGGTGAACTTTGTCTTGGTTGGCTTGCGGCCTCCCCCGGCCCAGACTACACTCGACCATCGGCCATGTTCCGCAAAGTCCTCATCGCCAACCGCGGCGAGATCGCCATCCGCATCCTGCGCGCGTGCCGCGAGATGCGCATCGGCGCCGTCGCCGTCTATAGCGACGCCGACCGCGCCTCTCTGCACGTCCGCCTGGCGGACGAAGCCTATGCCATCGGCCCCGCGCCTTCTCCCGAAAGCTACCTGCGCATTGACAAGCTGATGGACGTGGCCCGCCGCTCCGCCTGCGATGCCCTGCATCCCGGCTACGGCTTCCTGGCCGAAAACCCCGCCCTGCCCCGTGCCTGCCGCGAAAACGGGATCACCTTCATCGGGCCTTCCGCCGAGGCCATGGAACAGCTCGGCTCCAAGACCGCTGCGCGTCAACTGGCGAAATCAGCCGGCGTCGACTGCGTCCCGGGCGCCCTCGAAGCAATCGCCAAGCTCGAGGATGCGCTGGCCCAGTCGCGTCAGACCGGCTTTCCCGTGGTCCTGAAAGCGGTTGCCGGCGGCGGTGGCAAGGGGATGCGTTTGGTCACCCGCGAAGCGGAGTTTGCTGCCGCGTGGCGCGACGCCTCCAGCGAAGCTCAGAACGCCTTCGGCGACGCGCGCCTTTACCTTGAAAAATATCTCGACCGCCCACGGCACATCGAAATTCAAATTTTTGGCGACGCTCGCGGCAGCGCCGTATCTCTCGGCGAGCGCGAGTGTTCCATCCAGCGCCGGCACCAGAAAGTGATCGAAGAAGCCCCGTCGCCAGCGGTGGGCATTGAGCTGCGCCGCGCGATGAGCGAGGCTGCCGTGCGCCTGGCCCGCACCGCGGGTTACACCAACGCCGGCACGGTCGAATTCCTCCTCGACACCGACGGCCGCTTCTATTTCCTCGAGGTCAACACCCGCCTGCAAGTCGAGCATCCCGTCACCGAGATGGTCACCGGCCTGGATTTGGTCAAATTGCAAATCCGCATTGCCGCAGGCGAACCGCTGCCCATCCGCCAGGAAGAGGTCGCGCTGCGCGGCCACGCCATCGAGTGCCGCGTCTATGCCGAAGACCCCGACAACCAGTTTTTCCCTTCGCCGGGAAAAATTCTGGCTCGGCGCGTTCCGGCCGGCCCGGGCATCCGCCTCGACGACGGTGTCTATCCCGGGTGGGTGGTGCCTGCCGACTACGACCCGCTTCTCGGAAAGCTGATCACCTGGGGCAGCGACCGCGAGGAAGCCATCTCCCGTATGCGCCGCGCGCTCGATGAATACTCTATCAGCGGCATCCGCACCAACATCGCGTTGTTCCGGCGCATCCTGGCCGATCCCGAGTTTACGCGCGCTGAGTTTTACACACGCTGGCTGGATCACTGGCTGGCTGAGCACCCCCCGGCGCCCGCGGATGCCGGGGCCGCGGAGGAAGATGCTGCCCTGCTGGCTGCAGCCCTGTGGCACTCCTCCGACGGCGCTGCCGCTCCCGGCCCGTCGGACGGAAGGCAGCCCGAATCACGATGGAAGCTCGAAGCCCGCCGCGAGGTCGTCTCCCGCAACCCCCGCGAGTAGTCCGGAGCGCAGGCGCCCGTCCCGAAGTCCCGAAGGTTCGGGACGGGATTCAGAACCTGGCTGTGTTTCCCGCGCCCAGAAAAATTTCTCGTGCATCAACCGTTCACAGATTAGTAGTATTCTCCGGACTCGATTCTGCTTCCCCCTTGGAAGCCGTCTTCCCCGAAAGGAGTTCTTTCCATGCCCCGACTTTTCTCTTTTCTCGGTGCCCTCTGTGCCTCTGTGAACTCTGCGTTTAGCTTTTCTTCTCGGTCCCGGCGCGGCTGCGTCGTGTTTCTGCTTCTGTGCTTGGCCTCCGGCTCGTCCGGTCAGGGCGCCCGGCAGCAGCAGTGGAATTTTGATTCCGACACCGTGGGCGGTCTGGCCCGCGGCTTCAGCAGCGGCAGCGGTGAATGGAAAGTTGCCGCCAATCCCAATGCCAAATCTCGCCCCAACGGCTTCGCGCAAATGGCCAAAAACCCGGGCCCCGTCTACAACGTGGCCCTGGCAGACGCCACCAGCTTTCAGGATCTGGACCTCTCTGTGGAATTGTTCCCCCTGGCCGGCGAAGTGGACCAGGGCGGCGGCGTAGTCTGGCGCGCCCGCGACGCCGAGAACTACTACATCGCCCGTTATAACCCCCTGGAAAAAAATTTTCGCGTCTACAAGGTCGTGGCTGGCAAGCGCACGCAACTGGCCACGGAAAGTTTCTTCTTCGGCGACGGCGGCTGGCACACCGTGCGCATCACCATGCGCGGCAGCACTATCGAGTGTTATCTGGACGGCAAAAAATATCTGACCGCCAGCGACGCCACGTTTCCCGATGCCGGAAAGATCGGCCTGTGGACCAAGGCTGATGCCCAGACCCTGTTTGACAACCTGACGGTATCCGCGCTGGGCTCAAACTAATCCAATCCGCATGATGCCGCGGGCTCCGCGGGCTTAACTCATTTGGAGGAACCTATGCGCAGACTTCTCGTCCTTTCACTTGTTCTCATCCTTCCAGCAGCCGCTCGTGCCCAGCAATCCAGCGTCGAGCAGGAGCTGCGCGCAGAGGTTGCCGCTCTGAAGGAAAAACTCTCGCGCATCGAGTCCCTGCTCTCGCGCCTCGAGCAGGAGCGCGGTCCCGCCGTGGTGCCTCCGGCCGCTCCCGCTGCCGCGGCGGAGAAGCCTGCCCCGCCCCCGCAGCGTGCCGCAGCGCTGAATACCCCTCCCGCTCTCCCGCTGGCTGAGGGCGCCTACCGCAAAAACACCCCGCGCTTCGATGTGCTTCTCCAGGTGCGCGGTGACTTTTTTGCTGACACGGCGCGCATAGATACGTTTTTCCTGCGCAAGGCCGAACTGGGCGTAAAGGGCCGCATTGCCCCGCACATTGACTATGTCCTCGAGCTGGACCCCGTGCGCCCCAGCGACGCCTTCCGCCGCACCTACGTGCGCCTGTCCTACTGGGAGCACCTGCACATCAAGCTGGGTCTTGAGAAGGCGCCCCTGGGGCTCGAAGAGCTGACTTCCACCGCGCAGATTCCCTTCGCCGACCGTTCGGAAGTGAGTAACCGCTTCGCCCCCGCCGAAGAACTCGGCGTGCATCTTGAAAGCCGCTGGCAGAAGTGGCTGGCGCAGCTTTCGGTTTCCAACGGCAGCCGCCGCCAGCGCATCGACGATAACAGTGGAAAGGACGTCACCGCCCGCCTCGTCTGGGGGCCCCACCGCTGGTTTTCCATCGGCGCGGCGGTACAGGAAGGCAGCACCGCAAATCCCGCGGTGGACCGCCGCCGCTACAACGCAGAGCTCAAGCTGGGCACCAATCTTTCCGGCTTCCAGTCCGAGTTTTACCGCGCCAAAGACTCCGCGCTCTATAGCTCGGCGTTCTACCTCGCCGGCTTCTGGGCCCTGCCGCTCCAGAATCGCTGGCTCACTCATTTCCAGCCCGTCGTGCGCTACGAGCACATTGACCGCAGCGACCTCAACCCCCTCCAGGAGCTGCGTCTGGCCACGTTCGGTTTCAGCCTGATGTTTGCCGACCATCGCTCCAAGTTCCAGCTCAACTACCTGAAGGATTTTCACACCGGCGCCCGCCGCGACGAGCTCCGCGCCCAATACCAGGTCGAATTCTGACGGGGAACGCAGGCTCCCGTCCCGAAGTCCCGAAGGTTCGGGACGGGCTTCGGGACAGCCTGCGCGACTTTCTCGCTCCGGCATGATTCACCCCTGCCTGACGCGTGCTGGCTGCCGCAAGTCCGAGGCTCGCTCCAGCACGGTGTTAGAATTGCGTGCTCGATGAAGCTGGAAATCCAGATTTCCGGCCGCGTGCGCACCGTCGAACTCCATCGCCAGGGTTCGCACCTGCGCGCCCGCATAGACGGCCGCCCTGTCGCCGCCGACGCCACGGAGGTAGCCCGGGGGATCTACTCCATTCTGATTGAAGGCCGCGCGTTTGAGGTCTGTGTGGTGCCGGATTCAGACGGCCTGCGCCTTCAGGCCGCCGGACGCGAGTGGTCGGCGCGGATCAGCGATCCCCGCGCGTGGCGTGGTCGCCACACGCATGCTGTCGAAACCGAAGGATGCCAGACTGTCACCGCCCCGATGCCGGGAAAAGTGGTTCGCGTGCTGGTGAAGGCCGGGGATGCGGTCGAGGCTGGCCAGGGGTTGCTGGTGGTCGAAGCGATGAAGATGCAGAACGAAGTGAAGTCGCCCCGCTCCGGCCGCGTCGAGAAGCTGGCCGTGCGCGAAGGACAGGCCGTCAATGCCGGCGATATACTGGCCATCGTGGCCTAGGATGCGGCTCGCAGGCTCGACGGCACGAGCTTTTTGTGGCGGCGGCTTTCGCAGAGTGGAATCCGCCATCTCGCCGAGCGTGGAGTGCGGGAGCTTGCATACCCTGAGGCATCGTCGAAGGGCTCCCGCCAGACTTCAGACGGAGCTGGCTCCGGGTGCAAATGGAATTGGAGAATTGTGATTCTGGACTGCCGAGGAGCGCTTACTTCTTCGCCGGCTGCGTCCCCGTTGTGACCGGGGGCGCGGACACTGGAAGTTTTCCGGAACTCTCCAGCACCTGCCGCGCCAGGTAATTCACAGACTTCGACTCTTCCCGCGCGATGCCCAGGTACGCCGCGCGCAGGAGCTGTTCTTTGCGGCTGCGCAAATTTTCGCGGATGAGCTGCTGCACCTGCGGATCCGAAAGCTGCCGTTGCCCGGGGGCCTCGCGCGAAATCAGCTTCAGGATCGAATAGCCGTCGCGCATGTTCATCATCGTGCTCACTTCGCCGGGACGCAGCGCCAGCACCGCGCGTTTCAGCGCCGGGTCCACCTTCGGCGGGCTCAGGTCGGACTCGCGCACGTATCCTATATCTCCGCCGTTGGGCGCCGTGGCCGGGTCTTCCGAATAGTCCATGGCCACCTGCGCGAACTCCGCTCCTGCGTTGATTTGCTGCATCAGGGCGTTGATTTTGCGCCGCGCATCGGCATCGTTGCCGGCGTCGTCGTTTTTGCGGTTGCGCACTTGCGGGTCCCGTGACGGCGTCACCACGATCTGTGCGATGCGGAACAGCGGCTCCACCAGATTGAACTGCCCGCGGTTCTGGTTGTAGAAATCCGTCACATCCTGGTCGGTGATCGAGATTTTGGCCACCACCTCGCGGTTGATGAGCTTCTGGATGGTCACCTGCCGCCGCAGGTTCTGTTTCAGGTCGTCCACGCTCAGACCGCGGTCTTTCAATTGCCTCTGGAACTCTTCCTCCGTGTACGGGCTCTTCGATGCCGTGAACTTGTCTTCCACCTCGCCGTCGCTGGCCTCCGCGCCCACCTTGCGCGCCCGCTCGTAGAGGATTTCGTTGTTGATCAGTTCTTCCAGAATGTTCAGCTTCAGGGACAGCGATTCTTCATGCGAAGGCTGGGGGCCCTCCGTGTTGACGCGCGTGCGGTAGTATTTTTCCACTTCCTCGCGCTTGATTTCCTTCCCGTTCACCACCGCCCACACGTCGGCCCCGGGCGTGGACTGCCGGCCGCAGCTCCCCGCAGACACCAGCACCCCGACGCAAGCCAGCGCGGCCAGCGGCCGCAGGCTCTTGGTGTTTCGTCTGGATGCCGGGCGGGGGGTCAACTCAGGCGGCCTTCTTAACTCGGCCCGCGCGGATGCAGGCCGTGCACACGCGCACGTGCTTGCGCACGCCATTCACAATGGCCTTCACTCGCCGCAGGTTGGCGTGCCACCGCCGCCGCCGCGTGTTGTTGGCATGACTGATCTTGTTTCCGTAGCTCGGGCCCTTGCCGCACAGTTCACATCGCAACGCCATACTGGCTCCTGTCAGTGGGAAAAATTGCAGGCAAACAAACCCCTATTTTACCACAGCCTTCCGTACCGTAGGGGCCAGCTTCAGCTGGCCCTCAGACGCCAGGGCTGGACCTTCGGGAACGAAGGGCCGACCAGGCGAAATGCATCCGTAGGAGCGCTGCCCCGAAGCTTCGGGACTGCCCCCGCTCACCCCGCCTGCGCGTCTCTTAGTCTAGTTATACCTCCGCACCTGGCCTGCTGATCCCGAAGCCCCGAACTTTCGGGGCGGGATGTCCCCTGCGTCAACCGCCAGCCTTTTTCCCTCGCCTCAGGCCAGCCAACTGCCTATCTTCCGCCGGAACGAAATATCCCACCACGATCCCCATCGCCCCTTGCCGCAGGTGCTCACCGCTGCGGTTGTCGTACGCGGCGGTCACCTCCAGCACCTCGCCCCTGGCCAGCGCCAGGCCGCCGCGGTCGGCAAAGGTGACGATGGGCATTGAAATCAGCCGCCCGCCGGGGTCGGTTTTGGGTTCCAGCGTGGCGATAGTTCCTTTCTGCCCGGCCCGCGCCAGCACCAGCCGCCGCCCGAAGTCGTGCATGTGCCCGCCCACCCCCAGCAGCACGCCGTTGTAGCCCATCCCGAATTTCCCAGTGGTCACATTTTTCCCCGGTTTCAGGTCGTAACCGGAATCGCCGCACTGCTGCACATCAAACCACACCGGATACACGCTCTTCAGCTCCGCCCCTTTACCCGCGCGCTGATACTCCATCTTCACTTCGATGAATACTTCCGGATAGCTGGTATCCGTCGGGTTGTGGAACATCGTGTTGACGCGTATGCGCTCCCCGCGGCGCACACGGTAGCCGAACCCGGCCAGCGCCGGCCAGTCGTTCATCTCCCCGCCTGCACCGAAGATGTGTTCTTCCTTGTTGGGGCACAGGAAATCCGGACGCCCGGAATTCCAGAACGCCACGTGGTGCAGCATCCGTCCCGGGAGAGTGTTACCCTTGCCGTCGGTCAGGCGCGGATGGTACGCGGTGATCCACCCGTCGAAGGGGATGGCCAGCACCTGGTCGCGCGCCTGCGTCGCAGCCATGTGGTCGGTGTGCGCCGGAAGCCTCAGCGGCCCCACGCGCACAGTGAGCATTTGCGCCGCCGTATCATTTGCCGTGCTGAGTTTCGCCCCCGCGGCATACTTGTGCCCCGCGCCGTGATGCCCTTCGTGCTGCGCCGCCACGCGGCCTCCGACCCCGAGTACCATGATTGCCAGCAATAGGAACCTGTTCTTCATCTTCATCTCCACCTGCCCGCCGCCTTCATGTTTTTTTTCTTAATCTCTTGTTTCTTCCTGCTCTGTGCTCTCTGTACTACTATTCCCGGAATTCTTCGCGTCCCGCGCAGATTTCTCTGCTCTGTGGCCTCAGTGCCTCTGCGATCTCTGTGTAATTCTCCCTGTTTGGTTGCGGCACTGCCGCGCTTTGGCTAATTCTTCTCTTCCAGCACCTCATAGTGCGTCACGCTGGGCTCAAACTCCAGCAGGAATTCCTTGTCCTCGGGATAATAAAACGCCTTCTCCGCATCCGGGCCCGCAAATTTGCGTATGGCATCCATCGAATCCCACAGCGAAACCAGCAGGAAGTGCGCGCGGTCGGCCTCGATGCGCCGCAGCACGTACACCCCGCGGAACCCTTCCGTGGCCCGGTAGTCGCTCAATCCTTTGCGCTTCAGGAATTCTGCA
>Ga0247727_10014359_pt1 | contig 13177 bp, 9 predicted proteins | sample WisWelCaveWW1625_FD_202498 | JGI IMG/M metagenome (GOLD analysis project Ga0247727, IMG submission 202498) | Biofilm microbial communities from Wishing Well Cave, Virginia, United States - WW16-25 | ecosystem: Environmental > Aquatic > Deep subsurface > Groundwater > Cave microbial mat | place...
CAGCGTTTGTCTCCTCGACGTACTGGGAAGTCAGCCTCCGGTGCCAAACGCCGAAATCGTTCACCATTTCGGGCATCTCCGCAGTCTCGCTACGGCGCTTCATGAATAATCCGGGCTAACGGGGGCGGTTCCAACCGCAGCCTACTCAAAGCAATCGTCATCGGAGGAGCGAGCGGCATTGATTCGCGCAAATGCGCTCGTGCCTCGGCGTGCAGCATCCGAAGCGGTTGCCGCAGTCTGCAGAAACTACGGGATGTCGGCATTCACCGCCGCAAGGAACGCTCGTTGCGAGAACCGGTGTGAGCAGCGCGCGGGCGGCCCCACAGCGGTGGCAATTCGACATCGCCGAGCTGCCTTGCAAGCGAGCTTTGATCCTGCTCGCACACCAAAACTTTGTGTTGAGCTACGAAGTGTTTTTCTCTTGTAAAGAGATATCACGGGAAATTTAGGCAAGGGTGGCGGCGTTGTCGCACGGATGCTTCCAGGCATAGATCCAGTGGGCTGGTAATCGACAATACTGGGGATTTCTGCCACGTTTTGCCCTCATGCTCCTTCGTGTTCTTTTGCTGTGCTCGGCATTGGTGGAGTTGTCGGCTTGTTCGCGCTTCGCACCGGAGATGGTGTCCGAAACGCCATCCATTGCTTCTGCGGCTTGGGCGGAACCCGCTCGAGCGATCGCAAAAGCGCAATACGGGGTGGCGGAGGTTGCCTCGCATTACGTCCCGATGCGCGACGGTACGCGGATCGCGTTAGACGTATACCTACCGCGGGGCCTTGCGCTGGCTACGCGGGTGCCGACGATTTTGCACCAGACTCGCTACTGGCGGTCTCTTTCTTTTCGCTTTCCGGCTGGTTTGTTCGTCGATAGTTTGGAAGCGCAGGGGCGGCTCGGCGACGTCAAACGCGCCTTCATCGAGCGGGGTTATGCCTGGGTGGACGCCGACGTGCGCGGCACCGGGGCGTCGACTGGGACGCGGGCGTGGGATTTCACGCCAGCGGAAATTCAGGACGGTGCGGAGCTCGCCGATTGGATCGCGAGACAGCCGTGGTCGAATGGAATACTGGGAGCCTTCGGGGCTTCCTACGCCGGGGTGGCTGCACACTTTCTCTTGGTGACGCGACATCCCTCCGTGCGTGCAGCAGCCGTCTCCTGCGCACCTTTTGACCACTACACCGATATTCTGGCGCCCGGCGGTTTACTGCACCGCGGCTTCATCGAGAAGTGGAGCTGGGCGGTGCGGGAGCTCGACCACAACCGCCTGCCACTCGATTCCTGGCTGGCGAAATTTTTTGTGCTCGGCGTGCGGCCTGTGAACAACGACCGCGGGCTTTTGCACCTGGCGTTGCGTGAACACGCACACAACGCGGACTTGCGATCCCTGCGCGGCGTCGTTTTTCGTGACGACGCGCCGTCCATCCCGGTGTTGGACGGCACTACTGCAGTGAGCCCCGAGGCGCAGTCCGCACAGATATTCTTGGAGCAACACCTCGGCCCTAACTTCCGCACCCTCGGTCTCGATCTCGGCAGCAGCCACAGCTACGCGAAGTTCGTGGCGGAGGGCGGTGTGCCCCTCTACATCGCGAGCGGTTGGTTCGACGGCGCCTACGCCCACGCCGCGATCAAGCGCTTCCTGACGCTCTCAAACCCTGGCAGTGAACTCGTGATCGGTCCTTGGGACCACACGCTGCACCACGTGCGGCCGGGTGAGCGCGGCGATTCCGTCGCTTTCGATCCTAGTGCTGATCTGCTGCGGTTCTTCGATCGGCACCTGCGCGGGCGCGCGACCGGCGCCGCCCCGGTTGCTCCAGTGCGCTACTTCACGCTGGGTGAGGAGCGCTGGAAGGCAGCAGAGAGCTGGCCACCGACTGCCGCACCGCTCGCGTTATATCTGGCGCCCGCGGCGGAGTTGCAGCATGCGTCACCGCCACCCGCGGAGGCCTTCGATCGCTACCGCGTCGATTGGAGCGCGAGCAGTGGCGAGCAGACGCGCTGGGAGAGTCTGCTCGGGCGACCGCTGCGCGAGCCCTATTTTGATCGCGCGCGGGCGGACGAGCGACTGTTGGTCTACACCTCACCGCCGCTCGCGCTCGATCTCGAGGTGACGGGGCATCCCATCGCAACCTTGTACGTGAGCTCGACGGCGGAGGACGGCGCTTTCTTCGTGTATCTCGAGGAAGTCGATTCCGAGGGAAAGGTGTACTACGTCAGCGAGGGGATGCTGCGCGCCGTTCACCGGCGCTTGTTATCTGAGAGCGAGCAGCCCTACCGCACGCCGGTGCCCCAGCACAGCTTTAAGCGCGCTGCGGCCGAAGCGCTGATTCCCGGCGAAGTGGCCGAGCTGGTGATCGATTTCCTGCCGACCTCCTATCGCTTTCGGCGCGGGAGCGCGATTCGCCTGGCCGTCGCTGGTGCGGATCGTTCTCGCTTCCTACCGGTTCCCTCCGGCGATCCGCCGACGTTGGAGTTGCACCGCGATCGTTCCCATCCCTCTCGGGTGGAACTGCCGGTCCTATCTATTCATGAAGCGCCGTAGCGAGACTGCGGAGATGGCCGAGATGGTGAACGATTTCAGTGTTTGGCACCGGAGGCTGACTTCCCAGTACGTCGAGGAGGCAAACGCTGAAATCGTTCACCAGGTCGAGCAGATACGCAGTCGCAGTAGGCTCTTCATGAATAATCCGGGATAGGGCCTCGCGACGCGCTCTGGTAAGCAAGGCGGGCTGGCGCGCTCTGAGAGGAAGGAGGTGACTTCCTCCGCTACGTTCGGGGGCTGTTGAGATCGAAAACACCGCCGGAAACCGCGGGCTTGCCGCCGGGAAACCTGCGCGGGAAAAGAGAAGAGTGATGACGAAGCATCAAAGATTACGTGCGTGGGTCGAAGACGTGGCGGCGCTCTGCCAGCCGGACGCCGTGCGCTGGTGCGACGGTTCGGAAGCCGAGTACCAGGAATTGTGCCGTCTCATGTTGAAGAACGGAACGGCGCGCAAACTCGCCGAGGCTCGACGTCCCAACAGTTATTTGGTGTGGTCGAATCCGGCGGACGTGGCGCGCGTGGAGGACCGCACCTTCATCTGTTCCGAGCGCCGCGAGGACGCGGGCCCCACCAACAATTGGGTTGATCCGAAGGAGATGCGGACGACACTGCGCGAGCTGTTCTCGGGTTGTATGCGTGGGCGTACGCTGTACGTGATCCCTTTCAGCATGGGTCCGCTCGGTTCACCGCTGTCTCACATCGGTGTCGAGCTCTCGGATTCCCCCTACGTGGTCTGCAACATGCGCATTATGGCGCGCATGGGCGAGACCGTACTCGATGCGCTCGGTGAATACGGGGATTTTGTGCCCTGTCTGCACTCGGTGGGTCGGCCGTTGGAGCAGGGCGAGCGCGACGTGCCCTGGCCCTGCGACGCGCAAAACCGCTACATCGTGCACTTTCCGGAGACGCGCGAGATCTGGTCCTACGGCTCCGGTTACGGTGGCAACGCCCTGCTCGGCAAAAAATGCTTCGCCCTGCGCATCGCTTCGGTGATGGCGCGCGACGAAGGCTGGCTGGCCGAGCACATGTTGATTCTCAAGCTGACCTCGCCGCAGGGCAAATCGCACTATATGTGTGCGGCTTTTCCGAGCGCTTGCGGGAAGACCAATCTCGCCATGCTGAATCCGACGCTGCGGGGTTGGCGCGTGGAGACGATCGGCGACGACATCGCGTGGTTGAAGTTCGCTGAGGATGGGCGGCTCTACGCCATCAATCCCGAGGCCGGCTTTTTCGGCGTGGCGCCGGGAACCAACGTCGAATCGAATCCCAACGCCATGGCGACGCTGCACGCCAACTGCATTTTTACCAACTGCGCGCTGACGCCGGAAAACGACGTGTGGTGGGAGGGCATGACCGCGACGCCGCCACCGCAACTCACGAGTTGGCACGGGAAAGCATGGACGCCACAAATGACGACCACCGCCGCGCACCCCAACGCCCGTTTCACGGTGCCCGCTCGCCAGTGCCCGATCATCGCGCCGGAATGGGAAGATCCGCGGGGCGTGCCCATCAGCGCGATTCTCTTCGGTGGTCGGCGCGCCACGGTGGTGCCGCTCGTCCTGGAGGCTCGCAACTGGCAGCACGGTACCTTTTTGGGCTCGAGCGTGAGCAGCGAGACCACCGCCGCCGCGGAGGGACAGGTGGGTGCGCTGCGCCGCGATCCCATGGCCATGCTGCCCTTCTGCGGTTACAACATGGCTGACTACTGGGCGCACTGGCTGCGCATTGGGCACCGCCGCGGTGCACAATTACCGCGTATTTTTTCCGTCAATTGGTTCCGCAAGAGTCCGGCGGGCGGATTTCTCTGGCCGGGTTTCGGCGAGAATGCGCGCGTACTCAAGTGGATCTTTGAACGCTGCGAGGGGACGGCCGCCGCCGTCGAGACTCCGATCGGGCTCCTGCCCGAGTCGAGAGCGTTGGATTTGTCTGGTCTCGAGATGGATGAGAGGACGCTGGCCCAGCTTTTCCAGGTGGATGTTGCGCGTTGGTTGATGGAGCTTCCACAGCTCCGCGAATACTATGCACGCTTCGGAGAGAGCATGCCTCGCGAGCTGTTGGCGGAACTGGACGCGCTGGAAAAGCGCTTGCGCGAAGCTTGAAAAACGGGACGCTGCGAGTCATGCAAGCCGTGTATTCTAGCTTGTTCTGGCTTTTCCTTTCCGTGAGCTCCATCGCGTTGTTTTTCGTCGCCCTGCTGATTTGGTGCGCGACGGCCGTCTTCGATCGGCGGCGGGTTTTGCTGCACCGCTTCAGTTGTTTTTGGGCATCGCTTTATTCGTGGCTCAATCCGGTCTGGCGGGTAAAAATTTTCGGCAGGGAGAAAATCCGCTCGCGCGAAGCCTACGTGATGATCGCCAATCACCTGTCCACGCTGGATATCCTGGTGCTCTACCGGCTCTTCAAACACTTCAAGTGGGTCTCCAAGGTCGAGAATTTCAAGGTGCCCTTTATCGGCTGGAACATGTCGCTCAACCGCTACATCAAACTCCAGCGCGGCAGCCGCGAGAGCGCCGCGCGCATGTTGGAGACTTGCCGCGAAACGCTCGCGGCGGGCAGTTCCGTGCTGATGTTTCCAGAAGGCACGCGCTCGCCCGACGGGAAATTGCAGGCGTTTAAGCGCGGTGCCTTCGAGTTGGCGCTCACGGCGCACAAGTCGATTTTGCCGATCGTGATCGAGGGCACGGCTGCGGCTCTCCCGAAACGGGGTTTTTTGTTGCGCGGCCGACACTACATCCAAGTGACGGTGCTGGAAGCCCTTCCGTTCGAAAGTTTTCGGAATCTTTCCGTGGAGGCGCTGGCCGAACGGGCGCACGCTCTGTACGCGGAACGTCTGGGGGAACCACCGCTTCTGTTCACGCCTTCCGGAAGTTGATGCTGCGTGAGGCGCCCGCTGCTTTCAGCGCTGCGGATTTTTCATCCGCTTGAGAATGTTGGTGGTGCGGATGCCGGGGATTTGGCGTAGCCGCACGACGCGCCCTCCCCAACTTTTCACTGCGGCACGGCCGACGATGGTGTCTAGACTCCAGTCGCCACCCTTGGCGAGTACGTCGGGCCGCAGGCAGCAGATTGTGCGCAGCGGAGTATCTTCGGAAAAAATCACCACCCAATCGACGCAGTGCAGGGCCGCCAGCACCTCGGCGCGTTGGCGCGCGGGCAGCAAGGGGCGGGTAGGTCCCTTGAGACGGCGCACGCTGGCGTCGCTGTTTACCGCAACCACGAGGCGGTCTCCCAGTCTGCGCGCTTGCTCCAGGCTGCGGACGTGTCCGACGTGCAGCAGATCGAAACAACCATTGGTGAAGACGACAATCTCGCCGCGCTGTTGGGCGGTGCGCACGGCCCGCTGAACCGATCGTATCGACAACACTGCGGCGCGTGCGTCCCGGGGCTTCACCGCGCGCTCCGCAGCGCGGGTGCGGTGTTGGACGGGACGCAGCGTCACGATCCCTCCGGTTTTGGTGCTCCGGTGACGGGGCGCGTCTCGTTTTCGTCTTCTTTCCCGATTGCCGATTGCAAGGAGCGGAAACCCTTGGAGACGAAGCCGGGTACATTTTTAAACACAAACCCCGGTACATCTTTTACCATGAAACCCGGAATGTCCTTGATGACGAAGCCCATCGGACCGCTCGCGAAAGTGCGGTTAGGGATGCGTTGAGCGTTAGGGGAGCCCCAGGGACCGGTGAGAACGAAGTAGGCTCCGAGCAAGTTGTCGTCTGAACCCAAAAAGAGATCGTCCACCACGGGGAATTTCCCGATCATGCGATCGAGGTCACGATGCAGAAACATCCCCACCACGGCCTCCACACGGTGCGGGTTACTCAAGAGATCGATCTCGCCGGAGGCGAGTAGGCGTACGGCGGGGCCGTCGAGAGAAAGGGGGGCGATGTGTATGCGGCCGCCCTCGATCCGCATCTCGCTGTAGATCTGATCGAAGCGCACGGGATCTTTGGACTCTGCTTCGCTGTAGCTCTTGTTCGCGGTTTGCAGCGCGGCGATCAGAGGCAAGTTGCCGCGCAGATCGCCGCGGTAGGCGAGCAGCGTAATTTCTCCGACCAGACTTTTAGCCAGTGGCTGTTGCGGTTCGAGGTGGCCGTGGAAAGAACCCCAGGCTTCGAAGGTTCCGGTTGCAGCGTTGGGTGCGTTCAGCACCACTTCGGCGAATTCGGAAAACTCGCCTTCTTCGATCTGTAGCTCGGCCTCGCAGGGAACGCGATCCGGCCAGGAGAGATCGAGATCGATGCTGCCGAGCATCCGGCCTCGCGCCCGCAAACTGGCGTCCAAGCGATCCAGGTGGAGCAATTCGCCACTGGCGCTTACTTCGCCGCTGGCCGCCAGCATGTTCCAGTGCGTCAGTCTCAAGGGTTTCACTTCGATACGCCCGCGCAGCCACTGTTCTTGTGAAGCATTGGAAAAGCGCGCTCGCTCGGGCTCCGTGACTTCCGCTGCGACGCGGAGGCGAGGTTCATTGCCGGTGCGCCATTCACCTTGCAGCGCCAGCGCCACGCCGCCCCAGACTGCGTGTTCCGCCGCAAACCGGAAGCCGTCCTGTTGCGATTGCAGGGTGGCGCGTACTTGTTCCAGCGGCCACACCAGAGCGGGATGGTGCAACCAGTCGATGGAAAAGGCGATGTACTGCGGAGTGTACGTTGCGTTGCCGTGGGAAGGCGTGATCTGCGCCTTCAACCATTTCCACGCCGGGGCGAGGCCGGCCACTTTGGGTGCGGACGCGCCGGATAGGGGAGGTTTGCGCGGTACAGCGGCGCGCCGTGAAAGTCCGGAGAGCGAGAGGTCGAGCCGTGGCAAAGGAGGACGACCGGGCCGTTGTGCGATCACATCGCGTAAGACAAACACGTCAGGGGTGTATTCGAGTGCGGCGCGGGAAATGTGCAGCGGTTGTTTTTCCAATGCGACGGTGACGTCGACCAGCTCCGTGCGAAAGCGCATGTCGTCGAGATTTTCGAAGCGTAGATTCTCGAGCAAGGCGGAGAAACGTCCCAGGGACGTGCGGATTTCACCGCTCGTGTTCTGCAGTTTGCCCTTGCGCAGGGCCACCGGGATCCCTGTGAGCGGGGGTGCAACTTCCGCGAAGATCCGCCGCAGCCACGCTGCCTGTGGCGACAACGAAAGGGACGGGATTTCGGCGCGCAGCCACAGCGCGGCTTCGGGTCGCGCTGGACGCGCCACGCTCCCCACCGCAGAAATCGCGAAATCTCCCGTGCGCAGATCAGCACTCGTGAGTTCGATGTGCTGAGGGCGAATTCGGACGCGGAGGTCGGCGGTGGCTTCCGTCAGATCGATGCGGTGTGGCTCGCCAGTTGCGGCAGTCGGCCACGCACCGCGGATTCCGCGACCGGAGAGCGCGAGATCGAGGTCGGCATTGTGCGGCGTCGGTGCGTCGATTTTCAGCTTTCCGCTGACCGTCCCACTCCAGCGTTTTCGGGCGGCGCGCACCGCGGGGAGAAGGCGGCTCAATTCCTCGAGCGCGAAATCCGCGAACGTGAGTTCGGCGAGCAGCGCTCCCTCGCGGCGGTGCTCCGCGCGCAGCGAGAAGTCGTAGCTCGCTGCGGTACCCGTGCTCAGACGACCATGAGTCGTGAGGACGAGGTCGCCGCTCAATCGTCTCTGGACGAGCTCAGCTTCGATGTGTCGAACGATCAGGGCGATGGGTTCGGGCGCAGTCGGAGAGAACCACGGTGTCTCGAGCGCAAGTTCCGCGTTGTGGAGTTTCAGCGTTTGTGCAGGAGGCAGAATGCCGAGCGCGATGCGCACCGCTTGCAGAATGCCGCCCGCGGCCCGTTCCAGCGATCCGCGCTCCGGCTCGACCGCGTGCTCCGGCGGCGAGAACAACTCTGCGAATGAAGTCGGGGGCCAGTCGGCTTCGGGTCGGTGCTGGATGGAAAGCTTTGCGTCGAAGAGTTCGACACTGCGCAGCTCCACTCGGCCCCACAGAAAGGAGAATGGTGAGATGCGTGCGACGGCGCGTGACACGCGCAACTTCGCCCGGCCGCTCTGCGCCTGTGCGCGCAGAGAGCGCACCACCAGGCGCGGTCCGCCCCACCAGCGCAAGCGGACATGCTTTACGTGTACCTCCGCGCTGAGTGCCTCGGAGAGTTGTGTCTCCGCCAGCTCGCTCAGTTGGGCGGGATGTAGGCGCGAAAAGCCCCAATACACCGTGACCACGGCGGCGGCCAAAAGTGAGAGGGCGATGGCGACGAAAATCAGGCGGCGAGGCACGCTGCCTCCCAAGTAAAAAAATAGGGTAGCAGAGACGAAAGAAACCCCGTCTGGTGAGAAAGAGTGGGCTAAGGGACTGACCCAATCTCCTAGCTATTCGCTGCGGTGATGGCTTTCAGTTGCGTAAAAAGATGCATCACTAATGTTCGCCGTTGCGCAGAATGCCCCGGAAGACCGGAGCGCGCACCGATGTTTCCCCGTCACCGCAGTGAGCGGTTTCCACTCCCTTGAATCGCCCAACTCGCGATTTTTACTCAAGAAATTCAGAGCGCGGCCGAAAGCCACAGGAAGACATGGAAGTCTGCCAACGCCGTTTCCAGCGGCGGTGGATCGTTAAGGACGATGCCGAGATGGACCACAATTTTCTTAGAAACCGAGTTCGTGAGATCCGCGAAAATCGCCTGATGACACAGGCTCAGTTGGCGCGCAAAGCGAAAGTGGCTCTGCGCACCATCCACAGTGTCGAGAAGGGAATGAACTGCCGCATGGACACCAAGCGGAAGATCCTCCTCGCACTGGGTTTGCGATTCGAGGACAAGGAATACGTTTTCCCCTCTGTGGGGGCGGTCTCGGAGTTCGGAAACAACCCAACCCACAATCCCCTCTCCTAATCAAACCCTGGGAAAGGGGTGTGGGGGCCTGCGTGTGCTCTCCACCGCCCGTCGCGCTGAGACGTGCCTTCGACTTGGGCTACCATCCCTTCGTTTTTCGTTGAGGTTGTGTCCGGTACCGAAGGAGAGGGCCCGCCATTTCTGACCGCGTAACTCTGCTGGCTGACGTCGCCGGGATCGTTTCTCGTTCGCACGATCTGGAGGAGACGTTGGGCAACGTCGTCGATCTAGTCGCGAAGCGGCTGGATGCCGACGTATGTTCGGTTTACCTGACCGATTCCGACCTTGCCTCTCTCACGCTGCGCGCCACCAAGGGGCTGGCGCCCGGATCCGTGGGCCGTGTGCAGCTCAAATTCTCGGAAGGTCTCGTGGGATTGGCCGCTGAAACCCAACAGCCGATTGCGATCGAGCGCGCGCGCGAGCATCCGCGTTTTCGTTATTTCCCGGACACCGGGGAAGAAGAGTACGTCTCACTGATGGCTGTACCGCTGCTCGTGCGTGAGATCCCCGTCGGCGTGCTGGTTGTCCAGACGAAGGCACCTCGTAGCTTTTCAGGATCTGAAGTTCAGTTATTGCAAACATGCGCTCAACTCATCGCGCCTGTCGTGATGAACGCGCGCATGTTCGCACTGATCGGCGAGAGTGATGAGGGGCGCGTGCGGGTCGAAGACGTGTTGGCCCGCACGGGCCTGCCGCTCTTTGGCCGCAAACCGGTGTTGCGCCAGGAATACAACGTCGAACTGCGCGGAATCCCCACCTCGCCTGGCGTCGCTATCGGTCCGGTGTACCGCCTCGAGGATTCGCTCGAGCTCGCGCGCGTGGAGTACGCGCCGCGGACCGATGCCGCTCAAGAAAAGCGGGAGCTTTTCGAGGCGGTGGCCGATGCGCGCCGTGAGCTCGACGCCCAGAGCGAAGATTTGGGCGAGCGCTTCGGCCCCGAATTCGCGGCGGTTTTCAACACGCATATCCAGATTTTGGAAGATAAAGGTTTCATGACAAAACTCGAAGGCGCTGTCGAACGGACGGGCAGCGGACTCCTCGCGCTGCGCAGCGTGCTCGATGCCTACCGCACCACCTTCGAGCACATCCAAGATCCGTATTTCCGCGAACGCGTGGTGGACATCGAAGACGTGGGGCGGCGTGTGTTGGCCAAGCTCTTGGGCGTGCGGCAACACAGCCTACCTCTGTCCCAGGGCGCGGTGCTGGTTGCCTCGCACATCCTGCCCCAGCACTTCGCCTTGCTCGAAATCGACAAGGTGGCCGCGGTGGTCGCCGAGCACGGTGGCCCGACCTCTCACGGCGCGATTTTCGCTCGCTCTCTCGAGATTCCGGCGGTGACCGGTGTGCAGGGGGTGCTCATGGCCGCGCGCGCAGGGGAACTGGCGGTGGTAGATGGCGGCAGCGGCCGCGTCTACCTGGCGCCCGACGATGCGCTGCGCGCCGAATACGAAAAAGCGAAGCACGATTACGCTGTCACCGTCAGGCATTTGGACGCCGTGCGCCAACGGCCCGCGGAGACGCGCGATGGCCGCCGCATCGCGCTCACGGCCAACGTCGGCCTCATGAACGATTTGAAGCTTGTGGAGCGACACGGTGCCGAGGGCGTTGGACTTTTCCGCACTGAATTGCTGGCTCTGGCGCACCGTGGTTTTCCCGCGGAGATCGAGCAGCAGAAACTTTACGAACGTGCAGCAGCAGCGTTGGTGCCGGCACCGGTCACGATCCGTACCTTGGACCTCGGCGGCGACAAAGGATTGCCCAATCTCGACTTTGGGGGCGAAGAAAACCCGCAACTCGGCTGGCGCTCGATCCGCGTATCCCTCTCCCACGAAGACTCTTTCCGCGCGCAGCTCCGCGCCATTCTACGCGCGAGCGCGCACCGCAACGTGCGCCTGCTCTTCCCGCTGATTTCAACCCTCGAGGAGTTGCGGCGTGCCAAGGAAATCCTTGAAGAAACGATGGAAGCCTTGGGCCTGCGCGGCGAGTCCTTCGATGAGCAGCTTCCCGTCGGTGTGATGGTTGAGGTCCCCGCGGCCGCGTTGATCGCCGATGCCTTGGCCGCCGAGTGCGATTTTTTCAGCATCGGCACGAACGATCTCACCCAATACACCCTCGCCGTCGATCGCGGCAACGAGCGCGTGGCACATCTCTACGATCCGCTGCACCCCGGCGTTCTCGCGCTCATCGACAAGAGTGCGCGCGCCGCGGCGCGCGCGGGCATTCCGATCTCGATCTGCGGCGAGATGGCGAGCGACCCGCTCGCGGTGCCGATTCTGGTCGGCCTCGGTATCGAAGAACTCTCCACAACCGCCGGCGCCGTGCCCACCGTGAAAGAGATCGTGCGCGCCCTCGATTTCGGCGAAGTGGCCGCCGACGCGCGCGCGGCGCTGGCCGCGCCCACCGCCCGTGCAGTGCGCGCTATCGCCGGCGCTCGCCTGCGCTCCGCCGGCCTGCTCGAGCATCCCGACCTCGGAGGTTGGTTGCGGACGCTGATGGTTTGAACGCGTTGCCGAACGCGCGCATGGATGAAAACGCAGAAGTAGGAAGTGCAACTGCAGCTTTAACCCCCTGAGAGAAAAGATTTTTCAGAGTCGAAGTTCAATGCGATGCCACGCTCGTATCATGCGAGCGGATTCTTCAAAACCTGTATTTATAAAAGACGCGTTTTTTCGCGGCGAAAGCTTGTACTATGTGATGGAACTTCCTGCAGTTGTGTATGAACGTCTCAGGCGCACCGGGTTGGTGGCGCGTAAGGATGTCTTCGGTGGAGGGGGAAGAGCGTGTTTACGAGCCGTTTGTCAGTTCTGTCCATCGCGGGTCTTCTGATTTTTGCGGCGTCGTTGTCCGCTCTGACCTGTGCGCCGGATTCCAACGGCGGCGGAAACGGCAAAATCATCGACCGCAGCCTTTATACGCCGTGCGGAGCGCCGCTCTCAGCGGCCAAGGGCACAAGGATCAATTACACGTTCACGGGCCATGAAGAAGAGCGCGCGCTCGGCATGCAGGATTTCGGAGCGCGTTTCTATGAACCGCAGCTTTGTCAGTTTACGGGCCTCGACCCGATCGATCACCCGAGCCGCCCGCCGTATGCGTACGCCTTCAACAATCCGCTGAACCTCGTCGATCGCGACGGCCGCGCGCCGCAGGATCCGAAACTTCAGCAGACGCCGAGTAGCAATTCTTGTCAGGTGATCGGAACGTGTTTGGTAGCCACAAATCTCACAGCAGAGGACAAAAAATATCATGATTTTCCTACAATAAACAACCTCATAAAATCGTTTCTTCGATCTTCAGATTTCGGGAAAATCGCTGCTTTTCCTTGGGCGAAAAAGATTTCAGGGAAGTCGTTTGTCTCGGATGAGACAAAAAAGATCTCTCCATATACTTCCATCCGAGGAAAGTTCTCGAAAGGTCAGATTCGTCTCGATTCGAGAGTAACATGGAAAAAAGGCAAACCAGATTCCTCAAATGTTCCAGAGCTTTTCGATGTCTACATAGCTGTGGAGAAAGTCGTGGTGCCTGTCGAGGACGCCGTCGGTGTTATCGTGACCGTCTCCCAAGATAATGGGAGAATCGTACATGAACGCTTCGAGGGGTTTCTTTCCAAATTTACTCCTTACGGTCGAATGGTTTCTTCCTTCACGGGTACCCAGTACTCTCCCATTGCTTTCGAAGATACTACCCTTGCTTCCGGACTCAATCAGTTAGCAGGCTGCTGACAAAATTGGTGTTTGAGCTGTTGTCCGCGGATGGGCGACCGATTTGAGAGAAATGACCTCTCGCCGGTGTGGTTTGGCGATT
>Ga0247727_10014360_pt1 | contig 13176 bp, 15 predicted proteins | sample WisWelCaveWW1625_FD_202498 | JGI IMG/M metagenome (GOLD analysis project Ga0247727, IMG submission 202498) | Biofilm microbial communities from Wishing Well Cave, Virginia, United States - WW16-25 | ecosystem: Environmental > Aquatic > Deep subsurface > Groundwater > Cave microbial mat | place...
TTGTGGCTGTATCGTATCAATGTTGTGTTTATTTCCATTTTGTCTGCTCCGCAGACAATAGCTCACGCTATTTGTATCTAGCAAAAATACAGCGTGACTTCGTCCGCAGTTTATTCTGCGGCGAAGCGCATAAAAAATATTTCTAGAACTCAGCCTAAAGGCAGGGGGTTTAAACCCTAAACGCCACTAATAAACTGATCTTTCCTGTACATCTCATCATATGGATGTTCCATTATTTTTCTATAAATTTTTCCTGTAAAAGTTTCAAAAGTATCAATAGACAAATCTTCTAATATTAATTGCCCTCCTAGTTTCAATAACTCTTTTCAATTCTTTAAGGCAATCCTTCCAGTTAGGAATGTGATGAATTATCCCAAAATCAAAAATAGCATCAAACTGGTTTTCCTTAAACCTTAGACTGGATGCATCACCTACTTCAAATAAAATGGAAGAATCTTTATAGTTTTTTACTGCAATATCAATCATTTTTTTGTCTAAGTCAATTGCATAAACCTTCTTTGGATGGAAGTATTTTCTAATCAACTTTGTTCCTTTCCCGTTCCCGCATCCGATTTCTAAAATTGTTTTACCATCTTCTAAATCAGATAGTTTTCTTAGGTTGTATGCTTCTATTTTATCTTGTATAAACGCTCTAACAGGGTTATTCATTGCAAAGAATTCTGTTTTATTTAGTAGCACTTTATGTATACAATTCACTCTCAAAATATAAATCTATTTATTGATTTTATAAAAAAGTATTCATTGCTTTTAAAGATTTAATTTGAATAAGTTATGCATTAATCTGAGTTTATGTATCAGTGCCAATGCCATAATAAGAATGCCAAAAGAGGAAATAATATACTTATAAGGCTCAATATAGTTAGCCACCCCGGCAATTCCTAGCATAAAAATTAGTATTTTGTTGCAGAAAGAGCATCCAAATCCCAAATAACTTGCAAACCAGCCAGTTGTAACATAGACATCACAAGCAATATTATTATTTTTATGGTATATATGCAAGCTCATGTAAGTTCCCAGAAGCAGTGATGTTAGAATCAGGAATAGATAATCAAGAAAACTTATAGGTATCATTCTGGCAAAAAATCTGTTAGGAATTACAACACTTACAACTCCAAAAATTATGATAAATAGGATAGTAAATAGGGCGGCATAACCAGTAATAGATAAAATGTCTGGACAATGTAAATTAAGGAGTTTTTTGTTTGTCATCATCATCAAGCTCGAGAACCAATGTTCCTATATAACCGCATTTTCTGCATTCATATTTTCCAAATTGTCCTCCCATGTAAAGCATGATTTCAGGAAGCCGGCAGTTTGGGCATATCAAAGTACTAATTTTATGTTTCATCTTAAGAAAATATTTTTTATGAACTGCTCTCCTTGTAGGATAATATCCTGCACATAAGTTGTTTGTAGGGCATACTGGTTAAGCCTGTACAAATAATCATTGAATATTAAGAGTCCTATTATTATCAAAATAATGCCTGAGATAAGATAAGTTGTGTGTATCTGTGTTTTCCTTCCGAAAAAATTAAGCTCCAGGCTTTTTCCTTTTATTATGTTCCAAAATTTCTTGTTTTTTAGCTTATCAAGATATAATGATATTAAAAGCAGGGGCACAAATAACCCGAAAGAATAGATAAATAAGAGAAACATTCCCTTTAATATTGTGCCTGATGTTGCTGATAGTAACAGTAAGGATGCAAGAATAGGGCCGATGCATGCGCTCCATCCTACTGCAAATAGCATCCCAAATATTATGTTTCCTAGTGGGGTCTTTCTTTTCAAACCAATATTAAATTGTAGTCCGGAAAACCCTTTTCCAAATATTTCAAGGAGGCCAAACAAAATGATAGTTGCACCCGCTGCTTTTGTAAATAATTCCCTGTGTTCCCTGAATAGATTACCTACAAACGTTGCGCCCATGCCAAATATTGAGAATACTATAGCAACACCTAAAAAGAAAAACAAAGTATTAATTACTACTTCTCCTTTTTTTACCTTAATGTTGCTGGCAAAGTAGGCAGAAAGAACAGGAAGGCAGCATGGTGATAAGAAGCTCAGGATACCTGCTAAGAAAGCCAGAATCCCTAAGACAATGAAACCTGCATTTGAAAATTCATCTTTAAGTTTAGGGACATCTGATAAGGAATAATTCGTCTTAGGATTAAGTAAATCATGCAGGGAAAAAATCTTCTTATTGTCATTTACAACTTTATCAATCTCCGGCAAGTTTTCCTGATATATAGCAAGTAATTTTTCATCTTTTACAAGTTCAGACGCCTTCATTGTGAAATAAGTGTTATCCAGACCTCCTGATTTTTGCAGCAGCATTCCTAGTGTCTTTAGGCCTGCTTCCAGGTATCTTAAATCTTTTTTAACAAGATAGAGCCTTAGCATTGAATAAGAATAAACAGCATTCTCTTCATAAGGTTTTGATAAATCGACTCTTTCATTTGGCGCATAATAGCCTGTGTCTTTGCTGTTTCGATTGAAAAAGCCGCCAGACTCCCAATCATACAAATTATCTAAGGAATAGCCTGCTATTTTTTCAGCTGATGACAGATAATTCTTATCACCTAAAGATTCATATCCCTCAACAAAAGCAAGAAGTACCCATGAATTAGATGTTGCCTGCCCTGTTAAAAAAGCCAATTTTCTTTCATAATCAAAATAATAATATGCCCCTTCCCCACCAATCATATTGTCTTTTAGAAAGTCAAGGCTCTTTTTTGCTATTTCACGATGTCTTTCATCTTTTGTCCTATTATACAATTTAAGAAAAGCTACAATCATCATAGAATTTGAATCAATATTTCTGGTTTTATCTATATACGGCTGTTTCAGTTTGGCTCTTTCTTCTTTGAGTTCTCCAAAGTATATTTCTTCCATATGCGCATCCTGGCTTGAATAAAATCCGCCTTCTTTATCATACATCTTACTTTGCACAAAATTGACGGTTCCATCAAGAGCTGTCTTAACTCTTTCATCTTTTGTTATATCGTAAAAATCAGTGAGAAAGAAAATGAATTTTGCCTGGTCGAAAAGCATCTTTTCATAATGAGGTGAAGTCCAGTCTCTTTTTGTGCTGTACCTGTGGAAACCTCCTTCAACAGGATCATAAAGATGATATCTCACATTTATCTCAGATAGGTTTGTATATAAATTGTCGAAAGTAGTTTTTACATAGCCCAAATAAATCTTATTTCCTGTCTGCGCATATTTTTCAGCAAGGAATTTGTATGCAAGAGGAGATGGAAATTTCTGCCCCTCTCTTTCTTGAGGGAGGTTACCGATGCCAAATCCGCCATAATACTGGTCAAAGCTTTCCTGGAGATATTGCAGATAATTATTTTCCTGAACTAAAAGCTGCTGTTCTGTAGGTACTACTCCAGTTAAATTTTCATATTTGACCTGGATTGAAGCTTGTGAGAAAGATTGATTCCTTAGGTAGTTAACTGTGCTTTCAAGATAGGTTCTCAGTCCATGAGGGTCTCTTGGCCCGCTAAAACCCTGAATTCTGACCATATTCGGTGTAAATATTGTTGTAGAAGGCCAACCTCCCTCAAGGTATTTTTTCGTGATATCCGGCCTCTTGTCAGAGTCAACAAAAACAGGGATGAAATTTTCATTGATGTAAGGATATAATGAAGGGTTGTAAAGATAATCTTCACTTTCATATACATGGCACCAATAGCACCATGCCGGAGCAGATATGACAAGATAAATAGGCTTTTGTTCTCTCAAGGCTCTGTCAAAAGTCTCAGAAGTATAATCCTGCCAGTTTATTAGATGGAATAATTCTTCAGATTTTTCTCTTGTGTATTTTGATTCGGCAATAACCGGTAGCGAAAACAAGAGTAGAAAGAGAAAAGAAGTTATAACCAGTTTCCTTTGCATCCGTCTTTTACCCCACTATCAATTTGCCTCTCATCCCGCCGTGCCCAGACCCGCAGGGAATATTGCAAAAATAGTCGAAACTGCCTGATTTATCGGCTACAAATTCTACAATCTCCTCCTGCCCAGGCGATACTGGCCCTGCTGAAATTCCAAATTCGGGGATAGCAAGCCCATGGGTTCCTGAGCTGCTTGTGAATTTAATCTTTACCTTATCTCCTTTATTGATTGTCACCTGAGATGCCGTAAATCCGAAATTGAAGGCATCAATCGTCATTTCCACTGTTTTACCGCTACCTGATTCTTTATTGCCTGGAGTAACTACTTTTGTCGTTGTGCAGCTTGCTAAAATCAATATAAAAAATGTCACAAACACAATATTTATTTTTTTCATTTTACACTCCTCCGCTATTTTTCAACATTAAATGTTGTCATCATACCTGACTCCAGGTGCTCTGCAATATGGCAGTGCATCATCCATTCACCTGGGTTTGAGACATCTACAAGTATGTCAATGGTGCTACCGACAGGAACAAGGGCTGTGTCTTTCCAGACCATGTTATCATTAGGTTTTCCATTCTCACTCAAAACTAAAAACCTTTGGCCATGAAGATGTATCGGGTGTTGCATGGGATGGAGGCTTTTTGGATTGTTAACCAGCCTGATTTTTACCTTATCTCCGACTTTAGCTGCCATCATAAATTCCATGTTGTTCTTTTCTGTATCATTGTTATGAAGCTGCCATTTTACATCACTTGAATCATACCTTGCATTCATCTGCTTCATATCATCTTCCCACTCAATCTTCTCATCCTCGCCAGCATCGTCAATTACTTTCTTCAGGCCTGTGATATTTACTGTCAATTCAATTGTATAATCAACCGGCTTGTCAAAATATTGCTTAAATCTCTCTATATCTCCTATAATCTCACTGTTTTCCTTTAGCTGGAAAAATACTGAGGAATAATCATTTTCAGTAGATTCCTGGCTAACTTTTATTGTGCCAATGTCATAAGTAAAATGAGGATTTATATTCTGTATTTTATATTCTCCTGTCGTATCAAAATAAACTTCCACTGTATATCTTTCTGCAGGCGCTACAACAACGCTCCTTACATAAGTTTCTCTTTCATACTTTCCGAGGTCACTTCCTATAAGCTTCATTCTTGCGCCTGAAAATGAAACATTAAAAGGTCTTACATTGGCGATATTAGTTATATAAAACCTGATTGTATCTCCTTTTTTCACATCTAATTTATACTTAGTGTCTCCATTCATAAGCATCACGTTCCCGAATCTTCCCATGATGGCAAAGTTTGCATTTTCTGAGCCAAATGGTGCAAGAGAATTATTTTGTATGAATATGTCATCTAGCATGAGCAGCTCTTCCGTATTTACAGGGTTGTAATAATTTTTGCTGGGCATAACGATAACATTTCCTGCAAGACCTCCTTCCTGTTGGATATCTTCCCTTATATGAGGATGATACCAGTATATGCCTTCATCAGGAAAATAGAGATTGTATATGTAATTTTCTCCTGGCTTTACAGGCTTTTGCGATATCCCTGGAACGCCATCATCTTTTACATTCTGCCTCAGGCCATGCCAATGAATTGTCGTGTTCTGGTCAATATTGTTCTGAAAGTCAACTTTAATCCTGGAGCCTTTGTCAACCTTAAATGCTATTCCTGGTATCATTCCATTGTATGCATACATCTTATATTTTACTCCGTTTATCTCTTTTACAACAATATCTGCCGTCAGTGTAATCTCACTTCCGTTTTTCACATACATTATTGTGGATGACTTGGCAGGAGGTAAATTTGATATTTCTATGCCTTCCCCTATTTCAAAAGTCTTCTTTACCGTTTCAGCCTTATCTTCAACCTTTGTTTTTGTTTCTTGTAATTTCTCCACAACTTTAATTATGCCGTTTGACATCTGCATTGCGCAGCTGAAAGGAATTTCTCCGGTCTTGTCAGGAGTAAACTCAAATACATTCTCGCCAGCTTTGAGTTCTGTGCTAATACCATATTTCGGTATTGTAAAATATTGCACGCAGCCTTCTGCCCTTGTGCCATCAACAATGAATCTGACAGGTTTTCCTGCCTCAACTGTAAGTTCAGATGGGACATAATCTATCCCTTCAACAGACATCCTGATTTCTTGGTAGTCTTGGCCGGTGCCTGTATTTTTAGGATTGTCTGGATTTTTGCCAGATAGCTGGTTGCTGCCTAAATAAAGAATAATTGCTGCTATAGTAATGATGAGGACTATAACCCATTTGCTGCTATGTTTTTTCACTGGTAATCACCTTTAGAGTTTTAAATTAAAAATATCAACGAGTCCATCTTCAATTTTAAAGACAAGCTCTGTAAGCGAGGGAGCTAATAGCCTTGTAAAGCTGAAGTAAGATTCAAGGATAAGGAAAATTCCAAACAATATAAACATTAGAGAGCTTATCAAAACAGTTGAATGCAGGTATAGAGTCCTGCCAAAGATATTAAATTCAAACAATCTTCCCCTGAAGAATTTCATCAATTTAGAGTCTCTCGGTATTTTATTGAATGTCATTGCCATAATAAAAAGCGGAAGGACTAGCCCGAAAGAGTATGCAAACAATAAGATTCCTCCGCTTAATGCGGTTGATGTGTTTGCTGCAAGAATAAGGACAAATCCAAGGACAGGGCCAACGCACCCAGACCAGGTAAGTCCCACTGCCGAACCAAACAAAAATGACACAAGCCCGTTATTCTGGGAAGCTTGCATTTTCAGGAAATCGAAATTTTTTCCAGACAATGTCAAAAGGCCAAAAATGATAAACAAAGTCCCTGAAACTAACATAAGCTGGCGCTTATAGATGATAACAAGGCTGCCGATGCTCCCTGAAAAGATACCAAGGATTGTGAGAATAACTGCTATTCCAAGCGCAAAAAGTAATGTGTCAAGCAGTAATTTGTTTTTTGACGTTCCCGGATAAGCAAAATAGGCAGGCAGGAGCGGAAGGGTGCAGGGAGATAGGAAGCTAATCAAGCCAGATAAGAAAGAAGCAAAAATGTAAAAAATAAAGCTAAGCATAGGACTCACAAGACATTCATTGTTCCCTTGTACATCCCCATGCTGCATGTATATACAAATGTGCCTTTTGTGGTTGGGGTGAATGTATATTCCTTATTCTTTTCAAAATTTGCATTTATTCTCAGCTGTGGCTGGCTTACATACATTGCGCATCCTGCTAAAGTGCCGTCATTCTGGATTGTTACTGGCTTACCATAAGCCAAATTAATAACCTTAGGGTAATAGTTTCCTCCTTTGAGACCGATTTTAACGACCTGAATGCCGTCAGTGTTGCCTTGCACTGCATTTACATCTAGATTACTACTATCTTTTTTGATTTCTTGTGACTGTAGTGCAAAGCCAGAAGGCATATTCCTTACTGCTATAACTACAGCAGAAAAGCCTAGAACTATAATCAAGAACACAAGCGGCGTATATTTATTATCCATAATGGTTCCTTTTTTTCCTTTCATTTTTTCACCTTTGTTTTATGTTTTAATAGACAATGCAGCTATTTCAAACTACTGTTACATAATCTGAAACAATATTTAAATACTACTGTAACTTCATAAGATTTAAGTAGGTAACATAAAGTTAAGATTAAAATGAAGCAAAAAGATTTACGGCTGTATCATAATATTGGCTTTGGAGTTTTAACTTTCCTGCTTATAGCAAGTTCTGTTTTTGCAATAGTTACATATTCCAATAGAGATATATACAACACATCTCCATTATTCATGTTAGCTATTCAATATCACATTATTATGATATTTTTGATTGTTGTCAGTGTTGCATTTGGTTTTTTTTGGTCTAATATATCCTACGGTGAAATTTTGAGGCAGAAAAAGGATTCAAAAAGCATACTTGAAATAGTCATGCTTTTCCTGAATAATGAAGAAAGAGAAATAATCAATTTTCTTGTAAAAAATAATGGTGTTACAACGCAGACTGAAATTTCAAGGCTACCAGGGTTTAGCAGGGTAAAAGCATATAGAGCACTTCAAAAAATGAGAGAGAAGAGATTAATTGAAGTTACACCGCATGGGAAAGTAAGGAAAGTTTTATTAAAGCAAAATATTTATGAATCAATATTAGAAAACTAGAGGATTATTAATGAATCTAAAAGAGATAGGGTTTGCTATTATTTTTGTCGGCATACTTGTTGGTATCACAACAACCGTATTAAAAGTAAAGGATGATGCATATATCAATATGATAATAGACAGGAATAATGGCTCATGCTTCCTTGAGGATGGCACGTGCCTTCATGCTCCTCAAACTATTATCCCCTTCCTTGCTGGATGGCTTATATCTCTAACATTGGGTGTTTTTGGTGCTTATTTAGTGATAGTCTCCAGAAACAGGAAAAAAGAAGATACGCCTGAAATAGTACATGCTAAAAACGAAGAGACTATAACTTCCATATCCATTCCAAAAGACCTCAACCCAGATGAAACTCTCCTTTTTAATAAGGTAGTGGAGGCAGAAGGGACAATTTTCCAGTCCGATCTTGTTGAAAAAACAGGATTCACAAAAGTCAAGGTAACAAGAATCCTTGATAAGCTGGAAGGAAGAGGACTAATCGAAAGAAAAAGAAGAGGCATGACAAATGTTGTCATCCTTAACCATAAAAGATAATTTCTAAGCTATAGTTTAGTGCTTTTTCATCCTTTTGAAACCATCAGAAATTTTTTTAGTCGTGAATGTTTCACTGATGAAACTAGTTTCATACAACACTTAATAAGGTGTTTCAAATTCACAAATTACAGTTAAAACAAATCCAAAATAAAAATATAAAGGTGAAAATGTGAAAAAATTAAATTTAAACGTTGTAGGGATGCATTGCAAAAGCTGTGAGATACTTATAATAGATTCATTAACTGAATCTGGAGCAAGCAAAGCCAGTGTGTCTCATAAAGACGGAAAGCTTGCTGTTGAATATGATGAGTCAAAGCTTGATGAATCAAAGATAAAACAATTAATTGAAAATGAAGGCTATAAGGTGACATAAATGGAAGCAAAGATTTATGTTCCTGATATTGAATGCGACAGCTGCGTAAAACTTATAACAAAGAAACTAAAATCCACTCAGGGAGTAGACTCTTTTGACATAAAGAAAGACTCTTTAAATGTAAATTATGAGGAAGCCCTAGTAACGCCTGATAATATTATAAAAACAATCCAAAATGCAGGGTTCAGGGCAGGAACAGAGCCTTTTGAGAGAAAGACACTTAATGAAAGAGTAAGAGATTTCAAAGAGAACAAAGACAAATATGTGATTGAACTGACAGGAATAAAGTATGTAATTTATGCATTTTTACTCCTTAGTGGGATTGAACTTTTAGCTTACTATGGCTTCCTAAAAAATATTCCGAATTTCTTTGCAAACTATGCCTGGTGGTTGCTTTATCTTAATATTAGTATAGTAGCCCTCGGAGCAGCCATCTGGCATTTCCTGTCATATAAAGCCAAGATAACATGCATGGTCGGGATGATGATAGGCATGACTTTCGGGATGCAGGCAGGGATGATGCTTGGAGCAGTAATGGGAGCAACAAACGGGTTTTTTGCAGGTGCAATGATAGGAATGATTGTTGGTGTCACAGTAGGTATAATAACCGGCAAATGCTGTGGAATAATGGGAATAATGCAGGGAATGATGGCAGGCCTTATGGGTGGCACAATGGGCCCTATGATAGTACTTATGATGTTTTCAGACCACCTTTTGTGGTTCATGCCGTTTTACATGATAGTCAATGTCATGATACTTGCAGGGTTCTCATATATGATGATTGAAGAAGTTGCAGAGGCCGAGAAAGTTGAAAAAACACCTATAGATTTTTTGACATTTGCATCAGGATGTTTATTATTCGCTTTTGCAATGATAATAATAATGATGTACGGGCCAAAATCCCTATTTATACTGTAAGGAGGTAAAAAATGAAACTAAAAGAAATAATGATAATGTCTGCCATTCTAATCGTGGCATTGGTTGTGATTGTTTCTGCAAGAAATATTGCAGATGGGACAACATATGGAAGCTATAGCTTTAGCGGTATTAACACAGTGAGCAATACCAACAATAATCAGAATGCTAACCTAGAGGTTCCAACGGTTCAAAATGGGGTGCAAAAGGTGGCACTGAGCCTAGTAAATGGACGATATCAGTTATCACCGCCAAACCTAAAGAAAGATGTTCCTGTAAGGATGGAAGTTGACCTTAGTAGTGTGACTGGATGCATGACAAGCGTAACCATTCCAGGGTTTAATGTAAGAAAATACGTCTCTCCTGGAGATAATATAATAACATTTACACCGGATAAGACAGGAACTTTCCAGATTGCCTGTTCTATGGGTATGGGAAGAAATACGTTCAATGTGGTAGATGAAACTGGAAATGTTGGAACATATGTCGAGTCGGCCAAAACTGCAGGAGGCTCATGCGGCGCAGGTGGTGGAGGCTGCGGATGCGGCGGAGGGGCAAAACTTTAATTTTATTTTTTTATTCAGTAATATTTAAATATATGAACAACTATTCAACTAATAAAATGGCAAAAATTAACAGAAAGATAATAAAATTTTTCGAGATGCTCTCTGACGAGACGAGACTTAAGATATTATTAGCTATAGCAAAAAAACCAGCTACAGTGAATGATATCCATCATGCTGTAGGAGATCTTACTTTGTCGGCAATATCTCACCAGCTTAACAGCATGGCCAACCTGAATATTGTTGTAAGTGTAAGAAAAGGGAGAGAGAAATACTATTCTCTTTCAGACGAATACTGCTGGTGCCCGTTAAGGGATGTATTCAGCAATATAGGAAATAAAACAGTATGCCCTCATTGCGCTGAGATACGGAAGAGGGGAGGATCATTGATATAAAACCTCAATAAAAAAAACAAGACACAAAGGCGAAAATATGAATAACTCAATTGAAACAAGGAGAAATCCAGGAAAAGATGCCTGTGCTCAAAAACACGGTCTTCTTGACTCTATCAGACATAATCATATGAGTATTATGTTGATATGCTGCCTTGTCCCTATAGTTATGGGCATCTCCGTATATTTTTTTGGCATTAGCAATAATTACATGACATGGATGATATTATTGCTCTGCTTGCTAATTCACTTCTTCATGATGAAAGATATGCATAAATCTTAAAACCGAGGTAAATAAAACTAGGAAGAGGAAGATTACACATTTAAATAAAACAAATCAGGTGCAAACTATGAAAACAAATGATGAAAATAAAAAAGAGAATTATCTGAAAGGAAAAGAAGTTTCAATTATTCTTACTATTATTGTCATGGTAATAGGTAGCTTTCTTTATTTCGGAATCGATGGGATAGGAAATTCACTGATGATGGGAGGAATGAAAGTCAATCCTGATTTTTTTGATGGAATAAGGCTCAAGGTGGCATTCAATGATGAAGGCCAGATGAAGGTATTTGCTAATGTCCAGAATAACAAAATCTCAAAATTAAGGGCGGAGATGGGGAATCCTATACCTGAAGAGAATTCAATGGTAATCGGTTATGAAGAAGCCATGATGATGCAAGATGAAGAGCTTTTCAAGGAGCCAGGGGATTCGCTAGATGGTTTTTTTGGAATCAGAACCAAATTAGAAGGAATTCTTAGAAGCTCAGGAGGAATAGTAGATTACATGCATTTCCTTAGCGTATCGCAGTTTGAAGCTATCCAAGAACGGGAGAACAAGGCATTTATAAGGCTCAGTGAGGATAAATTACCAAAGCTGTTTTATCAATATAAATTGGAAGATGGTTTTCTGAACAAAGCCGAATTTGAATCAGGAGGCATGGGAGGCTATGAAACTCATTCAATTGGAGGAGAGAAGTTTTACCCTATTGTAATAGGCTCCAAAGAAGCAGAGATGATGAAATCAGAAAAACTGTTCACAAAAGTCGGAGACTCGATTAGTGGTTTCTTCGGGAAGAATGTAATAATCTCAGGAATCCTAAGTGAAACGAATACAACGAGGGACTTTATCCATTTTACCCAACTTAGCGTGGGAGAGATATAGGTGATGAAAATGAAACGAACAACATTAGACATAACAGGAATGCACTGTGCCAGCTGCTCAACCTTGATTACAAGAGGCCTCTTAAAAAAAGAAGGAGTCAAAGAAGCCAATGTAAATTACGGAACTGCAAAAGCCACTGTACTATATGATGATACAAATATGTCAGATAATGACCTAATAGCTGTTGTGAAAAACAAAGGGTACGGCGCATCTGTTAGCGACGGGAAAATCGATCCTGAAAAGCAGGAGAGGATGCAGAAGAAAGAGATTAAGGAACTTAAGGATACTTTCATGCTCAGCTTGATTTTCACAATTCCGGCATTCATAATTGGAATGATTTTGATGCCACTAAACATATTTATAGTTCCATATGCTGATTTTATTCTGTTCTTGCTTGCAACGCCAGTACAGTTTGTTATAGGTAATCAGTTTTATAGAGGATTTTGGTCATCACTTAAAAACAAGACTGCAAATATGGATTCACTGATTGCTATAGGAACAAGCGCAGCATATTTCTTTAGCATCTATAACATTTTCTTCAGCCCGGAAAATGGGCAGTATTTTGAGGCAGGCGCTATAATCATATCATTAGTAATTTTAGGTAAATGGCTTGAAGCAATCGCAAAAGGCAAGACAAGTGAAGCTATAAAAAAACTTATGGGACTTACTCCTAAGACTGCTACTGTCATAAGGGATGGCAAAGAACAGGTAATTAACATTGATACTGTGGTTTTAGGTGATGTCTTGATTGTAAAACCTGGAGAGAAAGTCCCGGTTGACGGCCAGATCATTGAAGGAATGACCTCAGTTGATGAGAGCATGATAACTGGAGAGAGCATGCCAATCGAGAAAAACAAAGGAGATAATGTTGTAGGAGGAACCATAAATAAACATGGCAACTTCAAGTTTGAGGCAACAAAGATTGGAGAGAACACAACATTAAGTAGAATTATCAAACTGATTGATGAGGCACAAGGAAAGAAAGCACCGATTCAGAGGTTCGCTGATAATATCTCATCTTACTTCGTGCCTATTGTGATTTTGCTTGCAATAATCACATTTTCAACATGGATTTTATTAGGTGAAGGTTTCGCATTTGCACTTCTGACTTCAGTAGCTGTATTAGTGATAGCATGCCCTTGTGCGCTAGGCCTTGC
>Ga0247727_10014361_pt1 | contig 13174 bp, 12 predicted proteins | sample WisWelCaveWW1625_FD_202498 | JGI IMG/M metagenome (GOLD analysis project Ga0247727, IMG submission 202498) | Biofilm microbial communities from Wishing Well Cave, Virginia, United States - WW16-25 | ecosystem: Environmental > Aquatic > Deep subsurface > Groundwater > Cave microbial mat | place...
TTCGTTGAGTAAATGAATAAAAACAGATTCTTTTGTGGTAAGAGAAGGGCCGGTGGTTTAGTGGTATAACGCCGCGTTCGCAACGCGGATGTCGAGGGTTCAATTCCCTCCCGGTCCACTACTTTGGTGTCCTTTTTATGGTTCCAACACAAATGGTGATTAGAATTGAAAATAACAAGAGAGGAACTGGATCGTACGGAAGATGAGTCAGTCCTAGATCTGTTTACACAGGGAATAAGGGCCGAAGCTACAAGAAAAAAATACACTAGAACTCTGAAAAAGATCCTTTGCGAGGTTTTTGAGGACGTTTTGGAAGGAGACTTTGAGACAAGAGCTGCCCAACTGGTAAGGATGGCAAAGGAAAATCCCGATTGGGTAAAGGATTTGCTGCTAAACCTTTCAAAGAAACTAAAACAGAGAACCCAGTTACCAAAGGATCACGATGAGTATCTTAATCCCTCATCTGTGGAAAGTTACTTCAAGCCAATCAAAAAATTATTTGACATGAATGATGTTACCATATCCTGGAAAAGAATCTACACTACACTTCCTGAATTGGATAATATCTCAGTTGGCAGGGGATGGACCAGACAGGAAATCCAAAGGATGCTAAACTTTGCAAACGGTACAATGGACAAGACGATTGTACTTTTTGCTGCAAGCTCTAGCATAAGGAGTGGTGCTTTTGAGCTTAGTTGGGGAGACGTTACTCCCATCTACAAAGTCGACGAAGAGCTAAAGCTCGAAATTACCGAATCAGAGGAACCAAAGTCCGTTGTTGCTTGTGCGATGCTTAGAATTTATCGTGGTTCTAACATGCAGTATCCAGCCTTTATCACTGCTGAAGCATATGATTCACTGCAACACCACAAACAAGAATGGACTAGACAGGTGGGAAGAGCGCCAGAACCAAAAGATCCCATCTTCAAAACGGAAGGCAACCTTCCAAGAAGAGCAAGCTCGGCTGCAATCAAAAAACGTGTTGAGCGAATGGTAGAAAAGGCACAACTAAGAGTGCCACTACCCAAGGGACAAAAAAGACACGATGTACCAATCATGAATGGCTTTAGACGATTTTGGAATAAAGTAAGCAAAGAGACCTTGTCAAGGGATTCACCTCTTGCATCTCTTATCAAAAAAGAATACATGATGGGGCACGCCGGTCTTGTAAAGCTTGACCGCAACTATTTCAAGACACATACACTTGAGCTTGCAGAAGAATATCTGCTAGCTGCTCCAGACCTTACAATCTCTGATGAATTCAGATTAAGACAGGAAAATTCAAAATTAAGAAAGGAACGAGAGCAATATCAAGACAGCAATGTCATAAAACAACTGGAAAAAAGAATTGAAGAGCTGGAATATGGAAGGAATGCAAGGCATGCCCAATTCTTCAAAGACTTGGAGAGAAACAATGGAGGCAATGCAAAACTGATTTTAGGGCTTTTTCATTTTATGTTTGAAACTAGCGCGCCAGAAGAAGAGAAGGTAATTGCTTGGAAGAAATTCCAACAATCAAAAGGAGAAGGGCTGCAAGAATTGTCAAAATTCCTTGAAGACAGCACCCCTAGACTAAAGAACTTGTTTTCTACTAATGCTTAATGCAAGTAACAAAAATTTAACATATACCAACGCAAATTGAGTTAATAATTTAGTTCTAATTCTAACCAGCAAACGAGTTTATTGGCAAACAAAAAAAAATAGAAAGCCTCCGATTTGTGGCTAAAAATCTGACGCCTATCTTTGCCTGAGCTATGCTAGAAGCTAACGAAACACATTCTAATTACGAAGTTTAAATCAATTCAGAACTGTTATGGCAGCCTTAATTTTCTTTGGCGCGGGCGCATCAACACCATTTGGATTACCTACTATGACAGAAATGGTAGATAAATTTGAAAAACATCTAAAGGATGAAAATCGTTCTGAACGTTTTTTTTATGAACAGATTAAACAGAAGCTTTTGAAAGGTTATGATTCCTCTCAAGTAGATATTGAATCAATGTTTTCGGTTATTTCAGGAATAGCATCAGAAATTAATCCAAAAAAAATGGGCCCCTTCCCATATTATTATATCAAAAGACTTTCAACAGAACATGATTTTTCTACACAAGAAAAAGAAAGTGCTAAAAAATTAAACTTGTTACTTGAAGAATTTGTAAAAAAGGAATGCAGATTTACTGGAACAGAAGAAGACTTGTTAAAGATATATCAAGAATCATACGAGCCTTTTTTTAGCGATTTATTTGGAGTTAGCTACGACAAAGGAAAAAAAGCTGACTATCCTATACCGATAGGATGGAAGGCATATACAACTAATTATGATATTATTTTTGAAAATTTTTGGAATGAGTTGTACTCAATAGTGGATTTTTTTGATTTTGCAAATTCCAATATTCCAACTTTTAATCGTTACAAAAATCTAAAAAACGGATGGCAAACATTTGTTAAACTTCATGGTTCAATAGATTGGGAAAAATTAGAAGACAATAAAATTATCAAAATTTCTTCAACAACATTTACGAGAACTAAAAAAAGAGGCGCAGCAATGTTATATCCAATTCAACAAAAGGATCTTTACTTGAATCCTTGGATGGTGTTATTTGATGAATTTAAAGAAGGACTTCTAAAATGTCAACACTGGTATTTTGTAGGTTATGGATTCAATGATTTGTTTATTTTTGAGATAATTAAAGAAGCATTGACTAATGAAAAGAGATTGATTATAATCAATCCTAATGCAAAAAAACTGAAAGAAAAATTTCCAAAGGAATTTCATGATAAAATTATGATATGGCCAATAAAATTTGGTGGGAAATATTTTAAAAAAGATTTTAAGGATTTTGCAACTAATAGAAGAACTATTGAAGTTGAAGTAGAGAGCACTGCAACGAAAATTGGTCTAGATTTTCCAGCTAATATGGAGGGTACAGTTATGAAGACAGCAGTCATAAACCAATTAGACGTTGTTCATCATGATAAAAAAAGTCGTATAGAGATTTATTCCTCAAATAACACTACGAAGAAATTTTTATTTGAATCGCAAATATCTGGTTTTTTAGATGTTACTGATTATTTTGAAATAGAAACACAGCTTCTAGTTAACGTTCCAATTCATATAACTATTAAAAATCAAGGAAGAATTATTCATGTTTGTACTCTATCCTCCCACCAACACGATCCATATGATGGAGAGTACAAAAGTACCACAAAGATTTACCATGACAGATTTTTCCCATAGAAATTCTCACTAAGGTAAAATTTATACTCAAAGTTCATGCCATCTATCTCTCACGTGTATAGGTCGATTTGCTTGATAAATTATTTTATTAATATTTTTTTCATGCCTAAAATTCAAATGAGTATCAATGGTATCGATCAGTAACTTTTCAAGTACTTTGGTCATGATTTCCAGTTCTTGAGAATAAGTGATTCCTTCATGGATTAACTGATTGCGTTTTGCATAAAGACGTGCAATTTTAAATTTTTCATATGACCTTAAATTTTGAATTAAAGTTTTAAACTCCTGTATTTCATTTGGTAGTAGTTCTTTTTGAAGTAAATTAACACATTTTCGTGCTTCTCCAGTTGTTTGTGGTTCTAACAAATCTAAATGCTCAAGAAGAATTGAATAATTCTTTTCCCAGCCAGTAAATTCTGATGTAGAATTTAAAAATTTCTTTAGCTTTGAGTGTTTTGTAATTGCTTGGGTTATTCCACTCAAGTAAACTTTGATGGCATACCCCGAATAACCTTTTCTCCAATGTATAGTTAATTTTGGTATGTATTTTAATAATTGATCAAGCTTTGAAATATTTTTAGGCTTTTTTTTGGGTAGTTGTTTTAAAATTAGCTGTTCAAGTGCAATCCAATAACAAACAAATTTTGCATGATCAGTCTCAGCCCAGTATCCTCTATGATACCAATCTAATGCACGAAATAATTGATTATTGAAAATTCTAGATTCTTTTGATAGTTGTTCATAAAATTTTGTTATTTTTTCGTAATCTGTATCAATTGACAAAGTTTCAAAATCGTCGTTTCTTGGCCCTCTTGAATGCCCTGCAAAAACTTTTGATTTATCAATTATTGTAAAGTCTATTGGAATTTGAGGTTTGAAGCCACGATGATTTTGTTTTGATGTAGAGGCATAAACGAGAGTATTCAATGCTTTTCTAACAGAGATATTAGCAGTTTTTATTGCTGAATATTGATCGGGGGCTTCTAGATCTATGTATGCTCTCGCACTATTTCTTTTACGTTCAATTTTATGCCTTCCAACTCTTGCGGTTTCATAGATTGAAAAATCACTTCGAAAATTTTCACCAATACTTATTTGAGAACCAGGAACCAAATCGAAACTTTGGCCTTCTCGATATTGCCATATTCTGGGATCATAAAATGTGACATTCTCTATTTGAAATGATTTTCCATTACAATCCATTCCGCCAATGAGACATATAACACGATATTCCGTATCTGGCTTAACAAATTCCTGAAATAGAGAATTAAATAATTTTTTAGCTTTTGATATTGATAAATCCGGAATTTTCGAAAAATAAGAGCCTGACAAGTTTTCAAAAAACTTATCATTCCTAATATTCTCAAATTCATTTTTCGTTACTTTTACTGTTTTTGAAATTTTGTCGTTCTGTATAGCCAATAAAGAATCATGAATAATCTCATCTGCACAATCTCTTGAAAATTGAATTATAGTACATTCAAACTTAAACTGGTCTATACATTGATTCCATTTTTTTTTAGTCTCCGTTAAAAAATAATTATTTGATTCATTGTTTTTAATAATATAATCAGCTAAACAGTCATAATATTTCCTCTTCAATTTTTTATTAAACTTTTTATTGATTTTTTGTGATATAATATTATTGTAAACATTAATGAAAGACCAGATTGCAGAATCAGCAGCAATGAAATTGAAATTTTCAAATTCGGATATTTCATTTGGTTTATAGACTGCTTCTTTAATAACAGAAGAAAAAGTTTTAGAATAATTATTTTGCGATAAATAATTAAGTATTTTTGGATAATCAAGACACTCAAAAATAACATTGAAGCATATTTTTTCTATGATTGTTTGTATAAACTCAGGAGCTTTCGTCTTCGATTTTCTACAAAGCTCCGCTGATAGTTTATTCCTATTTTTCCAATTTTGTTGTTTAAGAATTTGAATTACTGAATTATTATTTTTTAAGTCATGTTGTGCTTTTCCTGAAATTAAATATGTATGTGACTCCCACAGTTTATAGGAATAAAATAAGGAATTTAGAAATTTTTTATTAGACGAGGATTTATGCAGTTTTTTTGCATTTTTAATGGATTTGTTCAGTAATAATTCTAAAAGTTTTTTTGTTTCAGAACTTAATTCCTTATTTTTTTTTAGATTAGATAATATTTTACTTCTATTTTCATTGAAAAATTGTTTAACAAAGATATTTTTTGGAAGGGTTTTAAGATATTTTGATGAGAATCTAATTAGGAGAGAACGAACTAAATGGGTAAGTACAATATTAAGATCTTGTCTAGCATTTTGATTACCTAATAACGGAAATAACTCTTTTTTAACTCCACGAAAAAATTTCTGCATTTTGTATGATCTTCGAATATTTTCAAGTGTGGAATTGATAGATTTTATATCAATGTTAGCTTGAAGTGGATGAGCAAGTGAAATAATAGACTGTGGAAAACAATATGAAATGATCCTAGACTCAATCGATTTTTTCTTAACACTCTCATGTAGTATCTTCATTAACTCTTTGTTGAAACTTTTGTTTTTAATTTCCCCCTTATTTTGATAATAATCATGTAAATATTCGATAATATTTATCATACTTATTCCAAACAAGAAATCTTCAGGTTTTTCTAACCATCTCTCCCAATCTCTATCAAACCATGCTAATGTGATTAAATTATTTGACATGATTTAGACTGGTTTATGTTTTAATAAAATAAACATTTAATCTAAAAATCACTTTCATGATTGTAATCTTCATCACATTGCAATAAATATTGTATTATAATTCAGGCAAAAAATTAAGTGTTTATGGTATGCCTCAGATCAATTTAAAATTGAGTTTCAAGAGTCATAAATAATGTCATGGGTTCCTATATTAGCCATTATATTAGGTGCCATTGGTGCATACGCTCTATCAAAAGACCAGCCTAAATGCCCAAATTGTAAAGCATTTGTATCAAAAAATTCTAGCCGATGTCGCCGTTGTGGAGCTCCACTAGGATGGACTTAAAATGTCAGATAATAGAGAAAAAATTCGTTCAGCGTTTGCATTGGCAGAAAATTATTCTTGGATATTCTATTTAGTGATTTTAGCACTTCTAATTCCTTTTAGGTTAGGTTGGATCGAAGCACAAGAAAGTATTATTGATTTTATCATTGCTATTAGCATCATTTCCATTACTGCTCAGGCGGTAAATAAACTAAAAAATAGAGATAATGATCACAAACCTTTCATTCGGTGTTTAAAATGCCATGCCAAGATTGATTCTGTTGGAGTTTGGCAATGTAAAAATATAGTAAACGGAAAAATGTGTGGTTGGACAGCAACATTTCCAGATGACAATTAAATATAAAAAAAATTTTGAAAGTTATGAGAATCTTTTGAACAAAAATGGATTTAAGACTTGCTGGTTCCATAACCATTGGGTTGTGGAACTTAACAGACTCGAAAATTATTTCATTGAACCTATAGGCATACCTTTTACCATGATATGGTGAGTTTTAACCACAATTTATGAGAATTTAATGATAAGAAAATGTATAAGATTGTAAGAGTTTGCAAGACATCCCTATTTTTTTGATTGAATTTGTGCGTAGCCGCACGAAAATTTGTACAATTCTTTGTGCGTAAAAACCAACTCTCACAAACTCTCGCAAACTCTCGTGCACAAATTTACTTCGAAAGGTCAATTACGAACAAAATAACTATCCTCATTTCTCAAACCAGTTTGTGCACAAATGGATTGTATAATCTTACTAGGATTATTAATATCAAGAATTTATCTGCAATTATTATCAAATTGTCTATTACATTAAATTTAAAAATTATAAGCAATAACCAGTGTCGAATTTTGCTTTCACAATATTTTCTATACTTTCTAATGAATTAGTAATTCTACGTAATTCATTCTCTGAAAAACTTCCGTATAATTCAATTAAAAGATTTGAATTAGGTGCATCGGTTATTACAATTGGTAGCCATAGATTAGATTCTGAAATGTCTCTTATTGTAATTCGTAAAATTTTTATGATCTTGGATTGAAGTGGTTTATCTTTCTCATAGGATATCTTCCAAGTACCCTTGCATTGAGAATCTGCAACAGTCTCATCCATAAGCTCCGTGTTTTGTTGTAACCCCCATTCCCTATCAACAAGTTTTTGTGCAGTTTGTGGTGTGGTACATGCCACAAGACTACTTGCAGAAAATTTCAAAACGAGAACATGATTATCAAAACAAATTACATCTATCATGTTAATTCCAATCTCTATTTGCTTTTTTGGTGAGAGCTTTTCTTCAATAACACGATCAAGTTTAGATTGATATGCTTTAATGTATTCTTCTGATATATCCGTTTCAGCGTTAATTGACATGTTTTTATCAAGTAAAATCACTACTGATATTGTGACAAGCAAAATGAATAAAAAATTTCTCAACATCATTAGTTAATATCAAACTATCATAATAAGGATTGAGTAGTATTCATAAATAACATATTATACATACATTGTATTTGTTTATTGTCAGGGAAATTCTCAATTATTATTTTTCCTATTTTATAAAATAAAAAGAGGGGTTGGTATGTTAATACCAATTTTGTCTTGCGTTCATTGTATCATCATCAGCAGGCATCCAGTTCTTGATATAATTTGTACATGTAGATGGAGTAGCCATGATGTTTGGTATGACATTGGTACAAGAACCGTGGTTAAATCCATAAAGATGAGTCACTTCATGCATTATTGTTCTTGCCATATCAGATGTCGTATGCTCTGTAAGGAAAGCTGGATGTGTGCCTCCTTGGGTGGGAACTGGAAATAATACACATGCTGTACCACCAGCTACGTCTTGCTTAGTAAATATGGCTAAAATATCAGCGCCACTGTACGTGCCACCGTTCCAACCAGATTCACTCCTTGCTTCATTAATGAGAATAGCGCAGTCAGTTGCTGTATCAACGGAATCCCATTGATATGCAGTAGAGACACTTGATAGGCCTATGCTTTGTTCCTCTCTAAAATATGGATCAGCGGATATCAATTTGTCATTAGCAGTACTCTGCCATTGAGAACCATAATATGTTCTGAATTCTTCATCTGCAGCTATCTTGAAATAAACAGTTACTAGAGACCTGGAGCTTAGATTATGGTTTATTCCACTTTGGGAGCCTATTACTCCATACACATGATTGTGGGTTGCAAGAGTAGTCATCCCATCAACAGTATACGTTGGAGTATCTAGCGTTGTCATTGACCAGGTTCCCCCTGATTGACTAATAGTTTTTACATAGGAGTTAGTGGCTTCCGCGGTTACTTTTCCACCAACTACTGGTGAACCATTCTTTTTTAGTGTTCCTGATATTGTGGCTGCTTCAGCTGATACAAAAGATCCCATTGTGACTAAAACGACCAGAGACGCAACGATTAGGAATTTTGTTACTTGGTACATTTTATTTTTCACCTAAATTGTTCAATGCTTTACCGAAGTATCTGAGGTTGTATATGTCCGAGCTTCCATCAACTTTAACAATTCTGAAATTGAAATCATCATCGCTGGTTAATTGTTTTAAAGACAAAGCAGACGATTCATCAATTTCTATCCATCTGTATTCATTATCTGCAATTCTTTGTAACCATGGTTGATTCTTTGTATCAATTTGTTTGAAATCTGAAGCTAATGGCGGGAGTTTGTATGCTTTTACATAAAATAGATCTGGTGACAGTGGTACTTCCCTAAATTCTATTTCATAGAATTTGGTAGTTCCATTGACATTGACACCAAAAGCATGGTTTTTGTCCTGAATGAAAGCAAAATAATCCTTTAGTTCCTGTTCAGATACTGATATCTCTCCATATTTAGTAACCTTTGATATCCAAGAATTACCATTAACATTAATCTCATGGTAATTAGCTGGATGTATGGCTATTGGATAAGCTACTAAAAATGGTGTGCCAGTTCTTGGTAGATCTATTGGACTTATGACATCGTCAGGTTCAATATCTACTGTTTGCATTGCACCAATTGCATCTTCAAGATTTGTAGTTGACATGATTCCTATTACTAGGATACCTGCGAACGCAATTAGACCGATTTTTATTTGACGTGATTTGATTGTCATTGCTATGTAGTTTTTAGATTTTGTTAATAAGACGTGCTCAGTCCTGCAAGACTCTTACAGCAATGAGCAACCTTTTTAAATTAACTAAATGATTGCGACATGCCATTCCGAAATTCTGAATTATTTCCTCTGTAATCTTCTATCAATTTTCGTTTGCAAAAGCTAATTCCCAATTCACTTAAACTTATGATCTCAGTTCTTTCTTCATCAAGATGTCTTCTGATAAGATCTAACATGTAAAGCCAGTCAATATAGAGAACACAGCTGTCATAACCCATATTTGATTTTCGTGCGAGTGTGGTTTTTCTCATTTTTCCTTCATTATACAATACATTCAATAGCTTTTTGATAATTTTCCAATCAATCCTTTTTAGTTCTTTTTTATTTTTTGTTTCTGATTTATTCAATTAATTGCCACTCCACACATTTCCAAATTTGGTAATGAAAATTCACAAAAATGAATATAAAACGTTACGTATGTTTTGTATGCACACTACTAGACAACATCAATTTTAGTTTTTATTTAAGATAAAACTCTAACAAAGTTAATTAACTGGCGTCACATGGCGTCACTTTGCATCATTCATTGAATTCTACAATCAAAACAGAATCGGCAATTGACTCATTGTCAATTGTTACTTTGAGTGATTGTAAAATTTTTTGTATGTAAAATTGCAAAAATTCTATCCATCCGTGTCCAAGTTCAGTTTCAAAAACAAGTCTGTAATGGTTTTCATCCACATCGTAATGAAACGTAAACCAACCGCAGTATTTGCCAAGAATTGTAAAGTATTCGTTTAGAACGTTTTTTGTATTGTATTCAAGGTCTAAAACTGTGAATAGATTTTTTACTGTCTGAATGCCACGAGTTTCAATTTCTTGCTTTTGCGTTAGGGTCAGCTTGTCAAGTATTATGGAAAATAGAGTTTGAGACATTGTTATGCTAGGTAATGCATTCATCCGAATATCAAAAATAACGTTTTTGCGGAGGATTTTGGCAATTATAGAGTTTAATGAAGCGTCTTTTTTGTTCGCTTTTTCTTTTAACGCCTTTAGTATGTCGTCTGGTATACGTAATGTAGTTCTTGTACTTGGGACCAGATTTCTTGTTCTCCTTTAATCAATAGAACAATGTTATGTATCAAAGTGGTAAAACGTATGTGTGTGCCCTCTGCACAGCCTTTGTCAATTATACATTGACAAACGCTTGTGGATCAATTTTCTATTCATGTAATTTAAAAATTTACGAATTATATCGATCTGGTTTTCTTAGTAGGATAATCTCTACAGGATTATCCAAAGTACGCTTTCATCGTACTACCAACAGCTAAACATTATCATTTACCTACTTCAAACTCAACATCTACTAAAACAAATGCCTCATTTACTTGATTTGCATCATAAAATGGCACTCGCAACATCACGCCATTAGAATAGATTGGTGTATTTCCATTTGGATTTCCAAAGACACTGGATTTTACCTCCATTGACTTTATTCCCTTGATTTCTAATCCCATAGGAGAAATAATCTCAAGAGCACGTTCTTTTGCGTTTTCAATTGCCTTTTGTGTAAGATCCTTTCTTACTAAATCTAAAGATTCAGCTGAATAGCTTAATGAGAAGCTCTCAAAATTAGCACCAGAATCCTTTATGGCTTTTAACACATTTTCAACCTCTTGATAATCAACCTCGATTAACAGCTGGGTTTGCGATGTAAACACACTTGAATAAGCTGATGGCCAATATGTTGGATTAAAGTTGACAGTTCCTTGCCTTGCATTTGCATCTTCAAGCTGATAAGCAGACAATGCTTTGTTTAGTCCTTCAACTTTATCCTGATACTTTGCAATTGCCCCATCCGTGTTATCAGGTGGCAGGTCAATTGTAGCACTTAGGCTTGCGTAGTAAACATATTCCTTAGGTTCCTTCTCTGGCTTGTCAGATTGCCCTTCCACTACTATGACTCTTCCTATCATCCAAGGATGAACCATACAAAAGTAATCATACTCCCCAATTGAATTAAACGTATATTCGAAAGTAGAACCTGACATGAACAAGCTACTGTCAAACATGCCATCAGGACCATCGTCTGGTTTTCCTGAAGTTACAGTATGAGCAGCGGTATCAAGATTTTCCCACAATACTTGTTGTCCAACAGTTACTACCTTTTCGTATGGCATAAAACATTCGTTATTAATTTCGCAGTTTGGCACCGAAGCACCCGAAGGTATCGTAATGGTACTAGTTCCACTGCTACTAACTGGACTGGTTTTTGGTTCTTTTTTGATTTGTAGATTATTTACCCAAAATCCATTATCTGTGATTATTTTAGAAACAGCAGTGATATCTTCGACTTTAATTTTTACTGGTATCTCAATATGAGCTGAGATTGATGACATATCAGGGGAACCGCTTGACCACTGAGGATTATAATATGTGTATCCGGTTGATATTGATACCTTATCATCGCCAACAGAGTTTTTGATGGAATTAATTACCTTGTCGACCTGGATTTTTCGTTCATCTTCAAGAGTATTAAACTCAGTTGGTTTTGTTACAATACTCACAGATAGTTTCGTTGCATCCTGGGGAATTTTTACAGAGCTTTCGCCTGATATCTTAATCGTTGTAAGACCTGATGATGAGCTCATCTTTTCGGCAATATCAGCTAATGGAGATTGAGAAAATGATACTGTAAGAATAAGTGATGATAGCGCAGCAAAAATCAAAACACTTGAAATTATAACAACCTTTTTGTTGTTAAGAAGCATTGATCCTCAGGATTTTACGCGGTCTAATTAACTTAGTGTACAATTGATAAGTTGAGCCTGTGGCTAAATCATATTATTCCAAATGTATAATCATTAGAGGATTATACAACGTTTTAGTGTGACACTTGAATTTTTCTATGCAATTCTACTTTTTGATTAAATTAAATGAATGACTCAAAAGATCTATTGAATTCGATCAGTAGTGTATATGCTACAAATGGCAGAGCTGTCTCTAATGCACATACTTATGGATATTACAAATCAGCACGCATGAAAACTTGTCATAAAGGATTGGCGATATGGTAAATAAACAAGTTGGAATAGTTGTTTTCACTGCAGTAGAAGTAGTAACTTTAGTTGTGTGGCTGGCACTTGCTTTAGCCGCTGACGATGTTCTTGAGAGTATCATAGCTGTGATAGTTCTAATAGTTGGATTTACAGTTGAACATCTCATAACCTTCAATGTTATCCATAAACGACCGCTGTTTGATTTTCGAGGACTTCCAGTTGGACAAAAGGCGGTAGTAAGCATAATTGAGACAGGAATATGGGTAGTGTGGCTTGTATTGGCCAGAATGGAGATTTTCGAGGGCTTTGAACATATCGTGGCAGGAGTTGTGTTAGCTGGATTACTCATTATAGAACATACCGTGTCCGATAATGTATTTAGACGAAAGAGACTTTTCGAAAGACTTGCCGACAAGCGTACAATTGGATTTAGTATTATAGAAGCAGCTGGTGCTGCAATTTGGTTAGCTTTGATAGACATTGACTTTGCAGTTGTTGGATTAGTGGTTCTGGCAGCTGCCTCATTTATAGAACATAACATGGCAGTTAATCTAGCTTTGAGAGATGATGCAAAAGTAAATACCGAAAGATCAGTTGGAGGAACATAATGAAGACCAGAATTCTGGATAATCCTGTATAGATTACCCAGAATTATCAATAAAACTTGTTACTTCAAAACTGCCATCTTTGCCAGTGTCTATTGCAGTCCAAACTGTAAATTGATCATCTTCGTTTTGCATTCTCCAAGT
>Ga0247727_10014362_pt1 | contig 13174 bp, 11 predicted proteins | sample WisWelCaveWW1625_FD_202498 | JGI IMG/M metagenome (GOLD analysis project Ga0247727, IMG submission 202498) | Biofilm microbial communities from Wishing Well Cave, Virginia, United States - WW16-25 | ecosystem: Environmental > Aquatic > Deep subsurface > Groundwater > Cave microbial mat | place...
TCAGGACACGCAGCAACAAGATCAGGAGCAAAGATGGTAGTTGTGAACGCCGAGTCAGTCCCAAACTTGCCACTTAACCGGCCCCGCCGGCGCACGTCGCTTGCCGCATTATTTGCGACCTTGTTTGCAACAACCACCGTCGCCGACGTCAACATGAGCCTGGACCGCAACCCGGTCCAGATCAACGAAACGTTCACCCTGAGTGTCAAGACCGATGAGGTCGATGCCGATGAACCAGCGCTTGACTTGCCTGACGGCATCGAACTGCTCCGCCGCAACACCATCAGCTCACGCTCGATTGTCAACGGCAAAATTAGTGCCGAACGCACCTGGCGCTACAGCCTCGTCGGCCGCCGCGTCGGCGAGTTCGTTTTTCCCGCGATCCACATTGGCCGTGACAAAGCGGCGCCATTATCGATAACGGTACGGCAAGCTGGCAGCGATGCTACGGCTGTTGTCGGCAATCAACCCATTTTATTGAAAGCCACCGTCGATCAGACTTCGCTGTTCGTACAGCAACAACTGCTGCTCACCGTGCAGTTGCTGCGCAACGTCCCGGTCCGTTTTGCCCAGCTCGCCGAGCCGCAATTGCAGACCCCTGCGCTGATTCAAAAACTCGGCAACGACAGCGAATACGACACCACTATCAACGGCGTCAGCTATCTGGTGATCGAGCGTCGTTACGCCATCTTCCCGCAACAAAGTGGCGAGCTGGTGATAAACCCGATCCACTTTCAGGGCGACGTCACCACCGATCCGCAGCAGACGCTTTTTGGCGCCTTCAACAGCTCGCAACCGGTCAACCTGCAAACGCAGGCGATCGTCGTCGCGGTGCAAGACGCCGTGCAAGGATCGCCACCATTGGAACACTGGCTACCGGCACAGCAATTGCGTCTGACCGATGTCATCAGTAGCGGTCCCTATCGCGCCGGCGAACCGCTCACCTGGACCGTCACGCTGACGGCTGATGGCGTTTTGCCGGCACAACTGCCCGAGCTCGCGCCAACGGCCTCATCGCTCTGGCGGGTTTATCCGGACCAGGCGCAGGACATGGTGCAGGTTATTGCCAGCGGCGTCCGCACCGTCCGTTCCCAGAAATTTGCGCTGGTGCCGTCCCAGCCGGGTGATCAGTCGCTGCCTGGATTGACTCTGCCATGGTGGCGCTTGCCCGACAGCAGCGCACAGGTGGCGACGCTGGAACCGCACACGCTGACCATTGCCGCCGATCCCAACCACAATGGCGTCCTCAATACCCGCGCGGCGCCCATGCCGGCGAATGCCAAGCTGCCAATCGAATCCGTTGCCACCTCGGCCGAACCGGCATCGAAACCTGGCACCGACGCCACCACGGACAGTGCGACATGGTGGCCGTGGCTGGCAGCATTGTTCGCTGCATTGTGGCTAGTGACTGTTGCGCTTTGGTGGTGGGCAAAATCGCGCGCCAAGCCGGACTTAAGTCAAGCCAAGGCTGAGCTAGCGACCAGCCCTGAAACGAGCAGTGTCCGGGCACTGACCGAGGCCTGCAAATGCCACGACGCCAGCGCCAGTCGCGACCACCTGCTCCGGCTGACCGCCGCAAGCAGCCTCAGCGCGCTTGCACAACAGTTCGGACAAGCTGGCGATAGCGATGCCGCAGTGGCCGTCCGGGAGCTGGATCACGCGCTGTACGGGCCGCCACCGCAACGCTGGCAGGGTGTTGCGCTGGCAGCGGTTCTGCCCCGACTACTGAAAAGTCTTCATCCAGCTAACCAGCCCAAACGCGAACCGGATCTGCCGCCGCTCTATCCAACGAACTGATTTGCCAGCAGCCTGCTAAAATGCCGAGCGAAAATCACTGGCTGCAATCGGCCACCCATAGCGCTTGAACATCGAGCATCACGGCGCCCCCTGCGAATCGAGCAGGACCGCTCCTCCCGCTGCCAAGGGGAGGCTGGTCAGCTCCTCCCCCTGCGAAGGGGGAGGTTGGGAGGGGGGTGAATTACGTGCAGCAGTTTCAAAAAACTTGCAGCTCCAAACAGCATAAAACCGGGGCCTGTTCGGCCCCAAAACCACCCCTAGCCCCTCGTTGAAATGGAGGGGGATCTTGAGCACAGGACCCACCATGCCCGTCAAACACCTTCATGCCGTTGTCAGCGGCGGCGCCAGCGGCCTTGGCTTCGCGGTTGCGCAATCGCTCATCGCCCGTGGCGGCAACGTCGCGCTGCTCGACATCGATGCCGAACAAGGTGCGCAAGCGGCCGCCACACTTGGCGCCAACGCCCGCTTTTTTTCCTGCGATATCAGCAACCCGGAACAAGTCGATGCAGCCATCGATGGAGCCGCACAAGCGTTCGGTTCGCTGACCGTCGCGGTGAGCTGTGCCGGCGTGCTCGGCAACGGCCGCGTGCTTGGCAAAAAAGGCCCGATGGAAGCGGCGTTCTTTCAAAAAGTGGTCAACATCAACCTGATCGGTGCGTTTCTGCTGACCCGCGCCGCAGCCCGGCATATGGCGAACAACACGGTCGCGGAAAATGAAGATCGTGGCGTCATCATTCACACCGCCTCGATTGCCGCGTTCGAAGGACAACTCGGGCAGGCGGCCTACAGCGCTTCGAAAGCCGGCGTGGTCGGCATGCTGCTGCCACTGGCACGCGAATTCGCGGCGCTGAAAATTCGCGTAATGGCCATCGCGCCCGGCATGTTCGACACCCAGATGCTCGGCAACGTCAGCGACGAAATCCGCGCCCAACTGGCCGCGTCGGTACCCTACCCGGCTCGCTTCGGCCAGCCCGAGGAATATTCTTCACTGGTCAATCACATCATCGACAACGGAATGTTTAATGGCACGGTGCTGAGATTGGATGGGGCGGCGCGGTTGCAATGATGTTTTCTGTTCAGAAGAAAACGACCGTAGGGCGGGTCATGACCCACCATTAAAACCATCGAGCGGAAATGAAAATCATTCGGTGCATCATGATGCACCTTACGCAATACGTCGCGCTGACGTACTAAACGGAGATATACAAAAATGAACAATCTGTTTGACAAGTGTTCACCGTACTTCAACCTCGTCAGCCGTATTCTGTTGGCCTTCATTTTCATCATGGCCGGCTACAGCAAAATCGGTGGTTACGCTGGTACGCAAGCTTACATGGAATCTACCGGCGTACCCGGTATGCTGCTGCCGCTGGTCATCATGACTGAACTCGGTGGTGGCCTGTTGTTGCTGGTCGGTTTCCAAGCGCGCTTGGTGAGTTTCCTGCTTGCGGGCTTCACCCTGCTGTCGGCGATAGTGTTCCACTACCAACCGGCAGATGAAACGGGCGTGCAAATGATTATGCTGATGAAAAACCTCGCCATTGCTGGCGGTCTGCTGCTAATCACGCAGTACGGCGCCGGTGCCTTTGCCATCGACAAGCGCCAATAGAAAGCGCCGCACCTGCGTGTTGATCCCCTCCTTTTCAAGGAGGGGTTAGGGGTGGTTGCAGAGGTAGTAGTCCAGCAGTCTGAATTGCTGGCACCGGCTCGTGCTGAAAGAAACCAGCCCCATCCCCTCCTTGAAAAGGAGGGGGCTGAAGCAGCCCTGATCACCTAGCACCTGCCTGACGTTAGGTGCCACAACAAAACGAAACATACGGAGATTCTTATGGTTGCCAAGGTACTGGTATTCGCCGGCAGCGCGCGCCGCGATTCACTAAACAAAAAATTGGCGCAACTCGCCGCCGATGCCGCACGCCAGGCCGGTGCCGAGGTAACACTGATCGATCTGAATGATTATCCGATGCCGATCTATCACGGCGATGAAGAAGCCGCGACCGGCATCCCGGACAACGGCCGCAAACTGAAAGCCTTGTTCAAAGCGCACCACGCGCTGATCATCGCCTCACCGGAAAACAACAGCTCAATCCCGTCATTGTTGAAAAACGTTATCGACTGGCTATCTCGCCCGGACGGTGCCGAAAGCGGCATGGTGCCGTTCAAAGACAAAACGGCGCTGTTGCTGGCCGCCTCGCCCGGCCCATTCGGTGGCGTCAGAGGCTTGAATCACTTGCGCGACAGCATCAGTCGCCTCGGCGTGTTGATCTGGCCCGATATGATGACCGTTGGCAATGCCGATACCAGTTTTACGGCAGACGGCGCCTTCGTTGATGGCAAGCAACAAGTGCGACTGGTAAAACTCACCGCGTCATTGGTTCAGCTCGTTAACGGAAGAGTATCGGTTTGACCGCCGGCACATTTTGATGTGCGACTTCCAGTGTCTCGCGTCATAAATACGGATCATATTATGAGTATGATCTCACGCGAAGCCGCGAACAACGCGAAGGGATGAACTACTGAAGATCAGCCGCCGTCTTGATCAGCAATCGGCGCAAGTATTGAAATCGGCTTGCCGTCAAGACTGACTTGATTATGATCGCGCCAATACTCATACAAACCCACATCGCCCTTCTTGATTGCCCAATCCTTCAGCAATTCCCGGTCGGCCGCATAGTCAAACAAGGGCACCGCCATGCCGCAGGAGGATTGCACCAGTTCGACGTTCAAAACAAATATCTGCCGCGCACCCGGCAGCGACGTAAACCTCGAAAACAGTCCCGCCCAGTCACTGTCTCGCGGATGAACAACGCGCGCAGAGCCATACAAGCGAAGGATCACCGGATTGCCTTCAAATGCACAAAACATGACGGTCATGCGGCCATTTTCCGCGACATGACTGGCAGTTTCATTGCCGCTTCCCGTCACATTCAGCCAGGCGATGTTTGTCCGATCAACGACCCGAAACGAGTCCATGCCTTTCGGAGACAGATTGATCCGGCCTTGCTCAGGCGCGGTTGCAACAAAGAACAATTTTTGTGCTTGGATAAATGCGATGTGTTCGTCGTCCAACGCCGAAACCTGCTTGCCCATACCGGCTCCCGCAATGCCCTGCTGTGTAGTGTGTGGCGCGACTAACCCGGCACCGCTCTGCTGTAAGCATAGAAATGCTGATCGCGAATCCAGCCAAGTGACTCATAGAGTGACTGCGCCGCTTCGTTTGTCCGCGCGGTGTTGAGATCCATGCGGATGAAACCATTGGCAGCGGCGTGCGCCTCGGCTGCCAACAGCAAGGTACGCCCGACGCCCATTTTCCGCGCTTCGGGCGCGACGAACAGATCATAGAGTGTGTAAACCGGTTTTGCTGCGACCGAACAAAAAGTTGGGTATAGCTGGCAAAAGCCGAGCGCATTACGATCTGCATTCTCCGCGAGGATCACAACCGACTCACTGCGCTGTATCCGTTCTCGGATAAAATGCGTGGCGAGAGCGAGATCGGCAGTTTGCTGATAGAACTGGCGATAGTTGTCAAAAAGTGCTGCAACCACTGCAACATCGTTGAGCGTGGCGAGTCGGGTCGAAACTAATGTCATGGCAGTACTCCCGGTAAGGGTGTAGGCGCGGTGCTCATCACTTCGACGCAATTTCAATTCTGAAGCGTTGAAGCGGGGCCTATTCGGCCCCCAACCACCCCTAGCCCCTCCTTGGCAAGGAGGGGGATTAGTATGACTCCGTAATTGTCGCTGCTGCGAGATCAGTTCTTGCGCTCCAACAACGCCAGCAGAAAGCTGTAGTTCTGCGCTGTTTCCCGCAGGCGCTGAAAACGACCCGACTTACCGCCGTGACCGGCCGCCATATTGATACGAAGCAGCAAGGGATTGCTATCGGTTTTCATGGCGCGCAGGCGGGCGACCCACTTCGCCGGTTCGTAGTACTGAACCTGCGAGTCGTGCAGACCAGTCGTCACCAAAATGGCGGGATAGGCTTTGCGAGCAACATTGTCATAGGGTGAGTAGGACAGCATATAGTCGTAATACGCCTTCTGCTGGGGATTGCCCCACTCGTCGAACTCGTTGGTGGTCAAAGGAATACTTTCGTCCAGCATCGTGGTCACCACATCGACAAACGGCACGTCTGCGACGACACCGCGATAGAGCTCCGGCTTCATGTTCAACACTGCCCCCATCAACAAGCCGCCGGCGCTGCCACCAATGGCGAATACTTTGTTGGGTGCAACGTACTTTTCCTTGACCAGCGCTTCCGTAACATCAATAAAGTCGGTAAACGAGTTTTTCTTTTTCAGCAACTTGCCATCTTCATACCAGCGTCGACCCATTTCCTGACCGCCGCGAATATGGGCAATCGCATAGACAAAACCACGATCCAGCAACGACACCCGCGCCGCAGAAAAATACGGGTCCATCGACGCGCCATAGGAGCCATAGCCATACTGGAGCAGCGGAGCGCTGCCATCGCGCTTGAAGCCCTTGCGATAGGCCAGCGACACCGGCACCTTGGCACCATCACGCGCCGTCACCCACAAGCGTTCGGTCTGATAGTGCGCAGGATCGAATCCGCCCAACACCGGATCGCGTTTCAACAGTCGCCGTTCACCGGTTTTCATGTTCAGCTCGAAAACACTGGCTGGCGTGGTCAGCGAGGTGTAGTTGTAACGCAGCCACTCGGTATCTTGCATCGGGTTGCTGTCGAGCCCGGCCATGTAGGCTGGTTCATCCATCGTGATATAGCGCGGCTCAGCTTTTTGCCATGGCAAAATGCGTAAATGGCGCAGGCCTTCGCTGCGTTCACCGATGACCAGATTGTCGCGGAACAGCGCAAATTCTTCGATAAAAACCTGATCATTGTGGGCAACGACTTCGGTCCACTTGCTGCGATCACCGATCTGCAAGTCATTGACGGTCAGCATGCGGAAATTCGGTGCCTGCCAATTGCTCCGGATAACCCAGCGCTCACCGATGTGATCGGCACTGTATTCAAAATCGCGCTCACGGGCCGCCAGTCGCTTGAACTCGCCAGTCGGTTGATCGGTGCGCAACACCCATTGTTCGCTCGACACGGTGCTGCTGAGGCTGATCACGACATAGTTACGGTCACTACTGTTATGAACGGAGGTGTAGAAACTCTTGTCTTTCTCTTCATAGATCACGGCATCCATGCTGGGATCGGTGCCGAGCTGGTGACGCTTGACCCGGTACGACAGCAAGGTCACCGGGTCATTCTCAACATAGAATATCGTCTTGTTATCGGCCGCCCAGGCAATGGCACCCGCAGTTCCACTAATCGTTTCTGGAAACAGCTTGCCGCTGGCAAGATCTTTGAAGCGGATGCTGTTCTGGTAACGGCCCTGACTGTCAACGGCGTACGCGAGCACACTCTGATTCTGGCTAATCTCCCAACCACCCAGCCGGAAGTAGGACAAGCCCTGCGCCAACGAATTGCCATCAAGAAGTATCTGTTCGGGCGCAGTCATGTTGTCCTTGCGCCGCGCCACTACCGGGTAATCCTTGCCTTGTTCAAAGCGCGTGTAATACCAGTAGTCGCGGTCTTTTACCGGCGCTGATGCATCGTCCTGCTTGATGCGGGCGACCAGTTCATTGAACAGCACTTCTTCGAGTGGCTTGTGCGGCGCCATCACCGCGTCGTGATAGGCATTTTCGGCGCGCAAATGAGCCAGCATTTCCGGCTCAACGCGGCTGTCATCGCGTAGCCAGTAATAGGGGTCATTGCGCTCACCGGCAGGCGCCTTGACCACATGATCACGCATCGGGGCAACTGGCGGTGTCGGCAGCGATGTGGCACTGGCAACGGTCATCATGGCTCCCCCTATCAGCGACGACAATAGCATCAACAACTTGTTGGTCATGCGTTCTCTCCCTGAATGAAAAAAGCCGGGGAAGTCACTTGCCGCTAGCTTTAATGGTTGGCAAATCACGACTCCAGACGATGGCAAATATAGCGTGGTGCATCATCAATAGCGGACCAAATTATGAAGAGGGACTCACGCGAAGCCGCGAAAGAGGAACCTTCAAGATTGACTTCCTTCGCGTTCTTCGCGTCTTCGCGTGACCCGCATTGAATAAGAGCACTTCTAACTGACTCACTACACTAGGGATGCCCCGATTAAGTCCAAACGCTGTCATGCCGGCGAAAGCCGGTATCCATTTAATGCAAGAAAAATGGACCCCGGCTTTCGCCTGGGTGACAGATTTATTTCTCATCCGACTTAATCAGAGGCGGTCAAAACGTCGCTATTCAGCGAACCTTGTTGCCATCAACATCAATCACGGTCACTTCACCGAGCTTCAACTGACGGATGCTTTCTTCAACCTTACCAAGATCGGCAACGATGACCCAGGTGAATTGTTCCGGCTTCAGCGTGTCCTTGGCGGCGCTTTGGATATCCGCCACCTTCAGGCTCTCGTACTTCGGCTTGATCGACTGGACATAATCATCGGCGCGATTGAACTGAACAATGCCCGATACCGCACCTTGCACGGCTGCCATGGTTTCGTATTCACCGGGCAATGAGCGCACGGTATTCATCACGCTCTTTTGCAGCTCTTCGGCACTGGCCGGGCGGGCGCCAACGTACTCGCGGTACTCTTTCAGTACTTCATTGATCGACTCCGCCGTTTTGTCGGTTTGCACCGGCGCATAAGCAAAGTAGGGACGCTGGCCGCGAGCGCTCGGGAACTGCGCGCGAGCACCATAAGACCAGTGCTTGTCTTCACGCAGATTCATGTTCAGGCGAGCAGTGAATGAGCCACCGATGACGTCATTCATGGTAATCAACGCCGGGTTATTTTCGACGTTGGTCGGTGGCATGACTTGACCGGCGAATATGACCGACTGTACGGCACCGGGTTTATCAATCAGGAATACCCGCGCTTTGCTCTGATGGTTGACCATGGCAATGTTTTTGGTTGGCCTTGCCGAACTCGGCGCTTGCCAATCACCCAAGGCTTTTTCCAGTTTCGGCAGCACCTCCGCCAAGGTGGTGTCACCGACGACGATCAGCGTGGCGTTATCTGGCCGCAGCCAGTTTTGGTGGAAGCTGACCAGATCATCGCGGCTCAGCGAACCGATGGAGGCTTCCGTACCCGAACCGGTAAACGGTATCGCGTAAGCGTGGCCGGCACCGTAAAGCAGCGGCGGCAACGTGCGCAGACCCATTTGTATCGGCTGGGCTTTTTCACGGGCAATGCCGGCAATCCAGCGGGCACGGTTGCGTTCGATTTCATCGTTGGCGAACGCCGGGTTGCGAACGATGTCAGCGTACAGTGACAGCGATGCATCCAGGTTTTTCTTCAGTGCTGACAGCGAGATCGTGGCGGTATCAAGGCCGGCTCCGGCACCAATATTGGCACCAAGACGTTCGGCTTCTTCACTGATTTGCAGCGCGCTGCGCTTCTTGGTGCCTTCGTCAACCATCGCCATGGTAAAACTGGCGGTGCCGAGCTTTGCACCTTGGTCAGCCGCGTAGCCGGCATCGAATTGCAATTCAAAATTGACCACCGGAATCGCTTTGCGCTCGGCCAGTACCACTTTCAAACCATTCTTCAGTTCCGCACGTTGCAGTGCCGGGAAGCTCAGATCCGGGGTGCTGTCGACGCTAGGCACCTTGCTCCGATCGGCGCCGACTTTAGCGACGCTGTAGCTTGGAAACGGGTGAATTTCAAGCGTGTAATCACCGCTGCTGAGCCAAGTCTTGGCGACAGTCAGCAGATCCTTGTCGGTCGCCGCTGCATACTCAGCGAGACCCGCCCGAAACAGCCCGGCATCGCCAAGGTATGTCTGGTAAGTGGCCAGCCAATCGCTCTTGCCACCGAAGCCGCCAATGCGCTCGACACCACGAATAATGCCCGCTTCGGTCGAAGCTTGTACCCGGCTCAGCTCATCTTTGCTCAGGCCTTTGCTGAGCAGCTTATTCAGTTCCTCACCAATCAAGCGATCCACTTCTTTGTAATCCGCACCCGGTTTGACATCGACCATGATGTAGAACTGTGAAGCCAGTTCACTCGAATCGTTGAAGGCGCTGGCGCTGGTGGCGAGTTGCTTGTCGTACACCAGGGTCTTGAACAGGCGCGAGTTCTTGCCGCCGCCCAATACAGACGCGACCAGATCCAGCATGTTGGCGTCATGACTGCCGAATTGCGGCGTGTTCCAGACTTTGACCAGTCGGGTTTGCGGCACCCGGTCGTACATCACATCACGGGTCGATTCCGTGCGCTTGGCGATCCAGGCTTCGCGTTTGACCAGTGGCTCTCCGGCCGGAATATCACCAAAGTATTTCTTCACTTTTTCTTTGGCGGTGGCGACATCGATGTCACCTGCCAGCACTACCACCGCATTGGCAGCACCGTAGTACTGCTTGAACCACTCATGCACGTCTTCGAGCTTGGCGGCATTCAGATCTTCCATCGAGCCGATCACGCTCCAGGAGTACGGGTGACCGGCGGGAAACGTCGATTTGCCGATCAGGTCCCAGCTCTTGCCGTAGGGTTGATTCTCGCCCTGGCGTTTTTCGTTTTGCACGACGCCGCGTTGCTCGTCCAGCTTGGCTTGGGTGATAGCGCCAAGCAAATGGCCCATGCGGTCCGATTCCATCCACAGTGCCATATCGATGGCCGTGGTCGGCACGTTTTGAAAATAATTGGTGCGGTCGTTATTGGTGGTGCCATTCTGATCGGTGGCACCTGCTTTCTCGAACGGGCCAAAATATTCATCGTTGAAATTTTCGCTACCGTTGAACATCAGGTGTTCAAACAGGTGGGCAAAACCGGTCTTGCCGAATTTCTCGTCTTTGGAACCGACGTGATACCAGACGTTGACGGCGACAATGGGCGCCTTATGGTCTTCATGAACAATGACCGTCAGGCCGTTGTCCAGGGTGAAGCGTTCGAAGGGGATTTCTACGGCGGTGGGTAATGTCACCAGGGCCGCCGACCGAGCCGTTGACTGGCCCGCTGCGTGAGCAAGCGACCCGGTGAAAGCACTGGCCAGAGCGAGGGCCAGCAAAGCGTTGCGCTGCATCATTTTTTCTCCTGTACAGTCCTTTGAGGACAGGCCGGGAGAATATCAAGTCAGCGCGCTGGCTGGCCTTCGAACCGAGCCCGGATTGACCGACAGAGTGTTGCCAAATGTAAATCGCTGCAACGAACGGATGCGCAGGTGGCCCAATGCTGACTGCGGCCGTCGGCGCGATTGGCACGCAACGCTAGGGAGGTCACCATGTTTTCACACGACGAACACCGGACTCGCTGGTTTTTGGCCGTAATCGGTATCGGGGCCGTTACGGCTCTGCTCACGCTGGAATTCATCACAGAAGAAGGCGCCGTCAACGCACTGGACGTAGTGCTGGAAGTCAGCGAGCTCGTTCTGACCCTTACCGCAGCAGCAGGTCTGACCTTGTTATTCAGCCGGATGCAGAGCCAGCACGAAGAGAAGCTGGCATTGATCCGCGATCTGGCGGCGAGCCACACCGACGGCGAGGGCTGGCGGCTGCAGCTACGAATGCATCTGGATGGACTGGGCGTCGCCATTGGCCAGCAATTGCAGCAGTGGAAGTTCACCGACGCCGAAGCGGAAGTTGCTTTGCTGATGTTAAAGGGTTGCAGCCACAAGGAGATCAGCTTGTTGCGTGGCACCTCGGAAGCCACCGTGCGGCAACAAGCGCGCGCGGCCTACGAAAAGTCCGGCACCAAAAGCCGCGCCGGTTTTTGCGCATTCTTTCTGGAAGATCTGCTACCGGAATCGCTTGGTAAACGCGGCACCAACCACTCCACTCATGAATCGTCCATGGTGGCGAGCAACTAGACTCCGCTTACGGTTTGCGCGCCAGCCGCAGCGAATATGGCGCGACTATCTAACACTTGTGCGATGCCGGCTGCGCACCATCGCACAACTGATGGATGGTGATGATCGCTGTTTCATGCGATTCCTTAGGTTCAGCCGGATTATTTGCTGAGCCACGTCTGAGGAGGAAGTCATGAACCGTTCACCGTCCTGCTTTATCACCACCGCAATAGCGCTGGGTTTGAGTATCGCTGTCGTAGCGCCTGCTTCGGCCCAGAACAATGGTCGCCAAGCGCAGAAGAAACACGTTACCCCGAACCAACTTCACTGCGCCAGTTTCTCGGAACTGTGGCTGACACTGGAGCAAAACTACACGGACGGCGACACCGAAGTGGTGCTGTTCGCCAAAGGTCAGGACGAAGGATTGAAAGGTTTGGCCATTACCGGACCGCACGGTCGAGAAATTGCGTTGATCGGCGCCAATCCCCATGGCATAGGCCTGCGCGAATTCCTGCTGGAATCAGCCGAACCGCCGGATATTGACCGGGTGCTGGCATCGTTTCCGGAGGGCAGCTATCGCTTCAATGGCAAGACAGTAAGCGGCCGCTGCCTGCGTGGCAGCGCCGAACTGTCGCATGATTTAGCACCGGCCACGAGTTTGCTGAGTCCCGGCGTCGAGGACGTCGTCCCAATCGATAATCTGATGTTGAGCTGGGAAGCCGTGCCAGACGCGACAAGCTATATCATCGAACTGAACAATGAAAATAACGGCGCCGAAATGACCTTTACCGTGTTTCCACCAACAACCAGCCTGAGCGTGCCGGCGTCCATGCTGACCGCTGACTCGGAGTATCAATTTGGTGTTGGCGTGCGGACCGAAAACGGCAATCTGACCACGGTTGAACTGGTGTTCTTTACCGCGCCTTGAGAGAACGCAAACCGCCGATCGATTGTCGATCAGCGGTTTGCCAATGCGGGCAGCGCGTCGCCAGTCACGCGATACACCGTCCACTCCGTCATCGGTACCGCGCCGAGTGACAGGTAGAACTCAATCGCTGGGGTATTCCAATCCAGCACCGACCATTCCAACCGACCACAATTTCGTTCAACCGCAAGTTGGGCAAGATGTATCAGCAGCGCCTTGCCTATGCCCCTGCCGCGATACTCAGGCAGGACGAACAGATCTTCGAGATAGATGCCGGGCTTCGCCAGGAAGGTCGAATAATTGTGAAAAAATAGCGCAAAACCTGCCGGCTGACCTTGCCATTGCGCAATACGCATTTCCGCACCGGGCCGGTCGCCAAACAAAGTCTGGCTGAGCGTATGCTCATCCGCCACCACCATGTGTTCGAGCTTTTCATAGACGGCGAGCGCTTTGATAAATGCCAGAATCTGCGGCACATCGTTAACAGTTGCAGCGCGTACGGTGAGATCGGTCATGACGGTTTCCTGCTCAAGCATAGTAGCTCGCCACATAGTCGGCAAAGCTGCCGGTTTCTGCTGCCTCAATCGCCGCTTGGGCGGCAAGCGAGCGCTCGGCTTCCGCCCGGAATTTCTGGTCGAC
>Ga0247727_10014363_pt1 | contig 13172 bp, 9 predicted proteins | sample WisWelCaveWW1625_FD_202498 | JGI IMG/M metagenome (GOLD analysis project Ga0247727, IMG submission 202498) | Biofilm microbial communities from Wishing Well Cave, Virginia, United States - WW16-25 | ecosystem: Environmental > Aquatic > Deep subsurface > Groundwater > Cave microbial mat | place...
ATCACCGTCGGCGACAAAACGCTGCGATTCAAAAAGGCGGTCATCGCGACCGGCGCCCGCGCCGCCGCGCCGCCGATTCCCGGCTTAGCGGAAGTCAAATATCTCACGAACGAGACAATCTTTTCGCTCACCGAACTGCCGCGACGCATGGCGGTGATCGGCGCCGGACCGATCGGCTGCGAGCTGGCGCAGGCGTTCGCGCGGTTCGGTACGAAGGTGTACTTGATCGAAGCGATGCACGGTGTGATGCCAAACGAGGAGCCCGAGGCGTCGGAGCTCGTTCGGCAATCGATGGTGCGCGACGGCGTTCAGCTCATGTGCTGCGGCAAGGACCTCAAGATCAGTCCCGGCGACGGCGGCACGCGGCTCTCGGTCGATTCGCACGGCGAGCATTACGACATTATCGTGGACGAAGTGCTGGTGGGCGTCGGCCGCACGCCCAACATCGACGACCTCGATCTGGAAACAGTCGGCGTCGAATACGACAAAAAGGTCGGCGTGAAGGTGAACGATCGGCTGCAGACGTCGAACCCGCGCATCTTCGCGGCCGGCGACATCTGCTCGAAGTTCAAATTCACGCACGCCGCCGACGCGATGGCCCGCATCGTCATCCAAAACGCCTGCTTCCTCGGCCGCGCGAAGGCCAGCGCCCTCACGATGCCGTGGACCACGTTCACCGATCCTGAAGTCGCCCACGTCGGTCTGTACGAACGCGAGGCGAAGGAGCAGGGCGTTCCGTTCCAGAGTTTCACGCAAGAGTTTCACCACGTGGACCGCGCGATCCTCGACGGCGACGCCGACGGCCTCTGCAAGGTCACGGTCCGCGCGGGCACCGATCAGATCCTCGGCGCGACGATCGTCGCGCGGCACGCCGGCGAAATGATCTCCGAACTGACGCTCGCCATGGTCGGCAAGCTCGGCCTGGGCACGATTGCGAAAACGATTCACCCGTACCCGACGCAGGCGGAAGTCATCAAACGAGTGGGCGACGCGTACAACCGCACGCGGCTCACGCCCCGCGTCAAGAAATGGTTCGAACGCTGGTTCGCCTGGACGCGGTAATCGCGGCAGTTGAAAATAGGTCACCTTCGAGTTTCACGGAGCAACATCATGGAAACCAAGTACGCCGTGACCGCTGTCGTATTGATCTGCTTGGCCACTGGACTCTGGGTCGGCAGCCGCGGCTCGCACCGGACCCGCGCGGCGGCCGAGAACAGTCCGTCACTTCAGAACAAGGAGCAGGCAGCCATGTCGAACCCAACCGAAACGGACGACGACCTCGTGCGCAAGACCGACGCGGAGTGGAAGGAGCAACTCACGACCGAACAATATTACGTGACGCGCCGCAAGGGCACCGAGCGCGCCTTCACGGGCGACTACTGGAACACGACAAAGCACGGCACGTTTCAGTGCGTCTGCTGCGGCGCGGCGCTGTTCAATTCCGACACGAAGTTCGATTCCGGCACCGGCTGGCCCAGCTTTTGGCAACCGATCGGCGAGCGCGCCGTGAAGACCGAAGAGGACAACAGCCTTTTCTCGGAACGCACGGAGGTCTTGTGCCGCCGCTGCGACGCCCACTTAGGCCACGTCTTCCCCGACGGCCCGCGACCGACCGGCCTACGATACTGCATCAACTCCGCGGCGCTGAAACTGAATGAATCGGCAGACGAGTAAGACTCACGGAATGGCCGGCAACAAACCACGGAATCTGCGGATCACGACATGCCGCACGCGCGGAGCAGCGATTCCTGCACGATCAGGTCATGCTCGATGCTGAAGTCCGGTGCCTTCTTGCCGGCAACGACGGCGGCGAATTCGCGCAGGTCGGAAATTTGCAGCGTCGCGGCTTCCAGCTCGATCGTCTTCCAGTCGGCGTCGCCCTTCTTGAAGACCTCGATCGGTTGGATGTTCTTATTCGGCAAGTGGCCGCTGCCCAAGTGCGGGATCACGCAGGCGCCGTCGGTGCCGTAGACCTCGATGCGGCGCGAATGCGGGGCGACTTCGAGCGACGGCACTTCGATGATGCCCCACGCGTGGTCGCACTCGAAGATCGCGACGCCGTTGTCCATGTAGCTCGCCGGCGGCTCGGTGTGATGATGGCCGAGGAAGCCGCTCGTGTGCTTCGGTTTGCCCAGCACGGCGACCATCATGTCAATGACGTGTCCGGCCATCTCGAAGAACATGCCGCCTTTGTAGAGTTTCAATTCCTCGACGAACCGCGCGTAGTCGCCCAGGCTCTTCGGCAGCCGCGCGCGGAATTCGTAGACGCGGCCGAGTTCGCCGGCCCGCGCGCGACGCAACATTTCCTGCACCGCGGACATGTAGCGAAACAGGTAAATCATCTGCACGTGCAGGTGCTTGCGCTGCGCCAGATCGATGAGCTTGCGGTGCTCGTCGAGATTGTCGCCGGCCGGTTTCTCGAGCATGATCGGCAGGCCGCGGTCGATCGCCAATCGAGCCAGCCGCAGGTTATTGTGAACGCGACTCTCGACCACCACGCCGTCGAGCTTTTCCGCGAGCACATCTTCCGGCCGGTCAACCACTCGAAACCCCGGAATCCGCGGCTGCCACTGCTTCGTGCAGCCGGCCACCACGTCCGGCTCCGGGTCCCAGAACGCGACGATTTGAAACTCGTCCGGGTGCTCCGCAACCTGCCGCACGATCCCGTCGGCGTGCGAGTGCCACATGCCGAGCATGCCGAGTCGCATGGGTTGTTTCATCGTTTCCCTTTCACGGCTGAAACCACAAGCACTTGAGCCACCATCCTACTCATGCCACACGATGACAGGCAAACGCCACCGGTGCGAGCACGTGAAACGCGCAGACGCTGGCCGCGCCGGCTGCAGCGCACTGGTGTTGCGACCACTCAAGTCGAAACCGGTTCGTGAGATCCTGTCCGAGCATCATGCTGTGCGATCGCCATGCGAGCGAGTTGAATGAGCAGGGCAGTGAGCACGACGGCGGAGGCGCTGAGCACGGCGTAGATGAGCCAGGGCCAGCGTTCGGTGAGTGGCTTGGGCGGTGGTAGATAGTCGGGGTTGACCTGGCGATCAGCGTGCGTGAGCCGCGCTGGTGCGGGATCGAGCTTCGACGCGAGTTGGCGGGCGAAGTCGTAGTTCGGCGCCGTGGCCTTTGGGTTACCGAATTCGAGGCGAAGCGGCCAATTGAGCTCGTCCGATCGCGCGAATACGATCTGCCGCGCGGCGCCGACGGCGTCCACGCGCTCCAGCGTGAGCGGCGGGTTACGGTGGTCGGTGATCACCAACCGAAATCGAGTGCAGGGCTGTTCGCCGAACGGCGCGATGAGCGCGGCCACTGCGGGTTCGCCGGCCCGGCGCCGCCATTCGCCATAAGCGATCGGATAAAACCGCTCGCGCGATTCGGGCGGACCGCCGGCCTCGACGCGATAATTCCGCACGAATTCAGAGTCCGCCACGTGCACCGCCAGCTTTTCGCACGGCACCGCGCTGGCCGGAAGCTCCAGAATCCACGCCGACCCCGGGCCGCCGTCGCCCATGACCGCTTCCCGCGCGCCGAGTTTCAGCGGCACAGTGAACTCTTCGCCGGCGACGTCCACAGAACGGTACGCCTTCACCGACGATAGCTCCAGCGGCGTCTTGTCGACCTCCGGATCGGGCCGAACGCGCACTCGCAAGTAGCGGTGCCGGCTCGGCGAATAGCTCAGCCGCCGCACCTCCAGCAACTTGCCGTCATGTTCGAAACGAAGCAGGTTGGCAGATTCGACCAGCACGCGCCATTCGCTGTCGTCGGCACTCGCGTCGATGCGGGCACCGCGGCGAAATTGCCGACCGTCCGTCGCAATCTCGACCTCGTTGTGTTCGGGCGCGTGCTCGCCCAAATCGAGGTTGATCTCGACCGAGCCGTCGTCGAGTTTGGTGCGGTTGTACTCGCGGCCATCGATCGCTTGCCGTTCCGACCGGGCGAGCCGCACGCGCAGCGCGTACGGCACTTCGCGGCCGGCCGCGTCGTAGAGACGCAGGTCGCCCAAGTCCACTCGTGCCTTGTCGAACACCGCCGGACCGAGGACGAAATCGTGCCACGCGGCATCCGACGCGGCGGGCTGTTCGATCTGCGTGAAGAATTGCCAGTCGCGCCGCGACTCGGTCGTCGCCCGATCGGATTGAGCAAACGCGGCGGCGGCGCATGCGAACATCGCCACAAGAATCAGCACAACGCGATTGAAAGCGAGTGTCATGTTTTGACTCCTTCGGTCCGTGCGGCTGCGCCAGTTGTGGCCAGCCGTTGATACGCTCGCGCGGCGACTGCCAAGAGCACGGCCAGCACGAGAAACGCCAGAATGCGATAGAACGCCTCCAGCCGCGCCATGTCGGAAAGAAAGACCTTGCCGGCCGTCACGGCGAACAGCGCCAGTGCCAGCCAGCGCAGCGCGGCCTGTTGCCAACGCAGACCGATTCCCAACAACGCCGACGCATAGCCGGCCCAGAGCACCGACAGGGCAACTTGGCCGGTCCATCGCCAGAATTCCGCGTCGCGCCCGCGGGCAAGCGAAAGGAAGAATCCGCGAGTCTCCACCGACAGGATGAACCACGTCAACAAGACGCCGATCAGCGTCGCGAGCGCGACGGTGACCGCGTCGAGCCGGCCGAATCGGGCCATGAATCGTCGCGTCGTCAGCACCGAGCCGAGCACGCAGCCGGCGACGATCGCCGCCGGCAGACCGTACTCGTTGAAGATTGGCACAAACATCGGGCGCGTGCCGAACGACGTGTCCATGAACACGAGCCGGCCGACCGCCATGATCGCCAGCAGGCTGCCCAGCCGGCGCAACACGCTGGCTTCGATGCGACAGCCGAACCACCAGAGCGCGGCCGCCAGTGCCGCCCAACCCATCGCAACCCACGCCGCGTCAGCTTGGATTGGAAACGCCAGCGACACGAATCCGACGACGACCGCCAGTGCGGCCAGTGTCAGCCCGTTGCCTCGTTGCTCTCCGGCCAGCGACAGCCGACAGAAGACGACGTACGCCGCGGCCAGCACGACCGCGACGGAACCGAGCCACAGCCCGTAGTCCGGCCGCAACAGCACATAGACCGCCCCGAAATAGCTGAACGGATTCGCCAAGAACAGCACCAATTCGGGCCAACCAATTCGCCGGGCGGGCAGCCACTGCGCGGCCAGACTGTGCGCGAGGTACAACGCGAAGATCGCACCTTGAAATGCCAGCGCCGCCAGCAACTTTTCCGGATGATGATTCGACACGTACCACGACCAGTAAAGCATCTGCGTGCCGGCCAGTGCGACCAAGCCGAGTGCTCGCCAATGCCGCCACACGGCCAGCAGCACGACGCCCGCGTTGAGCACACCGAGGTAGATGAAAAGCGAAATGTACTGGTCGTGTTCCGAGATCATGAGCACCGGTGTGAGCAGGCCACCGATGACCGTCATGAGCGCGATGGCCGGGGCGTCGTAGCGCACGGCCAAACCCGCTCCTTGCACGATGAGTACAAGCATGAACGCGGCGGCGACGTGCTGCGGGACCAGACGGTAGAAACCGAAGCTCGCGTAGGTCGCCAGGTACGTGAGCACGAGGCCCGCCGCCGTGGCCATCTGCGACAACACGAGCCAGCGGCGACTGAAGTAACGCCAGCCCAGTGCGACCACGCCGAGGCCGCCAACGATCCCCGTGCTCACGCGGCCGAGCGGACCGACCCACTGATTCTCGAACGCATAGCGCAGAAAAAACGCCACCGCAAAGAGCAACACGATGACCGACAGCCAACCAAGCCCGCGCTGGCCGATCAGGAGTTCCCAATTCAGCTCCGCGGGCAGCCGGAGCGCCGGCAGCGGAAACCGCCGTCGCTTCGGCGCCGCAGGCGCAGTGCCCGGCAGCGCGGCCGCGGTGGGTGTCGGCCCTGATACGGCCGCAGTTGGTTCGATCACAGAAGTGAGCGGTTCGGAACGTGGTGCATGAAATTGGCCGAGTCCTTCGGCCTCGCCGATTGCCTGTTCGAGTCGCTCGATCCGCGCACGAAGCTCGCTCCGCAGCCGCCGGAACTGCACATATAAGATGATCGGCACGGCCACCGACCAGGTAAACCAGGCCAGCAGGAAGCCGCCGAGCAGCCGAAGGATCAAATCATCAATCACGTGCGCGCCCCGATGACGGACTCTCAGATACGATTCTGGCTCGGCGGTTCACGAAATGTAACGCCGCCGCGGCAGATTTTTGGGTTGAATCGTTCAGCGCGACGCGGAGCGGCCGTCTCGGAGAACTTTGCGTAACTCAGCCACGGTTGCCGCGTGGGCTGAGTCGTTCGCAAGATTCGACAGTTCCTGTGGATCGCGGTCGTGGTCGTACAGTTGCACGCCCGATTTGCCTTCGTCCCATTCGGTGTAGCGCCAGCGTTCGGTGCGGACGGTGCGGCCCATGATGACGGACTGGCCTTTCTTGGTGGTCTCGCCGGTCGCGGTCGGTGTGCCGCGGGTCACTTGCGTGTACGCGGGTTTGGTCCATGCGGCGGTCGGGTTGTCGAGTAGCGGCCGGAGGCTCTTGCCGTCGAGTTTTTCGGGGGCCGGGATTCCCGCCATGTCCGCGAGCGTCGGGTGCAGGTCGATGAGTTCGACCGTGCGCGGCGAAGCGTGGCCGTTGCCCTTGCCGTTCGGCACGTAAATAATAAGCGGCACGCGGGCGGATTCTTCCCATAGACTCATCTTCTGCCACAGCCCGTGTTCGCCGAGGTGGTAGCCGTGGTCGCTGTGGAAGACGACGATCGTGTTGTCGGCGAGTTTCAGCCGTTCGAGGACGTCGAGCACGCGGCCGACCTGTGCGTCCATGAAAGTCGTCGAGGCGTGGTACGCCTGTCGGGCTTCGCGGCGCAGCGGATCGGTCAGTTTCTCCTGCTCCTTCTTGGCGCTGCCGAACGCGGGGGCGGGCAGGCCGTCGCGGTGATTCGCGGCGACCGCGGCCAGCGGCACTTTGTCGGGCGGGTACATGTCGAAGTATTTCTTCGGCGCGACGTAGGGCGTGTGCGGGCGGTAAAAACCGACGGCCAGGAAAAACGGTTTGTCCTTGTGCTCTTCGAGCAGCTTGATCGCCTCTGCCGCGCCGATGCCGTCCGTTTGATCGGCGTCCGCGCCCTCCGAGGCCAGCCATGAGAGCGTGCCGCCAAACTGGCCGGGGACAAGGGTGAAGATGCTTGGCTCGTCGTCGCGGTCGCGCCCGCGCGGATTGACGAATTTCATCCATGACGGCGGGTCGTCCAGCCCGCTCGTGCCGATCTGCAGCGGCACGCCGTAGTGATACAACTTGCCGACGCGGGCCACGAAGTAGCCGGCCTTTTGAAACGTTTGCGGCATCGTGACGGCGTCCGGCACATTCTTGCGAAACTGCGTCGCGTTCTCGACCACGCGAGTCGAATCGGGCCGCAGGCCGGTCAGAAACGACGCGCGGCTCGGATTGCACAGCGGAAATTGACAGTACGCGCGATCGAACCGAACGCCCTGCTTCGCCAGCCGGTCGATGTTCGGCGAATGCACGAGTTTGTCGCCGTAGCAACCGAGCGTGTTGTTCAGATCGTCCGAGACGATGTAGAGCACATTCCACTTTTGTGCGGGTTCGCCGGCGCAGACCGCGGACTTGAACGCCGCCGCCGCCAGCAGACCGAACAGTGCAACTCGCTTCATCGGAAACTCCCTTCGGTTCGGCTCGAATCCAGTGTCACGCTCGCGGGTCCGGCGCTCGTGCCGGCGTGGCGTCGCCGCCCGGCGTCACCACCGCCGCCAGCGTATCGGCCATCGGGCCGACGTCAATCGTGGCGTGCAAAATCTTCAGTTGGATGTTGATCTTAAGCGCGTCGCAACGCTGGTGAATCACTTCCGAAAGATTGTTGTAGAGCAGCGACGAGTTTTCCTGCGTGTAGTAGCCGCTGATCATGCTGATGAGACCGAGCAGATCGCTGCACAGGCTGAGATACAGCAGGTTACTCGCCCGCACGGCGGCGTCGCGCAGGCCAAGCACGTCCTTCGAACTCTGGTGCAAACTGATCAAACTGATCAACGAATTCAACTCGTGAAATCGTCGCCGGTACGTGAACGATTCGAGGCCAAGCAGCGCGAGGAACGCGAGGCCGATATAAATGATGATTCCGAGAAACGATTCAACGCCCTGAAACATCTCACTCGCGTCGCCGACCGTCGGCTCGAATCCGCGTTCGGCGATCGTGTCGGGCTTCGCGTCCAGCAGGTGCGCGGCCTGTGCGAGGAGCCGCGGCGTGAGTCCGGCGCGGGCGACGAGGTAGGTCGAGACGGAGTAGGTTTGCACCGCCTCCTCCGGAATCGGCGGGTCCGACCGCAGGTAGCCGCGCGGGATTTCAGAGGTGCTCAAATAATCGAATTTCGACACGCGGGCGCCGAGGTCGGGCGAGACGAGGCGGAAGCCGGCCGCAACAAGTCGCTCGGCGGCAATCAGCGTTTGGTCGTCGCTCGGATCTTTGACCGCGAAAACTGCATCAACGTCATCCGGCACGACATAGTCCGGCTCGTCGGTTAGTTTTTTCCAGTCATGGACGAATCGGTCGGGTGCGTCGATGCCCCACGCCTGCGTGAAGCCGCGCGCGACGGAGTGACTCCCCTCGTTTTCGAGCGACGTGAGAATCCGCCGCACGCGCGACGGGCCGTGCATGTTGTCGCGCAGAAACCACAAGACGAGTTCCGGCCTGGGCGTTTCGAGCCGCGGCAGACCGGGCGGAATCGGCACGCCACCCTGAATGAACGTCAAGTCCACGTCGCCGCGTGCGACTCGTGCCGCCCCCTCGCGCGAACCGGAAATCACGACTGCCTCAAACTCGATGCGACCGCCGTGCTCGAGTCGTTCACGCAGCGAGCTGGCGTCGCGGTCAGGCAACGCGATCGTCAACCGCGCGGAGTGGAAGAATTGTCGATAGACCCAAACGAAGAAGACAAGCAGCGCGACTGCAAGAAACACCGCCGGCAGCCGGTGAATTCCGAGCGGCCGCTGCAACGAGCGCGACACGCGTTCGGCCGATCGACCCGCCGCCGCAACGCTGTTCGCCGCGCGGGCAAGACCCTCGTGGCCGGGCAAGTCGCGACTGACCGTCGCGGCGATGTCTTCCGCGCGACGGATGATCGGGCCAATTTCGAGCCGCAGCGATGCGGGATTAGGCGTTTTGCCGCTCATTCAATCAGTCTCTCACGTCAACATCCCGCGTTTATCACGGCGGTCAGCGGCGAAGTCAAGAGCCGGGATTGCGACGCGGCGCATCCGGCACGACGCGCCTCTTTCTTCGCGATGCGGAGCGGCTAAACTGGCGGCGTGTCGAGAGTCCAAGCATTCGTGCTGCGTTGGAGCCGTCCATGCCTCAGACCGCAACGCCGTCGCTGGTTGCCGCCGCCGAGACCGTTCAAGAGGAGTTTCTGCGGCGGCTGCTGGCCCGCGACCAGATGAAAGAATTCGCCAAGCGGCCGCTCGTAATGGACCGGGCCGACGGCGTGCGATATTGGGACGTGACCGGCAAGGAATACCTCGACGCGCTTTCCGGCATCTACGTCGCGAACGTCGGGCACAACAACCGGCGCGTGATCGAGGCGGTGAAGCAGCAATACGACCGGCTGACGTTCTCGCCGCCGATGCACGGCACGAACGCGGTCGCCGTGCAACTCGCGAACATGCTGGCGGAAATCGCGCCGGGCGATCTGAACACGGTGAAATTCGAATGCGGCGGCTCGGAAGTCACCGAGGCTGCGATCAAAATGGCGCGGCAGTATCATCAACTCACCGGCAACCCGCGCAAGTTCAAGATCGTTTCGCGCTACCTCTCGTGGCACGGTTCGACGTTCGGTTCGCTGTCCGCGTCGGGCCTGAAGTCGCGCCGCTCGGTGAACGAGCCACTCGCCGGCGGTTTCATCCACGTCTTTCCGCCGACGTGCTACCGCTGCCCGTTTGATAAGGAATATCCGACGTGCAACATCACTTGCTGCTCGCTGATCGGTGACGTGATTGATCTCGAAGCGCCCGAAACTGTCGCCGCCGTCATCGTCGAACCGATCGGCCACACGGGCGGCATCATCGACCCGCCGGCCGAATATCTGCCGATGCTGCGTGAGATTTGCGATCGGCACAACGTGCTGCTCGTGTTCGACGAAATCATCACGGGAATGGGGCGCACGGGACAAATGTTTGCGGCCGAGACGTTCGGCGTGTTGCCGGACATGATCTGCATCGGCAAGGGCCTGTCGGGCGGTTACGCGCCGCTGTCAGCGCTGATTTGCCGCGATCATGTGGCCCGCGCGTTTTGGGGCGACGCGCCCGCGAACCCTGGGTTCGTCGAAGGCCATACGTTTGAGGGCAACCCCATCTCGTGCGCGGCCGGCATCGCGACGCTGTGCGAGATCATCGAGCGCGACCTGTGCGCGAATGCCCGCGCGATGGGCGCGCGTCTTCGCGCCGGCCTGGAACGGCTGCGCGACAAGTACGCGATCATCGGCGACATCCGCGGCAAGGGCCTGTTTCTCGGCGTCGAATTCGTCAAAGACCGCGCCACGAAGCAACGCTTTCCCGCCGACCGGCCGATCGGCACGCTGATCGGCCGCCGCGCCCTCGAAAACGGCCTGCTCACGCGCTTCGACCCGCACTGGATCGCGCTCGGCCCGCCGCTCGTGGTCACCGAGGCCGACGTCGATCAAATTGTGACGATCCTCGACCGCTCAATTGCCGCGGTCGTGGATTCTCAACCAGCGTGATCTATGCCGACACGCGTCGCGTTCAGGTTACCGGCAAGGCGGCAGTTCGTCGCGCCTGACCACACACGACGACTTTAGCCCTCCAAATTTTCGCCGGATCTCCGAGGGCTGACGCCGCCCGCTCGCTACCCGCCGATGGGAATTCGTGCTCCGTGCCGGTTTTTTCTGTAGAGTGGACGCCTTCGAGGGCATTCAAGAGCGAAGAACTCGATTCCAATCCGTCGCGGCCGCGGAGCAGTTGTCGGTGCACCAGGAGCTACTCGATCGACTGTGCTGTCCCGATTGTCGCGGGCCGCTGCGCCTCGACATGGAACTGCTGAAGCACGGCTCCGGCAAAGTCGATCGCGGTCAGTTGACCTGCTCGAACTGTGCAGCCGCGTTTCCGATCACCGGCGGCATCCCGCGATTCGTGGGCGGCGAGGGCTACGTCGCCAGCTTCGGCCGCCAGTGGACGCGCTACGCCGTGGAGCAACTGGAAGAAGACGAGGAAACGCTCGAAACGAAAACGGGCATTCGGCTGAACGAACTGGCCGGCCGCGACGTGCTTGACGCCGGCTGCGGCGGCGGCCGGTACAGTTTCGTGGCCGCGCGGCACGGTGCCCGCGTGGTCGCGGTGGACATGAGCCGTGCGATCGACCGGGCCGCGCGGCTGTGTGTCGAGTTTCCCCAGGTGGATTTCGTGCAGGCCGACCTGCTGCGGCTGCCACTGAGAAATGATTGCGTCGATTTCGCGTTCAGCATCGGCGTGATGCACCACTCGCGCGACGCATCCGCGGCGTTTCGCCAAGTCGCCGCGACCGTGCGCCCCGCCGGCCGGCTCGCCGTGTGGCTGTACCGGCGCAACACACTAATCCAAGAGTGCATCAACGACGTGCTCCGCGGCGTCACCCGGCGGCTCAGCGTGACGCAGCTTGAAACACTCGCCAGCGCCGGCGCCGTGCTCGGCTCAGTCCCGTTCGTCAACAAGACACTCAACAAGTTCGTCAACTTCTCGAACCACCCGGTCTGGGAAAACCGCGTCTGCGACACGTTTGACTGGTACAGTCCGCGTTATCAAACGCACCACACGGCGGCCGAGCTGATGGGATGGTTTCGCGCGGCCGGGTTTTTCGACTTGCGCGAATTGACGCCCGCCAAGGCCGGCCGATTCTACCGCTGGGCCTACGAGCAGAACTTAATCATCGGCAGCGGCGTGAACGTCGCGGGCACGCGGAAATCCCAGCCATCTGACAAGCCATGATTTGTGAGCTACACTTCAAATGAGTAGCATTTCAATCCCGTCTTTCCCCGTTCAGTGGGAGGGCGATTCGCATGGTCAAGATTCTTTTTGCCACGGGTGCGGTTGCGCTGGCCGCGGCCGGCGTGTACGCGATGGTGGGCAGCGGCGCGTTGAGAAATCGCGGCAATGATGGGTCACCGCAAGTTGATCGCGCCGACGCAACCGGCGATGATGCTGAATGGCAGGTGCAGTTCGTCGATAAGTACAAGAATCCGATCAATCCCGGTATCGTGAAGCCCGCACCCGCGACGGGTTACCTCTGGAACGACCCGGCGTCAGCATCGAAGTCAACTGGTAAGCAGCCGTCGAAAAGCAGCAAGCCGGGCGGCTGAAAGCGCAAATAGCAGCGCGACCCCGGCGGGGTCAATCCACCGATTACCGATCACCGCCTCCGCCGATCACTGCTTCGCCATCTGCGCTTCTTCAGCGATCATCTCCATCACGGCGGACGTCGGCGTGGCCGGGCGGGCGCGGGAGCCGGCCCAGTGGCGCAGCGCGTCGATCTGTTCTTCCATCGTGATCGAAAGCGGCACCGTGGCGAATTGCACGTCGAGCAGATCGGACTGGCGCAGTACGCGATGCTGGCTGAACGCTTCGTACATCGCGCCGAGCACGACTTGCTCGATCTCCGCGCCCGAGAAGTTATCGGTGTTCTTGGCGAGCATTTCGAGGTCGAAGCGTGCCGGATCCCAGCCGCGTTTGCGCAGGTGGATGTCGAGAATTTGCCGGCGCTCGTCGAGGTTGGGCAGGTCCACGAACCAGAGTTCGTCGAAGCGGCCTTTGCGCAAGAGTTCCGCGGGCAAGTTGTGTACCTGATTCGCCGTCGCGATCACGAAGACCGGTTTGCGGTTTTCTTGCAGCCACGTGATGAACGTGCCGAAGACGCGGGTCATCGCGCTGTCGTCGGATGACGCGACGCCGCCGAACCCCTTTTCGATTTCATCGAGCCACAGCACGACCGGCGACACCGACTCGACCGCGCGAAGCACGTCGCGCATGCGCTGCTCGGAACTGCCACGCGCCGAGCTGAGCACGCCGGACACGTCGAATCGCACGAGCTGAAAATTGAACACGCGCGCGGCGACGCGGGCCGTCAAGCTCTTGCCGCAGCCCTGCACGCCGAAGAGCAAGATGCCCTTCGGCTGCGGCAGCC
>Ga0247727_10014364_pt1 | contig 13170 bp, 11 predicted proteins | sample WisWelCaveWW1625_FD_202498 | JGI IMG/M metagenome (GOLD analysis project Ga0247727, IMG submission 202498) | Biofilm microbial communities from Wishing Well Cave, Virginia, United States - WW16-25 | ecosystem: Environmental > Aquatic > Deep subsurface > Groundwater > Cave microbial mat | place...
GAAAACGCAAATCTTCTTTCATCACGTCGAAATCCAGCGGCTGATAGGGGACGGTGGCATCGATGCAAAAGCTGCAGGTGTAGGGGCATCCCATGCTGCCGAGCATCGGCACCATTTTGAAGACGGGCGATTTGCGCAGCGTCGGCTCGATAAATTTCCAGCGCTCGCGCACGCCCGGCAGCGAGGCGGGTTGCTGCGCGGACTCCAAGCGCACGCCCACCGGACGATGTTGGGAACAGTCCTGCAACACCGTGCGAATTATTTTTTTGTCGGTGAAGCCGAGCACGTAATCAAAATATTTTTGTGCGTCTTCGGGGTAACAGCGGGCATGCGGGCCGCCAATGACGGTAACCGCGCCGTTCCGGCGGAATTGGTTGCTCATCGCGTAGGAAAGTTGCGCGGCTTGCGTGAACGCGCCGATGAAGACGAGATCAAGATTGCCCGGCAATTCCTCCACGAGATTCTCAAAACCGGTGTAGCACACGAACTTGACGTCATGCCCTTCTTCTTCGCACCAATGGGCAACGACTTGGGGCATGATGCTCGCGAGATTGGCATTCATGACGCGGGCGTACAAGGCGCGCGTTGGAGCTTTGGTGACGAGATCAATCACCGCGATACGGAGCTTGCGCATCGTTTCTCCTGAAAATAAGGTGAGGAACATTTCTCGCGGGAAAACCGCTTCCTTGCGGTCGGAACATCGTCGGACAGCCGCCGAGGTGTAAATCCTTCGGGTTTCGCGGAGAATGGGATATGAGGCATGCCTGGCAAGATAATAAACTGCGGGGTGAATAGCCAGAAGTTTTTTCTTTAAATAGAAATTTGTGTCTTTGCGATCATTGTTCGTGCTTCAATAGTTTGACTTTTTCTTGCCAATATACCACGCCCTCCTCGGCAAATTTCCACGCCATATAATCTTCCTCTTCGTTAAAAATTTCTTCGGCTGGCGATTTGATTCTTTTCTCAAATTCGATGAATCTCGCGTTGTATTTATGCCGAAAGGCGGCGCATTCTTGGTTGAACTCGGCGAGTTTTTGCGAGGCGCTCAACAAAGCAAAACTACGGATCGCACCTTGTTCGCTGATGCCGAGATCATTTAAAATCGCTGTGGCGGTGTTCATCGTCTCAACTCCATAGCATGATCAACGTTTTTTTCTTGCATCGCCCATCTCTAAGCGCTCGCGGACTTTTTCGGGTGTGCGTACGAGCAAATCCATTGGAAACGACGGGCGCAATTTGAACCGAATTTCAACTGATTTTTTTACGGAACTTCCCTCAGACGGTGTGATGACCAACAAATCCACGTCGGAATCCGGCGTGGCTTGGCCGTAGGCATACGAGCCGAATAAGATGACCCGCTGCGGCGAAAACTCTTCACCGACACGCCGCGTGAAAGCCTGAATTTGTTCGAGTGTGGCCAACATAGCAATTCATTGATACAAAAATACGGCAACTTTTGCAAGCGCAATTTTAAACGATCCTGGGCGAAGTCCGACTTGGGCTGCAGAATTTCACGAAACTTAGAAAATCCTCGTGCCCAAGTCGGACTTCACTTGCCCCGCATTTCCTCAAGCAAAAGCGCGAGATTCTTCCGCACAGTTTGCGTGTTTGGATGCTCGGGGCCAAGTGCCTTTTCGCAGATCGCCAAGCTGCGGCGATAAAGCGGCTCGGCCTCGGCAAACTTGCCTTGCAACTCCAGCAATTTCGCCAGGTTGTTCAGGCTGGTGGCGACATCGGGATGCTCCGGCCCCAATTGCTGCTCCCAAATTTCCAAGCTGCGGCGACAAAGCGATTTGGCCTCGGCTGATTTGCCTTGCGACTCCAGCAATGCCGCCATGATGTTCAAGCTCTGAGCCACATCAGGATGCTCCGGCCCCAATTGCTTTTCCAAAATTTTCAAGCTGCGGCGACAAAGCGGCTCGGCCTCGGCATAATTGCCTTGCGAACTGAGCAATTCCGCCAGGTTGTGCAAACTGGTAGCGACATCGGGATGCTCCGACCCCAATTGCTTTTCCGAAATTTCCAAGCTGCGGCGAAAAAGCGACTCGGCTTCGGCATACTTGTCTTGCGAATCCAGCAATGCCGCCAGGTTGTTCAAGCTGGTGGCGACAGCGGGATGATCCGGCCCCAATTGCTTTTCCAAAATTTCCAAGCTACGGCGAAAAAGCGGCTCGGCCTCGGCATACCTGCCTTGCGACTTGAGCAATAACACCAAGTTGTTCAAGCTTTGTGCGACATCAGGATACTCCGGCCCCAATTGCTGCTCTCGAATTTCCAAGCTACGGCGAAAAAGCGGCTCGGCCTCGACATACTTTCCTTGCGACCAGAGCAATCCCGCCAAGTTGTTCAAGCTGGCGGCGACAGCAGGATGCTCCGGCCCCAATTGCTGCTCTCGAATTTCCAAGCTGCGGCGATAAAGCGGCTCGGCTTCGGCATATTTCGCGCGTGCGTTAAAATATAATCCAACCTGATTGCACAAAAACGCAACACGATCCAGCACAATTTCGGTTTCACTCAACAACAATGCGTGCGCTAGCAATCGGCGGCAGATCGGCCATGTACGCACGTCATCGCTATCAAATGGAAACGCTTCTGCCACCAGTCGCACAGCCGTTTCTTGCCAATGCGCCCGTTCGGTTTCCGGCAAGCGATCTTGAATGACCTGCTGCACCAAACGATGCAGCGACAAGGATTGGTCTTTGACTTCCAATAAAGAATAGCGCCGCAACACGGCCACGGCCCGCGTCGCTTTCCAATGGATCGGCCAGCGCCGAAGTCTTGAGCTGTTCCACCTGGCTGAGGGCGGGCTGGAGCAAATCCCACGGAATTTCCTCCGGCGCCAGAAACGCGCCGAGATGGAGCAAATCAGTGGCAGCGGCACATCGCAGTTGCACGGCTTGAAAAGACAATTCCCACGTGGTGGCAACGGTGTAGGGATAATCAGCCGCCGGCTTCGCGCGGCCCAACAATTTCTGGCGGTGTTGCTGATAGAGCGCAAGATAATCTGCTAGCGGCTTGCCGGTTTCTTCGATATAGGCGGCAGCTTGCGTCAGCGCCAACAGCAAATGGCCCAACGCCTCCGCCAATTTTGCCGCGGCGTGGCGGTCGGTTTGGCCGGTGCGCTTGCAGAGAAAGTCAATGGCCTCTTCCGGCGCGAAATTCGATACCGCAAAAGGCTGGGCGAGGCGGCGCCAGTTGGGATTGCGCGAGGTGATCAGCACGTGACCGGTGGTCGCCTGCGGCAGATAGCCGTGCAGCGCCTCCGCTTCCGGCGCGTTGTCAAACACCAACAGCCAGCCGTCATGATGGTTGAGCCAGTGTCGCACCGCGGCGATCGCGAGATTTTGGTCGGCCTCTTCCTTTTCCGGCAAAGCGAGCGGCTGCGCCAACGCAGCGTAATCCGCCGCAAGTGTGGCCGGAGATTCGGCAGCCAGCCACCACACGGCCTCGTACTCGTGCGCAAAGCGATAAGCATATTCCACCGCGAGCTGAGTTTTGCCCACGCCGCCGAGTCCGTGAATCGCCTGCGTCAACGTCGCGGATTGTTCCGAGGCGAGTGCCGCACGAAGATTTTGCAGCAGCTCTTCACGACCGGTAAAGTTGGGATTGCGGTGATGCGGGACATTCCAAATCGGCGGAAGCGCACCAGGAAAACGCGGCGGCTTGGCGCTGGTTGCTGCTTTTGGCGAAGGGAAGACAGGCGCAGTCTTGGGTTTGGCGCGGTCGGTTTGCACACCGGCCAACAAAATTTCTCGCGCCGCGGTTTCATCCGATCCCACCAAATCGACATAAACAATTTGCGCCAACAAACCTTTCAATTCGCATTCACGCACGCGCACGGTGAGCAATGTTCTTTTTGCGCCGGTAGGATCTTGCGCGAAAGCCGCGGCCCATTCCGGTTGGGTGAAAAGCGAGTTGAGATAATCCGGCGAGAGCACCGCCATCGTGCGCTGCGCTTCGGTCGCGGCTTTCTGCATCTCCAGCACAAAATTGGAACCTGGACGAAAATCCCACGCCTGAATCGCCGTCGAGTAGCCCGCGTCTTCCAATTGCCAGGCAATCCACTCAGCCCAGTTTTTATCGGCGCGATTGTAGCTGATGAAGAAATCTTGCATTTTAAAAGCTTGACTTTTTCGTTTAGCAATCGTATCTTTAGTTACAAGAGAGTGAGTAAGTCCTATACGGTTCTCAAGGTGTTCCCTTCCATAGGTTGGCCATAGCCTTGGGGAAGCGCCGTATAGGGATCGCTCTCTTTTTATTTTAAGGCTTGACTTTTTCGCTTAACAATCGTATATTTGGATGTAGAGAGTGTGTAAATCCTGTACAGTTCCCTTGGTGTTCCCTTCCGTAGGTTGGCCACAGCCCTGGGATAAATCGCTGTACGGGGATCACTCTCTTTTTTATTTATAAAGGGGTATGTCTGCTCACACACGATTTTTCCTTTAAAAACGTCATACCATTCCGCATCCCCCGTTTCATATTTTCTATAGATACCCCAAGCGAATAGATCAACGGCTTGCCCCGATTTTCCATAAAAATTTTTAAAGGAATGTCGGGGTTCTCATGTGAATAGTAGTGATGAATGATCAAAGGCACCTGCGGCGGAATGCGCGCTTCCAATTGATTGAACAAGGACGCATCGAACTCGCGAATTTCCACTTTGCTTTTGCTGCGATCCACGGTGAGCATGACATAGTTCGTCGCTTGCTCCAGCGGCATCTGTTTGAGCACGAGCTGGGTGATGAAATTATAAACGCGGCTCGGGTTAAATTGCAGATGATTGAGGAAACGCTTTTTATCCAGGATCACCGTATAGAGATTGAACGGAATATCGGCGACGAGACGGTAAAAATACTGTTTGATCTCTAAAGAAGTTTTTGCGCCTTTGAGCTCAGTGACAATATCTCGGTGGCGCTTGCCTTTGCCGTACACTTTGTGTCGCATCGTTTTCACCACAGCCTTCTCCATTGCTTTCTTCGCCGCCTCATTGGGAATTTCCAAAATGGTGATCACCAGATGTCGCGAGACGCCCGCATGTTGAAACTGGTGTCCAAGATTTCCGGATTCGTCGAGATACAAGTAAGACATGGGCGTCATTTTTATTTTTAAATTGGCGCTTGACTTTTTGATTTTGCAATGGTATATTTAAACCAAGAGAGTGTGTAAATCCTGTACAGTTCCCTTGGTGTTCCCTTCCGTAGGTTGGCAATAGCCCTGGGACAAAATTACTGTTCAGGGATCACTCTCTTTTTTATTTAAAGGGGGGATAGATCTGCTCATAAACGATTTTCTCCCGAAAGACCTCATACCACTCGGTATCTCCTACCTCGTATTTTCGATAAATGCCCCACGCAAAAAGATCAACAGCTTGCAGCGGCTTATTTTCATGAGAATAGTTGTGTTTGATGATCAAAGGCGTCTGCGGCGGAATTCGCGCTTCCAATTGTTTAAACAAAGACGCATCAAATTCACGTATTTCGTCCCTGCTTTTGCTCCGATCAACAATGAGCATGACGGAGTTCGTCGCATTTTCAAGCGGCATCTGTTTCAGCACGAGTTGAGTGATGAAATTATAGACGCGGCTCCGATTGAATTGCAGATGGTTGATGAAACGCTTTTTGTCGAGAATGACCGTATAGAGATTGAACGGAATATCGGCGACGAGACGGTAAAAATACTGTTTGATCTCTAAAGAAGTTTTTGCGCCTTTGAGTTCGGTTACAATATTGCGATGGTGCTTGCCTTTGCCGTATACTTTGTGGCGCATGGTTTTCACCACGGCCTTTTCCATCGCTTTCTTCGCGGCCCCGTCGGGAATTTCCAAAATGGTGATCACAAAATGTCGCGAGACACCCGAATGTTGAAACTGATGCCCAAGATTTCCTGATTCGTCGAGATATAAATATGACATGATGGAGAAGCACCCAATTAGTTTTTAAATAGCTCCGCGCTTGATTCGGTTCTAACAAATAAAATTTGTCTGTTGCCGCACAAACAATTTAGCATTACAGACAGAAAAATCAACAAAATTCTTCAGGGAAACATCTGCTCTCTTCGTGAGTGAGGACGCCTGAAGGCGTTACTACGAGCACTTTATTTCACGTCCACACCGAGAACCGCGCGCGCTTCACTATAAAACTCTTCATCCGTTGCCGTCATCTCCCGCAATTTCTCCAGCACGATGCGCCGAAACTCGCGGCGGGCATACGCGAGATAGTTGGTGATGTTTGTGGCCGAAGTTTTAAACTCAGCCGCGAGCTGATCATAAGAAAGTTTGTCGCCAGTTTCATCGAGATCGTAGCGTTGGAAAATTTGAAAATGGGTGGATTTATTTTTGGCGTCACATTCCGCACGCAGCGTTTCAATCGCCAAACTAAAAAGGCTGCGCAGCCATTCCTGCTCGAAATAATCGTCCATCGAATCCGGAGAAGGAATTTCGATATATTTCAACTCGCCTTCGGCGCCGGCAAAATCGAGCGACAGAATCTGCGCCGCGCCGCCGCGCTTCAGGCGCTGCGCGGCTTTGTTCTCGTTCGCCACAAAGCCATCGAGACAAGTACGCAAAAAAGTGCGAAAACGCGCCCGCGCCGGATCATAGCTATGAAAAAAATCTTTCTCCAGCGCTTTGGTGAAAAAGCCCTGCGTCAAATCTTTCGCATCTTCGTTCGCTTTGTTCCACTTGAGGCGAATGTATTTGTAAACCGGTTTCCAATACGTCGCGACGATGGCCTCAAACGCGCGCGTGCGTTCGCTTTGCTCGCCGCTCCGCAGCGCGACAATCGCCGACCATTGGGTATGGGGGAATTTGTCATTAGCGCCTCCAATGAAAGTATCATCGGCAGGGGAAGAGAGATTTAGCTTACTCATATTGTATCATTCGGGAAAAACTATCATCCATCCCGCCGTGCGGGACGAAGAATTTGTAGCGCAAGCTTCCAGCTTGCCTTCGTTTGCCCCGCTGTGGCGGGGGAAGCCTGCGCTATGGTTTAGCGTTGTTATGACCGTCCGCAAATATACGAAAAAAATTTAACAAAGTCACTGAACTTTTTGCTTGACACAATGGCGAAAATTCGCTATACTTTGCCATCACACCGCGCGAACCGGCTTTGGGATAAGATGATGGAGTACAGCGTAATCAACGTTTCATGGTCACCCAAAAATTTTCCAGCGGAGGTAAAATGCAAACGCACGCCCCAATTTCCCAAAGGCTTTTAAGCCCGCTCTCTTCTAGTTTCTTTTTGCTTTTTGCTTTTTGCTTTTTCTGTCCCTTGTGGGCCCAAGTCGATCCGCGTTTTGGCACGGTGGGGCCCGAGGGCGCGGCACGGCTCAATCTCGCGTGGTATCGCGAATACCAAAAACAAAACGACACGCCCGCATTGCCCGGCAAGCAAAAGCATTTCGTCGTCGGACAATTAACCAATCGTAGCGACACGCTCGGCGTGGATTGGGAGTGGTATTTGCTGGATTTGTTGGAGCAGCCCAATTCATTATTGCTGCAGCATTTTCTCAATCTCGTCACGGATCTGATCAAGAGCAACACCATTCCGGTCGTGCAAGATTTGTGGACGAGAAATCGCGGCGACCTGGAGCAGACGTGGGAACAAACCGTGGACGGCACCTCCAAAACGTGGAGCCAAAAAGTGCTGGGCGTCACGATTTTCAGTTATACCGTCAAACTCAGCGACACCGCGGTGACCTTGCCAGACACGCTGCCGCAAGTGCAACTGACGGTGGCGCCGGATGGCGAGCATATCAATCTCCAAATCGATCTGGAGGTGACGTGGTCCACGCAGGCGCAAGGCACCCGCAAGACGATTCACGCGTGGCCGACGTTTAACACGAAAGTGTCGTTGTTGGGAACGATAGAAATCGGCGCCGATTCACTGGGGCGCTATCTCGCGATCAAAGAAATTCACGGCAAGTCGGTCACCGATGCGCAAGGCGACATCAAATTTAAAGTCAACATTCTCGGCATTGGCGACGTGAGTTTTACCTGGAGCAAGCTCGATATTCTCGTGCAAACGCAAATCGACCGCGCGATCGCGGGCGGCATCGGCGATATTATGAAGATCGATCAAAATCAGGACGGCCAGCCGGACGTCGCGCAACGTTTTTATTTTGAAACGGCGCTCTCCAATCTCTTTTTCAAAGGCAAGCCTCTTCCCCGCCAACAGCACATTCTTGATCGCGTTTTCGCCGGCGAAGCCGCTTGGATTCGCAATCAAATCGTGAAACAAGAACATTACGGCGCGTATTGGGAAATCGGCAATGAGCCGAATTGGTTTCCGCTGATGCGGCCGGAACAATACGCGGCGATTTATGCGCGCTACTATAATTTGATCAAACAATATGACCCAACGGCGAAATGTTTGATCGGCGGCTTGTTTCTGCAAGAGGGGCTCGACAATCCCAAAGAAATTATTGCCGCCGTCATTCCAAGTTTTTTCAGCATCTTTCGCGAAGAGTTATCGGCGTTTATCAGCCAGTCACTTTTTACAAAATCGACGGTGGCGTGGTATGAGGCTTTTCTCGCGGCTTTGCCGCCGGAAATTAAAATCGACGTCGGCAATTTTCATGTCTATCCGATGCGCGCGAGCAGCACGGCGTTTCAGCTCAGCGAGGTCCAGCCGCATATTGAAAAGCTGGTCGAACGGTTTCGCGCCTCGGCCACGGCGGAAATTTGGGTCACCGAATTTGGCAATATCGATTGGCGCCGCTCCGAGTCGGAGGCCGCCCGCCTTTGTTGGGATTTGTCGATTTATTTTCGGGCGAACACCGTCGGAATTACGCGCTGGTTTTGGAGCCGCTCGATCGGTTATGACCGCCGCTTTGATGCCATTGGCCAACGGCCGCCATCCGCATTGTTGGCAAATGACGGCATCACGTTGACGGCCATTGGCCGCGCTTATCAGGCCGCTGCCACGGGCCAAACCACAGGCGTGGCCGAACAACCCACAGCTTCGACAGCTTTGCCGCGCACGCTGACTTTGGCGCCGAGTTATCCGAATCCGTTTTCTTTGGCGCAGCAGACCAAGCAGATCAAAATTTTCTATGCGCTGCCGCAAGCGAGTGCAGTGGCGCTCCGGATTTATGATTTGACCGGGCGTCTCATGCGGCAAATCGTTCATACTCGCCAAACGGCGGGTTCGCATGAAGCTTTCTGGAATGGGCGCAATGAATTCGGCGAGACCGTTACCAGCGGGATGTATTTTGTGGTGCTCCAGGCGGGGCAACAGAAACAGACACAAAAACTTATTATAACACGATAAACTCGAGGCACGAGGCATGTAGCGCAACATAAATGTTGCGCTACAATTTATCCCTTCCACGCGCTCCATATCAAACACAGCCAGCCCGCCAGAAATGCTAATCCGCCGAACGGTGTGATCGCGCCGAGCCACCGGATGCCTGTTATCGCTAACACGTACAAGCTGCCGGAAAAAATAATAATGCCGATCACGAAGAGCCAACCGGCGGCCGTGGTCGTTGCGCTCGGCCAGCGCGTGCAGGCCCAAGCGACGACAAACAAGGCGAGGGCATGATAAAAATGATAGCGCACACCGACTTCAAAAGTGTTGAGCATATCGGCTGAGAGCCGCGCTTTCAAACCGTGCGCGCCAAAGGCGCCGATCGCGACCGCGAGGCCGGATAAAATTGCGCCGATGATGAAGAAGAGTCGTTCCATAGTCTCTAACAAGAAAAATGAGTGCAAAAAAAATTCAACACGGAGAAAACGGAGCAAACGGAGATTAAAAAGCTAAAGAGAATTTTCCAATCATTGCCTTCTCTGTTTGCTCTGTTTTCTTTTGTTAATCTTTTTGATTCCGGCTCGTCGGTCAGTTATATATCTTGAACAGGTAAATGGGCCTACCACTAACGCTTTTATCTTGCCACCTTCACTAACGTCCCGCGCTCGAGACGATCTTGCAGCGTCATGCCGTTGAGAATCGCGATATCTTCCAGCTCATCTTGTTTCACGCCATAACTGATCAGCACCTCGCGCAACGCGCCGGGTTGATTGACGGTTTCGATTTTCACGCGGCGCGGCTGTTTGGTGAGCGCGGCTTGATTGCGCAAACGGTCGAAACTTCTCATCGTTTTCTCAAACGTTGGCGCGATCGCATCAAACTGATTTGCCGCGGTGTAGCCGTGAAACATGTAAACTTTGCCGTCCATTTCGATAAAATAAGACATGACGCGCAGCACGCCTTGCTCATTTGGCATGTTGCTCACGAGCCAAACGGCGCTGAGGCCATTCACGCGCATCGCCTCATTGCGCAGCACTTCGGCTTGCGCGTTCGTGGCAAACGTGTTGGCCGCTTCGCGCGCGCTGGCGCCTTGTCCCAAGCTAAATTGCACACCGGCATTTTGCTCCGGATTCACCATCATCACTTGCGCCGGTTGATTCGCCACTTGCCATTTGGCGGGAACCGAAAATTGAAAACGCAGCTCGGGGTGATAGAAATAGCCGTTTTCCACAAATCCCTGTCGCGGGTCGTCGCCATAAACGATGCCGTCGATTTTGCGCAAATACGCATTGCGATCGGCGCCGCCTTTCGGGCCGGAAACTTTCTGCTGCCATTCAGCGGACAGTGCCGCGACGCGAGCTTCGCGATTATCCGGATTGGGATGCGTCGAGAGAAAAGTCGGCGGTCCTCCTCCCGACTTCTGCGTGAGGCGTGAAATGGTGCGGAAGAAGCGTGACATGTGCATCGCATCGTATCCGGCGCGCGTAGAATATTCGACGCCGAGCAAATCGGATTCGGATTCATTATCGCGGCCAAATTTGAGAAAGATAAATCCCAGCCCTTGTTGCGCGACATTACTGAAACGGCGAAAATCTTCCGAAAGAATCGTGCCGACGCCCAAGCCGAGCGTCGCAAGCTGCGCTTTGGTCATCTGCTCTGCGCCGTGCCGCGCTGTGACGTGGCCGATCTCGTGTCCCATCACGCCGGCCAATTCGGCTTCGGAATTGAAATGCGCCAAAATCCCGCGCGTGAAATAAACATAACCGCCGGGCAATGCAAACGCATTCACCACCGGCGTGTCCATCAATCGAAACGTGAATTTCAACGTCGGGCGATGCGAAAATTTGACCATCGATTGGCCGATGCCGTCGACATATGTTGCTAAACTGGCGTCGTCATAAACGCCATATTCGGCGACGATGCTCGGATCGGCCTCTTGCCCCATCGCGACTTCCTGCGCATCACTGACGAGGCTAAAAGTTCTTTTGCCGGTGACATAATCCTGCGCGCACGCCCACACGAAAATGGCGACGAGGAGCGAGGATAAAGCAAAATTCATTTTTGACCACAACCGCATTCGCGACATAAAAAATCTCCTCAACAAAGTTTTAATGCGTTGATTCAAAAACCTCACGCGGCGAGTCCCAACTTTTTTGAAATGAGCACAAACACTTCCGTCCCCAACCAGCCGCCAATCGTGGACAACGCGAAGGCGCTCAACGGGTTCAAAACGATGGCGCGCGAAATCGTATTCAGCGCGCCGAAGACAAACGCCCAATACAAAATGAAGCCCGCAATAAGCCCGATCAAGAGGCGCCACCATTTGGATTTTTCTTTCGTCCAATAAGCCACCGCCCCGCCGGTCAAGCCGCCGAGGCCAGACAGGCTCAACAATAAAACCGGCAGTGCAACGCGCAGCGCCACCTCCTTAACGGCCAAATCCGGAGTCGCTGCCGAGACCGTGACATTGCCGATCCAAATCGGCAGAAAGCCGGTGCGATTTTCCGCGCGCCCCGCTGGAATGGTGAGTTCTGTCGTTTCCAGCTCGCCGCGACCGCGCTCGATGGCAAAAGAAATTTGGCGATCAATTTCTGTCACGACTGGTGTGCCGTCTTCATCGAGCAGCCGCACGATCATGTCAGCTTTATCGACGAGCGAAATCGAATCGGGGCTGGCTTTGACTTCAATTTGGGTCACCGGCGAGCCAAAAGTTATTTTGAGCGTGCTATCACCGTCTGCTTTATAGGCCGGTGTGGAGCCGAGATATTCCACGCGTACTTCGCCGACTTGCTGAGAAGTGAGCGTCGCGCTCGCGTAATCTTCGCCTTGAGGAATCAAGAGCGTCTGCGGAGGCACTAATTTGCCGCCGCTGCTAAAAAGCCGGACTTTAATATCACGCGGCGCGATGCCATCTTCGCTGTAAAAAAATACATGAATGGTGGCGGCGTCTTTGCCGTCGGCCAACAGGGTTCGTTGCGGACTGCCCTTGAAAACGAGATAAGCGCCGCTCGCTGCAACAGCAGGCATGGTGGGAATTTGCGCCATCCTTCCGACCGCCGCAAAACCCGCATTCAAACCAGGCATCCATGCGCCTGGTCTTGACCTCAGCAGCGGTCTCGCCGGCTTGACGCCGATGAAGATTCCGCCCTCGCGCAGTTCCGGGTTTTTCGCGGCATGGCGCGCTTTAATTTCCCAAACGCCAACTTCCTCGGCTTGAAGTTGGAATTTTGCCGAGGTCTCACCGACTTTTACCGTGTCCAACAATTTCTTCCTGAACTGGCGGCCACTCACTTCAAGCTCGATGATAAAATCTTTCGCCACTTTGACGGCTTTGTGGTTCGCGTCCTCAACGATCACTTCAATCGTTATTTTCTCGCCGAGAGCATAACTTGGCTTTTCCCGATCCGGTTTTACATTAAGTTTAATCGGTTTATTCAGCGGCGCTTGCGCTGCTAACGATTGAAAACAAAATACAAAAACGAAAAAAATCGGAAATCCAATTCCGGCGATAAAGCGTCTCCATCTTCCTTGCATAAAGTTGACCTTTACGATTTAAGATAAAATATTCTGTGCCGCATACTACAAAAAATTCGTTAGATTGTCAATAGAATTTTCACAAAGAAAAAGGCCAAAAAGCAAGCCGAACTTACCTTTTGGCCTTGAGCGTCCCCAACGGGATTCGAACCCGTGTTACCGCCGTGAAAGGGCGGTGTCCTAGGCCTCTAGACGATGGGGACGAGTTAATTTTATGGTGTCAGCATTGCAAATTGAATCCCGCAAAGGCGGGATTCAATTTGCAATATCAATGTCGCATCCGAGACGCATAACTGGGTGAGTGATGGGATTTGAACCCACGACCACCAGAGCCACAATCTGGTGCTCTAACCAACTGAGCTACACTCACCATTTTGGGATGAGAGAT
>Ga0247727_10014365_pt1 | contig 13169 bp, 12 predicted proteins | sample WisWelCaveWW1625_FD_202498 | JGI IMG/M metagenome (GOLD analysis project Ga0247727, IMG submission 202498) | Biofilm microbial communities from Wishing Well Cave, Virginia, United States - WW16-25 | ecosystem: Environmental > Aquatic > Deep subsurface > Groundwater > Cave microbial mat | place...
CAGATGCAGCCAATAAGGTTTCACATAGCGCAAAATGCGCCAATAGGTGTGCATGCGGACGGCCTACTTCTTCTTCACGTCGTGGAATTTTGCATCTTCAACGTCGGCGTTGCTGAGATCAAGCGAGGCCTTGCGTGGTGGATTATCTACCCGCGGCGGGTCTTGTTGCGGCGCGCGCGGAGTGGTTCGTCCGACGAACAAAAGGCGCAAAACCTTGAAGAGCAAATAAAAGAGCATCGTCCACAGCAAAAATAGAAACAGAAAGCGAATCATCAGCATATTATTTCTTCGCGCTGGGTGTGGGTGAATAATATTGAACGCCGGAGATCGGCCGGTGCAGTTGCATCAACAGATCGTCAAGCTCTTGTTTATTGTTGACGAAATCAAGCTCGGTTGAATTGATGACGAGCAACGGCGTGTCGCGATAATTGAAAAAGAAACGATTATAGGCGTCGTTCAATTCGCGAATGTAATCTTCCGCCATGTTGGTTTCATAAGAACGATTGCGTTTGCGAATGTTCGTCATCAAACGCTCGGTGCTCGATTGCAGATAAATCACCAAATCCGGTCGTGGGATGTCGCGTTCGAGAAGATGGGCGATCTTGTCGTACAAAACAAGCTCACGATCCTCAAGCGTCAGCGAGGCGAAGATGCGATCCTTGGCAAAAAGATAATCGGACACCAGCACTTCGTGAAAAAGATCGCGTTGTGGAATCTCCAGTTGCTGGCGATACCGGCTCAAGAGAAAAAAGAGCTGCGTGGAAAAAGCATAGTGCTGCGGATCGCGATAGAAATCCGATAGAAAAGGATTTTCATCATGCTGTTCGAGCAGCCGCCGCGCGTTGAAGCGCTCAGACATGAGCTGCGCAAGACTGGTCTTGCCGACGCCGATGACGCCTTCGATGACGATGTATTGGAGACGCACGTGTGAACCAAAAGTTATTTAGATGGCGAAGCTTTGTTTTTATACGGCTCGGGACATGCGGTATCAAAAAATCAAAAACAATACGCCCACAGAATTCGAAATCCCACAGAAATGTTTTTTCATTTCAGACCACCTACTCTACTAACGGTCTATGCCAGATTTTCAGACAAGTTGAAAACCGAAGCGCTTTATGGGCAGCATAAGAATCGATTTTCTTTTGACACGGAGAAACGGAGTTCATGGAGCTTCACGGAGAAAAGCCTCTAAAACAAAAAAATATCTCCGTGTATTCTCGGCTTTTTCTGTGTCTCCGCGTCAAAGCAAACTTTCAGAATTTTATTCTGAGCTTAATACACTAATCCGTCTATTCACTCGACGAACCAAAGAGTGATCTTCACATTCCGCCAAAAGCTCTGCAATCTTTTTCTGCAAAGATGTTAGAAAAAACTCCGGCGCAATTTCCGCCCACGGCGCAAGAACAAATCTCCGGCGATGCGCTTCCGGATGAGGCAACGTCAATCGTTCTGATTGAATAACTCGCTGACCATAACAGAGCAGGTCGATATCAATCGTTCGTGGGCCCCAACGCTGTCTTCTATCGCGACCAAGTGCCTGCTCAATCTCCAAAGCTTTATCGAGCAATTCTTCCGGCAACAACTCGCTGCGCACTTCGATGACTTGATTGAGAAAAGCCGGTTGATTGATAACTCCAACCGGCGCGGTTTCATAAATCGACGACGCGGCGACTAAAAAGATTATTTTTGTTTGGATCAATCCGGCGCGCGCCTTCGCCAAATAATCTTCTCGATCTCCCAGATTCGAACCCAGCCCAAGAAATATTCGCTCATCTTTCATCATGCTTCGCGAACGATTTCGACTTCGATGCCGTCGGTGATGCCGCGAATCGGCGAATTCGGTTTGCGCACGCACACTTGCAGCTTCTTGATGGGAAATTGCTCAAGCAAAGTTTTGGCGATGTTCTCCGCCAGCGCCTCCACGAGCTTGAAGGTGCGCTTGGTGACAACCTTGTCTACGACATCATAAAGTTTGTAAAGATCGATGGTGTCTTTCAAACGATCAGACTTTCCCGAGCGACTGGTGTCGCCGAAGATCGCGATGTCAACTTCAAAACGTTGGCCGACGTTGCGTTCTTCGTCCCACACCCCGTGAAACGCATGAAAGACCATTTTGTTAAGCCGCAGGACGTCTTCAGGCATGATTGATTTCTATCATTGAGGCAGGAGATGACACTGCCGGATAAGGTTCAAGGGCATGGCGCAACTTCGGTTATTTTGCAATGCAAAATACTAAATCATTTTCCCCTCGTCAAGATAAAAAACTGAGGCGGTGAAGCCTTAATCAACAGTGAGTGCATTCTGCATCATCGATATTCACTGTCGTTTTTGTCACCGACACAAGCCGTGTGAACGAGTGAAAAAAAATTCTAGTTTCGAAATAAATTGCTTTTATGTGAGAGGCGGGGAGGTATCTGAAAAAATTTTTGAACCATCAAAGACTGCTGAACAATTTCACCGAGTAATTCGTCAGTTCCGAAAGCGGCGCCCAGTAGAGGCCAAGGATGATCGTCGGTATGGCGAGCACGAGCACCATCACCACGGCGGGAATTGAAACCGGCAGCGGCGCAAGCTCGGTGTCAGCCGTTTCCAGCCACATGGCTTTAATGATGCGCGCATAGTAGTACAGCGACACCACGCTGTTGAGGCCGGCGACGATGGCGAGCCAGTAGTACTCCGAGCCGCCCTTGATGAGCGCGGCAAAGAGGTAGAATTTGCCGATGAATCCGGCGGTGAGAGGAATGCCGGTGAGCGAAAAGAGGAAAATCGTCATGGCGACGGCCACCGCCGGGGCGCGGAAGCCGAGGCCGCGATAATCTTGAACGCGCTCGCTGCCGATGAGCTGCTGAAAAATAATCACCACCAGGAACGCGCCGAGGTTCATGAGATAATAAACCACCAGATAAAACATGGTGGCAAACATGCCGTCTTTGGTGAGCACCACCGCGCCCATCAGCGCGTAACCGGCGTGGGCAATGCTGCTGTAAGCAAGCAGGCGCTTGATGTTGTTCTGGACGATGGCGATGAGATTGCCGAGCGTCATGGTGAGCGCGGCGATGGCGGCGAGCACCTGTGGCCAATTCGAATTCGCGACCGTAAGCCACGCATCACCGACGCTGGTTGACAGGCCGCTCATGAAAAATCTTAGAAGCAATGCAAAGCCGGCGGCTTTTGGTCCAACGCTGAGAAACGCGGTGATCGGCGTGGGCGCTCCTTCGTAAACATCCGGCGCCCAGAAGTGAAACGGCACGGCGGCGATTTTATAGCCGAAGCCGGCGGTGATCAACAACAAAGAAATAAAGAGTGTCAGTTTTTCCGGCGAGCCGTTGGCGAGAATTTGTGAAATCTCATAAATGTTGAGCGTGCCGGTGAGGCCGTAAAGCAGCGAGATGCCGTAGAGCATCAAGCCGGAACTGAAGCCGCCATAGATCGCGTACTTCAATCCCGCTTCGCTGGAGCGTTTGACGTTTTTCAAATAAGCGGCAAGCGCGAACGAGCTGATGCTGACGGTTTCAATCGAGATGAAAATAGTAACGAGGTTGGTTGACGAGGCCATCCAAAACATGCCGAGCGTCGTGGCGATGAGCAGAACAAAATATTCTCCGACGCCGCGCCCTGAAAGCTCGACCGAGGACATCGACAACAGAATCACCATGCCGGTGCTGGCAATGAAAAGCAGTTTGAAGAACAGGCTGAAGCGATCAAGCACCATCATGTTGTTGAATAGCAAGCGATCGGGCAGGCTATATTGCGAAAGCACCGCAGCCAGCGCAACGACAACACCAAGCAACGCCGCGAGCGCGAGGTACGGCGTGCGCTCGCGCTTGAGCAGCATGTCGCCGATCATAAGAAGAATCATCACACCGGCTAAAACAAATTCCGGCAAAAAGTAATTTATGCTGGCGAGGTTGTCTTGGAGTTGAGCGGAAAAATCCATTGATAGTCCTTGAATGTCGAGTTGCTCGATGCTGGATGCTTGATGCGAAAACTTAACGCGTAATACGTGATGCGTAAAAAGAAAAATTACGGATTATGGCTTACGTATTAATGAGCGAACATCACGCGCAACTTGCTCACTTGCAACTTGCTTACTTGCTTACTTGCCACTTGCTCTACTTCATCCCCAACAACATCGGCGTCGTTTCCCGCACCACTTGCACCAAATTATTGCAGGAGATTTCCAAAAGCGACAACACCGGTTGCGGGTAAACACCGAGCAAAATCACCAGAATGCCAAGCGGCACGAGCGTGAACAACTCGCGCCCGTTGATCTCCGGCAGGTTTTCATATTTCGGATTGAGCTTGCCGAGGAACATGCGTTGCAACGTCCAGAGCATGTAGCCCGCGGTGAGCACGATGCCGAGCGTGGAAATGATCGTGTATACTTTCAAATCAAAATTCGTCGAGCTGAACGCGCCGAGAAAACTGAATGCCTCGCTGATGAAGCTCGACAATCCCGGCAAGCCGAGGTTGGCAAAAAACGCCACGGTGATGACGCCGGTGTAGATCGGCATCCTGTTGCTGAGGCCGCCGAAGCCATCGACGTCACGATGATGAGCGCGATCATAAATCACGCCGACGAGGAGGAAGAGCATCGCAGTCACGCAGCCATGATTGAACATTTGCAAAACAGCGCCATTCATGCCAAGCGGTGTCAGGCCGCTCATGCCCAAAAGCACGACGCCCATGTGGCCGATGGAAGAATACGCCACGAGTTTCTTCAAATCTTTTTGCGCCATAGCGCACAGCGCGCCATACACGATATTAATCACCGCCAAAGTCGCCAAGCCGTAAGCGAACGGTTCGAACTTCACCGCGTCGGGGAGAACCGGAAAGCTGATGCGCAACATGCCGTAAGTTCCCATCTTCAGCAACACGCCTGCAAGAATGACGCTGATCGCGGTCGGGGCTTCTACGTGCGCATCCGGCAACCAGGTGTGAAACGGAAAGATCGGCACTTTGATGGCAAAGCCGATGAAGAGGCCGATGTAAATCCAATAGCGAATCTCCGGACGATTCATCATCCCGGTGTGGTTCATCTGATCCATCATGTGCAGGATGTTGAACGTGTGGCCGCCGGTCATCGGGTCTTTGACGTTGAAGTAAAGCACCAGCATCGCAATCAACATGAGAATCGAACCGAAGAGCGTGTAGAGGAAAAACTTGATCGCAGCATATTCACGACGCGGCCCGCCCCAGACGCCGATGAGAAAGTACATCGGCAGCAGCATGACTTCCCAGAAGACATAAAAGAGGAAAAAGTCGAGCGACAGGAACACGCCCATCATGCCGGCATCCAAAAGCAGAAAGAGCGCGAAGTAACCTTTGAGGGCTTTGTCGATTCCCCACGAGGCAAAAATGCAAATGAACGAGAGCAGGGCGGTGAGCAGCACCATCGAGATGCTTAGGCCATCGACGCCGAGATAGTACCAAATATTGTACGAGCCGATCCATTCGGCTTTTTCGACGAACTGCATGCTCGCGGTGCCGCGATCAAAGCCGATGAACAATTGCACGGCAAGGATGAGCTGCACGCCGGTAAAGACTGCCGACACCCACTTGATGACGTTTGCTTGCGCTCGCGGGATGAGCAGCACCGCCGCCGCGCCGATGACCGGCAGGAAGATCAGCCAACTCAAAATGTTTGGGACCATTGAAGCCTCGAGAGAATATGTCGAATATTATCCAATCATTCTCGTACTCTTACTCCTACTCTTACTCGTTTTTGGTTTTTGAGTAGAAAAATCAAAAGCGAGTAAGAGTAAGAGAAAGAGTATGAGTAAGAGCTTAAGCAAACACCATTTGCAACACATAAAACAATACCAGCGCGCCCAGTGCAGCCAGGATGTAACTCTGTACTTTGCCGGTTTGAATTTCGCGCAGCGTCCCACCAAACCAGCCGATGACACGCGCCACCAAATTGACCAAGCCATCAACAACTCGATTGTCAGTCAGGCCGCTTAGCCATGAGCCGGCCACGGTTGCTTTGGCAACACCGTTCACCGCGCCATCGATGATCTTGAGATCGAACATCGCCGAGATGCGGCTCACGACCAAAGTTCCGGCAATCGCTGTGGCGTTGTACATTTCATCAAAATACCAATTGTTCCAAAGAAATTTGTGCACACCTTTGAAGCGCGTTGCAAGATCATCCGCTGAAATCTTCTTCCAATAATAAATCATCATCGACAATAAGATGCCGATGCCGGCAGCGAGTATTGAAAAAAACATTGCCAGCGAATGCGCCGAATGAGCGGCCTCGCTGCCGTGCTCGGCTCCAGCAACGGCAATCGCGCCGGCCATCTCTGGCTTGCGAACCAACTCTTCGAACCAATTGCCATATCCGCCAACCATCGAAAGCACAGCAAGCACGATCAGCGGCACAGTCATCTTCAACGGCGATTCATGCGCATGTGTGTGAACTTTGGCTAAACGTGGTGTTCCAAAGAATGTCAGAAAGATCAGGCGAAACATATAGAAGGCGGTGATGCCAGCGCACAAGAGCAGCGTCACAAAGATGACCATGTGCATCAGGTTGTGCGAGGTGAGCGCCGCCTCCAACGCCGACGCCAGAATCGCGTCCTTGCTGAAAAATCCCGAAAGCCCCGGCACACCGGAAATCGCCAGCGTCGCGGCGAACATGCAGAAGAACGTGATCGGCATTTTTTGTTTCAGGCCGCCCATGTTGCGCATGTCTTGCGGGTCGGTATCATGATCATGCAAATGATGCAACGAATGGTGCATGGCGTGAATCACCGAGCCGGAAGCGAGAAACAAGAGCGCCTTGAAAAAAGCGTGAGTCATCAAATGAAAAAGTCCGGCGCTATAGCCGCCGCTGCTCGCCCCGCCAACGCCGAGGCTGGCGATCATGTAGCCAAGCTGGCTGATCGTGGAATACGCCAAAACTTTTTTGATGTCCATCTGAGTGATCGCAATCGTCGCGGCAATGAAAGCGGTGATCGTGCCGATCAGGCCGATGAAGAGCAGAGCATCGCTTGTATAAATAAGAAATGTTCTTCCGACGAGATAGACGCCGGCAGCGACCATCGTCGCGGCGTGAATCAATGCCGAGACCGGCGTCGGGCCTTCCATCGCATCGGGCAGCCATACGTGCAACGGGAATTGCGCCGACTTGCCGATGGCGCCGAAGAAAACCCCGATGCCTGCAGCCGTGAGCAAGCCGCCAGCCAGCTTGCCTTCGCCAATTCCTTGAAACACTTCGGCAAAGTTCAGCGTGCCGAGACTTGCAAAGATGATCAAGATGCCGATGAACATGCCGATGTCGCCGATGCGCGTGGTAATGAAAGCTTTGATCGCGGCGTCGGAGGCGCTTTTCTTTTCGTACCAGTGGCCGATGAGCAGATACGAGCCGAGGCCGACCAACTCCCAGAAAATGTAAATTCCAAAAAAGCCATCGACCAAGACCAGTCCGAGCATCGAAAAAGAGAAAAGCGCAAGAAAAGCAAAGTAGCGCGAGTAGCGAACATCGCCGTGCATATAATCGATCGAGAAGAGATGCACCAACGAGCTGACGAGAGTGACGACCACCAACATCACCGCGGTAAGATTGTCGAACAAGATGCCGAACCCGAGCTTGAACGCGTCGATTTGAATCCATTCGTAGCTGCGGGTAATCTTAAGCTCGGGGTCATGCGCGGATAACACCTGGCCAAAAACATTGATGGCGAGAATCAACGATGCAAAAATCGCGACGGTCGGAACCCAGTCGCCGTTGCGCGGCAGACGCTTCCCAAAAAATATTTGTATTATAAATGCTGCTAACGGCAGCAGCCAGATTATTAACGCTTGATCAATGATGTTGTCCACTGTGCTTCCTTAAATTCAAAGACCGCCTATCCCGCCAATGAATCCGCCTCATCCAAATTAACAGATTTCATGCGTTGATAAATGTTGAGCACGATAGCCAGCGCCACCGCTGCGCCGGCTGCCGCGGCAATGATGACAAACACGCCGAACATCTGGCCGTCGAGATCATTATCAACATAACGCGAGAAGGCGATGAAGTTGATGTTCGCAGCATTGATGATCAACTCGACGCCCATCAAAACCGTGACGGCATTTTTCTTGGAGATCACTGCGAGCAGGCCAAGGCAAAAGAGCGCCGCGCTCAAAATCAAAAAGTGCGGCAAACCGACCGGGGTCATCGCGCCTCCCTTCTCGCCATAAATGCGGCGCCCACTAAAGCCGCAAGTAAAAGAATCGAGATGATTTCAAAAGGCAGCAGATATTCAGTCATCAGCAAATTGCCAATCGTCCGCGAAGTGGGCGCCATCTCAGCGAGGGGCATCAAACTCCAGCGGGTTTTCAGCGCCAGGTGAGTGAGAATAGCGAAGACGACGCCGCATACCAGCAACGCGGGAATGAATTGTAAAGTGCCGGTTTCAATATTCACGCCGGCGATTCTTTGCGAGAGCATCACGCCAAAAAGCAGCAGCACGAGAATGCCGCCGACGTAAATCAACACTTGCACGGCGGCTAAAAAATCTGCGGCCAGCAAAACATAAATTCCTGCGATGCCAAAAAAGGCGAACAACAAACCCACCGCGCAGTGAATCAGGTTCTTTGAAAAAACCATTACACTCGCGGAGAGCAATGTTAAAATCGAGAAGGCGTAAAACGTAAAGTCAAAAGTCGTCATTTTTATTTAGTGATGATTTTGGTTTTCATATACTGCAAAGCTTTACAAGATCATCCAAAGCCCAACTGCAAAAATGCACGCAAAGGCAAAGGGCGTCAAAACTTTCCACGAAGTGTACATGAGCTGGTCAACGCGCAAGCGCGGCAAGGTCCAACGAAGCCATATTTGCACCAGCACTAATCCATACGCTTTGCCGACGAACCAAAACACACCCCACACACCGCCGTTCATGAAATTTCCAAACGGGCTTTGATGCGCGCCAAGAAATACCGCCGCCCCAACGCCGGTCACCACGATCATGTTGGCGTATTCCGAGAGCATGAACACGGCCCATTTGAAACCGCTATACTCGGTCATGAATCCGGCGACCAATTCGGACTCTGCTTCGGGCAAATCAAACGGCGTGCGGTTCACTTCGGCGAGAGAGGCGACAAAGAAAATCAGAAAGGCAATTAAATTAAAAGGAAAAAATTGAAAGACGTGCCAATGCCAAAACCAGCCGGTCTGCGCCGTGGCGATTTGCTGAAAGTTCAACGAGCCGACCTGCATGATGATCACCAGCAACGCCAGCGCCGTGGGAATCTCGTAGCTGACGATCTGCGCCGCCGAGCGCATGCCTCCGAGCAGCGACCACTTATTGTTCGAGGCCCACCCGGCGATAATGATCGCGATCACTGTCAACGAGGTAATCGAGATGACGAACAACACGCCGATGTCGAAATTGGCAAAGAGAAATGCGCTGGAATAAGGCAGGGCAACGAGAGCGCCGATGGCCGCGGCAAAAACCAGAAACGGCGCGAGGGTATGAAGAAAGCGGTCGGCATTCTGCGGGACGATGTCTTCTTTGAGCAGGAGCTTGACGGCGTCGGCGAGGGTTTGCAGGGTTCCATGCGGCCCAACTTCCATCGGCCCGAGGCGATCTTGCATATGCGCGGAAACTTTGCGTTCGAGATAAACTGCGATTAACGCATTAATAGCCGCCAAACTGGCGAAGAGCAACCCCGCCGCGCTCATAAAAACAACGGTGATTAAAACAGGAGGCACATCAGATAGGAAATTTTCTCCGGCAAGAATACTCGCAATCAATTCCTGCATCCATCACTCCTCAGTCTCAATAAAGCGCCATGCTCAAATCAAACGGCCACTTCGTTTCCGCTTTCCAGTTTTTCATAGGATAAGGAACTGGAGCTTGCTTCTTCAAAATATGCCGGCGCCGCTTCACGACTATATTTTCCGGTCTGCGGCTTGTCCCATTCCAGATCACCTTTGCGCCAAACATAGGCGAGGCCGACCAGAAGGATGCCGATAAAAACCGCCATTTCGACAAATGCAAAGAGTCCAAGGCTTTTGAAGACGACGGCCCACGGAAAGAGAAAGACGATTTCAACATCAAAGATGATAAAAATGAGGGCGATCACATAAAAGCGAATGTTGAATTGAATCCATCCGCTGCCGACAGGCAATTCACCGCATTCGTAGGTGGCTTCTTTGCCGGGGGTGGGGTTGCGAGGTTGAAGCAGCCGCGAGATGACAAGATTCACGCCGACAAACGCAGCCGCGACCAACATGAAAATCAACGCGCTCGCAAAGTCGAATAACATTTCGCTCCTTCCAGCATAATTTGCGAAACCTGAACCTTGGGTTCATCACGGATGTAGCACCACAAAGATCAAGAACCCGTCAAAAATCGACGACAATAATACTACAAAATGCCCTGATAGTCAAGGGAAAATTTGCCACGAACCGGGAAACGACATCGTCGAATCGTTCTTTTGAAAAATTTCGGAAAAGTTTCTGCTTCAGAACAATGCTCGAGGTGGTTGATAAATTCCTCACGCAGATTTCGCTCACTGTTGAATAAGAAGCCGAACCGGGCATTTCGTCATTTTGCCCATACCGCTTGTATTTTTTACTTGCTTTTCCCCTCGGCGCAAACGAAATTTTGCACATTCTGCTCGCAAAGGAATTCTCACGACGCAGACGGTTTCGAAAATTCACCGCCACGATTTTGAATCAACATCCCTTGAGACGTCAAAGCATCGATACTGAACATTCAGGATGTAGCATTGATTAAGCTTTCATAGGATTGAAGAAAATCGAGGTTTGTTTTTTTTAATACACTTTCAAGGTATCGTAATGTTGGAACGCAAAGTAAAACGATTGGGACTTCTTACCGGCGGCGGCGATTGCCCCGGGTTGAATGCCGTCATTCGCGCCGTGGCCAAGCCGGCGATGACGGAATATGGCATGACCGTGATTGGGATCGAAGACGGTTTTGAAGGATTGGTCGAAGGGCAAATGCACGAACTGTCGAACCGCGACGTTTCGGGCATCATCAACCTCGGCGGCACGATCTTGGGCACGTCGAACAAAGGCGACCCCTGGCACTATCCGACGGAAAGTATCGACGGCAAAACTTCGATCGTTGACGCCTCGCAACGCGCCATCAAGAATTACAAGAAATGGGGGCTTGATGCGATGATCGCCGTCGGCGGCGATGGGACGATGCACATTTGCGACAAGCTGTCCGAACACGGGCTTAATGTCGTCGGTGTGCCGAAGACCATAGATAACGATCTCTCGGCGACCGATTATACTTTCGGCTATGATTCTGCAACCTACGTCGCTACGGAAGCCATCGACCGCTTGCACACCACGGCGTCGTCGCATCATCGCGTGATGATCATCGAAGTGATGGGCCGGTATGCCGGGTGGATCGCGTTAGGCGCCGGGCTTGCCGGCGGCGCAGACATTATCTTGATTCCTGAGATTCCCTTCCGGTGGGAAGTCATCATGCAAAAAGTCAACGAACGTAGCACGCATGGCAAACGCTTCAGCATCGTCTGCGTGGCTGAAGGCGCGATCTGTCCCGAAGTTGGTCAGATCGTCAAGTCTATGGATGAAAAACGAACTGATGCAAAACAGTTGGGCGGCATCGGGGAGTTGGTGGCAAAAAGAATCACCGAAACGACGGATCTTGAATGCCGGGTGACCGTGCTCGGCCATTTGCAACGCGGCGGCAGCCCAACGCCATTCGACAGGATTTTGGCGACGAAATACGGGGCAATGGCCTGCCAATTGGTGGCCGATGGCAAATTTGGCATGATGGTGGCATTGAAAGGAAATCAAATTACTTCGGTGCCGATCAAAGATGCGATAGCCAAGCAACGGCTCGTCGCGCCGGATGATGACATGGTCATGGCCGCCCGCTCGGTGGGAACCTGCTTCGGAGATAAATGACGCCGCATACTCAGGCATAATAACACGCTACACAAAAAACTAAACCCCGACCTCACAGCCATGAGACGGGGTTTTGTTTTTTTACAGACAACGGCCTTACTGAAAGGACATCACTACGTGCAGGGTCGCCGAAGATTATCGGCGTGGCGGCGCTTCGCGGGAGGCTTGTACTTTGGACTTTGAAGAGCCTTGAACAACTCGTGGCGCTGGCGTTTGAGAAAATACAATTCCAGCTCGGCTTTGTTCAAGCGTTCTGCCGGCGACTCGATGCGATCAGCCTCGTCGCTGGTGATGTCTGGCAAGGAAACTTCTCGTCTCGCGCTGGGGCTGGGTGGTGGGATCGTGTGCTTCGGCGCCACCTTTGTATCTTGTTGAGTTTGGCCCGGGGACCACAAAAAGAAGACCCCGAAAACCATTCCCGCAAAAAAGGGAACGCCGGCAGACACTCGAAGACTGTACAGCACTCCTTCCGTGAGTTTGCGGCATGAGTAATTCCTTATACTCATTTGCAGAGCTCCTTCCCTGAGTTTAGTGCGCGAGTACGTGCCTGTGCTCGCATCGTCGACTTCGTCCGGAAGTCATCATGAGTATGTCCCTATACTCGTTTGCGCCACTCGATCCCTGAGTCAACCTCGCGAACACCTGCCTGTGTTCAGCCATATTTGTTTTCAAAGCACATGCCAAACATAAAACCCGATGCGCCTATATCCAGATCATCGGCACGATTCTATCTAACTGAATTAGCTTACGATAGTGCGGTAAAGAAAAATGATGGAAACGAAAAGCTTTCAGCTGTTCTGTTTCAAGTTGAGGGGTGCTCAGAGGATGTTACAGATGAAATGGAAGATGGCAAAAATGGCTGTCAAATCAGAAAGAACTGCTGAACGTTTTAGGAATCATTTGTCGCATTGAGTCGACAACTTTATTGTTTGCACAAGAACAAAATTCGATGTAACTTTCGCCGCTCGTAAAAAATGCTTCACCCAGCCGCCGTGTGAAAACAAAACCTCTATCGAGCCGCAAAGCGGCGTGCAACTTTTTCGCGATCAGCGGAGTCTTAGCTCATGAATATCCTACAACTGCAAACTTATGAAACAGATTATTCCGAACTTCTTTAAGCTCGTCGCGATTGCCGGAGTTTCAGCGGGCATCTTCTTCCTCGTCTCTTCCGATGAAGAAACGCAAGACGCTGCCCTGACCAGCTCGATGAGTTTTCTCGGCAAGAAGCTACTTGCCATGACGCCCCACGAGGGGGGCGAGCAGGTTCAGG
>Ga0247727_10014366_pt1 | contig 13168 bp, 10 predicted proteins | sample WisWelCaveWW1625_FD_202498 | JGI IMG/M metagenome (GOLD analysis project Ga0247727, IMG submission 202498) | Biofilm microbial communities from Wishing Well Cave, Virginia, United States - WW16-25 | ecosystem: Environmental > Aquatic > Deep subsurface > Groundwater > Cave microbial mat | place...
CGATAACGTATCGCCGTCAATGACCTTATCGACTCTGGCCCGATAGGTAAACAGTTCTTCCTTGGAAATTTCAATCTTTTTGAAGTCAAACAATTCACCCTTTTCAAAAACAAGCTCGGCCCAATCGCCTCCCTTTAATATACCCCGCGCGGCTGTTTTGGGTATGAGATACTGCTGACGGAACCCCAGGTCCAGAACCAGCGGACTTTTTTCCACAAAGGCCTTATTGGCGCTGACGATTCCGTAAGTGTTCAGCCGCCCGCGGGTGAATGTCAGTTGCAAGACGGGCTTGTCGCTATTTTCAGACGCGGCCAGTTCGCGCTTGGTGGATAAGTATTCGCGAAGTTTTCTCGTGTCCCAATCATGACGGAGGACTCTATCTTCTATCTTTTTTCTCTCTTCTGTATCCTTAATGGTAATCAGACTCCTGTAATGGTCCCAGGTCAATTCTTGCCGCGCGGCAAGAATTGGGTAAGTCCGGTAAAATTGCAAAGCGCGGGTAAGCGTTGACATGTCCCTGTCGACGTCCCTGGCCAGGCGTTCCAGAAGATGTTTTCCGTAATCCGCTCTTTGCTTATTGACGAGAAGGTGATCATGAATGTAGCGGCCGACCTTCCAATACCCTTGCGCCGTACGGTGCTTGATTAAAAATTCTAAATCGGAAAGCTCTTTGGAAACTTTGCTGACAAGCGATTTGTAACTAAGCGGGACAGAAAATTTTTTCATCACAGACTATTCACTTAATACTTTTGCTATTCTAGAGAGGAACAATAACCGCAAGCAATATAACGCAAGCTTTAACCAATGGCAAAGAGAACTTTGGGGACAGACGAAAGTTAAAGTTATACCCAAACGCAACTGGTTTTCGAAATTAGAAAAATGCAACCCGAAGCGTGGGTATTATACTGCCTTCTTCTAATCGCAATTCTTGAGGAAAGGCAGTATAGAACCCGGGGACATGTTACATAATCTTATCTTCAAACTTTTAATTCGGATCCCGTTACACGTGGCCGACTGTCCCAACTCCAAAATATTCACGCTGGTGGTCGCAATGCCACTTTAACTCGACGATGTTGCGACTTCCAGCTCGTATCTTTCCCAGTCAGGACTTTCTTGACACCTTTGCCTGTGCGCTTCTTTCTTTTTAATGAATCAATGATAAAACCGCCTCAAAAAGGATGTCCTCGCCAAACCGCGTCATATACGATGGAAATGCCATCTTTTGAATCCGATAAATGATGAAACCGACATGCCTTAATACGACCTCTTCCGCTTTTTCTTTGCTATTGCCTTTGGCCTGAGCGATCAGCTGACGTTCTTCTTCGAGCGAAATCTTTGGATATTTAAAGGCAATCTGCCGATACGTTTCCCCCATTAAACCTTATGCCTAACTGTGATCTTTTTACGACCCTCGCTTCTTTTTAGATTTCTTTATTTTCTCCTCAATTTTTTTGAATTCAGCATCGTCGGCCAACATCTCGACCTTGGCTTCTTTCTTCAATCGTTTTGCGTTGAACCGTTCATACTGCTCCAAGGCTAAATTGTCGGCAACTTCTTTGGCAACCTTTCCGGCATTATTCAAAATATCACGCTCATTAAACTTAAGGAACGCATCCAGCTTTTGTCGCCAATCACGCATAAATATCTGTTTGTGACGCTTAGCTTGATCTTCCGCGTAATCAAGATACATAGTCACAATACGATTAAGCCCTTCCATTTCTTGCGTATTGAGATAATTCTTGGCAATGGTCACATCCCCGGGGCGGACTTTGGATCCTTTCCACGAAGTAAGCCCCATATTAAGCTTTGAAGCATCAGCGCGTTCGGCAATCAACTCGGCGGCTGTCTTTCCTGAAATGGCAAAATGCAGTTTATTCTGAACAATCCTGAAAAATTCCAAAGTTTCTTCAGCTTTAGGATCATAATCAACAGCCAATTTATAAATATCCCGTATTTTCTGATAAAAACGTTTCTCGCTTGAACGTATGTCCCTGATACGTTCAAGGATTTCATCAAAATAATCAGAACCGATGTTCACCCATTCCTTGAGGCGATCATCATCCATGGTAAAACCTTTAACTAAATACTCATTAAGCCGTTGGGTAGCCCATTGCCTAAACTGGGTACCACGAACGGAATTAACCCGATAGCCAACGGCAATAATAACTGGCAAATTATAAAATAAAACTGATCGCTTAACCTCTCGTGACCCCTCTTTTCGAACTATTAAGTTTTCCTTAATAGTTGCCTCTTCCCTCAGTTCACCTTGGGAATAAATGCCCTTAATATGAATATTTATGTTCGCTATTGTTGTTTGAAATAATTCCGCCATAGCCGCTTGGGTTAGCCACATATTTTCATGCTCAAGACGGACTTCCAGCCTTACCTCTCCATCCTCGGTTTTATAAAGAATTATTTCTGATTTTCCAGATGCTTTGTCCATCTATTAAACCTCCAAATAAATCAAGACACTATTTGCACAAACTCCGCCACAACATGAAATTCTTTTTCACGCACATTTTCCAGAATAATATCTTTAAACTCTTTGTTGTCTGGCGAGAGAATGATTCTTTTATGTTGCCATTGACCATGACCTAAATCTTCTTTATCGCTATAATACCTTTTAATGGTGTAGCTAGCCTGATTTTCAGGGTCGGTAATTCTTCGTGATTCAACCAATACGATTTTGCCATTACGCGATCCGCCTTGATCAGGACGGAATAGACACCAGCTTCCATCTTTAATCGTCGGTTCCATCGATTTGCCAACGACCTGAGCAATAAACATATCTTTATTTAATTTAAAAACCCCGCCTAAAGACTTCCAACCCTTAACTGATGGCGCTCTTTGCTCAACAAATGACGTTGCCACAGCCTGCAAATCATAGATCGGAACACAACCCTGTTCAAAACTCGCATCTTGAATCACGTCACTAAAAAATAAATCGGATTTATCAACCACGGCATTATTCAAGTGTCCCTGAGATGCTATTAATCCAAGAATTGTAGCGCTCAAGGTTATCTTTTCTGTCGGAATAATGACGTACCGCCAAGGTTTTACAATCCCATATTTCCCAATATTTTTTGTAACCAATTCACAATACCTCTCAGCCGTTTTTTTCTTCTCCTGAACATCCAGAGCCTTTATTTCTTCACTTGGTTTGACTTCAACCATGACTATCTCTTTTTTAAATTCAACGACAAAATCTGGCTCATATCTATTTTGTGAATCGCCTGATGCATCACGCCAATATAAACCTTCAAATTGAGTAGGCGCTGGACGTAGCCAATCTTCAACAAGAGCATCTTTGTCGAGTAAATACGCAAATCGTCCTTCATATGAGGAATCAAACCGATACATAGCATGACAAGCCTTTTTAAATCCAGTATATACTTTCTCTCTCGGAAAACGATCAAGCTGTGACTCCAAAGTAACAGGCTTCTCATTCATAATAAAAAAAATATTGTACTGTTCCAAATACGGTTTCGGCTCACGGACGCCTGATTCAAGATAACCGTCGGACACATATCTTTTATGCTCTAATATTTGCTCATATATCTCCTTGGCAATCTGGCGAAAATTATTCTCAACCATCATCTTAACTGTCTTATCCTCGCTGACAAAAGACTTGTAATAAGTAACCGCCTGTTTCGCAAGCTTAAGGAGTAATTCTCTTTGTTCACTTTCATAATCAACAAGTGGATAATCGGTGAGTCCAGCAATGATTGTATTTTCCGGACTTTGCTTTCTACCTTCACCAAGGCTTGCAACCCGGGTGAGCTCTGTGTCCCGCGATCCTTGTTGAATATTACCAAACAAATCTTTTTCTTCACTCCCCTGTAATCTTTCTTCAATAATCGAAGCTTCCGTCGCGTACCGGCTTAATCTTCTTGTGTCCAAATCAAAGTCATCAATAATGAGTTCCCCATAGTGTGGCGTCAGCATCAACCGAGGAATTGGGATATTGCCTTTTTCCATAACCTGTCCAGAAACTTGTCTAACTTCCTCAAGTTCTTTTTTAGCTGGTTCACTCAAAAAACCCCAAAGCGTCCCTTCAGCCAGTGGCTCCATTTCTCTTTTTTCATCTTTACGATGTTGATGAAAATCTAAGAAACTCATCCTTGACGCTTCTTGCTTGGCGAGAATTTCAACATACTCATTTGTCTTAGCTGAAATCGTTGCCTGCTTGACATCTTCCGGGGTATCTTCGGTTATGAAGGAAGCTACTTTTTTAACTGCTTGTGCTTCAATTTCTTTCATAATTGCGGCATTGCCTTTGATCTGCTCTTGAATACCTGCAACAAATGCCGACTGTACTTCAACAACTTCTTTAACAATCTTTGCATCTTCCGTTGAAACGCTTTCAATATTTGTTGGCTGAATAAGCGTTGATTTTCGCGCGCCTTCAACAACCTTCGCGTAATTATCATGCGCGATGATCATGACCCGGTCGATATTTTTATTTCCTGTCCTCTCGCCATATGGTAAACGAAGCCCGCGACCGATGGTCTGCTCAGTTAAAATCTCAGACGCGGAAGATCGGATCGGCGCAATCGTATAAATGTTGGCCACATCCCAACCCTCTTTGAGCATGTTGACATGGATAACGATTTCAACAATATTGTCTGGATGCTCTAAAGAAAGTAATTTCTCAATCGTCTCATCCGCCTCTTCACCCTTTGTTTTAGTATGCACCTCAATTACCTTGCCTTTGTAAGCTCCTCCTCTAAAGTCATCGCTATCAATCAATGCGCGAAGCAACCCAGCATGGGCTGTGTCCTTGGCAACAACTAACATGACCGGCTTTACTTCCGGTTTATTATTTTCAAGCGCGTATTCTTTTAAAGCAATTTTTGAACGTTCATGAAAATAGGCCGCTAATTGCAATTTTCTAGCATCCGTATCAATGGAATCTGGGTCAAACTGGCTAAAATCAACATCCGCTTCCGTCCCCACCCATGGGTCTTTCACATATCCGTCACGGATGGCATCGCCAAGATTGTAGGCATAGAAAATATTCTTCTTGAGCATTGGTTCTGTTTTATTTTTTGTGGTAGCTGACACGACATATGGTGTCGCGGTAAATTCAAGACCCATTAAAGGATCAACCCGATCAAGAGAACCAAACGCTGCCTCAGCATGATAATGATGTGATTCATCCAGAAGGACTACTAAATCACTAAGTGAATTTAAATACTCAAAGTACGATTCACCCAGCGTCTCGCTGAATTTGGTAATACCCTTTTCCTTCTCAATATCTTTTTGGGCGAATTGTTGAACATTAAAAATATTAATCTGAATCTGATTTCCGAATAAAGTAGCGGTCGCCTGATTTTGTTCGTAATTATCCTTGGTAATAATGCGCGTGGTATTAATGTTGATTTCTCCAATCCCCCGGAACACATACTTGGGGTTGTTGGCCTTACTAAAATCATCCACCAGCTTACGGTAAATCGTATTGCCCGGCGCGACAAGCATAAAGTTTTGAATGCCATATACTAAATGTAAATAGGCCACAAACGCGCCCATCAAACGTGTTTTGCCCACGCCAGTAGCGAGCGCAAAGGTATAGGCTGGAAATGTCCGCTCAAACGCCTGAAACTGCTTAGTCTCAGGGATAATTTGCGCGTAATTTCTTGTAGCAGTTTCAACATCACCTAGCTCTTTACGATTCACTTGCTTGACACGTGACAAAACTTTTTTACCCGCCTCTGATTCTAAATAATCGGCAAAGAGTACCAAACTTTTTTGCTGGGGAGTACGCAGGCTCATAGCATTAGCTATGTACTGAAGGGCTTGATCTTTATTCATCCGTTAAATCCTCTTCATCCATTTCTTCAATAGTTCGTTCTTTAATCGGCAACAAATATTCTTTTTTACCATAATGGCAGGCTTTTAAAATCGATTGCGGAATTTTCTTAATAGTAATACGCGTATCAACTTTCTCGCAGCCGGGTTCAAATTTCTTAGGACAAATAAGCAATGTCTCATTGACACCCAAGTGACGGACAATTTGTTTAACCATGGCAACTGATAACATTTGCGTCGTCACATAAATATTATTATTGCCCTGCCCTTTGCCTTGCTTCCAATAGTCCTTTGGGTTCGGCGCGAAGGTATAATTCATCAGTTTGCACATTGCGCGAATCAACTTAGTGTCGTTGTAATAACTATCAATTACCGGATTGCCGAACTCATCTGTCGTCACAAAACTTGGCGCTAATTCATAAAACTTAAACCCGCCTCCGCCTTTCCAACCTACTGCTTTACTGATACCAGTCTGATCACTACCATCAACGACAGAAACAAGTCGCTTGTGTACATGCGAGTACGCCTGTTCTCCCATTTCAATACCAATATATCTACGACCCAACTTATGAGCAACTGCCGCTGTTGATCCTGATCCTATAAATGAATCTAAAACTAAATCGCCAGTATTTGAGAAATGTTTTAAAATTGTCTGCAAAAGAAGCTCTGGTTTCTTACCACCACGAAAATCAACCGATCCCTCATTTCTACAATTTCCAAACTGGGCGGCAAAATCGTAAAAGTTTTCAATTGGTGTAAACTTGACAGCTGTGGGATTTTCTAACTGACTTAAAGGCACTCCTTGGAAATATTTTCCTTTTGTTGCTTCCTTTTTCTTGGGCCCAGTAAAATATCGAAATCCAAACTTATCATCTCCAATCCCTGCAACTTTATAAAGAACGCCAAGACCGTCAGTTGAAACTCGGCCTGTTAGATAATCACGGAAGAATCTTCCCGATGAGTTTCCATCAAGAATTGTTCCAGAAGCCCAAATTTCTTTTAATCCTTCAGCACTTCCCTCTTTTTCTAGAATTTCATATTGCCCTTCTTTAAAAACGATTACCTCTTTCCCTCCCAACTGAATTTTTTGCCCAACACTCTTTTCTTTAATGTAAAATCGAAATTTTTCTAAAGATGATATTTTCTCATTTTGATTGGGTTGCGCTCCGTAATCACGTCGATAAATATGAACTTGTTCAATTTCTTTATGAAAAGCCATGTCTTGCTTGAGAGTTTTTGCAGGATATCTAACCTGAATATAAAAAGTTGTTAAATAATTCGAACGCCCAAATATTTCATCCAACATTATTTTAAGGTATTGCCCTTCAGAATCATCGATGTGACAACAAATAAAACCATCTTTAATTAATAATAATTTCAAGAGTTCTAATCTTGGCTTCATTAACGAAAGCCATGTTGAATGCTCAACACTATCATCATAATGCTCAAAAGCATTGCCAGTGTTATACGGTGGATCGATATAAACGCATTTCACTTTCCCTTCGTAATCAGGCAAAAGAGCCTTAAGCGCCAACAGATTATCACCATGAATAATCATGTTTTCGTTATCTGGGTCGCCATAAGACAAATCCTTTCGTTCCTCCAATATCCGCGGTTCGATATTGGAAATATCGTATTCTGGATTATTTTTTCCAATCCACGTGAGTTCGAGTCTTTGTTTATTTGCCATCGTGATTGCCCTTAACGGTTTGATTTGGTTCATAGACACTGACGGGAAGAGATTTTCTGCCTATGACTATTTCAGCTATGCCTCTTCTAATGACTCTATTTTCAAGATCTACGTCGCCGTGCCCTCGGGGGACATAAATTGCTTTTCGAATTCTTACTTTATCAAAATCATATCCAAGACTCTTCCCCATTAACTGCAACATATCGGCTAATATGTCATCTCCTTTTGTCGTCCATTGTTCTAACTTTATTTGATAGTCCTTGTCATCATCCTTGATTGCTTGATTTAAATGATCCAGATATTCATCCCATTTCTCGACAATTTCCTTTTCTTTACCCTTTCTTTCAAAAAATAAATCAATCATATAAGGGCCTGTACATGATCCAAGGATATTTTATTTCCACGGGTAGCCATTAAAGTCCGAAAAATCCATAGCTTTTGTCCTCTTCTTTCTTTTGATTCATCCAATTTTCGTTGAACAAAAACAGCAAAGAATGGGGCGAGCAATACTGATAAAATCATTAATCCATCATTTAATGTAATAGACATTAAATACCCCCCCTTATTAGCCATGTCGACCTTGCGCTTCGTGAACTGCTTCTGCTCCGGATTGCCACAATTCTTCTAATCCAGTAACAGCACCGTCAAACAGGTCAAAAATTGGATCGAGTTTCTTTGAAAACTTGATTACATCAAAAACAAAATGTTCAGGAAGCGTTGCCTCTCCTTTTTTTGTTGTGGGATACCGAAAAGCAAAAGACATAGGATCGATTCGTTCAAAATCTTCTAAAAATTTCTGAAAGTCCTTATCATTGGCCATGCCATCTATATCAAGTTTCCATTCCCATTCAACTGCATCAAATATCCCTTTGATCGCCGGTACTAATTGAGATAATTTGTGGTCTTTCTTTTCAAGAATCGGTTCTTTCCCTGATAACCGTAAAATGTTATTACCTATATTGATAATCTGTTTCAGATATAATTCAAGAGCATGCCTATAAAGAAACACTATCGGACAAACTTGCAAATCGCTGTATCCTTGACTTTGGGCTATTTGATTTACCAAAAGCTTTCCAGCATCATGGAAAGCACCTGCATAATGACCGAATTCTGATGCGGGAGAACCCATAAAATTCAAAACTACATTCCCATGCGGTGAACCAGATACAAAGACTGAATTCTTAGCAAACTTGTTTTTCATATTAAACAACTTTCCAACGAACACTAAAAAGATATGCCAATCTTGTTCTCCATTAACTGCATCTCAACACGGACAATTAAATCTTTTTTCTCCCAATATCCCCATCGATCATTTTTGTATGTTTTGCGATCTTTTTGCCCTCCGACTGAAGCCGGCGCTGCAGTTTTTTAATGTCTTCTTCCGGTGGTAAAGATTCTGGCTTTATTCCACTTTTTCCAAGCAGATCACGGACATCTTTGTTATTTTTTATATGCTCACCTGTGATGGCCTGCTCACCGCGCAAATTATTTTTCTTTGTATTAAAGCTGGTGATTTCCGTGGCCAGATCTTTAGCCTTGATGGTTATTGTTGGAAGAAAATCGGCTAACGGCCGTTTTCCCGGCATACCTAATTTCTTTTTCATTTCCAGAGTTGTGTATCCGCCGAAAAGGGCATGGTCACCTTTACTGCGCAGCCGCGCGAAACCTTCTCCATCAACACCCCTTTCATAAACAATACCTGAAAGTTCTGTTTCAGTATCGGCAAGTTTCTCCCGCGCGCGAATCCGTTCAACCAATTTAATCCGCTCTTCTAACAATTCTTGCCTGCGGGTTTGAATGGCAAAATAACTTTGGGCGAAAGCGATTTGCTCTTTACGGGGATCGCCGTTTTGAGCAATGAGATAACAGGCATAGCGGGTAAGCATAATATCATCAACTTCTCTTTGAGCCCCTTTGCCTAAGTCGATCATTTTGCTGACGTCAGCAAAATGATCAGACATATTCTGTTTAGAATTTAGACAGGCTGTTTTAGCCTTGTCAATAACCTGTAAAAAATTTCGCCATTGTGTATAGTCCAAAAGACCCTGCAAATCCCGCGCCATCCAGTATTCAATACCATTTTGGGTATACGCGGAGCCTTCAAATGTTTTGTTTAATTCGATGATCAATTCTGTTCTCATACCTATCCTTTTTTTATAGACTTCTCCATCGCACAACGAAAAGCGGTTCTAACTTTGTTCTCTGCTTTAACTGCACCTCGACACGAGCAATCAATTCTTCTTTTCGGGCGTCCATTTCGTCTTGCGACTCATATAATTTCTTACGCATCTCATTGCGCTTTTTTTCCATCTCTTTGATAGTACGCTGGGCTTTTAATTTCTCATCAAGATTGATATTCTTTTTAGCAATCGTTTTAGAAGCCTTGATGTCAATATCCAGCTTTTTTAAATCCAATTCCAGAGCAGTCTTCATATCGTCCGCCCATTTATCCAGCTTATCGACCTCACTATCAAAAAAATCACTATTACGTTCTGCGCTCCGGGTATTAATAACATCGACTGCTTTTTGCTCAAACGAATCCAGTTTATTTTTATTTTCCTCAGAAATACTGATCGTCTCCCCCAATTGAGCCGCAAGAGAAAAAAATTTCTTAGCTATATCCTGTGGAATTGCGTCACCTTTATCCAGCAAAGCTGTCACTAATACCTGATCCTCAGCTTCTAACGCTTCCAAAGTATAATTGCTTACTTTCATAACTCCGCTTTTACCGACAAACGGTTTCAAAACTGAAATGATCGTTGGATTTTTTGAATAATTAAAAACGATTTCCGCTTCCGTCAAATTCTTTTTTTTAATTTCTCCCAACATTCTTTGCGCTAACGGATGACCGGGTCTAAACACATGGGCATCTTCAATATTCTTTCCAATTTTATAAGGCCCCGCGTCAATCTTTTCATCCGCAAATGGATTCTTTTTAAGCATAAAAGAATGATCATGTTCCACAAAATCGGCATTCTCATTTAAAAAATATCGCGCCGTCTCCCATAGCCAGTTGTCATAGGTATCAAGATATGCTTTGCTCTCGCGAATGTTTACCTTTAGCTTTTCATGCACCTCAGCGTCAAAATTTTCAAGAAGCTTTTGACGTGTGTCACGAAGATTGCTCTGAATGTTCACATCCATTTCATTTTGCAGTGCGTCGAAGGCGTTATTAATTTCTTCTTCAGATCGACAGGTCTGAAGAATCATCGCTATCCGCTTTTCAAAATCTACTCCTGATTCAATACTACCCAAGACTTCATCGCTTGCGCCAAACACGCCCTTAAATAAGTTAAACTTTTGGTCAAGAAGTTCATAAACACGTTGGTCAGCCGCGTTTTTACGATTCACAAAATTTATAACTACTACGTCATGCTTTTGGCCATACCGATGGCACCGGCCAATACGCTGTTCGATACGTTGAGGATTCCACGGTAAATCATAATTAATCACAAGCGAACAAAATTGAAGATTAACCCCTTCAGCGCCTGCTTCCGTCGAAATCATAATTTCTGCTTGCGTATTAAAATACTCAACAAGTGCCGCCCTTAAATCCGCCGTTTTAGAACCTGAAATTTTATCGCTGTCTTTATGTTTTAAAAGCCAATCCTGATAAACAACTTTAGATTTAACATCGTTATTCGATCCATTAAACAATACAATTTTTCCATGATACCCATTATCGGAAAGCAAACTTAAAAGATAACTTTGAGTCACTGTTGATTCAGTAAAAATGATAGCCTTTTTTTTGGCGCCGAGCTGTGCCGTCATCTCAAAACCTTTTTTAAGGGCGATCAGCAAGGCATCTCCTTTTGAATTTTTCCATATTTTCTTTGCCAAAACCCGGAATTGCTCAAGATCATCTCGCTCCTGTTTCATCAAAACAATATCTTCATCAGTATAAACAACCTTTTTATCTTTCTCTTTTTGTTCATCTTCGTCTTCTTCCCACTCATCCGCTAATTCATCATAATTCTCGAAATTTTCCTCAATCCCTTCTATACCGATTTCTTGCGATGTCTTTTGCCTTTGGGCTTCCTCCAGAAGTTTTGTTACCTTAAAAACTAAACGATCCAGTGTACTTGCAATGGCGAAAGATGAGGACGCGAGTAATTTACGTAAAATAAGTGTGATTAACTGCCGTTGGCTTGTGGGCAAAGCAAATAATTTTGGCCGTTGCAGATACTCAGACATTCCATTATAAAGTTGATTTTCCTCTGGGGTTGGAACGTAGTCTTCAGTTAGCGGGATACGCTTGGTATATTTAATATATTCAAGAACCTGCCTGCGCAACGTACGAGTGCAAACGGGCTTTAGTCGATTGCGAAGCTCTGTAAACATTTCCTGCCGAGGCTCAACCATCCCTAATTCGCTTTCATAAATATCTTGTTCTCGCGACACCCGAGCGTATTTTGCTTTAAAACTTTTTAAATCACCAAAATGGTGGTCATCAATAATGCTTACGAGTCCATACAGCTCAAGCAATGAATTCTGTAATGGAGTAGCCGTAAGTAAAATCTTTGGCACATCAATTAACGCGTCTTTAATCTCTCTGGCAATTTTGTTGCTAGTTTTGTAAACATTCCGAAGTCGGTGCGCCTCATCAATGACGACTAAATCCCACTTAATTTTCTTAACATACACGCTTTTTGATCGGACAAAATGATATGACGTAATAACGATGATATCATCTTGATCAAATGGATTTAGATTGCCTTCTTTAATAATCTGATTAAACGATTTGGTTTCCAGAATGATGGATGGTAGAAAGAATTTTTCCTGCAATTCTGCGTTCCATTGCTTGCGCAAACTGGATGGGACAATTAAAAAAATCTTTCGTTTCCGCTCTGCCCATTTTTGAGAAAGTACCAAGCCAGCTTCGATTGTTTTCCCAAGTCCGACTTCGTCAGCTAAAAGTGCTCCTTTTGAAAGCGGAGATCGGAAGGCAAAAAGTGCGGCTTCAATTTGATGGGGATTTAAATCAACTTGCGCGTTGGATAATGTAGACGATAACTTCTCCAAGCTATCCGAAGCGCATCGTTTAGTTAATTCGTAGGCAAAATATTTTGCGTGATAATCTGTAATCATGTTTTTATTTCTTCCTTGACCTACCATTCGGCCAAGATCAAAATCACCTCAAGTATTTTCTTTCTTTTGTCGGGTATTAACATTGTTCATCTCCCTGCCTGCCGGCAGGCTGTTCTATTTGGACAAGTTGGTGTTGGGATGCGCTTATAAAAAAGCGCTTAGATTACGGCAATGGCAATAAGGATCCCAAAGAATATTAGACAATTAATTAGAATATCAATCCTGTGAAGGTATCCTGACATATCCACACCAAACTCCTTCGAATATTTCTCAATCAATAATTCATTCAGGTCATCCCCATATATTTGGATATCCTTGCCGAATTTTCTCCAACGAAGACTTATCCGCAGCCTGCAGCACAACGGGCCTTAAAATGATTGTCTTATCTTTCTCTTCCACTTCAAAATATTCTGTTTCACCGAAATGATCCATAATTTTCTTAGGAATCGTGATTTGGTTTTTGTAAGTTCGTTTACAAATCATTGTCGCGTCTCCTTTCAATAAAATCACCTTTACTTTAAGTTAACCATTTCAAGGATAGCATGATATAAGAAATATGGTAAGTAGCTAAGTAATGTTCCA